>Ga0070688_100000588_pt1 | contig 18292 bp, 15 predicted proteins | sample KBSS13HmetaG_FD_64679 | JGI IMG/M metagenome (GOLD analysis project Ga0070688, IMG submission 64679) | Switchgrass rhizosphere microbial communities from Kellogg Biological Station, Michigan, USA - KBS S1-3H metaG | ecosystem: Host-associated > Plants > Roots > Rhizosphere ...
GGCAGCTCCACGTTCTCGTACACGGACAGGTCGCCGATCAGGTTGAAGCTCTGGAAGATGAACCCGATCTCGCGATTGCGGATGCGCGCGCGCTCGGTGAAACCCAGGCTCTGCACCGGCTTGCCGTCGAGCCAGTACTGGCCCTCGGTGGCGGTGTCGAGGAGGCCGAGGATCGAGAGCAGCGTCGACTTGCCGCAACCCGAGGGGCCCGAGATCGACACGTACTCGCCGCGCTGGATCTCCATGTGGATGCCCGAGAGCGCGTGCGTTTCCACCTCGTCCGTGTAGAAGACCTTCTTCACGTCCTCCAACCGGAGCAACGGGCGCCCGGTTCCTTCCTGCCTGGCGGTGGCCGTCGCCGCCCGATCGTTCGTCGTCACGGTCATGCTTCCTCCCACGGGGAGCGGGTGATGGTTACTGGAGCTTCACGCGATCCACGGCATCCCAACGTCCCATCTCGGACAGGATGACCTGGTCGCCGGGTTTCAATCCCTTGCGCACCTCGATGGCGTTGACCGAGCCGCGTCCCAGCTCGACCTGCACCCGGTGCGCGTAGTGGCCGTCGGCGTCGAGCACGAACAGCCCCACCGTCGCCTCGCTCGAACCGTCCGCGGGGCGGCCGACGTAGATCACGTCGGGCAGCCGCTCGAGCTCGATCGTGGCGTCCACGGAGAGGTCGGGGCGCGCGCCGCGCGGCAGCTCGCCGGTGAGCGTGATGTCCACCGTGACCGAGCCGTTCGTGGCTCCGGGGTCGGTGCGCGAGACGTAGCCCGCGACGATGCCATTGCGGGTGTCGACCTCGGCCTTCAAGCCGGTGGTGAGGTCGCGCGCCTGCGTCTCGGGCACGCGCACCACGGCCTTCAGCTTCTCCTGCCCCGCCACGCGCGCCAGCTCCTGGCCGGGGTTGACCCACTGGCCGGCCTCGAGCGACAGCGACTGCAGCACGCCCTTCTGCCCCGCGCGCACGGTCATCGAGTTGACGCGCTCGACCTGGAAGTGCGCGATCGCGCGCAGGCGCTCGACCTCGGCCTGGCGGAGCTCGAGCTGCGCCTTGAGCGATTCGGTGAGCAGGTTCAGCCGGTTCGTCTCGCTGTCGAAGCGCTCCTTCGCCTCGGTGAGGTTGTCCTTGGCGCGGTCGACCTCCATGCTCGAGGTCAGGCTGTCGCCCTCGAGCCGCTGCGCCACCTTGAGCAGGCGGTCGGCCTCGTTCGCGTCACGCCGCGCCTGCCCCACCGTGGACATGGCGGCGAGGCGCTGGGACTCGAGCGAGGCCCTGAGGCTGGCGAGGTCGGCTTCCGCGAGCTTCACCTGGCGCTCGGCGTCGAGCGACTGGAGCTGCACGTCCGGATTGCTCATCTCGAGCAGCACGGTGTTGACGTCGCACATGGCGCCCGGGCGCACGAGCACACGGTCGACGCGGCCGGCGGTGAGCGCCGAGACCACGCGCAGGTCCTCGGGCACGAGCGTGCCGTTGCCACGCACCTGGCGCAGCATCTCGCCGCGCTTCACGGTGTCGATCCACAGCGTGCCGCGCTCCACCGTGGGTGCTGCCGGCCGCAGCTGCGCCAGGCCCACGGTCCCCACCACCACGAGGATCGCGGCGGTGATGATCATGGGCTTGGTGCGGCTAGGCTTCTTGACGCGCGGTATGTCCATTTGCGGGCTTGGAGGCTCCGGGGCGGGTCCTGCGTTGCAGCGAAACGAACGAGCGTTGATATGGCGACGCGCCGGTCCGCACCGCGAGCTGCCACTCGGCGGACGGACCGGCGTGTGCTTCGGAAGACCAACGGCGGGCTTTACTGGAAGAACCGGGCCAGCGCAGGCGAAGACGCAAGTCGTTGGCAGCACTCACCAACGTCGCGCGCGAACGGCGCGCCACGCGGGAATCGCGTCCGGGCGTGGGATGCCGCGTCCCACAAGCGGACACTCGCTCGGGCAGCTGAACGGTGGGGACCTCACGCGGCGCGCAAACGAGGAACCGCCGCCCGATGGGGAGTCGGGCGGCGGCGGGTACCTCGCGGTGCGGCAGTCGTCAGTTCTTGTCGGCGTTCTCGTCCGGCTTCCGCTCGTCGGTGGCCGAGCGCGGGTGCTCGTGCATGCGCATGGCGCGGAGCCTCGACAGCCGGCGCACGGCGTCGGCGCTGTCGCGCATCGCCTGGCGGAGCTGGAGCGCGCGCTCGATCTCGGCGCGCGAGGCGAGCTGGATGATGCCGCCGAACGACTCGAGCTCGAGCTCCGGTGCGCGGGGCGAGTCGCTCGACGTGTAGCTCATGCGCATCTTGCGCGTCGTGCGCGTCGACTGCGTGCGCGGCTGCGGCGCGGTCGCAGGCGCGGGCGGCGTCGCCGGCACCATCTCCGCGGGCAGCGAGAAGTTCCACGACCGCCATGTCATCCCCCTGGGCGCGGGCGGCGTCGGCGACTCCGGGGGCGCCGGCGGCACCGGGAACGACGATTCGAGCTGGCCGTTGAACGAGGAGACGGTGACGTTCATCGGCTGCGTCTTGTCCACGCCCACGTAGATCTTGCCATTGTGCGACGAAAACGCGTACCGCCCGCGCGGCTGGAACTTGGACGCGTAGTAGACGCGGCCGTTGAGCGTGCTCGCGCTCACCTTGGCCGACGACACGTCGTCCATCTGGATGTCGCCGTTGACGCTCTGCGCCTGGATGCCGCCGAGCACGCGCACCAGGCGCACGGCGCTGTTGATCGAGCCCGCGGTGATGTCGCCGTCCACGTCCTCGGCATGCACCTCGCCCTCGGTCGAGTTCAGCTCCATCGGGCCCTGGCACGAGGTCACGTGCACGTCGCCGCTCATCGACTGCGCGCGCACCGGGGCGCGCATGCCGGTCACCGCGATCTCGCTCTCGATGCCCGAGATCTCGAGCGGCAGCCACGCCGGCACGGTGAGGTTCCAGTCCACGTCCGCCGGCCCGCCCTCGAGTGAGCGCACACCCAGCTTGAGCGTCCCGTTCTTGATCGCGGTCACCAGCCGGTCGCTCCGGTCGTGCTGGATGTTCACGCGCACCGCGTTCCGGTCCCACACCTTGACGACGATGTCGCCGGAGAGGTTCGCGAGCGACAACGTCACGCCAGGGGCCACGCGCAGCACCGTGTCCGTGGTCATGGGCTGGCGCATGCGGCGCGAGCGTGCGTCGTCAGCCCATTGCATCTCGTCACGAGGCACCTCGGGCCCGTCCACGTAGAGGATGGCATCGTCCGTCACCACCACGCCGGGCGCGCCCATCGCGGCGCGCACGGCGGCCCGCTCGGCGGCACGTGCGAGGCGCTCGGCATTCTCCTGCGCCCTCGCGGCAGCCCGCTCGGCCTGCGCCTGGACGCGCTCGGCCTCGCGCTGGGCATCCTCCGAGGCATGCTCTGCCGCCCACTCGGCGCGCAACGCCGCCTTCTCCGCCTCGATCTGCGCCCGCGCGGCGACCTGCTGGGCCACGTGCTGCGCGCGCTCGGCGGCGCGCTGCGCCTCGATCATGGCGCGGTCCGCGGTCTTCTCGTTGTCGCACGGGTCGGCGTGCACGGCGCTCGTCATCGCCGCGGCGAAGAGCAGCGCCTGGAGCGCCCGCCCGAGCACACGAAGAGCGTCACGCATCGTCACACCCCCGCCAGCTGCGCGGCGCGCTTCACCATGTCGAGCTTCGACTGGACGGAGCCGGCGAAGTAGTTCCGCAGGTCGCGGTTCGCGGGATCCTGCTCGAGCGCGCGGCGCGCGTCCTCGGTGGCCTTGTGGATGATGCGCAGGTTCTCCTCGAGCACCTTCACGGTCTTGGGATCGAGCTTGTCGCGGCCGCGATCGAGCGCCTGCTCGAGCTGGCCGATCTCGGACTCAATGGCCGTGGCGTCGAACGAGGCCGCGGCCGCCTCGGTGCCGGCGGAAGGCGGCTGCAGTCTCGGCGTGGTGACCACGGCCTGCTGCGGCCTGAGTCCCGGCGCCATCCGCGTCTGCACCAACCACGAAACGCCGAGCGCCACCGCCAGAAACGCGGCCGCGGCGAGCGCCCACTGCGGCACGCTCCACAGCGCCGGACGGGGTGCCCGCGCGGAGTGCGGGTTCGGCAGCTCGTGGACCACGGTCCGCGGCGGCTTCACGCTGGTGGTACCCGCCGTGCCGATTCGTGACGCGATCCCCGCCCAGAGATCGGTCGGCGCCAGCGGGTCCACGAGCGTGGCCGCGCGCGTCTTCACGCGCTCCAGCGCCGCGAGTGTGTCGCGGCACTCGGCGCAAGCGACGAGGTGGCGCTCCAGCGCCTCGCCCTCGCCGCGCGGCAGGTCGTGGTCCAGGTACTCGGACAGCAGGTCGGTGAATCGATCCTTCATGACGTCACTCCACTCATGCGCCCAGGTGCCCGCGCAGCAGCATGCGCGCGCGGTGCAGCTGGGCCTTCGTCGTACCGGTGGTGACGCCGAGCAACCCCGCGATCTCCTCGTGGCGATAGCCCTCGACGTCGTGCAGCACGAAGATCATCCGCGCGCCGTTCGGCAGCTGCGCGATGGCCTTCTCGAAATCCATGTGGTGTTCGCGCCCCGGGGGCCTGGTCTCGACGCGCTCCAGTACCTCGTCGTCGCCGATGAACCGGTTGCGCTCGATCGCGAACGCGGCGCGCTTGCTCAAGATGAGGTTCACGGCCAGCCGGTGGAGCCAGGTGGAGAAGCGCGCCTCGCCGCGGAACGTGTGCAGCTTCTGCCACGCGCGCACGAACACGTCCTGGGTGAGCTCGGGCGCCTGCTCATAGCCCACCATGCGCCGCGCGAGCGCGTGGACGCGGTCGACGTTCTCCTCGTACAAGCGGCGAAAGGCCTGCGCGTCACCACGCGCGGCCAGCGCCGCGTCGCTGGTCTCAAGGCTCTGGGGCAGGGCGCGTTGGTCCAGGGTCAAGGTCGGGTGCCAGGTCAGGGTTGCGGACATTGCCCCGGATTGGACCGGTGGCGTGCGCCCAAGGTTGGAAGCGATGGGGCCACCCGGGCGAGCGGCGAATCCCGTGCGCGGTCGGCGTACCGACCAGCGCGGTGGGCAGTTGCCGGGCCGGCCGGATGCAACCCGGAGCGCCCCGGAGCCGTCTACAGGTCCATGACGAATCGCCCCGGTGACGCCCGGGGCCCGCGGCTCCCCCTGCCCCAAAGAGGTGACCCATGATCCTTCGCCACGCCCTGACGCTCGGCGCGCTGGCGCTGCTGCCGGCGATCCAGTCGCCGGCGCTCGCCGCGCAGACCTACACGCTCACCGGCGACGACGTCGCCATCTGGGATCCTGCGGGCGAGGTGAGGATGGAGGCCGCGACCGGCAACGCGGTCGAGGTCGTGGTCACGCTCCAGGGTAAGGACGCCGGCGACGTGACCGTGAGCGACAAGGCACTGGGCAGCCGCCCCACGCTGCGCGTGCTCTACTCCGGCCACACCATCATCTATCCGCCGATGGGCCGCTGGTCCAACTCCAACACCACCATCCGCGACGACGGCACCTGGGGCGACCACGTCAACGGCTGGAGCGGCCACCGGCTGACCGTGAAGGGCAGCGGCTCGGGCACCGAAGCGTGGGCCGACATCGTGGTGCGCGTGCCCAAGGGTCGCAGGGTGTCGGTGTACTCGATCGCCGGCTCGGCCGAGATCCGGAACGTGGACGGCAAGGTGTCGTTCGACGGGGGCTCGGGCGGCGCCCAGGCCGAGAACTGCCGCGGCACGCTGTCGCTGGACCTGGGGAGCGGCGGCGTGGAGGTGAACGGCTTCCGCGGCGAGCTGAACGTCGACACCGGCTCCGGCAGCGTCAAGGCGAACGACGTGAACGGGCCCAGCGTGCGGCTCGACACCGGCTCGGGCGGCGTCACCGGCGACGGCATCGTCACCGACGACCTGCTCGTGGACACGGGCTCGGGCTCGGTGGAGCTGTCGCGCGTCGACGCCAAGCGGGCGAAGGTGGACACGGGCTCGGGCGGCGTCGCCATGGGCATGCTCACGGCCACGCCCGACCTCGACATCGACACCGGCTCCGGCAGCGTGCGCGTGTCGCTCCCCACCACGCTCAGCGCCCGGCTCCACATCGAGACCGGCTCGGGCGGCATCCGCTCCGAGCTGCCGCTGACGATCGACGAGAAGGACACCGGCATCCTGCGCGGCACGGCGGGCGGCGGCGCCGGCCGGCTCCACGTGGAGACGGGCTCCGGCGGCGTGTCGCTCCTCGCCGCCAACGTCTCGGGTTCGACGGGCAAGTCGAAGACGCAATGAGCGCGCTGGTCGGGGCGGCTCCCGCGCCGGTGCGCGAGCCGCCGCGACTCGTCAACGCTCGTGCCCCTGGCAGCATCGGATACGAGAGAATCACCACCATCCCCCAGCTCAAGTCGTTTTGGAGACGGATCCGCGCGCTCGACCGGGACCTCAGGCGCGCGGGGCCAGGGAAGTCAGGCGAGCTACCCGCGGCAAGCCGTGAGGGCGGTTTCCGGGGGGAAAGGGATGGTCCCGAACATGTCGGGTGAACCCGATGTCGTGATGGACTGACCGAACCCGGTTCGTCGCGCGTCGACCGCTGCACGATGCTCCGACGAGCAGGGACTCGCCGGAACCCCGGGCCCCGGGAGGCCCGGGGGATAGCTGTGGGGTGGGTGGCTTGGGGCGCGAGCATGGGATCGCGCCAGCAGGAACTTCGCCTGACCGGGCGAAGTGCGCACCCTGTCCGCGACCGGGCAGGGGAGCGGGCGCCGGTTGCCCCGACACGCACCGGCGCCCGCCGCGCTATCGGGTGATCGGCAGGATCACCGAGCGCGTGCCGCCGGCGAAGGAAAGGCGCGCGAAGTAGACACCGCTCGCGACCCCATGCCGGACGTCCCAGGCGAGCGACGTGCGGCCGGGCGCGAGCCGGCCGGCGAGCAGCAACGCCACGCGCCGTCCCTGCGCATCGAAGATCTCGAGCTTCGCCTCCAGCACGAGCGGCGAGTCGAGCTGGAACGCGATGCGGCCGGCATGCGGCGAGAAGCCCTCCAGGCTCATGCTCACGCCGCGCGTGGGCGAGCGGTACTCGTCGACGCCCGTCACCGTCGGCTGGCCGAGCGAGAACTCGCTCCCCTGCCAGGCGATCCGCGCGATGGCGATGCCCTGGAGCGTCGGCCCCCAGGCCGTGAAGCCCGCGAGGTAGTCGCCGCCGCTCACGTGCAGCTCCTCCGAGCCGCTCCAACCGAACACCGTCGAGCTGCCGCCCAGGTAGTCCTTGAGCACCTGCGGCGCGCCCCAGTGGGCGGGCGCCGTGTCGGCGACGCTCGCGCCCGACGAGAGCCGCTCGAAACGGATCGTGGTGTTGCCGGTCTCCCCCGGTGGCGTGCCGGCGCTCGAGTACATGAGCCGCCAGCCGTCGTTGCCGCCGTTCACCGGGAACACGTGCGGGCCCTCGAGCTGCGCGATCTTCGTCACCGATCGCAGCGTGCTCGGGTAGTAGCCCAGGTCCTCCCACGCGTTCACGGTGCCCGGCTGGCTGCGCGCCACGCCGACCGCGAGCCCGCCCCAGTTGAGCTTGTAGTCGACCGAATCGTGCGCGGCGTAGAACATCAGCAGGCGGCCGGGTTGGTCGGGGTCGTGGATCACGAACGGGTCGCGGAACTGCGTCTGTCCGCTGTAGAGCGGCGGGTCCGGAACCGCCCAGCGCGTGTCGTTCGCCGTCCACACGCGCACGCGGTCCGGATCCCACACCGTGTCGGTGGTGTCGAGCAGCGAGGTCGAGGCGTAGCCGATGCTCTGGTCGTTCGCCTGGTCGACGCCGGTGTAGAACATGTAGACCTTGCCCTGGTACTCGACCAGGCTCGGCGCCCACACGTGGAGCGAGTTCCACGGCGTGGTGTCCACCGCGAACGCGGCGGTGTCCACGACCCAGTGGAAGAAGTCCTGCGACCAGGCGTGACCGAACAGCGTCTCGGCCGCCTGCGGCCCGGCCGTGCGCTGGTAGATGAGGTGGAACAGCCCGCGCATCCCGGGCCGGCCGGCGCCGGTGTCCGGCACGCTGTTGTAGAAGAGCGTGAACTCCTTGGTGAGCACCCACGGGTCGGGGTCGACGAACATGTAGTAGCCGGAGAAGAACAGCCCCTGGCGGCGGATCTCCGAATGCGGCGGCGTCGGGTCCGCCTGCGCCCCGCCCCACATCACCACGGTGAGCGCGAGCAGCACCGGGATCGCGGCCACCCTCCCGCGGCGCATGGCGCTAGTGCTTTCCCGCCTCGCGGTCGCCGAGCACGCCCATGTACTCGCGCCACGGACCCACCGCGTGGCGATAGCGCTTGGCGAGGACGCGGGCGATCTGGGCCAGGTGCGTGAGATCGTGCACCACCCAGCCGGCGAGGAGCTGGCGGATGGTGACGCGGCCGAGCGCCGGGTGCATGCCGGTGCGATCGAGGTCCCGGGCGCGAAGACCGAGCCCCTCGAGCCGCCCAAGGTTCGCGGCTCGGGTGCTCGCGAAGCGCGGGAGCAACCGCTCGAGCTCCCAACCGTCGAAGCGCGTGCGGAACCCGTCGCGGTGGAACGGCGTGAACGGCCGCGACTCGCCGAACTCGAGCACGATCTCGAGCCGCGGCATCCAGTCGACTTCCTCGTTGTCCGTGAGGTGCGCGACCACTTCCAGCGGGCTGTACGTGCCGTCGCCCTCGCGCGCGTTCAACCACGGCGCGGAGAGCCCCGAGAGCCAGAGATCGAGCATCTCGGGCGTGCTGGAGAGCACTTCTACTGCTTCGCGCACCTCGGGGGTCGATGCCGCCATGGGATCACACCGTGACGCGCCGCCGGACGTTGCGCGCCGGGGGCGCCTTGCCCGGGGGCGGTTCTGACTTCACCTGGAAATCCACGTACGTCCCCTCGGCCAGCTCGGCGAAGCGCGTGCCGTCGGTGATGTCGGACTCGTGGAAGAAGTACTCGGCGCCATCGAACTGGCCGCAACCGTCGACCATGATGAAGCCATAGTTGCGATCCACGCGCTTGTGCTTCACCACCCCCATGAGCATGGTGTCGGTGGGCGCCAACGTGAATGTCTCCACGGCGGCGTGGCCGTTGGAGCCGCTGCCGCCGTTGCCCGCGACCGTGCCGCCCGCGAGCGCCGCCGCCTCGCGCTGCCTCGCGAACTCCTCGCGGCAGGCCGGGCAGTAGAACTTCTCGCCGCGCTTCGGATAGTAGGTCGTCTGCACGCGGCGTTCGCCCCTGTGCGACGGCGACTGGCAGTCGAGGAAGTGCGGGTCGTAGCGCCGTGCGAGCCGCGGCAGCAGGTCCTCGAGCCACAAGAGCTCGACGTCGCGCACCCGCGCGCGATCGGCCGGGTCCGTGTACTCACCCGAGCAGGCGCCGGCGATGCTCGCGATCGCCACGCGCTTGCCGAGGCGGCGCACGCTCTGGAGTACGGGCTTGAAGTCCTGGTCGCCCAGCACCGCGATGGCGACATCGTAGGCGTTCGACATGGAGGCGTTGAACAGCATGCTGGTCGCGAGCGCGATGTCGACGCACTTCTCCTTGGGCTCGAACGTGTCCGCGGCGTCGCGGTCGGTACGGCGCAGGCGCTTGCCACGGAACTCAATCGGGAACGCCTCCACTTCGTAGTGGTGCTGCTGGCGGAGCATCGTGAAGAAGTTGAGCCGGCGCTCGACGGGCTCGCGGTCGCGCGGGTCCACGTTCGCCGCGTAGCTGCCGAACAGGTGGGTGCGCACCACGGTCCACTCGTCGTGGCCGAGGCGGCGGCCGACCTCTTCCGCGAGCACGCGCGGGAGTCGGCCGAAATCGAGGACGAAGCCCGGCTCGCCCGAGGCCTCCACGAGGCGCGAGGTGTTCGAGTAGAGCCACGTACCGTCGATGAACAGCATGAACTTGATCATTCCAACCCCGTTCTCAAGAACGACTCGATCTCGGCTGCGGCGGCGAACGGCTTCAATGCCAGACGATCACGGTTTCTCCACCCTCCACACCACACGCAGCGACGGCAGAATGCTGTCGGCGCTTCCGCCCCAGAGGCGCGCCACCGCGTGGTACGGCCACGCGAGCGCGAAGATCCACCGCTTCGCACCCACCTGCGTGCCCGCGAGCCCGCGCCACGCTTCGGCGAACGAGGGCGCGAAGTATACCCGCGTCTCCTTGCGCACGGCGCGCACATTCGGTGCGTTCTTGAGCAGACGCTCGCACGAGCCCAGGTCGACGTACTCGGAGGGGTGGTACTTCATGCCGCGCACCCGGTGCGTGAGCCACTCGCGCGCCGGGAGCGGCAGCACCCAGTGCACGAACGGCAGCTTGTTGTCGTGGTAATCAACGGGGAACCATTGATTGGGCGTCTCCACCAGCACGACGCCGCCGGGCTTCAGCACGCGCACGCATTCGGAGACCACCGTCTGCTTGAGTTCCTGACCGAAGAGATGCTCGAGCACCTGCCAGAGCACGACCATGTCGAAAGTGTCATCGCGGAAAGGGAGGCGGCGCGGTTCCTGGCGGACCAGCTCGATGCGCGCGTAGTGGCTGGCCGGGAGTGTCGCGCGCTTGTCGGCGGCGCGCTTCAACTCGCCTTCGTCCACATCGGAGCCCACCACCATTCTGGGCTTCGTGGATGCCAGCGCCATAAGGTTCCTACCGTATCCGCATCCCACTTCGAGCACGCGCGATTCCGGCGTGAGGAAGCGTGTGGCAACCGGCACCAACTCTTCGAGCGCGAACTGGTCGCCTTCCGGGCCATGGTAGCGGGCGACGAGATCTTTGAAGTGCGAGCCGAGGACGGGCAAGGGGGATCCAGGACGGGTTCGAGGTCAGGGCGGCGTGAGCGCGGAAAACTAGGGTGTGCGCCCGAGGCGCGCAATCAGCCTCTCACCGCAGCGCACGCTCACGGCCGAGCCGTCGGCGATCCTCGTCACCCCTTGACGGTCGCGCCGGGACTTCCAGGCTTCGCCGGCGCGAGCGCCAGCTCCTTCCACGTCTCCGGCTCGACCGGGCTGGGGGATCCGTCCATCAGGCTCGTCGCGCTCGCGGTCTTCGGGAACGCGATCACGTCGCGGATCGAGTCGCGGCCGCCGAGGAGCATGATGATGCGGTCGAGGCCGATGCCGATGCCGCCGTGCGGCGGCGACGCGTAGCGATAGGCCTCGAGCAGGAAGCCGAACTTCTCGTGCGCCTGATCGTGCGTGAGCCCGGTCACTTTCATCACCCGTTCCTGGATGTCCGGGCGGTGGATGCGGATCGAGCCCGAGCCCAACTCGTTGCCGTTCAGTACCACGTCGTAGAGCTGGGCGTAGACCTTGCCCGGGTCCTTCTCGAGGAAGTCGAGATGCTCCGGGTTCGGCATCGTGAACATGTGGTGCTTGGGCTCCCAGCGCTTGTGGTCCTCGTTCCATTCGAACAGCGGGAACTGGCGCACCCAGAGGAAGCGCCACTGCTGCTCGCTCCCGGTCTTCCCGATGAGCCCCTTCTTCTCCAGCTCGGCAGCGCCGAGCTGGGTGCGCAGCACGCCGAGCGCCTTGCACGTCCGCTCCCAGGGGCCGTTCGTGAACACGACCGCGTCGCCTTCCTTGGCGCCCACCTGGGTGAAGAACTCGTCGAGCAGCGCACCGGGGAAGATCACCTGCTGCTTCTCGCGGTCCGCCGCCAGCACCTTGAAGAACGTGAGCCCGCCGGCGCCGGCAGCCTTGACCACGTCCTCGAACTTCCGGAGCTGCGTGCCGCTGATCTCCGCCCCGCCCGGGAGCCGCATCGCCACGCCGATGCCCCCCGCCGCCCTGGCGCCGTTCGCGACCACGTTGCGCGGCGACTGGGCGCAGATCGCGGTGACGTCGCTGAACTCGAGGCCGAAGCGCGTGTCGGGCTTGTCGCTCCCGTAGCGCCGCATCGCCTCGTCGTAGGTGATGCGCGGGAACGGCGTCGGGATCGTGACGCCCAGCGTCTCTCGCCACATCGCGGCGAACAACCCTTCGACCGCGGCGAACACGTCGTCCTCGGTGACGAAGCTCATTTCCAGGTCGATCTGCGTGTGCTCGGGCTGGCGGTCGGCGCGCAGGTCCTCGTCGCGCAGGCAGCGCGCGAGCTGGAAGTAGCGGTCGCAGCCGCTGATCATCAGCGTCTGCTTGTAGAGCTGCGGGCTCTGCGGCAGCGCGTAGAAGCTCCCCGGGTGCACGCGGCTCGGCACCACGTAGTCGCGCGCGCCCTCGGGCGTGGGCTTCACCAGGATGGGTGTCTCGATCTCGAGGAAGCTCTGGCTCGAGAGGTAGGCGCGCGCCGCCATCGCCGCCTTGTGCCGGAGCGCCAGCAGCGCCGACAGCTCGGGGCGGCGAAGATCGAGGAAGCGGTACTTCAACCGCAGGTCCTCGCTCGCGAGCATGTGCTCCTCGTTCACCTGGAACGGCAGCGGGTCGCTCGCCGAGAGCAGCTTCAGCTCGCGCGCGTCCACTTCGATCTCGCCGGTCGCCAGGTCCGGGTTCACCGCGTCCGCGGGCCGCGCCATCACCACGCCGCGCACCGCGATCACGAACTCGTTCCCGAGCCGCGACGCCCGATCCAGCAGCACCTTGCCGCCGGTCTCGGGATGGAACACCACCTGTGTCAACCCGTAGCGGTCGCGCAGGTCGGTGAACAGCACGCCGCCGTGGTCGCGCGAGCGGTGGAGCCAGCCCATGAGCGTGACCGTGGTCCCCACCTGCGCGCGCGACAGCTCGCCGCAGGTGTGCGTGCGCCGCCAGTCGCCGAGGCCTTCGAGCTCGTGTGACAAGGTCCGTGGTCTCCTATCGCGCCGTACGTCGGAACGCGGCAAGTTAGCATGCGTCGCTCGCGGCGCGCGACAGCGCGAGGCCGCGCGAAGGTTGACGCTCTCGAGGCGCGATACGACTAGCGCAAGAAGAAGAGCTTCCGCGTGTCGTCTTCTCCCGCGACCCGGAGCTGCACGAGATACACCCCTTCGCGCACTCGAGCGCCGGTGTCGTCCCGGCCGTCCCAGGAAACGCCGTGCTGGCCCGGCTCGGAGCGCGCGCCGGCCAACAGCAAACGCACCCTGCGCCCGGCGAGATCGAAGATCGCCAGGTCCAGCCTGCACGCCGAGGGCACCACCCAGCGAATCTCGCTCGCTCCGCGCGACGGGTTGGGCCTCGGTGCCAGGAGTTCCGCGGTCCCGGGAACGGTCGTGGGCGCGGGCGCGACGTCGGTCGTGCCGGGGCCGGCGTTGAGAAGCACCGACACCGTGTTGGAGCCGCTGGTCACCGCCATGTCGGGCTTGCCGTCCCCGTTCAGGTCCCCGATCGCCACGGCGCGGGCACCGGGCCAGATCCCGAAGTCGGTCTTGGGCCCGAACGTGCCGTTGCCGTTGCCGAGCAGCACCGAGACCGTGGAGGACTGGTTGTTCGACACCGCCAGGTCGAGCTTGCCGTCCACGTCGAGGTCGCCGATCGCCACGGACTGGGGTTCGCTCCCGGTCGCGAAGTCGGACTTGGGCGCGAACGTGCCGTTGCCGTTGCCGAGCAGCACCGAGACCGTGTTGGAGGACATGTTCGCCACCGCGAGGTCGGGCTTGCCGTCGCCGTTCAGGTCCCCGATCGCCACGCCACGGGGACCGGCCCCGGTCCCGAAGTCGGTCTTGAGCCCGAAGGTGCCGTTGCCGTTCCCGAGCAGCACCGAGACCGTGTTGAAGGCCCCGCCCCCGTTCGTCACCACCAGGTCGGGCTTGCCGTCCCCGTTCAGGTCCCCGATCGCGAGGGAGACAGGACCGAACCCGGTCCCGAATCCCGTCTTGGGCGCGAACGTGCCGTCGCCGTTGCCGAGCAGCACCGACACGGTGTTCGAAGAGTTGTTCGCCGCCACCAGGTCGGGTTTGCCGTCCGCGTTCAGGTCCGCGATCGCCACGGAGACGGGATCGGTCGCGGTCCCGAAGTCGGTCCTGGGCCCGAGCGTGCCGTTGCCGTTGCCGAGCAGCACCGAGATCGTGTTGGAGTTCCCGACGGAGCCGGGACTGTTCCCGGTCCCGTAGTCGGACTTGGGCGCGAACGTGCCGTTGCCGTTGCCGAGCAGCACCGAGACCGTGTTGGCGGAGTAGTTCGCCGTCACCAGGTCGGGCTTGCCGTCCCCGTTCAGGTCCTCGATCGCCACGGAAGCGGGACCACCCCCGGTCCCGAAGCTGGTGTTGGGCCCGAACGTGCCGTCGCCGTTGCCGAGCAGCACGGAGACCGTCTTGGAGTGGAAGTTCGCCACCGCCAGGTCGGGCATGCTGTCGCCGTTCAGATCCCCGATCGCCACGGAGTAGGGACTGTTGGCGGTCCCGAAGTCGGTCTTGGGCCCGAACGTGCCGTTGCCGTTGCCGAGCAGCACCGAGACCGTGTTGGAGTTCTCGTTCGCCGTCACCAGGTCGGGCCTGCCGTCGCCGTTCAGATCCCCGATCGCCACGGAGTGGGGATTGATCCCGGTCCCGAACTCGGTGTTGGGCCCGAACGTGCCGTTGCCGCTGCCGAGCAGCACCGAGACCCTATTGGAGGAGTAGTTCGCCACCGCCAGGTCGGGCTGGCCGTCGCCGTTCAGGTCCCCGATCGCCACGGAGTAGGGGGTGCCATCGGTCCCGGTCCCGAAGTCGGTCTTGGGCCCGAACGAGCCGTCGCCGTTGCCGAGCAGCACCGAGACCGTGTGGGAGCTGGCGTTGGCCACCGCCAGGTCGGGCTCGCCGTCACCGTTCAGGTCCCCGACCGCCACGGAGAGGGGACCACTTCCGGTCCCGAAGTCCGTGTTGGGCCCGAACGTGCCGTCGCCGTTGCCGAGCAGCACCGAGACCGTGTTGGCGCCGTTCGCGTTCGCGACCGCGAGGTCGGGCTTGCCGTCGCCGTTCAGGTCTCCGATCGCCACGGACCAGGGAGCGCCCCCGCTCCCGAAGTCGGTCTTGGGCGCGAACGTGCCGTCGCCGTTGCCGAGCAGCACCGAGACCGTGTTGGCGCCGGAGTTCGCCGTCACCAGGTCGGGCTTGCCGTCGCCGTTCAGATCCGCGATCGCCAGGCCTCGGGGAGTATCCCCGGCCGCGAAGTCGCTCTTGGGCCCGAACGTGCCGTCGGCGTTGCCGAGCAGCACCGAAACCTCGTTGGCGCCGTGGCTCGCCGTCACCAGGTCGGGCTTGCCGTCGCCGTTCAGATCTCCGATCGCAACCGCGGCCGGAAAGCCTGCCGCGTCGAACGAGAGGAATGGCGCAACGAACAGGGGCGCCGCGCGTGCCTCGGTGCCCATGACGGACGTGGCGCCCCACGCTGCCGCCAGGAGGAGGCCAGCCGTGAGGCCGGCCGGGCCAGCGCGGCGTCGGCTGGGCATCACGCGCTCGACTTTCAGGCGGCGCACGAACGGATCCGATCGGTGGGGCATGGCAAGAACAAGCTTGGCACCGCGCGGAGGGAAGTCAAGGGCCATGCGGGTTCCGGAACCTCTGACGCTATTCCCGGAAGACGTGGCCCATCATCGCGCCGTACGCCCGGCGAGCTCGGCGGCGAGCATCTCCCGGCGCACCGCCTTCTGCTCGCCCGACTTCGAATCCTTCAAGACCACCTCGCCGCGCGCCCACTCTTCCTCGCCGGCGATCACCAGGAAGCGCGCACCGCTCTTGCCCGCAGCTTTCATCTGCGCGCTGAAGCCCCGGGCCTCGACGTCGGCCTCGACACGGAAGCGCTGCCGCAGCTCGCGCACCAGCACCATCGCGCCGTCGCGCGTCTTGTCCATGGCCACCACGCACACCGTGTCCGGCTCGGAAGCGGTCATGCCGCGCTCTTCCATCATCAGCAGCGTGCGGTCGAGGCCGATCGCGAAGCCGACGCCGGGCGTGGGCGCGCCACCCAGCTGCTCGATCAGCCCGTCGTAGCGGCCGCCGCCCCCCAGCGCGCTCTGCGCGCCGAGCGAGGCGTCGTGCACCTCGAACGCCGTGCGCGTGTAGTAGTCGAGCCCGCGGACGAGGCCGTGGTCGATCTCGTGGCGGATCCCTGCGGCCGCGAGCCCGGCGAGCACCTGCTCCCAGTGCTCGCGGTCGGCGTCGTCCAGCACGTCCAGCATCTTCGGCATGCGCGGCGACAGCTCCTCCAACACCGCGATGTCGCCCTTGTCCTTGGAATCGAGCACGCGCAGCGGGTTCTGCTCCAGCCTGCGCTTCGAATCCTCCGAGAGCCGCGCGCCCTGCGGCGTGAGCAGCTTCCGCAGTTTGTCGCCGTACTCCTGTCGCGATGCCGGCTGCCCGACGCTGTTCACCTTCACCGTCAGGTCCTTGAACCCCCATGCCTCGTAAAGGTCCACGAACAGCGTGATCATCTCCACGTCGGCGCCGGGTGCCGCGGCACCGATCAGCTCGCAGTTGATCTGCGAGAACTGGCGGTAGCGACCCTTCTGCGGCCGGCCGTAGCGGAACACCGGGCCCATGCTCCACAGCCGGTGCACGCGCCCGCGGCCCGCGAGGCCGTGCTCGATGTAGGCGCGCATCACCCCGGCAGTGAACTCGGGCCGCAGCGCCAGCTCGCGCTCGGCGAGGTCGGTGAACCTGTACATCTCCTTCTGCACCACGTCGCTCGACTCGCCGGAGGTGCGCGCGAACAGCTCGAAGTCCTCGAACATGGGCGTGCGGATCTCGCCGTAGCCGTAGCGCTCGAACACGCCGCGGGCCTGCGCTTCGGCGCTCAGCCAGCGCGCGGACTCCTCCGGCAGCAGGTCGCGCGTGCCGCGTGGCGCCTGGTGTTTCCCCGCCAACTCAGCCCACCTCGCGGCGCATCTCGCGCGAGAGGCCCCAGAGCTGCGCGAGCAGCGCGCCGGCCGTGTCGGCCATCCAGTCGTAGCGGGACGATTCCCGGCCGGGGATGCCGGCCTGGAAGATCTCGTCACACGCCCCCAGCGCCGAGATCGCGAGCAGCACGATGAGGGCGCGATTGATCGGCTTCTGCGTCGGCCACGTGAAGCGCGCCGCGAGCCACACCAGGAAGCCGAGGCCGCCGTACTCGAGGATGTGCGCGACCTTGTCGCGGTACTCGAACGTGCCCGGGACGCTCAGGTAGGGCTGGGCACTGAGGATGAAGATCATCGCCACGTACCCGGCCACGGCCAGCCAGCGCAGGCCGATCCTCGCCGCGCCGCCCGTTGCCCCCACCTCCCCAGCCATGATCGCCCCTCCGCGGTCGGTGCGCGCCTTGCGTCCCTGTCGAACGCGGCAAGTTAGCACGCGGCGCGCGGGCGCGGAATCCACGGGCGCGACGCGGGGCGGGTGGGGCTCACGATCGCACCTCCCCCGCCCCGCTCGGAACTCAGAAGGCCTTCGGCTCGCCGTAGATGAAGTTGTCCACCACCACGAGATCGAGCGTGCCGCCGTCGGTGACGTCGTTCACGCCGGCGCCGAGTGCGCCGTTGCCACAGGTGAGCTTGACGCGAGCGACGATCGCGGCGTCGAACTTGGCGCCCACGAACGACAGGCCGTTCGCGTCGGACCGGCGCGGCGCGAAGAAGCGGCCCAGGCTGTGCCCGTCCTTGTCGAACAGCTCGATCGAGCTGGTGTTGTCGAGATCCACGTCCGAGAACACCGCGCCGAAGCCAGTCACGCCGGCCGTCGTCGCATCGCCCGCGACGCGGAACACCGCATCGATCACGTTGCTGCCGACCGCCGAGAACATCAGCTTCGGGCTGAACGGCTTGAACTCGTTCGCGTAGGTGGGATTCAGGTCCACGAACTGCGTGCTGTCGTTGCGGAAGGTGCCGCCGTCGTAGAGCAGTCCGGCTTTGACGTTGTTGTTGAAGAAGTCGAGCGGGAATCCGTTCTGGTTGTTGAACGGCCTGGCGCCGGCGCCGTCCCAGTTCACCTCGCGCCGGCCCGCCGGCTGCTGCCCGGCAGTGCCGCCATTCGAGGGATCCCCGAGGAGCGTGCGAAAGTCGGCGACCTTCGTCGCGATGTCGCCCGTGGCGCTGACGACCGTGGCCTGCGGGCCGCTCGCGGGTTGCGTGGGCGAATCGTTCTTCGAGCATCCGGCCGCCGCGATGACGACGAGCAGGGCCATCGTGAACGTGCGGGCGAATCGGAAGGAGCGATTGCGGATCAGCGCCCGGGCTGATCGATGCGTGGACACCTGGTTTGGATTCATGGCGACCCCGTCGGTGAGCGTTTCGCTGCGTGGCGGCCCTTCGCGGGGGCCCACCGCAAGTCCGATGCCAGCCGCGGGCTCACGGGCGAGGCGGACGTAACTGCGCGCGGATTCAGGCCCAGACGCAGTTCCGGGACGCTCTGACGTTCAGCGCGACGCCGGCGCGTGACTCCGCAGGTCGCTCAGGAATGCGCAGAGTGCGCACATCGGCCCATCGCGGCGAGCGCGCACACTGT
>Ga0070688_100000595_pt1 | contig 18119 bp, 25 predicted proteins | sample KBSS13HmetaG_FD_64679 | JGI IMG/M metagenome (GOLD analysis project Ga0070688, IMG submission 64679) | Switchgrass rhizosphere microbial communities from Kellogg Biological Station, Michigan, USA - KBS S1-3H metaG | ecosystem: Host-associated > Plants > Roots > Rhizosphere ...
CTAGAGCCTATCGGGCTCACTTCAAAAGCCGGATATATGATTGCAACCTACCCAACAGACACATCGAAAATTCTTTTACTCACCCTCTTGCGGGAGAGGTCCATATATAATTGTTATATGCCATACCCCTCATTGCGACACTCCGCAGATTTGAACTGAAGAATAGAAAATTGCTTTTTCTCTGGTAGAGCTACCCATATTTTTGAAATTTCAGAAGAGTATTCTCGTTTTTCAGAGAGCTTAACTGCAGCAATGACGTCATCGCGCCACTCTCCGTCAATTTTGCACTGACCTTGATTGTAGGAATAGTCTTTGGCGAGGCGTGGCTCATCTACCTGAGCCAGAATTTCATTAGGCGACTTTACGAGACGCCAAATAAAACCAGTTTTAGATGATTCACTTTTCCATATTTCGATGCCATAACCATCATTTTTGCTTGGATGAATTAACCAGGCAGCTTCGGGCTTTTCTTGCGCAAAGCAAAATCCGAAATTTGTTAACAGAACGAAGAATAGCATCGATCTATTCATGGCATATAACGCTTACGCCAGCGGCAGACAAAAGCGCAGCTTTTGTCTGTCCAGCCATTGCCGCAGGCAATGGCGTGCTGCGCGTAATTGTTAGGCGCAGTAGTTTTTGAAAGCATTGTCATCGGGATTATAAACACTGACAAAAAAACCATTGGTTAATTTGAGCTGCTGAATTTGTGCGGACACCTTTTTGCTTCGGGCGACCTTGGCAGCGGATGTAAAGATATTTTCAGAGTGTGCGCTTGGATTTGACTCATAGTACGTCTGCATCCATTTAGCCAAATGCTGCACGCGAGGCCATGGTTCGTTGTCGAAAGCAAAGTTATAAAGTTTCCAGCCGCCAATTTCTTCTAAGCGGCCGGTGTCCTGCGTTGTATAGAAAGATGGCTCAATAATGCCATGCCAAGGATGTATGCCTAAATCAAAGGAGGCCATCACATATTCAGAAAGCTGATCTTGTCTTGCTTTCAGCTCGTCAACAAGCGCAACTTCCAACTCTGCTTCAAACTGATCCAGGTTCATATTCATAAGCCTAACAGTGTAATAGAACGGACCCTGCGGTCCGTATATTACTTTTTAAGTGCTTGCTGCACGGCTGGCAATGAATCTGCAAGTTCAGAGAAAGCCTTGTCAAAGTTGGGAAACCTGATGCCGCTCACTTCATCCGAGCCACAGGCATGAATAAAGCTGCTTGGGTCTATGGAAGCTTTCTCCATTTCTACCTCGTAGCACTTGCCTTGGTTATAGAGGTGAATACTGCGGCCCTTATAAATTGCGGTACACACTTCTGGTTATGAAATCCGAACCGAATGGACATTCTTTCTCTGGGGTCATAGCTCACAAAAATAAAGAAAAGCTCATTTACAAGCAGCATTTCTGAAGATGGACGAATATATCCATACTTAGAAAGTAACGGGAGCAATACTGTATTAAGTTTTTGCTCAATCATAATTTGCACTTAACGCCCACGCCAGCGGACGAAAAAAAGCGCAGCTTTTTGTGTTCCAGCCATTGCCGAAGGCAATGGGTGCTGCGCGTGATTGTTAAGAAGCTTTCTGCGCATTAGTTTCAACGAGCCAGTAACCACAATGTTTGCAGACATCTTGAGGGGCCCGAGTATTGAAATAAAAATACGGCGTCTTTGCGCAATGCGGACACTTTAGCGAGCCACGCGAATATTTGGAAAGAAGAAAGCCAATAAAAAAGAGGTTGGCGCAAAACACACCGAATAGGTACGGGATCATGGACGCGGGCAGAAGCACGCCAGCCAGCACAACTACGAGCGTCCCACCATACATAGGAAAACGAAGCCAAGCGGAGTCGGAATTGTATTTCGCAAGCCGTCGCTGCCATTCACGGATAACTTCAATGTCATAAGTGGCTCGCATCATCATGGCTTCTTAACGTTGGAAGCCAGCCGCGCGCGTCAGCGCGTCGGACTGGGCTGACTTGTTATGTGGCGGAGGCAAAGTATTTGGGATCATCTTTTGCCTTCTCCACTTCTTCAAGACCATGAAATGGCCAGACGTTCTCCGGATCTCGAAACTCGAATCTTTTATCAAGCGCTCTTACACCAAATCCCAGCGTCAATAACCAAACAATTGGCCGACTCGCGGAATACCAACTTGGCACACAAGGCCATTGGTATTCAAAATCGCTCTTTAAGAACATAATGATTCGTAAAATTATTTCACGCTGTTCTTCAGATATTCTCCAAGCCCCTTCATGTTTATGCTCCCGGAGATCATCATAGATAAGCCAAAGTTGATTTCGTATGGCATTAACTGCAGGGTCATATGACTTTAGGCTAAATATTGCATCATCGAATAAAAAATTCGTAGACAAACCCGTCAGGTAATGCCGGGCCGCCTCAGCCATCGCGTTTCTAGCACTGCGATCAATCATAGAGCCACATAACGCCGCAAACAGGGGCTGGCAAACGCGCAGCGTTTGACAGTGGAGCCTCCACCATAAAAGTAGACACCCATACGTTATGCCGCGAGTTTTTCATAATGGACAGGGGTTTGGTAGCCGATGCTCGAATGAATCCGCTGACAATTGTAGTAATCATCCAGGTACCAGCTCAGCACTTTTCTTAAGTCGCACTCTGACTCAAAACTAAAGCCGTGAATGCATTCGGACTTCATGCTTTGAAAAAAAGATTCCATATGCGCATTGTCCGTTACATATCCAGGTCTGTTCATACTCGATCGAATGCCAATCCGAGCCAACTCATCCTGCATCAGGTAGGCTCCATATTCTGAACCGCGATCGGTGTGGAAAATCAATCCTGGTTTTACCAACCGATGCGATGCTGCCTTCCTGAGCGCAGCGCGAGTGAGGTTCGCAGTCTTTTGATCACCCAGCGCCCACCCCAATATACGCCTCGAATACAGGTCCATCACCGTCGCTAAATAGCGCCACTCTTTGCCCACCCTGAGGTAGTTTAGGTCCCCAACCCATTGCTGATCGGTCCCCGAAGGCTTGGGCATATCCTTTCTTAAATTCGGCATCTTCGTGTAGAACTTTTCAGGCGCAGCTTTGCGTCGATATATTCTGCCAGCTTTGCCCACTAAGCCCGCATCACGCATGATTCGCTCGACGCGCTTACGATTGACGCAGAAACCCTCGGCACGCAAAGCAGCATGAATCCGTAGACTGCCGTAATTTGTCGCATGGGCAAAAAAATGGATTCAATTTTCTCCACCAGAACTTTGTTTTCATGGTCCCGTGCACTTTGCGTTTGTTCCCGCCATTTATAAAACCCTGACCGCGACACCGACAACCAGGTACACAGGTATCTGACGCCTAGCTCTGATCCGAATCGCTCGATGAACCCGAATCGTTCTGCCTTACTTCTGCCAGATACCCCTGCCACTTTTTTAGTAGCGCAACCTCCCTTTTTAGGCGAGCATTCTCTTTCTTCAGCCGCTCGTTCTCGCTCAATTGCTTGCGACTGGGTGTTGGCGGTGTTTTCTTGTCCAGGCTCATATTTACCCTGCGCGTAGGTGGGGCAATTAATTTACCCTCGCGATATTCCTGCCGCCAGCGATAAACCATGACGGGATGTAGATCGAGTACTGCAGCAATTTCTACGACCGTGACAGGTAATCGTTCGGTCAACTTGACCGCGCAGATTTTAAAATCCTTTGCGTACTCTATTACTCGTTCATTCGAATTTATCTTAGCCATTTCTACACCTACCTTTTTATCAAAGGAGGTGTCTACCTGATGGGGGGAAGTTCACTGCCAAACGCTACGCGTTCGTCAGCCCCTGTTGTAGGCGTTATGACTAAGCCATGATTCGCGCGCTTCTCGTATTAGTATTATTTCTTTGGGGCTGTGCGGCTCAGATTGAACTTGTAGAGCCAGAAATTCGCACCAACATTTTGGGTACATGGCTTTATGGAGAGAATGTTCCTCCATCCTATACAGCACAACGCTTTACTTTCAAAGCGGATGGTTCCGGAAAATTTATAAGCTACGGAGGCTGTTTAGTTTTTGACGAAGCCGGGAAATGGATAGTCTCAGGTGATACTCTCCAGATAAAAATTACTACGGAAAGTAAATTCCAAGCCAAACGTGACGAAACCTACAAAGTAATTTTACTTACACCCAGCAAAATGAAGTTAAAAGATACTCGAGATGGACAGGTTCTCATATTTAAGCGCGTCAAGTCATAACAAGGCGCTCAAGTTCGTTCCGGCCCTGCGGGCCTGCGCTGGACTGCAAAACGCTGGCGCGTTCCGCAGCCACTTAGCTTGTCGTTAGGGCTACAGAAGTAGATCGCACATGAAAAGGAAATTCGTAAAGAGCATTCTTTCACTTTCAATCTGCTTGGCGGTATACGCAGCTTTGATTGCAACGTCACCTTTACCGTACAGAGTCGTGGATCGAGATAGCTCAGGAGTGGTTTCGCTTCTCGAAGCAGTCGATGCTCATGATGTTGGGCAGCGTGAAAGCCCGCGTGGAGCTCAGTGCATCGAGTATTTTTGGTTTAAAGACGGGTTACCTGCATATGAAAAGTGTTCTGGCGCTTCAACACCTAAGCCCTAACAATCCGCAGCAATCGCAGCCGTTGGCTGCTGGGACTGTCAAACCCCGCGGGTTTGACAGCCCCTGTGCGCAGCGTTAGAGCATTCGCATGAAGCCAGCGATTGAGAAATTTATTCTTATTGCGGACAGCATCGCTTCCGAATTGAAGCGGGCAATCGATCGCGGCGACAAAACCTACTGCAATGCTGAAATTGCATTGGAAAATGTCAGGACATGGCGAGAGCTAGCTAAAAGCGGCAAGCTACCCGGATCTTACTTTCCAAATTTCGGCATTTCGAAATCAGATTTATTTTTTGGTCCCGTGGAAGATCGCATGTATGAACTTGAAGATTTATATGTTCAGAAAATCCGTGACGCTAATGGCATGCCCTAACAATTCGCAGCAATCGCAGCCGTTGGCTGCTGGGACTGTCAAACCCTGCGGGTTTGCCAGCCCCTGTGCGCAGCGTTAGGTTTCAATCATGCCCAGTGCAGCTATCAGCAAATATTTTGAGGCAACTGAGAATCGAAAGATTCGTGAAGATCTAATATTTGCTGTTGAAAACGTAGATGAATCGAAAGTTGCTATAGATTGTGGGTGTGGCGCTGGTGCAGATATTAACTACCTAGCATCGAAAGGCTTCATTGTGCACGGATTTGACGTGGAAGAAGAATCAATATCGAGGTGTAAGACTCGCTTCAAAAACATTGATAACGTGAACTTATCAAAATCTTCTTTCAGCACATACAATTTTCCAAAGGCATCTCTGGTTGTTGCGGACGCGAGTCTATTCTTTTGTCCAAAATCAGAATTCTCGGGTGTATGGAAAAATATATACGAATGTCTTCAGCCGAATGGAATTTTCTGTGGTTCCTTTTTAGGTCCGGAAGATACGATGGCTACACCAAAATATAATGCCGACGATTTCTGGCCAGATGTGGCGGTTTTTGAAGAGGAAGAGGTAATGAAGCTTTTTGCTAACTATGAAATCCTTCGTTTCAACGTTCATAAGTCTTCTGGCACCACACCTTCGGGAGATCTACATGATTGGCATATATATTCAGTCATCGCAAAGAAACCTAACAAATCAAGCAAGAGGGACGCGGCAAGCCGCGCCCCTTCTTGAGGCGTTAAGGTTTCGCAATGAATAGACTCCTTCTTTCTTTTGGTTTATTTAGCTTTCTGATTGGAAATGTCTTCGCCGAAGAAACTTATTTTGAAAGGGTTAAAGATTTATCAACAGCGATGCTTTCAGAGAAGATCGGAAAGCAGAGGGTTTCTGAATTGATTCTTGTGCGCATTGAGTCGTTTAATTTTCTGCGCTCAAATGGAACCTTTGCTTTGGTGAGCAAAGCAATCTTTGTAGCCCCTGAAACACAAACCCAGAGAGCGCCAAATGTAAACTCTCCTTTCAATATCGAGGCCAGAATGGCTGAGCTTGAGGCAAGGACGCATCAGGGGTCTTCACCCGTAATATTTCAATAAGGGCTTACTCTGTGACATCCGGTGATCGAACAAGAATTAAAGAAGAACCCTATGAGTCATTCTTTCAAATCAAAAAATAACCTTAACAAGCACGCGCAGCACGCCAGTGCCTGCAGCACTGGCTGGACAGCCACACGCTGCGCGTGCGCCTGCCGCTGGCGCGGTCGTTAACTCGATCAAGGAAGCACTATGAAGCGTTTTTCAATCTGTTTGGTTTTCTTACTAGCTCTTTCCGGATGCTCAAACCTAGATTATTTAAAAAAGGGTGTAAGGCCAGTTAGCTCAGATTCCTATGTTATTTTTGAAGAGAAATCGACTTACACAGTAAAACGGGGTATTGGTTACACGTGGAAAGAGGGGCTTGAGAAAGGTGTGTATCGACCAGAGTTGGAAAATGATTTTGGCACCTTCTTTCGAGGCCCCCCCGGCTGTGTGATTCAATTTCTCGAAGAGAAATCAATGGGGCCATTTGATGGCGGTATTTGGATTCCAAAAGATCGGATTAATCAAAAGCCGATGATTTATTACTACTTCAACTACAACTCGGCCCAAGCAACACAAGCCGGGGGGCCGGTCGTATCCGCCATTTTGGCCTCGTCAAAGGGCGATATAACTTTCGTTCCTCTAGTTGAAGAAAAGACATTTTTAAATGACGCTGTTGTGACCAACGTTCCGCTCAAATGAGCCTCGCTGGCGTTAACAAGGCGCTCAAGCGGACAGCAAAACGCTACGCGTTTTGTTCCCTCCGCTTCGCTCCGGCTGCCCGCTTAGCTTTTCGTTGAACTTGTAGAAAAACACGTCATTCGAATGCTGTGCCCTGCGTGAACGTCCGCTTTTGATTCCACTTTTATTTTTGGAACGGCCGCTTCGACCGAAATTGCGACGCATGGCACTGGCAGTTTTGACTGGAATTGATGGCCGACTTTGAAATGGAATAGGTGGCGGTGTTTGAATCGGAATCAGTGGCTGCTTTCGTTGCAATACACACAGAACACCACGGAAAATTAAGAACATCATTTTTGGCGTTAAAAATCACTGATTTTTCAGGTTGAACTGTACTAGAGTTAACGCGAAGGTTAGATCTTTCAGTCGGTTGCAAATTTGAAGTATAAAATGTCAGTTTCAAATTTGAAGTATAAATTGTCATTCTCGGACAATTTATGGGTAACCCGACAATATATGTAGAACGACGAGAGGGGATGGTGCCCAGGAGAGGACTTGAACCTCCACGGCCGCAAGGCCACTAACACCTGAAGCTAGCGTGTCTACCAATTTCACCACCTGGGCATCGGGGTATCGCTTCAGAGGCGCGCAATTTACTGGGCGCAAGACCCGTTGTCAATCCTCGCGTATACTGCCGAATCCTTGCAATTTTGAGTTATTAAGCAGCCTATTCATGTCAAAACGTTCCCCGTCTAAAGATCCTTTCGCTGCCCGCGAGGCCGAAAATTACGAGCGCCCGATTGCCAGCCGCGAGTTCATCGCCGAGCTGTTGGAGCGCGAAGGGCCGCGCACGCATGCGCAATTGTGCGATCAGTTAGGAATGCATGAGGAAGAGCAGGTCGAAGCGCTGCGGCGTCGGTTGCGCGCGATGGAACGCGATGGGCAGCTGATGCGCAATCGCGGGAAAGCCTATTGCGCGGTCTCGAAAATCGATCTGGTGCGCGGTCGTGTGCAAGGGCATCGCGATGGCTACGGCTTCATGATTCCAGAAGCAGGTGGTGACGATTTTTATCTCAGCAGCCGGCAAATGGCGGCGGTATTCGATGGCGATATCGTGTTGGCGCGCGAATCGGGCCTCGATGCGCGCGGTCGGCGCGAGGCAACTATTGTTGAAGTGTTGCAGCGCAATACTCAGCAAATGGTTGGCCGCTTTTATATGCGCGGCGATATCGGCATGGTCGCTGCGGAAAATCCGCGCATCAATCAGAACATCATGATCGGTGCGCAAGATACGCTCGATGCGGTCGAGGGCCAGTATGTGATGGTCGCGATTACGCAGCAGCCGGATTGGCGCAATCCGCCACGCGGTCGTGTGGTCGAGGTGCTCGGCGAGCATATGGCGCCGGGTATGGAGATTGAGGTCGCGATCCGTTCGTACAACATTCCTTTTGTATGGCCGGAAGACGCTGTGGTCGAAGCGCAGAAATTCGCGCCCGAGCCGAGCGAATCCGATAAGCAGAATCGTATCGATATTCGGCAGCTGCCGTTGGTGACGATCGATGGCGAAGATGCGCGCGATTTTGACGATGCCGTTTACTGCGAGCCGCGTAAGGGCGGCGGCTGGCGGTTGTGGGTGGCGATTGCCGACGTGTCGCATTACGTCACCGTGGGCGGCGCGCTTGATCGCGAAGCACAGGTGCGCGGCAATTCGGTGTATTTCCCCGACCGCGTGGTACCGATGTTGCCGGAAGCGTTATCGAATGGTTTGTGTTCGCTGAAACCGAAAGTCGACCGCTTGTGCATGGTCAGCGAAATGACTGTTAGCAGTGCGGGCAAAATTACCGGCTATCAATTTTATGAAGCGGTGATGCATTCGCAGGCGCGGCTCACGTATACGATCGTCGCGGCAATGCTCGATGCGGAACATCCCGAACACCACGCCTTGTGCTCGCAATATAAAACGGTAGTCCCGCATGTTGAAGAGTTGCACCGTTTGTACCATGCGTTGCGGGCAGCGCGCGATGAACGTGGCGCGATCGATTTCGAAACGGTCGAAACGAAAGTCGTGTTCAGCAAAGATCGCAAAATCGAGCGCATTGTGCCGGTGGTCCGCAACGATGCGCACAAGTTGATCGAAGAGTGCATGCTCGCGGCGAACGTCGCTACCGCAGAGCTGTTAGAGAAGATGAAATTGCCGGCGCTGTATCGCGTCCACGAAGGTCCGCCGGCTGAACGTCTGCTCGCGCTCCGCAAATTTATCGGCGAGTTGGGATTGAATCTCGGTGGCGGCGAAAAACCGACGCCGGGCGACTATCAAAAGCTGCTCGATGAAGTGCAGGATCGCCCCGATCTGAATGTGATTCAAACGGTGATGCTGCGCTCGCTGAGTCAGGCGCGTTATCAGGCGGAAAATCACGGCCATTTCGGTTTGAATTATCCCGCTTATACGCATTTCACTTCGCCGATCCGGCGCTATCCCGATTTGCTGGTGCATCGTGCGATTCGCTTTTTATTGCGCGGCGGTGGTGGCGGCAAAGGCGTCATCGGCAAATTGCTCGGCGCGCGCAAAGGTTTGCGGCCTGCGGAAGGGGCGCAACCGCTGAAGGCTGCCGCTATTTATCCGTACGATGAAAAACAGCTCCATCAATTGGGCGAAAGTTGTTCGGCCACCGAGCGCCGCGCGGACGAAGCGACGCGCGATGTGATGGCGTGGCTGAAATGTGAATATCTGCAGGATCGTGTCGGCGAAACCTACGAGGGTTTGGTCACCGCCGTGACCGGCTTTGGTCTGTTTGTCGAGCTCAGTGATTTATATGTCGAGGGGTTGGTACATGTCAGCTCGCTCGAAAGTGATTACTACCATTTCGATCAAATCAAACATCGGCTGGTCGGCGAAAAAAGCGGGCGGTTCTTTCAGCTCGGCGACAAGGTCACCGTGAAAGTGGCGCGCGTCAATCTCGACGATCGCAAAGTCGATCTGGAATTGATTGCCGGTGAATCGCGCGGTGAGCGCCGTCAGCGTAAAGAAGGCGCCGGCGGCGCCGCGAGGCCATCGCGAAACAAATCCGGTGCCGGCAAAACGTCGACATCACAACCTCCAGCGCCGAAAGCACCGTTGACCGAGCGCGAGAAGGTCGCGCGGATGGGTAAGAAATCGCCGGCAACGAAGCGCAGCCGCCGGCGGTAATTCACGATGAAAGATGATTTTGTATTTGGCATTCATGCCGTCGCGGCGTTATTGACACGTTCGCCGGAGCGCATCGCCGCGCTGCAGGTCCTCGAAGGGCGCGCTGATCAGCGTATGCAGCAGGTGCTCGCCGATGCGGAGCGCAATGGCATCAGCGTTGAGCGCGTGTCCCGCGCCGAGCTCGACAAGCTTGAGGTACGACATCAAGGCGTCGTCGCGCAGCTCACTCATCAAGTGGAATATCAGGAAGCCGATATCGAGACTATCGTGCGGCGCAGCGCCAATCCGCTGTTGCTGATACTCGATGGCGTTACCGATCCGCATAACCTCGGCGCCTGTCTGCGCAGTGCCGATGCAGCCGGTGTCGATGCGGTGATCGCGCCGCGCGACAGAGCCACTGGGCTAACGCCGGTGGTGCGCAAAGTGGCCAGCGGCGCGGCCGAAGCCATTCCCTTTATTCAGGTCACTAATCTCGCACGTACATTGAAGACGCTGCAGGAAATGGGCGTGTGGATTGTCGGCGCGGCGGGCGAAGCCGATACCCTCATCTACGAGCAGGACTTAAGCGGCCCGATCGCGTTGGCGATGGGTGCTGAGGGCAGTGGCCTGCGCCGGTTGACCCGCGAATATTGCGATTTCCTCGTCAAGCTGCCGATGGCTGGCAGCGTCAGCAGCCTCAACGTGTCGGTCGCTACCGGCATCTGTCTGTTTGAAGTGGTACGGCAGCGCCGGGCAAAGGTCGCGCCATAATCCGGGCTGTGCGCGTAAAGCTGCTTGCATACTGATCGGCACTTGCCTAAAATCGCGCCTCTTTTTCCGCGGGTCGGCTCGTTCGCCCCGTTTACTCCTTGTCACACCGCCGCGCCGGTTTTGTTAAAGCTAGCGTTGTCGGGTGGCTCAAATCCGTGAGGAGATGCAATGCGTCACTACGAAATCGTGTTTCTGGTCCACCCTGACCAGAGCGAGCAAGTGCCCGCGATGCTCGAGCGCTATAAGCAAGGCATCGAAAAGGATGGTGGCAAGATTCACCGTCTGGAAGATTGGGGCCGTCGTCAGCTCGCGTACTCGATCAACAAGGTGCACAAAGCGCACTACATCCTGATGAACGTCGAGGCTACGCTGGCCGCCGTCGAAGAGCTGGCGACCAACTTCCGCTACAACGACGCCGTTCTCCGCAACATGATCATTCAGCGCGACGAAGCCGTGCTCGACGAATCGCCGATCATGAAAGCCGAGAAAGAGAGCCGCGAGCGTCGTGGCCGTGGCGATCGCCGCGATGATGGCGAAGGCCGCCGCAGCGATAATGTCGATGAGCTTGAAGAAGACACCGACGAAGCCGCTGAAGAAAGCGAAGAGTAAGCGCGAGAAAGAGTAGGGCGCGCCGCGCTCCCCCAACCGAATTCACAGGAATAAAGCCATGGCACAACGTTTTTTCCGTCGCCGCAAATTTTGCCGTTTCACCGCTGAAGGCACCAAAGAGATCGATTACAAAGATCTCGAAACGCTGAAAGCTTATGTTTCCGAGACCGGTAAGATCGTACCGAGCCGCATCACCGGCACCAAGGCACGCTATCAGCGTCAGCTAGCAACCGCTATCAAACGCGCACGCTACTTGGCCCTGCTGCCGTACTCGGATCAGCACGAATAAGTTATTGGATCGGCCCTAAGTTTCGTACCTCTGCTTAGTCCCGATCGAGATTGAAATTGATGCGCGCACTAGCCGAATTTGTCATGCGCGGGCGCGCGCCAGCGATCGGTGTAGCGATACTGGGTATTGTGTTGCCGCTGTTCGTCTGGATCAGCGCGGCCGTGGTGGGATTGGTCGCGCTGCGCCGCTCCAGCCGGGATACGGTAATCGTGCTCGGTTGGGCCGCGGTGGCGGCATTGGCGGTACTGATTGGATTTCGCGATCCGGGGCCGCTCACGGCGCTAATCGCCACTGCGACCGCAGCGCTGTTATTGCGCTGGACGCGGTCATGGCCGCTGGCGTTATTGGCGATTGTCGGTATCGGGTTGCTATCGGCACTGTTGTTGAATGGGTTCGGTAGCGATTTGGTCGGCGAGTTGACCGCCGCGCTCAATCAGCTGTTGGCCAAGCTCAAGGCGCAGATGCCGGCCAATCAGGCGCAATTGATTGGCGCACTGGCGCCGGCGCAGATCAGCGGTCTGCTCGGTTTGCGCAGTGCTTGCTTGGCAGTGATCGCGTTGTTACTGGCGCGCTGGTGGCAGGCGCTTCTGTACAACCCTGGCGGTTTTCGCGAGGAATTTCATCGGCTGCGGTTACCGCCGGTACTTGCAGTCGGGTTGCTCGGTGCCGCGTTGTTGACCAATGTTTTCGGCAACGAGTACGCGGTCTGGTCGGCACTGTTTGGATTGCCGTTTATCGTTGCCGGGTTTGCCTTGGTGCATGGCATCGCCGGCATCAAGGGTTGGGGGCGCGGTCCGTTGGTGGTGCTCTACATCGCCTGGATATTGTTGTGGGAACTCGTCACGGCGGCGTTGCTGCTGTTGGCGCTGATCGATAGCTGGTGGAATTTCCGTGCGCGTTTGCGCGGACCAAGCCAGTAAAAGTTTTTGCAGCATCGCTGAACCGCGATGTCGCTTATGAGGGTGAAAACATGCAAGTCATTCTGTTGGAAAAGGTGGGTCGTCTGGGTAACCTCGGCGATCAGGTCAATGTGAAGCCGGGCTACGGCCGCAACTTCCTGATCCCGTTCGGCAAAGCTGTTGCCGCGACCAAGGATAACGTTGCTGAGTTCGAGCGTCGTCGTGCCGAGTTGGAAGCCAGCGCCGCAGAGCGTCGCGCTGCTGCTGAAGCGCGCGCTACGCAATTGGCCGAGCTGGTAGTGACGATCGGCGCCAATGCCGGCGACGAAGGCAAGCTGTTCGGCTCGATCGGCACGCGCGATATCGCCGATGCGGTGACTGCGGCCGGTGTTGCGGTCGAGAAGAGCGAAGTACGTCTGCCGAACGGCGCGATTCGCGAAATCGGCGAGTTCCAGATTGATATTCAGCTGCACTCCGAAATCACGCAGACGATCACATTGAAAGTCGTCGCCGAGTAAGCTCGACAGCGATCATCGAAGCATCCGCCGCCGCTTCCCGCGTGCGGCGGATGCTTTTTTTTTGGCATTGAATCTTTCACAATGCCGGTCCCCGTACTTAGCCCGGTAGCAATTATTTCGTGGAAACCGACATCGTCGACGAGCCTTTTGCCGATACCGCTCCTGCCGGGCTCGATATCGCCCAGCTGAAGCTGCCACCGCATTCGCTCGAAGCGGAGCAGTCGGTACTCGGCGGTCTGATGATCGCGAACGATGCTTGGGATAAGGTCGCCGATATGGTCTCCGATGGCGATTTCTATCGCCCGGAGCATCGGCTGATTTTTCGCCGCATGGCGCAGTTGGTCGAAGCTGCGCAGCCGATCGATGTGGTCACGCTCGCCGATGCGCTGAATCACGCCGACGAATTGGCGCGTGCCGGCGGCTTTGCCTATCTCGCCGAAATCGCGCGCAATACGCCCAGCGCCGCAAATATTCGCGCCTATGCCATCGCGGTACGCGAGCGTTCCAGTCTGCGTGCGCTGATCACCGCGGCGCAGGCAATCGCCGATAGTGGTTTTCATCCGGAGGGGCGGACCAGCTCCGAGTTGCTCGACGAAGCCGAGCGTCGCATCACGCAGATCACCGAAGAGCGACCGAAAAGCGGCGGCCCCGAGCCGGTCAATCCGCTGCTGAAACGCGCGGTCGAGCGCATCGATGAGTTGTTCAACAGCGATGCCGAAATCACCGGTCTTAGCACCGGCTTCAAGGATCTCGACGCGATGACATCGGGGCTGCAACGCGGCGATATGGTCGTGGTCGCGGCGCGGCCATCGATGGGTAAAACCACGTTTGCGATGAATCTGGTCGAGCACGCCGTGTTGCATGGCACCAAACCGGTGATCGTGTTCAGTATGGAAATGCCGGCCGAACAGTTGATCATGCGTCTGCTGTCCGCGATTGGTCGCATCGATCAGACCAAGGTGCGCAGCGGCCGGCTCGACGATGAGGATTGGCCGAAGCTGAGCGCTGCGGTCAGCAAATTGAAAGATCGCCCGCTGTTCATCGACGACACACCGGCGTTATCGCCGATCGAAATTCGCTCGCGCACGCGCCGTATTGCGCGTGAGCACGGCGACCCCGCGATGATCATGGTCGACTACATACAGCTGATGCAGATTACCGGCAGCACCGAAGGCCGGACCGCGGAGATTTCCGAGATTTCGCGGTCGATGAAGTCGATTGCGAAAGAATTCAATTGTCCCGTGGTGGCGCTATCGCAGCTCAATCGCGGTGTCGAACAGCGTCCGAATAAGCGGCCGGTGAATTCCGATCTGCGTGAATCCGGCGCTATCGAGCAGGACGCCGACATCATCATGTTTATCTATCGCGACGAGGTTTATAACGAGGAATCGCAGGATAAAGGCGTGGCGGAAATCATTATCGGCAAGCAGCGGAACGGTCCGATCGGCACCGCGCGGCTCGCGTTCATCGGCAAGTTCACCCGTTTCGATAATCTTGCGATGAGTTATGGCGGCGGCGATAGCTACTGATTAGCAACAGCTATCGGTTAATCCCTGTTTTAAAAATTGTGCTCAGCTTTCCGCTGTTTCGGTTTCTTCGGCAGGTTTAACGAAACGGCAAAAAATAACGCCGGCCTCGAACAATAACCACATCGGCAATGCCATCAGCGTTTGCGACAACACATCCGGCGGCGACAGCAGCGCGCCGGCGACGAAGCAGCCGACAATCACGTAAGGGCGTTTCTTTGTCAGCGCTTCCACCGTGGTGATTCCGGTCCATACCAGCAGTACTGTCGCGACCGGAATTTCAAAAATAAAGCCGAACGCGAATAACATTTTCAGCGCGACATCGAGGAATTTGGTGATGTCGGGTGTGTACGCCACGCCCTCCGGGGCGATATGGCTGAAGAAACCAAAGATCAACGGGAATGCCACGTAATAAGCGAATGCCATACCTGAGTAAAACAAAATAATGCTCGACGCGAACAGCGGAATCGCAAAACGTTTTTCATGGCGATACAGGCCTGGCGCAATAAAATTCCACACCTGATACAGCAGATAAGGCATCGCTACCAGCAGCGCAGCGACCAGTGTCAATTTGAACGGTGCGAAAAAAGTGCTGGTGACATCGGTCGCGATCATCGTGCTGCCTTGCGGCAACAATTTACGTAATGGCTCGGAAAAAAATGCGTAAATCGTGTTGCTGAATGGTAGTAGCCCTGCGAGCAGCAGCGTCACTGCCAACAGCGCGCGCAATAAGCGCGAGCGCAGCTCGGTCAGATGCTCGACCAGCGGCATCGGCGTATCGTCGATATCGGGTTTGTTCATGATGAGTGCGAAGAATTATTGGGCGTCGGTGAGATTGTCGGTGTTGTGGTTGCGGGCGACGTCGTCGGTTCCGGCGTCACAATCTCCACCGACGGCGCAGCGTGATTGCGTTCGAGCACTTCTCTGACATCGTAGGGTAAATGCTGCAAATCCTGTTGCGTTGTCCGCAATTCATCGTGCACATCTTTAAAGCTATCGATGATCGATTGGTTGTGAATTTCGCGCTTCAATTCATCGATGCCGACTTCGCGCTCGATTTCATTGCGAATCTGATTGAAGCCGCGGCGCAATTTGCCGATCCACGCGCTGACCGAGCGAATGACTTCCGGTAGTTTTTCCGGCCCAAACACCAACAAGCCAACCACGAGGATCAGCACCAGTTCGGAAAAGCTCACATCAAACATGGCGCGCTATGTCCGGATTATTTTTGTTGCTGATCTTCGGATTTAATCGTTTCGACTTTGCCGTCGATCACCGTGTTGTGATTTTGCTGCTCGATCGGCTTCGGTGTTTCGTCGGAAACATTTTTCTTGAAGCCTTTAATGGCCGCGCCCAAGTCGCCGCCAAAATCTTTCAAGCGCTTGCTGCCGAACAACAAAAATACAATCGCGAGAATTACGAGAAGTTCGCCTAATCTGCCCATTTCAAACTCCGTGGAAAATGAATTTAATTATTGCGGTGTGCGCGCGGCTTTTTCCGCGAGCCCGGATAAATCAAAGCGCCGTTCAAGTTCGCGCAGCACAGCACGATAATCGCTGCCGACATGCGACAGCATGACCAGCGTGTGAAACCACAGATCGGCGGTTTCATAAATCAGCGCATCGTTGTTGCCACTCGCCATTGCATCTTTGGCGGCAATAATAGTTTCAGCGCTTTCTTCGCCGATCTTTTTCAAAATTTTATCGATGCCGTCGTGATGCAGTTTGGCAACGTACGAACTGGCGGGATCAGCATCGTGCTTGCGCTGTTCCAGCACGGCGGTAAGCGCCGGCAATACGTGATCGGTCATCATCTTATCCATAAATCTGTTCAGGATCTTTCAGCACCGGGTCGACGACCTGCCATTCGCCGTCGCGCCAGACACGGAAAAAACAGCTGCGTCTGCCGGTATGACAGGCGATGCCGCCGCGCTGTTCCACTTTCAATACGATCACATCCCCATCGCAGTCGAGTCGTAACTCCAGCACCTGTTGTTGATGACCGGATTCTTCGCCTTTGCGCCACAGCTTCTGCCGCGAACGCGACCAGTACACAGCGCGCGCTTCCTGCGCCGTCAATTGCAAGGCTTCGCGATTCATCCACGCCACCATCAGCACCTCGCCGGTGCTCGTGTCCTGCGCGATTGCAGGCACCAAGCCATTGGCATCCCAATGAACGGCGTCGAGCAGGGCACGGGTATTTGATATGGCGCTCGTATCTGACATGGCATTTCGCGGCAATAAACGAGGAGGGCATTATGGCATAGCGCCACGGCCGCTGTGCTGTCTGGGCAAATGACGATTCATTAACAAATGTGCGGCAGCTAAGGGTCGGCGCGCAACAACAGCCACGCCGCCAACGCCAATCCAGCCCAGCTCAGCGGCGGCAATTCACGCAGTGGCACCAAGCCGTACAGCAGGCTGGCGACGATCAATAGCAACGCGATACGTAGGGCGCGTTGCGATTCGCGTGGCGGTATGGTGCTGGCCGGTAGCAACACTGGTGTCGGTGGCGTGTTGAGTCGGTTAAGCAGTTGATCGGGAACCTCGGGCAGTTGTTCGAGCCAGCCCGGCAATTTGTGTTTGATTTTTTTCAACAGACTGCGCGGTGAATAACGTTGCCGCAGCCATTCTTCGATTTGCGGCGAGGCGGTGCTCCACAAATCGAGTTGTGGATATAGCTCGCGCCCGAGACCTTCGATATTCAGCAGCGTTTTTTGCAGCAGCACCAGCGATGGCTGCACGCGCATATCGAAGCGGCGCGCGGTCTGAAATAAATAGATCAGTAGCTGACCAAACGAAATTTCGCCCAGCGGCTTTTGAAATACCGGCTCGCAGACGGTGCGAATGGCCGCTTCGAATTCATTTACGCGGGTGTGCGGCGGCACCCAGCCGCATTCGACATGCAGCTGTGCGACTTCATGGTAATCGCGGCGGAAAATCGCGTGCAAATTACGCGCAAGATAATACTGATCGAAATCGCTGAGCGTGCCCATGATGGCGCAATCGATACCGATATAGCGCGGCTGCTCAGGATTTTCGTATGACACAAAAATATTGCCTGGATGCATATCGGCATGAAAAAAACTGTCGCGCAGTACCTGGGTAAAAAATATCTCGACGCCGCGTTCGGCGAGCACGCGCATATTGATGCCATTGGCGCGCAATGCGGCGACATCGGTCACCGGAATACCGTGAATGCGCTCGAGCACCAGCACATTAACGCGTGTGTAATCCCAAAATACTTCGGGAATGTACAGCAGATCCGAATCGAGCCAATTGCGCCGCAGCTGCGCAGTATTCGCGCCTTCGCGGCGTAGATCGAGCTCATCGAGAATTGTTAATTCATATTCTTCGACAATTTCAATCGGGCGCAGACGTTCGCCATCGGGCAGATAACGCTGGGCGAGGCGCGCCAGCGTATGCAATAGCGCAATATCCTCGCGAATTGTTTTTTCAATGTCGGGCCGTAACACTTTCACGACAACATCGCGGCCGTTATGGAGACGGGCGGGATGTACTTGCGCAATCGATGCCGAGGCCATTGGCTGCGGATCGAACTCGGCAAATATGGTTGTGACCGGCGCGCCGAGCGCCTCCTCGATAATCGCTACGGCAAGCTGGTTAT
>Ga0070688_100000596_pt1 | contig 18114 bp, 13 predicted proteins | sample KBSS13HmetaG_FD_64679 | JGI IMG/M metagenome (GOLD analysis project Ga0070688, IMG submission 64679) | Switchgrass rhizosphere microbial communities from Kellogg Biological Station, Michigan, USA - KBS S1-3H metaG | ecosystem: Host-associated > Plants > Roots > Rhizosphere ...
GGCTGGCGCAGGTCCCGATCGGCAACACGCACCATCGCCTCGGGGACGTCGCCAACGTGGTCGAGGATCACCAGCCGTTGATCGGTGACGCGATCACGGGGAACGGTGCCGGCCTGCTGCTCGTCATCGAGAAGTTCCCCGGCGCGAGCGCGCCGGACGTGACCCACGGCGTCGAGCAGGCGCTCGCCGAGTTGAGCCCCGGCCTCCCCGGGATGGAGATCGACCGGAACGTCTTCCGGCCGGCGACGTTCATCGAGTCGGCGATCCGCAGCCTCGGACGCGCCGGTGCGATCGGGCTCGTCCTCGTGGGGTTCGTGCTCCTGGTGCTGATGTTCAACTGGCGGACGGCGCTGGTCGCGTTCGTGAGCATCCCCGCCTCGATGATCACCGGCGCGGCCGTGCTCTCGGCAACGGGCGCATCGCTGAACGTCGTCACCGCCACGGGCCTGATGATCGCGATCGGCGCCGTCGTCTGTGCCGCCGTGGCCGACGTGCAGATCATGCTCCAGCGCATCCGCATGGAGGGCAACGGCAAGTCACCCGGGAGCATCATCCTCGCCGCGCTGTTCGAGTCACGCGCCTCGATCGCGTACGCCGGAGTCATCCTGCTGCTGGCGATGGCGCCGGTGTTCTTCGCGGGCTCGACCTACGGGTCGTTCCTGCGCCCGCTGGTGCTGTCGTACGGCCTGGCACTCGCCGCATCGTTCCTGGTCGGGATGACGCTCACGCCCGCCCTCGCCGTACTGCTGCTCTCCGGCGAGAAGGGCAAGCAGAACGGCTCGTCCTGGGTCGAGCGCATGCGCGATGGCTACGAGGCGGTCGTTGGCGGGATCGCGCGCCGCGGTCCGCTCGCCCAGGCCGCGGCCCTGCTGCTCGTCGTGGTCGCGCTGGCGACCCTGCCGATGCTCAAGCTCACGCTGCTGCCGGCGTTCAAGGAGCGCGACATCCTGATCGAGCTGACGACCATGCCTGGGACCTCGCAGCCGGAGATGAGCCGGCTCTCGGGCCGGATCGCGAACGAGCTGCGGACCATCAAGGGCGTCCGGAGCGTCGCCGCCCACATCGGCCGCGCCATACGCGGCGACCAGGTCGTGAACGTGAACTCCGCCCAGCTCTGGGTCGACATGGACCCGTCCGCCAACTACGCGGCGACCACGGCTTCGATCCAGAAGGTCGTGGACGACTGCCCGGGCGTGCGCAACGACGTCAAGACCTACCTGCGGGAAAAGGGCGGGGACGTGGTGGAGGAGCCGGAGGACAACGTCGTGGTCCGCATCTATGGCGACGACGACGACGTGCTCCGCGCCCAGGCCGCGCGTGTCCAGGATGCGATCAAGGGCGTGGCGGGCGTCGTCAGCACCCGCGCCGAGCTCCCCATTCGCCAGGCCACGCTCGAGACCGAGGTCGACATCGCGGCCGCCCAGCGCTACGGCTTGAAGCCGGGTGACGTGCGCCGCGCCGAGTCGACGCTGATCTCCGGGCTCCACGTCGGCAGCCTGTTCGAGGAGCAGAAGGTGTTCTCGGTCGTGGTCTGGAGCACGCCCGAGACGCGGCACAGCCTGAGCAGCATCAGCGATCTCGTCATCGACACGCCCAGCGGCGGTCACGTGCGCCTCGGGGACGTGGCGAACGTGCGCATGCGGCCGACCGCCAGCATCATCCGGCACGAGGGCGTGAAGCGCTTCGTCGACGTGGTCACGAACGTGCACGACCGCGACCTGAGTCGCGTCGCCGCGGACGTCGAAGCGCGCCTCGGACAGATGTCCTTCCCGCTCGAGTACCACGCCCGCGTGCTCGGGGACTACGACGATGGGCGCCTGACGAGCGCCCGCCTGGCGACGCTGTGGATCGCGGCCGCGATCGGCGCGCTGTTCCTGTTCCAGGCGGCTTTCGGGAGCTGGCGCCTCGCCGCGCTCGCGATGGTGTCGCTGCCCGCAGCCGCCGCCGGCGGCGTGGCGGCTGCAGCGGCCACGGGCATCACCACTTCGCTCGGCCTGTTCGCCGGAGTGCTGGCGCTGCTGGGCGTGGCGACGATCCAGGTCGTGCTCTCGATCCGCGGTTACCAGCGCCTGGAGCGCGAGGGCCGCAAGCTGGACGTCGGCCTCGCCGCCCACGGCGCGGCGGAGCGGCTGCTGCCGTTCCTCGCCAGCGCCGGCGCGACCGCTGCGGCGATGGTGCCGGCGCTCCTGCTCGGGGGCGAGCCGGGCATGGAGATCCTCCAGCCCATGGCCGTCGTCGTCCTCGCCGGCCTGGTGTCCACGACGGTGGTTCAACTGTATCTGCTGCCCGCGATGTACCTGAAGCTGGGCGTCAGCGCGGTGCGCGCGTCCGATCCGCTGGCGAGCGAGATCGGTGAGCCCGCACTCGCGACGTCCGCGGCACGCGCGGGCATCTCGGATTGACGCGCAACAACTCGACCCAGTGAAACCCACACGAGGCAAGACGATGAGACTCGAGCAACGTTGGCTGGCAGGAGCACTGCTCTGCGCGAGCGTCCTGATCGCGGGATGCAAGACACAGGGTGCGGGTCCCGAGGAGGCTTCCGCCGAAGAGGCGGCTCCCGCGACCGTGGTGCACAGCGAAGGTTCACAGCCCTCCCGCGTCACCCTGACCGAGGAGGCGATGAAGAAGATCGACGTGCAGACGACGGCGGTGCTGGAACAGACGGTGAACGGCGCCTCGCGACGGGTGATCCCGTACGGCGCGGTGCTGTACGACACCGAGGGCGACACCTGGACCTATGTCAGCACCGAGCCACGGGTGTTCGTCCGCTACCACATCTCGATCGAGAGCATCGCGGAGGGCAGGGCCGTGCTGTCGGAGGGCCCGCCCGCGGGTACCGCCGTGGTCACGGTCGGCGGCGCCGAGCTGTACGGCGCCGAGAGCGAATTCGAAGAGGAATGACGCGATGATTCGCTGGATCGTCGGAACGAGCCTGCGCTTCCGGTTCCTCGTCCTGCTGGCGTCGGTCGCCCTGCTGTGGGGCGGCATGACCCGGCTGCCGAAGATGCCGATGGACGCGTTCCCGGAGTTCGCTCCGCCGCGCGTCGAGATCCAGACGCCCTGTCTGGGCCTGTCCGCGGACGAGGTGGAGTCCTATGTCAGCGTGCCGATGGAGCACTCGCTCAACGGCATCGCGGGTCTGGACATCCTGCGCTCCAAGTCGGTGCCCGACCTGTCGTCGATCGAGATGTACTTCAAGCCCGGTACGGACGAGCTCGCCGCGCGGCAGCTGGTGCAGGAGCGCGTCGCCACCATCATCCCCACGCTGCCGACCTGGGCGGCGCCCCCGGTGATGATGCCGCCGGTGTCCACGACCGGCCGGTTCATGAAGATCGGAGTGTCCTCGGATTCCATCCCGCTCACCGACCTGTCGATGATCGCGTACTGGACGATCCGCGCCAAGTTGCTGCTCGTGCCCGGCGTCGCGAACGTCGCCATCTGGGGCGAGCGGATCAAGATGCCCGAGGTGCAGGTCGACCCGAAGCGCATGCGCGAGCACGACGTGTCGCTCGACGAGGCCATGGGCGTCACCTCGGATGCCCTGGACGTGGGTCTGCTGCAGTTCTCGAACGGTTCGGTGATCGGCACCGGCGGCTCCATCGACACCCCGAACCAGCGCTTCACCGTGCGCGCCACGTCGTCGATCCTCGGCGCCAAGGAACTGGGCCAGATGCCCATCCGCAACAAGAAGAAGGCCGACGGCACGCCGCTGGTCCTGAACGACGTCGCGAACGTCGTCGACGACACCTGGCCGTTGTTCGGGGACGCCATCATCGACGACGGGCAGGGGCTCATGCTCGTGGTGATGAAGTACCCCTGGGCGAACACGCTCGAGGCCACGCGCGGCGTCGAGGAGGCACTGAAGGAGCTCGAGCCCGGGCTCCACGGCGTGAAGATGGACGCGACGATCTTCCGCCCGGCGGACTTCATCAACGAGGCGCTCCGGAACCTGTCGCGGGCGCTGCTGCTCGGCTGCCTGCTGGTGATGATCGTGCTCGCGGCGTTCCTGTTCGAGTGGCGGACGGCGCTCATCAGCCTGGTGGCGATCCCGCTCTCGCTCATGGCCGGCGTCGTCGTTCTGCAGATGCGGGGCGCGACCGTCAACACCATGATCCTCGCCGGGTTCGTCATCGCCATCGGCGTCGTCGTCGATGACGCGATCATCGACGTCGAGAACATCGTGCGACGGTTGAGGCAGTACCGCCGCGAGGGCATGGCCGGCAAGTCGGTCGGCCGGGTCATTCTCGAAGCCTCGCTCGAGGTGCGGCAGGCCATCATCCACGCGACGCTGATCGACGCCGTGGTGCTGATCCCCGTGCTGTTCATGGGCGGGGTGTCCTCGGCGTTCTTCCGGCCGCTCGCGATCTCGTACGGTCTGGCGGTGCTCGCGTCGATGGTGGTCGCGCTCACGGTCACGCCCGTGATGTGCCTGATGCTGCTGAGGAAGGTGAAGGTCGAGCTCCGCCCGCAGCCCCTGGTCCAGTGGCTGCACAAGGTCTACGAGCCGGTCCTGGCCGGGATCATCCGCCGGCCGCGGCCGGTCTTCCTCGCCACCGGACTCACGGTGCTCGTGGGCATCTTCATCCTGCCGTTCCTCGGCGAGTCGCTGTTCCCCGAGTTCAAGGAGCGGGACTTCCTCATCCACTTCATCACCAAGCCCGGGGGCTCCGTGCAGGAAGAGGACCGCATGGCGATCCGGCTCAGCAAGGAGCTGCGCGAGATCCCGGGGGTGCGCAACTTCGGGTCCCACATCGGCCAGGCGCTGCTCGCGGAGGAGATCGCGAGCGTCAACTTCGGCGAGTGCTGGATCAGCATCGATCCCAATGCGAACTACGACGAGACGCACACCGCCGTCGAGGACGTGGTGGATGGCTACCCGGGCATGTTCCACAACGTCGAGACCTACCTGAACGAGCGCATCGACGAGGTGCTCGCGGGGACCACCGACGCCTTCGTGGTGCGCATCTTCGGCCAGGACCTGCACGGCCTTCACGCGCTCGCCGACTCGGTCGAGCACGCGCTCAAGGACATCGACGGCATCAAGGGCCTGCACATCCAGCTCCAGTCGGAGGTGCCGCAGATCCAGGTCGAGGTCGACTTGGCGGCGGCGAGGAAGTACGGCATCAAGCCCGGCGACGTGCGGCGCGCATCGGCGACGATGTTCGCCGGCGAAGAGGTCGGCGACCTGTTCCGGCACGGCAAGTGTTACGACGTGTTCGTGTGGAGTACGCCCGAGGCCCGGAACAGCGTCAGCAGCGTGAGCGAGCTGCTCCTCGATACGCCCGACGGCGGCCACGTGCGGCTGGGCGACGTGGCCAAGGTGTTGGTCAGGCCGGCGCAGAGTGTGATCTACCGCGAGGGCGATTCGCGGCGCATCGACGTCAGCGCCGACGTCGAGGACCGTGACCTCGGCTCGGTGATGAAGGACGTGGACCGGCAGCTGAAGCTGGTCAAGTTCCCGGTCGGCTATCACTCGGTCGTGCTCGGCGAGTACGCGGAGCGCAAGGCAGCTTCGAACCGCCTGCTGCTGTTCGGGATCGGGGCCGCGATCGGCGTCCTGTTCATCCTCATCGCCTCGTTCGGAAACGTGCGGCTGGGGATGCTCGGCTTCCTGACGCTGCCGTCGGCGCTCGTCGGCGGACTGCTGGCCGCGTACTTCAATGGCGCCGTGATCTCGCTCGGGTCCCTGGTCGGCTTCCTCACCGTGTTCGGGATCGCCGCGCGCAACATGATCATGCTCATCAGCCACTACCAGCACCTCGAACGCCACGAGGACGCGGTGTTCGGTCCGGAGCTGGTGCTGCGCGGGGCGATGGAGCGGCTGTCCCCGATCCTGATGACCGCACTGGCCACCGGGCTGGCCCTGATCCCGCTCGTCGTCGCCGGCGATGTCCCCGGGCACGAGATCGAGTACCCGATGGCGGTGGTGATCCTCGGGGGGCTCATCGGCTCGACGGTGTTCAACCTGTTCGTGGTGCCGTCGCTCTACCTGCGCTTCGGCGCACGCCGCACCGCACAACCCGCATTGGAAGCAGTCTGATCGCGCCCAGGACGCGCTCATCTACGCAGAACCACGACAACTTTGGCGAAGGAGGGGCGGGCGATGCTGGGCCGCAGAATGATGTGGGTGACGATCGCAGCGGGCGTGCTGGGCGCGTTGAACGCCCCGGTCGCAGCGGCGGACGGGCCGGAGGAAGAGGCTCCCGAGAGCGCCGTCAGCTCTCCCCCGATGGAGATGGACGATCCCGGTACGCCCGGACCGCGCGGTTTCGAGGTGAACTTCGTGGGCACGCACGAGAGGCTCGGAGCCGACCGGCGGATGGAGATCCTCCTCGATGCGAACTACGGCATCGGCGATCGGATCCAGCTCAAGTACGAGCGCCCCTACATCAGCCTGGAAGAGGAAGACCTGCCGCACCAGAAGGGACTCGGCGCCACCGAGTTCGGGATCAAGTGGCGCATGGTGGACCACGGCGGCTGGGGCGCGGCGATCTATCCGAACTACCAGCTGGATGACGGCTTCGACATGACCGACATCGACGGTGAACCGGTGCAGTCCGAGGGCAGCTCGGTCTACCTGCCGCTGCTCCTCTCCAAGGAGGTCGGCCACGTTTACACCTTGGCGGCCAACTACGGGTACCGGAAGAACCTCGACCACCGGGGCGATGACATGAACTTCGCCTTCGGCATCGGGCGTGCGGTCCCGGGAGACGGACGCGTGCTCGCCGAGGTGTTCTCCGAGCGGGACCCCGCGCTGCAGAATCGCCAGACCGACGTTCGCGTGGGCTACGTCTTCAACCTGATGCCGAAGTCGTGGGTGCCGCACGGGATGGAGTTCCCCGCCTATGTCTCGTTCGGGCACGCCGTGGGTGTGACGGAGCCGAACGAGCTCGTCAACTCCTTCGTGTTCGGTGTGAGCATCATCAAGATCCCTTCGGGAGAGTGATCCAGTGCTGATCCATCACGTGGTCCACCACGCGGCGCACACGCCGGTCTGGGCATTCCCGTACCTGATCCGCGGGCTGATCGCGCTCGTGGCGCTCGCGCTGGCTCCGGTTGCGGCCTTCGCCGGATACAAGGTCTTCGAGAAGGACGACGCCACCCTGGAAGTGGGAATGCGGCTCCAGCCGCGCATGGAGTACTCGCGCACACCCGCCGCCGGCGGCGGCACCGAGTGGCTCCGCGACTTCCTCATCCGGCGTTCCCGGCTCAAGCTCAACGGCAAGCTGCAGGGCGTCGGCTTCGGTTTCGAGTGGAAGATCGACGGCACCGACCAGAACGGCGTCACCCCCGCTGCCGCGGTCGAGAATGCATGGCTCGAGTACCCGCTGAGCGGCTCCATGTCCGTGCGCGCCGGGCTCTACGACGCGCCGTTCTCGCGAGACCTGCTCACCTCGGACTCGAAGCAGCTTGCCGTCGACCGCGGCGCGGTCTCTGCCGTTCCCTCCACGTTCGGGCTCGTGGACAACGTGGTTGGATTCGACCTGCGGGGCAGCGCGAGGGGCGGACACGCCCAGTACGCGGTGGGCCTCTACGACAACCGCACGCTGCCCTCCCGGCGCCAGGACGTGCCCATGCTGATCGGCCGGCTGGACCTCAACTTCGGCGCCACGAAGGACATCTACCAGGACGCCCACTTCGGGACCGACAAGTGGTACTGCCTCGGCATCAACGGTCAGGTGCAGAGCTCGATCGACGGCGCTGCGGCGTTCACGCCCGACAGCACCACGAACCAGGCCGCCGGGATCGACGGCATGGTCGACGTGCCGATGGGCCGCGGGCGTATCATGGCGCGCGGGGAGGTCAACGCCATCCGCCAGGTCGCCATCGGGCCCGCCGCCGACCGGAACTCGACGGTGTGGATGCTGGGGGCGGGCTACCTGACGATGAAGGAGCGCCTGCAGCCCTTCATCCGCTTCGACCGCATCCAGGGCGACACGCCCATCGGCGGCACGCCCCGGGACATCACCTACACGGGCGCCAACTTCTACCAGAAGCGGCACCACCTGAAGCTCCAGGGGGATCTCCAGTTCGTGTCCGGGAACAGCCAGACGCTGGACGGTGGGCGCCTCCAGGCCCAGATCGATTTCTGAGGGAGTCACGCCATGAGCAAGACTCTTCGCCGTCTCGCTGCGCTGGGCGCACTGGTTGCCATTGCCGCCTGCGCGCAGTCCTCCACCCCGGGTGGGCTCGCGCCCTGGGCCACCGATTTCGACGTCGATCCCGCGAACCTGACGTCGGTGGGAAGGAACCCCTATTTCATCCTCGAGCCGGGGTATTACATCGTGCTCAAGGACCACGACAAGAACCAGGTGACGATCAGCGTGCTGGACGAGACGCGGGTCGTCGCCGGCGTCGAGACGCGGGTCATCGAGGAGCGCGAGCTCGCCCGGGGCAAGCTGGTCGAGGTGTCGAGGAACTTCTTCGCCATCCACAAGGTCAGCCACGACGCGCTCTACTTCGGCGAAGAGGTGGACATGTACAAGGACGGCAAGATCGTGAACCACGAGGGCACGTGGCTCGCCGGCGTCGACGGGGCCAGGGCGGGCCTGATGATGCCCGGCGCCGCGCGCGTCGGATACCGGCACCTGCAGGAGCAGGCGCCCGGTGTCGCCATGGACCGCGCCGAGATCCAGAGCGTGTCGGAGACGCTCAAGACCCCGGCCGGGAAGCTCGCGAACGTGCTCAAGGTGGAGGAGACGACCACGCTGGCGAGCAACGAGCTCGAGTACAAGTACTATGCTCCCGGGATCGGCATCGTGAAGGAAGAGCAGATGCTGCTCGTCGAGCACGGCAACCGGAAGACGGGCAAGCACAAGACCGGCAAGTGAGCGCCGCCGCGGACGCGTCCTCCCTACCGTCCGGCGGGCCGGGCGGGTGAAGTGATCGCGCTCGAGATCGGTGAGCCGCGCGGCATGACCAGCAGGCCGAGCGGCACGGGTCGCCAGTTGCGCCACCGCGTCATCGAGCCGTCCGCTGCGCGCGCCGCCAGCTGCCCGGACATGCCGCCGTCCAGGAGCACCGCGCGCCGACAGCCGCGCGCACGCATCCACGCCGCCATCTCGCCCGCGGTCGGCCCCCACGGGAGCTGTTCCCCCGCGGGCCCGAGCCCGGTGAACCGCGTCAGCGCCACGAGCACGCCGCCGTCCTCGAGGACGCCGAGGGCGAGGCGCGAATCGCGGTGCTCGAGGTCGACGCCGCGGCCCGGGGCCTGGAGCGCGCCCGGCAGCGCTCCGCGCGCGACGAGGATCGCCGGGTAGCTCTGGAAGCCGAGCACGGCGCGCTCGCGGTGTGCGGCGAGCTCCTCGGGCTCGAGCAGCCCCACCCGTCCCGAGTCGTCGACGGCGAACGCCATCGCCAGCCCGCCGCGGCCGGGCGGCTGCTCCTCGTGGCCATCGCGCACCAGCCAGCCCCACGGCATCGGCCCCGTGAACTGGCCGGCGTTGAAGCCGGCGAGGGCTCCGGCCGGCAGGCTGTCCACGGTCCAGGCGCCGCGCGTGGACTGGTCGCGCAGCGCGCTCGCCAGCTCGAAGCGCACCTGCCGGGGATCGAGCCGGAGTGCGACCACACGCACGGAGGCGAGCGGGCCCTTGCCCGCCATCGGCGCCTCGGCGCGCCACACGCCGCCCGCCACCGCCTGCCACGCGAGGCCGGCGGCGGCGGCGAGCGGCAGCACGCCGGACGTCAGAGCGTCGCCTCGATCAGCGGCATCAGCGACTCGCACTTCTCCAGCAGCGCGCTCGCCTCGCTCGCGGTGTAGACGTAGTAGATCCCGGCGCCGCTGCCCGGGATGCGCAGGCCCTCGGCCTTGATCTTCGCCAGCTTCGGCGCCGCATCGGGCTGCTTCTTCAGCGCCTCGATGTACTTGCAGAACTCGGTGATCCACTCCTTCCAGCCAGCGTACTGGTAGTCGTCGGTCGTGAACTGGTCCGAGGCCTTCCCGATCGCGGTGCGGATCTCCTGGTTCGCCCAGCCCTGGTTGTACTGGTTGGGGTCGGGCCCGCAGTGCTGCTCGATCGCCTTCTCCATCTCCTTGCCGACCGTTTCCGCGAGTCTTTGCACGTCCGCCTGCGACTTCACGTTCTGCATCGCATCCAGGTACTTCTTCGATACCTTCTGGCCGTCGGGGCTCAGCATCCAGTCGCTCTTGCACTTCTCGTAGACCTCGCCCGGCTTCACCGTGGCCATGAACTTGGTGACGCGATCGCGCTCGGCGATCTCCAGCTTCAGCGACGCCTCGAACTTGGCGAGGTTCTCGGGCGTCACCTTGGGCTGGATGCGCGACTCGACGGGCCCGCTCTCGGCGCTGGTCGCCGGCTTCTTGTCGTGCTGGATCGCCTTGTTGGCTTCCTTCTTCAGGGCGTCGCCCCAGCCCGCGTACGCGAACCGGACGGGGAGCGCGAGCGCGCACGCAAGCAGCAGCAGCGGGAATCGGGACCGTGTCGGCCTCATGATCGGGATCCTTTCGTCGTCGTCTCGCTAGAGCTTCGCGAACTCCACCCGGCGGTTCATCGCCCGTCCCTCGGGCTTGTCGTTGCTGGCGACCGATCGCGTGTCGCCGCGGCCCTCGGGCGCCAGTCGGTCGGGTTGGATCGAGAACTGCTCGCTGAGGACGCGCGCCACCGACGCGGCACGGCGCTTCGAGAGGTCCAGGTTGCCCGCGGCCGCGCCGACGTTGTCGGTGTGTCCCACGACCGCGAGCTTCGCTGTCGGATGCGCCTGCATCCACGCCGCGACCTGGCGCAGGATCGGCGCCGAGTCGGCGAGCACCACGTCGGAGCCGGGGGCGAAGTGGATGCCGTAGGTGACGAGCTTGCCGGTGGCGAGCAGGTCCTGCGCCGGCTTGCAGCCCTCGGCGTAACGCACGTTCGTGATCATCGGCTGCGTGTTCGCCCAGAGCCGGATGTCGAGGGCCATGACGGGGCCCGTCTGCGAGGTGATCTCCGGCGCATTCACCATGCGCTCGCGGTCCATATAGACCTTGAGCCCCTTCGCTCGCGCCATGAGCATGACGTGGTGCCGCCCCGCGGGGCCGGTCGCGCCCGCGAGCGGGGTGGTCGAGTAGAACTCGCCGTTCCGAAACGCCAGGCTCGTGTTCGAGGGCCAGTTCGCCTCCCACACGGTGCTCCCGTCCTTCGACATGCCTTTCACGCTCAGCGCGCCCTCCATGGGCTCCGTGCCGTAGAAGTCGAACTCGAGCGTCCAGTATTCGGGCAGCTCAGGAGCCTCCGGCAGGCGCAGGCGCACGGTGCCGTCGGGGCTCATGCACCGGAGCCAGCGCTCGCCGCCCGACTCCGCGACCTCGAAGTTGCCGATGATGGCCTTCCAGCGCACCGGGAACTCGCCGAGGTCGTCCTGGGTGAAGTCGTCCGCAACGATCACCTGGTCGCCGGGCACGTAGTCGAACTTGGTGGAGACGGCGGCGACCTTGGTGTCGGCGCCCGTGGGCGCGGCCGCGGGGGCGGTTCCGGTCTTGGAAGGCTGCGTGCTCGTGGCCGCCGCGGTGGAGTCCTTCTTCGCTCCCGGCTCCTCCGCGACCTGGACCGCCTTGTCCACGGCGTCCGCGGCCTTCTTGTCCGTCTTGTCCTTCAACTTCTTGAGCGCATCGCCGAAGCCCGCCCGGCTCGGCGAGGCGAGCGCGAGCGCGCCGAGGATGCAGGTGACGAGCAGTGATGCCCGCGCGGCGCGGCGGCTTCGCATGGTGACTCCCTCCGGGGCTCGTGGCCCCAAGCGTGGCGACGGGCGCTCCCCCAGGGCGCGCCGGGACCCCGCGGTGGGGCCTCCCTTCAAGGGAAAGCGCGAATCGCGGCCGGTTCGGCTCAGCCGGCCGGGGCTCAGCGCTCCCGCTTCGCCAGCGCCTCGACCAGGGCCAGCAGCAGCGCCGGCCTCGTGCACCGGCGCACCAGGGCGCTGCGCACGCTCCGGAGCATCTCCACCGCGTCGCGGCGGGCGCGCGATTCGCCCACGGCCGCGGGGTAGGTCGCCTTGCCGCGCGCGGCGTCGGTGCCGGGGCGCTTCCCCAGCGTTCGCAGCGAGCGGGCGCTGGCGTTGAGGAGGTCGTCCTGGATCTGGAACGCGAGGCCGGCCATGCGCCCGGCCCCCTCCAGCGCGTCCACCGTGCGGGCGTCGGCGTCGCCCGCGATCGCCCCCAGGGCGATCGCAGCTCCGAAGAGCGCGCCCGTCTTCCGCTCGTGGATGTCGCGCACGAGCCGCGCGGATGGCTTCCTGCCCTCGGCGGCGACGTCGAGCGCCTGGCCGCCCACGAGCTGCATCGGACCGGCCGCGTGCGCGAGGCGGCGCACCGCCTCGACCACGCGCGCCGCGGGCACGCCTTCGGCCGTGAGCCGGGACAGCTCCTCGAACGCGAACGCCAGCAACGCATCGCCGACGAGCACGCCCAAGGCGTCGCCGAACTTCTTGTGCGTGGTGAGCCGGCCGCGGCGGTAGTCGTCGTCGTCCATGGCCGGCAGGTCGTCGTGGACGAGCGAGAACGCGTGCACGCACTCGACCGCGACGGCCGCGGGCAGGGCGCGGCCCCACAGGCCTCCCACCGCGTCGCACGCGGCGAGCACGAGCAGAGGCCGCACGCGCTTGCCGGGCGAGAGCGCGGCGTAGCGGAGCGCCTGCCCCACGCGCGCGGGGCCGTCGGCGCGCTCGCGCAGCGCGCGCGCGAGGCGCTGCTCGAACGCGTTCGCCAGCGGCTCGAAGCCGGGGACGAACGTGCCGGAGCCGTTCCTTCCCGGAGACGCGCTCCGGCGCGCGGACTTTCGTGCGGCGGGCGCTGCGCGTCCGCCAGCCGGGCGACGGGCGGCCATCAGAACGGCAGCTCGCCCTCGTTGGAGCCCTGGGACCCGCGCTCGCCGGACCGTGCCATGTCCTCGGTCGTGGGCTCGCCCGCCTTCTCCACCAGCCGCTCGATGCGCTTCTCGGCGTGGTTCAGCACGTCGGTGAGCTGGCGCTGGAGCTTCATGCCCTCCTCATAGCGGGCGATCGAGTCTTCCAGCGACAGCTCTCCGGACTCGAGCTCGGCCACGATCTTCTCCAGCCGCTCCATGCCCTCTTCGAAGTCGGGCTTGTCGTCGTCACTCCCGCCGGCGTCGGCCTTCGCGCGCGACATCGCTGCCTCCCTTGCGGATGGTGGTCACGGTCGCGTCGGCCTCGCCGCGCGCGAACTCCAATGTCACGCCGTCGCCCACGGCGAGTGCTTCGGCACTGCGGACGAACGTGCCGTCGGGCCCCTTCACCAGCGCGTAGCCGCGCTTGAGAACTTCCTTCGGTGACAGTCCCAGCAGGCGCTGCTCGAGCGAGATCACCTGCCGCCGGCGGTCGAGGACGCGCGCCACGACCAGGTCGGTGAGCCGTTTCGGGGCCGGCTCGAGCGACGCACGTGCTCCGGCGATCCGCCTTGGGAGCGCTTCGCGCAGTCCGTAGGCGGCGAGCAACTGCGACAGTCGGTCGCGCGCGGCGTGGAGCCGTCCGCGGAGCCGGGTCTCCAGCCGCTCGCGCAGCTCGTCCATGCGCTGCTGCCAGTAGTCGAACAGGTCGTGGATGCGGCGGAAGCCGTGGCGCTTGAGCAGTGCCTCGAGCCCGTGCCGCTGGCGCTCGAGCTGCCCGCGCACGCGCGCGTCCACGCGCCGCATCGCCTCCGCCACCTGGCGGCGCACCGCGGCGACGTCGCGCACCGCGATCTCCGCGGCGTGGCTGGGCGTGGCCGCGCGCGCGTCGGCGGCGAGGTCGGCGAGCGTGGTGTCCACCTCGTGGCCCACGGCGGAGATGATCGGCGTGCGCGCGGCGGCGATGGCGCGCACCACCGGCTCCTCGTTGAACGCCCACAGGTCCTCGATCGAGCCGCCGCCCCGGCCGACGATGAGCACATCGGCGCCGCCCCAGCGGTCGAAGCGCCGGAGCGCGGCGGCGATCTCGGCCGCCGCGCCCTCGCCCTGCACCTTGACCGGCGCCAAGACGACGCGGATGCCGGGCCAGCGCGCGCGCAGCACCTTGACGATGTCGCGCACCGCGGCGCCCACAGGCGAGGTGACGACGCCCACGGTGCGCGGGTAGCGCGGCAGCGGCTTCTTGCGTGCGGGGTCGAACAGTCCCTCCGCCGCGAGCCGCTGTTTCAGCTCCTCCAACTGCGCCAGCAGCGCGCCGATGCCGGCGACGCGCATCTGCTTGATCACGAGCTGGTAGTTGCCGCGCGGCTCGTAGACGCTGACCTCGCCGTACGCCTCGACCTCGAGGCCGTCCCTGGGCGCGAACGACAGGCGCATCGCGTTCATCTTGAACATCGCGCAGTCGAGCTGGGCGCTCGCATCCTTCAACTTGAAGTAGAGGTGCCCGCTCGTGTGCGGCCTGAAGCCGGAGATCTCCCCTTTCACCCACTGGCCCGGGAACGCGCCGAAGAGCAGCTCCTTGATGGCGCGCGTCAGCTCGCCGACGGTGAGGATGCGATCTTCGGGCGCGGGCAACGAGGCCATCACACCTTCACGGTCGCGCTCTGGCGCTCGGCGGCGATCACGGTGGAGAGCACGACGATGGCCACGGTCATGGGACCGACACCGCCGGGCACGGGCGTGATCGCGCCCGCGACGTGGCGCACGCTCTCGAACTCCACGTCGCCGGTGAGCCGGCTCTTGCCGTTCGCGGACGCCTCACGATGGATGCCGACGTCCACGACCACGGCGCCCGGCTTCACCCAGTCGGCCGTGACCATGTGGCGCTTGCCGACCGCGGCCACGAGCAGGTCGGCTTCGCGGCTGATCGCCTGGAGCAGCGCTCCGCTCGCGGAATGCCCGATCGTCACCGTCATGTCCTGGGGCTTCGACGACAGCAGCGTCGCCATCGGCCGGCCGACGATCGCGCTCCGGCCGAGCACCACGGCGTGGCGGCCCTTCAAGGGGATCTCGTAGTGCTGGAGCAGGCGCAGCACGCCGAACGGCGTCGCCGGGATGAAGCCCGGGAGCCCGAGCGCGAGCCTGCCGGCATTCTCGGGATGGAAGCCGTCGACGTCCTTGTGCGGGGGGACCGCGTCCAGCACCGCGTTGCCATCGGCCGGCGCCGCCAGCGGCAGCTGGACGAGGATGCCGTGCACCGAAGCGTCCGCGCCGAGCTGGCGCACGCGGCGCACGACCTCGTCGGTCGAAGTACCCGCGGCGAACTGCACGCGCTCGACGGCGATGCCGGCCTCGGCACAGGCCTCGTGCTTCTTCTTCAGGTAGACCTGCGATGCGGGATCGTCGCCGACCGAGACCAGCGCCAGCTTCGGCTGGACCCCGGCATCGATGAGCGCCTGCGCGCGCAGCTTCGCCTCGATGCGCACGGCGGAGGCCGGCTCCTCGCCGGTCAGGAGCCGCGCGCCGCCGGTGGGCGTTGCGCCCTTGGCGGCCCGCGCATACGGGATCTGCAGACGCTGGATGCGCGTCGCGCGCCCGGTGGTTTCGTCCACGCTCACCACCACCGCGTTCAGGCGCAGGTCGCCGCCGGCGGGCTGGAGCCGCTCGGGGAGCAGCGTGAGGAAGCGCCGGAGCGCCGCGGTGCGGTCCATGCCGATGACGCTGTCGAACCCCCCGGTCATCCCGGCATCGGAAAGAAAAGCCGTGCCGAGCGGCAGCACGCGATCGTCCGCGGTCTGGACGTGCGTGTGCGTGCCCACGACCGCCGAGGCGCGCCCGTCCAGGTGCCAGCCGAGCGCCACCTTCTCCGCGGTGGTCTCGGCGTGGAAGTCCACGAACACGACCTTGCTCTGGCCCTTGAGCGCCGCGAGCGCCGCGTCCGCGGTGCGGAACGGGCACTCCGCCTCCTTCATGAACACGCGGCCGAGGAGGTTCACGACGCCGACCGGCGTGCCGTTCGTGGCCCTGAACACGCGCCAGCCCTCGCCGGGGGTGCCGGCCGGGAGGTTCGCCGGGCGCACGAGCCGCGGCTCCTCGGCGAGGTAGTCCATCGAATCCTTCTTGTCCCAGAGATGGTTGCCGCCGGTCAGGACGTCGCAGCCGGCGTCGAACAACTCCCTCGCGACTTCACGCGTGACGCCGAAGCCGGCGGCCGAGTTCTCGCAGTTGCAGATGACGAGGTGCACGTCGTGCCGGCGGCGCAGCTCGGGCAGGAGCCCGCGCAGCACCTCGCGTCCCGGCGAGCCGATCACGTCGGCCACGAACAGCAGGTTCGTCACGGGTGTCGTGTCCTTCCTACTTGGCGTAGTCCACCGCGCGCGTCTCCCGGATCACGGTGACGCGGATCTGGCCCGGGTACTGGAGCTCCTTCTCGATCCGGCGCGCGATGTCGCTCGCCAGTCCCTCGGCGCGCGCGTCGTCGATGCGATGGTGCTCGACCATGATCCGCACCTCGCGGCCGGCCTGGATGGCGTAGCTCTTCTCCACACCCTGGAACGAGTTGGCGATCTTCTCCAGCGACTCGAGCCGCTTGATGTAGGCCTCGATGCTCTCGCGCCGCGCTCCGGGCCGCGCGCCGCTGATGGCGTCGGCGGCGCTCACCAGCACCGGCCACAGGCTGCCGCCGGCGTAATCGTCGTGATGGTAGCCGATGGCCTCGAGCACGGGCTGGGGCTCGCCGTGGCGCGTCGCCACCTCCATGCCGAGGGCGGGGTGCGTGCCCTCGTGGTCGTGGTCGATGGCCTTGCCGATGTCGTGCAGCAGGCCGCAGCGCTTGGCCATGGCCTGGTCCATGCCGATCTCGACCGCCATCATGCCGCAGAGGTGCGCCACCTCGACCGAGTGGCTGAGGATGTTCTGCCCGTAGCTGGTGCGGTAGTGGAGCCGGCCCATGAGCTTCTGCAGCTCGGGGTGGACACCGTGCGCGCCGACCTCGAGGCAGGCGCCCTCGCCCAGCTCGAGGATCTTCTTCTCCACCTCCTCGCGCACCTTCCCCACCACCTCTTCGATGCGCGCGGGATGGATGCGGCCGTCGGCGACGAGCCGCTCGAGCGACAGCCGCGCGATCTCGCGGCGCACGGGATCGAACGCGGACAGGATCACCGCCTCGGGCGTGTCGTCGATGATCACGTCCACGCCGGTGATGACCTCGAACGAGCGGATGTTCCGGCCCTCGCGGCCGATGATGCGTCCCTTCATGTCGTCGCTCGGGAGCTGGACCACAGAGACGCTGGTCTCGCTCGCGTGGTCACCGGCGTAGCGCTGGATGGCGAGCGCGATGACCTTGCGCGCCTCACGCTCGGCGTTCCGCTGCGCCGCCTCGCGGATCTCGGTGGTGCGGCGCGCGGCCTCGGCGCGGGCCTCGTGCTCGATCGACTGCACGAGCTGCTCGCGAGCCTGCTCCGGCGAGAGCCCGGCGATGCGGGCGAGGCGCGACGCCTGCTCCTTCAGCAGCACGTCCAGTTCGCTGCCGCGCGCCTGCACCGCCTGCTCGCGAGCGGAGAGGTCGGTCTCCGTGCGCTTGAGATCCCGTTCCTTCTTGTCGATCAGCTCGACGCGGCGGCTGAACGCCGCCTCCTTCTGCTGGAACGCGCGCTCGGTCTCGAGCTGGGCGTTGCGCGCCTGGAGCATCTCGCGCTCCACCTCCTGCTTCATCTTGAGCGCTTCCTCGCGCCCGGCCAGCACCGCGTCGCGCTTCGCCGCCTCGGCGTCGCGCCGCGCGTCGCTCAAGACCTGCTGCGCGCGCTGCTCGGCGCTGCGCAGCCGGGCGCGCCCGAGCTGGGAGCGCACGAACCAGCCCAGCGCGAACGCCACGGCGATGCCGCCCGCGAGCGTGGCGATCAGTGTTCCGACGGCCATCGTCGGCCCCCTTCACGTCCCCTGCCACGGGGACCGAGAGCAGGGCGAAGGCGCACTCCCCGGCACGACGGCGGCCGGACCCACGTGGAGTGGGCGGCCCGTCGCGGGGAGAACGGGATCGGCGGAGTTGTCCTTGGAGCGCCGCGCGGGGCGGATCGGACCTGGGTGGGTGCTAACGGACCTCGTCCAGGACTTCGTCCAGGCGCCGCATCAGGTGCGCGGCCTTGTCCTGGTAGTCACTGCCGGTCCGCTGCTTGTTCGCTCGCTCTTTGAACAGCTCATCGGCGATGTTCAGCGACGCCAGGATCGCCACCTTCGAGACCGAGGCCACCGGCAGCATCTTCGTCACCTCGCGCATCTT
>Ga0070688_100000600_pt1 | contig 18074 bp, 16 predicted proteins | sample KBSS13HmetaG_FD_64679 | JGI IMG/M metagenome (GOLD analysis project Ga0070688, IMG submission 64679) | Switchgrass rhizosphere microbial communities from Kellogg Biological Station, Michigan, USA - KBS S1-3H metaG | ecosystem: Host-associated > Plants > Roots > Rhizosphere ...
ACGGTCCTCATGGGCTACTACCTGTTCGCAACCGCGCGGGCGCAACGGAGGCTCGGGGGTTGACCCGCGTGCGGACGTGGCTCCGGAACCCGTGGGGCAAGCCCAGGTTCCTCATCCTCTTCACGGCGCTCTACCTCGTCTGGTCGATCGTCCCGATCCTCATCGCGGTCCGCTTCTCGTTCAACGAGGGGCGGTCGCGCTCGACCGCGCAGGGCTGGTCGCTTCGCTGGTACACGGGCGATCCCGACGCCTCGGTGCTCCACGACCCCACGCTCCATTCAGCGCTCGCCCAGAGCCTGCGGCTCGCGGCCATCGCCGTGCTCGTCACCGTGCCGCTCGGTGTCGCCCTCGCCGTGGGGCTCACGCGCTGGCGGGGGCGCGGTGCGGGAACCGCGCGCGGCATCTCCCTCGCGACGCTCGTGACCCCCGAGATCGTGATGGGGACGGCGCTGCTCCTCGTCTTCATCGAGCTCCTCACGTTCATCCCCCTCGGCACGATCGCGCAGGCGATCGGCCACATCACGTTCTCGATCATCTTCGTGGTGATCATCGTGCGCGGGCGCCTGCTCGCGATCGGGCCCGAGTACGAGGAGGCCGCCCGCGACCTCGGCGCCTCACGCCTCCAGGCGATCCGCCTCGCTCTGCTCCCGATGCTGATCCCCGCAATCGTCGCGAGCGGGATCATCGTCTTCGCGATCTCGATGGACGACTTCGTGATCAGCGCGTTCCTCTCGTCCGGAACGGACACGGACACGGTTCCCGTCCGGATCTACTCGCAGGGACGCACCGCGCCGACGCCCGCGCTCAACGCACTCGCGACCGTGACGCTCGTGCTCACGATCGTGATCGCGCTCGTCGGCTTCCTGCTCTGGCGGGGGGTCCGTGCAGCGCGGGGCCAGACCGGCTCGACGGTCGGCGAGTTCGCCGCCCTCGACGCCGAAACCGTCCGCTAGAGCGCGAGCACGGCGTCCGCGGCTGCCTCGCCGGAGCGCACGCCGCCCTCCATGTGCATGTGCCCGAAGCCGGCGATGTCGGAGCACGCCCAGTGCAGCGGGCCGACCGGCCGCCGTAGGTCGGCACCGAAGCGCGTGAGTCCGCCGATGCCGAACGTCGACGCGTACGCGCCGCGCGTCCACTCCTCCGCCGACCAGTCGGTCTCGATGTAGTCGGTGGCCTGGAGCGCCGACGAGCCGACGAACTTCGACATGCCCTCGAGGACGAGCTCCCTCCGCCGATCCGGGTGGAGACGCCCGGCGAACTCGGCCTGCTCACCGGGGAGAAACGTGCAGAGCACGCCGACGGACGCCGATGGAGGCGTGTTGTCGTAGATCTCGCGCACGAACTGGTGAGGTGCGAATCCCTCTCCCGATAGGCCATCCGCGCGCCAGAACGGCTCGGGATAGACCGCGAGGATCTTCGTCACGCTGCCCTGCGAGCTCGCCTGCTGAAGCCGCATCCGCCAAGCGGGCAGGGAAGGCGTGAAGCGGATGGCGCCCATGAGGTTCGGTGCGACGGCCACGATCGCCGTGCGTGCCCTGACCTGGACCGCTCCCGCATCCAGCTCGACACCGTCCTTCGTCCAGTCGATCGCCCGGACAGGAGACTCGAGCACCACGCGCTCGCCGAGCTCCTGGGCGATACGTAGGGGAATGAGCTGCGAGCCGCCCACGACGCGATATGCGAGGCATTGCTCCGGCGCGAAGAGCTCGTAGGTACCGCCGGCTCCCGCGATGGCCCAGAGCCCCTGGAGGAGCGAGAACGAATACGCAGGCTTCGTGAGGAACCCGTCGGCGAGGTACGACCGGAGGTTCTCGCGCGCGACGTCGTCGGCGACCTCCATGCGCAGCCACTCGTCGAACGTGACCGTATCGAGCTCGCGCGCCCGTGGATGCTCCCACGGCTCTTCTGGATCGAGCTCCTTTGCGAGCGCGTCGAGCTTCGCGTCTCCCTCCTCGAGCGCGCGCTCCTCGGCCGAGCTCAACCCGTGCTCGTCCCCCGAGTGGCGCCGCGCAGCACCCTTCTCGTCGACGTAGACGTCCTCGCCGTCGCGGTACGCAGGGAACAGCTCGACGCCCAGTTCGGGCAGAAGCGCATGCAGCCTCGACTGATAGGGAGCGACCCACTCGCCTCCGAGCTCGTTCGCCTCCCCGCCGATCTCGGTGTTCCAGAGCCGTCCACCGACCCGGTCGCGCGCCTCCAGCACGACGACGTCGCGGCCTGCGGCGGTAAGCGAGCGTGCCGAAGCGAGTCCGGAGACGCCGGCGCCGACGACGGCGACGTCGGCCTCGATCAGGCGGGCGTCGATCCCTGGCTCCCGAGCGCGGCCGCCGCCGCCGCACGCCCCGTCCGGACCGCGCCCTCCATGTAGCCCGCGACCCATTGGTCCGAGCCGCAGACGTAGAACGGCGGCTCATGCGTTCCGTGCAGCGGCCCGACCCGCAGGACGTCGCCGGGCCACCAGTGCGTCGTGTACCCCCGGGTAAAGGGGTCGAGCGCCCACATACGGAGGAACGAGTGGGTGGGACGGGCCGCGTCTGCCCCGTACATCCTCTCGAGCTCGCCGTACAAAACGGCCAGTCGATGCTCGTCCGCCGTTGCGGCGAGCCACGTCACGCGCTCCGGCGGTACGAGCCCCGACAGGACCCCTTCGCGCTGCGGCCAGGTGGATGCGAGAAGCAGCTCGCCCTCGGAGAGACCGTTCGCGTCGAGGTCCGACCAGACCGAGCGGTCGTAGACCGTGACGATCTTGGCGGCCTGCGCCTGACGCTGCGCGCGGAGCGACCCGAGCCGCTGGGACGAAATGCCCTCGATCGCGACACCGTGCAGGACGCTCACGGGAAGCGCGCAGACGATGGCCTGGCACCGGACCTCCTCGCCCGTGTCGAGTGTCACGCGGCAGCCCCCGCTCGACACGGAGATCGCGGTCACGACGGCGCCGTGCCGGACGCGCTCACCGAGCTCAGCGCCCATGCGCAGCGCCACCTCTGCCGAGCCCTCGGCGACCTGGAAGCACTCCCACAGGTCGTAGGAGTAGAAGCCGTCGTCGCCCACGGCGGCGGCTTTCCGAAGCTCGGAGAGGAGCGACGTGCGCTCGCTCGAGCCCGCAGCGAGCGCGAGTGCGCCGGCTTCGACCGCGCGCAACGTCGACGGCAGCGCATCGACGGAGCGCATCCACTCTGCCCAGGAGACGCCGTCGAGGCGTGCTGCGTCGGGATGCGACCATGGATCGTCCGCGTCGACCGTCGCCGCGAGCTGTCCGAACACGCGCTCGACCCGCTCGTAGTCCGCCCGCTGCTCCGCCGTGTCGAAGGGGAAGCCGTCGTGCGAGCGCTTGACGCCGTCGACGAGGTCGTACGTCGTCGCGCCGGCCACCGACGTGTAGGTCGAGTCGAGCGTGAGCCCGAGCTCCTCGACGAGACCGAGGTACGCGGTGTGCGCGCGCCCGATCATCTCGCCGCCGAGCTGCACGGGGCGCAGGTCGTCGACGGAGACCTGCTCGACGCGTCCTCCGACGCGGTCGCGCGCCTCGAGGACGAGGACGTCCGCCCCGCCGAGTGCAAGATCCCGGGCGGCCGAGAGGCCGGCGAGTCCCGCCCCGACGACGACGACGTCCGTCACGCCGTCACCGGTTCGTCGTCGGCGAGGATGCGCAGCGCGTCGGCGGGGAGATGAGCCGTGACGGAAGCGCCGACGTCGTATTCGTCGACGTCCCCGGAGTTCGCGACGAGCGCCTGCACCCGATCGCCGCCCGGGAGCGCGACGAACACCTGCGTCGTCGAGCCCAGGTAGACGAACCGCTCGATCGTCGCCTGGACGCGGTTCTCACCCGGCGTCGCGGGAGGCTCGATTCGGACGCGCTCCGGGCGGATCGTCAGGCGCACCACGCCGGGACGAGCCTCGCCCTGCTCGGCGCTGAGCGTCACGCCGCCCACGTCGACGTGACGGCTGCCAACCATGCGCCCGCGCATGAGATTGGAGACGCCGAGGAAGTCGGCGACGAAAGCGGACTCGGGATGCTCGTACACGTCGCGTGGCGCGCCGAGCTGCTCGACCTTCCCGCCCGCCATCACCGCGAGCCGGTCGGACATCGTCAGCGCCTCCTCTTGGTCGTGCGTGACGTAGATGAACGTGATCCCGATCTCGCGCTGGATCGACTTCAGCTCGACCTGCAGCTCACGCCGAAGCTTCGCGTCGAGGGCGCCGAGCGGCTCGTCGAGGAGGAGTACGGGCGGGGAAAGCACGACCGCGCGCGCGAGAGCCACGCGCTGCTGCTGCCCGCCCGAGAGCTGATGCGGACGCCGCTGCCCGAGCCCGCCGAGCCGGACGAGCTCGAGGGCCTCGGCGACACGCCCTCGTCGCTCGTCCTTCGACACGTCCTTGAAGCGCAGCCCGAACCCGACGTTCTGCTCCACCGAGAGGTGTGGGAAGAGGGCATAGCTCTGGAAGACGGTGTTGACAGGGCGGAGGTGCGGTGGCGTCTCGGTGACCTCGCTCTCGCCGATGACGATCCGCCCGGCGTCGGGTCGCTCGAAGCCCGCGATCATCCGCAACGTCGTCGTCTTCCCGCAGCCCGACGGGCCGAGCAGCGAGAAGAACTCGCCGCTGCCGATGTCGAGCGAGACGTCGTCCACCGCGGCCACGTCGTCGAACGACTTGCTCACGCGCTCGAGAACGACGGACTGGGACCGCAACGTGCTCACTGCTCGAGCTCGCGTGCGACACACGACGCGAGCAGCTCCCGAGCCTCGGCCCGCTCGAGTGCGCCCAGGTAGAGGATCGAATCGATCCCGTCAGCCGCCGCCGCCAGACGCCACCCGGCGCCGGCCGGGTCGACGGACTCCGGGACGGAGCCGTCCCGCCGCCCCTCCTCGAGGAGGGACACGATGCGTCCGGCCCACGCCCGGTACCGCTCCTGGACGAGCGGACGGAGCTCGTCGTCGTAGCGGAGGCTCGACCAGACCTCGTTCCACAGCGCCGGGTTCGCCTCGAGCGCCGGGTCGATCGTGCGCATGAGCGCTCGCTCGGCGCGCTCTGCGCCGGTCGCGATGCCCGCGAGCTCCTCCTCGAGCGCTTCCACGCGCAGGTCCTCCGCGTACGCGAACGTCGCGCGAAGCAGCTCCTGTCGGGTCGTGAAGTAGTAGTGCACGAGCGTCCGGGAGACACCGGCCTCCTGGGCGACCGACCCGATGCGGAGGTCGCTTGCACCGCCTGCGACGACGACCCGACATGCGGCGCGAAGGATCTCGTCGACGCGTGCCGCGGCCGCTGGCGAGCCCGCGACTTGCTCGGTTCCCGGCATCCGCAGTATCCTGACTGACAGGACAGTCAGGAGCAAGAATCGTGTCGACGACCGCCCCCTCACCCGTCCCGTCCGTCGAGCACCCACTCGAGGACGGCTGGACGCTGCCCGCGAGTTGGTACACGGACACGGCTCTCCACGAGCGCGAGCGGGAGCGGCTGTTCGCGCGCGCGTGGACGTACGCCGGCCCGGCCGAGTGGGTCTCGGAGCCCGGCTCGTACTTCGCAGCCCTCATCGGCCACGTTCCGGTCGCTGTCGTGCGGGACATGGACGGGGCGCTCCGCGGCCTCGTGAACGTCTGTCGACATCGCGGGCACCTCGTCGTCGACGGGAACGGCTGTCGCGAGACGCTGCAGTGCCCGTACCACGCGTGGACGTACAACCTCGACGGCAGCCTCCGTCGGGCTCCACGCGCCGAGCGCGAGCCTGGCTTCAGCTCGGAGGGACTGTCGCTCGCCCCTGTCTCGGTCGGCACGTGGGGGCCGTTCGTCTTCGTGAACCCGGAGCCCGAGGCCCCCTCACTCGAGGAAGCGCTCGGTGCACTGCCCGCGCTCGTCGCCGAGAGCGGGCTCGACCTCGCGGCACTCCGGTTCCACTCGCACCACGAGTGGCCGATCGAGGCGAACTGGAAGGTGGTCATGGAGAACTTTCTCGAGTGCTACCACTGCCCGACGGCGCACCCGGGATTCAGCAAGGTGATCGACGTGAGCCCGGACGCCTACGACCTCGGAGTGCACCCGACGTTCCTCAGCCAGGTCGCCCCCGTTCGCGAGTCGGCGCTCTCCGGGAACGGCAGGGCCGCATACACGCCTCGCGGAGACGTCGTGCAGGCGCAGTACCACGTCCTCTTCCCCGCGACGACGATGAACATCGCCCCGGGGATCCCGAACATCTCGATGGAGCGCTACAACCCCGACGGCCTCCGCCGAACGATCGAGGTGACCGACTACTACTTCGGCGCCGACGTCTCCGCGGAGGAGATCGAGGAGCTCGTCGCCTGGGACACGCAGGTCGCCGAGGAGGACGTCTCCCTCGTCCAGTCCGTCCAGCAGGGGCTCGAGTCGGGGACGGTGCCGCAGGGGCGCCTCATGTCGCAGAGCGAGCAGCTCATCGCCGCGTTCCAACGACGCGTGCACGACGCTCTACTCGGGTAGACACCGACATGCGACCGCGAAGCGGGCGCCTTTAGGGATCTTCGCGTTCGCGAATTCGCACTCGCGGATTAGCGAAGTACGGGGAAATCAGAGGTTGTCGACGAAGCGGCGGCGCGCCTCGTCGAGCGCAGTGCGGATGCCGTCGGGGCCGGGCGCGGCGCGCTTCCTGCCCCGCCGCGGCTTCCTGAACGAGCCGTCCCGGACGCTCTCCGCGACCTGCTCGTGCGCATCCCGGAACGGAACTCCATCCCGCACGAGCGCCTCCGCCGCGTCGGTCGCGAGAAGCAGCGGGTCCGACGCCGCCTTCGACATTCGCTCGCGGTCGACCTCGAGTCCGCTCACGAGCACGGTCAGGGCCTCGAGCGCCAGGCGCGTCTCGTAGCGCGTCGCGAAGACCGGCGCCTTGTCCTCCTGCAGGTCGCGGTCGTACGCGAGCGGGAGACCCTTCACCGTCGCGAGCAGACCGGTGAGGCGGCCGATCGCCGTACCTGCCTTGCCGCGGACGAGCTCTGCAACGTCGGGATTCAGCTTCTGCGGCATCATCGACGAGCCGGTCGCAGCCGACTCGGGCAGCCGGACGAACCCGAACTCGGAGCTCGCCCAGAGCACGATCTCCTCGCCGACGCGCGAGAGATGCGTGAAGAGAACGGCCGCCGCATACAGGTAGTCGAGTGCGAAGTCGCGGTCGGCCACCGCGTCGAGCGAGTTCCGCATCTGTCGTGGCGGCGGGGGAAGCTCGAGCGTCGAACCGGCGAGCGCACCGGCGCCGAGCGGGCTCTCGGCCGCGGCCTCCGCGGCCGCGGCGAACCGCGTGCGGTCGCGGTCGAGCATCTCGACCCACGCGAGAAGGTGGTGGCCGAGCGTGATCGGCTGCGCGCGCTGGAGGTGGGTGTACCCAGGCATGACGCTCTCCGCCTCGGACTCGGCGAACGAGAGCACGACGAGCGCGAGGGCGTCGATCGCCTCACGCGCCTCCGCGCAGGCATCGAGGACGTACATGCGGAACGCCGCGGCCACCTGATCGTTGCGAGACCGGCCGGCGTGGATCTTGCGGCCGACGTCGCCGAGGAGACGCTCGATCGCCGAGTGCACGTCCTCGTCGGACTCGAGGTAGGCGTCCGGATCCTGAGCGATCTCCGCAAGTCGCGACTCGACCTCGTCGAGCTCCTCGCCGGTCAGGAGCCCTGCAGCCGCGAGTCGACGGGCGTGCTCGGCGGTCGCCTCACAGTCGTACGGCAGGAGCTCCGCGTCGTCGACGCGCAGGAAGCGCCACACGTCGGCGTCGAGGGCACCCTCGACGCGCCCGGCCCAGGTCGTCACACGTCGATCTTGGCGCGTTCGCGAGCCGCGTGCAATTCGGTCTCGAGGGACGAGATCCGGATGAACCCTTCGGCGGCGTCGTGCGGGAAGGTCTCTCCGGTCCCGTACGACGCGAGCTCCGACGCGTAGATCATGTGGGGCGAACGGCGTCCGGTCACCACGGCCGCATTCGGACGTAGCTCGACGCGCACCTCGCCGGTGACGAGCTCCTGCGTCGAGTCGACGAACGCGTCGATCGCCTCGCGGGCCGGGCTGAACCAGCGGCCCTCGTACACGAGCTCCGTCCAGCGCTGCTCGAGCGGCCGCTTGAGCCGCGCCTCGTCCTTCGTGAGGACGACGTCCTCGAGCGCGGAGTGCGCCGCGATGAGCGTGATCGCGCCCGGCGCCTCGTACACCTCACGACTCTTGATGCCCACGGCGCGGTTCTCGATCATGTCGATCCGACCGATCCCGTAGGCGCCCGCGAGTCGGTTGGCCTGGGCGATGAGGTCTGCGAGGGAGAGTGGCTCGTCGTCGAGCGTCACGGGGATCCCTTTCTCGAATCCGATCACGAGCTCGATCGGGTCCGGCGCTTGCACAGGATCGGACGTCAGCGCGTAGGGCTCCTCCGGAGGTGCGTTCCACGGATCCTCGAGGACGCCCGCCTCGATCGCGCGCCCGAAGAGATTCTCGTCGATCGAGAACGGCGAGGCCGCCGTCTGCACGACCGGGATGCCCTTGGCGAACGCGTACTCGATCTCCTCGTCGCGGGTCCAGACGCGGTCGCGCAAGGGCGCGATCACCGTGACGCCGGGATAGTGCGCCTTGAACGCGAGCTCGAAGCGCAGCTGGTCGTTCCCCTTCCCGGTGCACCCGTGAACGACCGCCTCCGCACCGAGGTCGAGCGCGAGCTCGGCGACCGCCCGAGCGATGACCGGCCGCGAGAGCGCCGAGACGAGCGGGTACTTGCCCTCGTACAGGGCGTTCGTGACGATCGCGCGGGCGCACTGCTCGTCCGCGAACGCGTCCTTGCGATCGACGAGGACGACATCGTCGGCGTCGGCCGCGCGGGCGCGCGCGATCGACTCCTCGAGGTCGAACTCCTGCCCCACGTCGACGAGAACCGCCACGACCTCGTCGAACCCGTACCAGTCCTCCTTCAGCCAGGCCAGGATGCAGCTCGTGTCGAGCCCGCCCGAGTAGGCGACGACCGCGGTGCGACTCACGCTACGCCGCTCCCTGCAGGAGATAGCCGGCGAGCTCGTCCTCGAGCGCCTGCGCCGAGGCGCCGTCGTGCGTCGCGACGAAGATCGTGTTGTCGCCGGCGATCGTCCCTGCGACGGAAGGGTGGGATGCCTCGTCCATCGCCTGCGCGAGGGCGTTCGCGTACCCCGACGGCGTCGTGACGATGACGAGCTGGCCGGCCGCCTCGACGGTGACGGCGTAGCGCCGCATCGCGGACCCGAGGGCGCGCAGCCGGTCGGCGTCGCTGCCGCCCGGTGGCGCGTACACGAGCCGGCCGCTCGGCGCGCGCACCTTGACGAGGCCGAGCTCGGCGATGTCGCGGGAGACCGTCGTCTGGACGACGTCGTAGCCCGCTTCGCGAAGCGCGGCGGCGACCTCGGCCTGCGTCGAGAGCGCTCGATCGCGTACGAGCTCGAGGATCGCGGCCTGTCTCTCCCGGCGATTCATACTATGCAGAAGTCTAGCAAAATATGCATGCGATTCCCGCTACGAGCGGCTCGGAGCCTGCACAGCAGGGTGCTACATTCCCCCGGCGGTGGAGCGTGTACTCGTCCTCAATGCGAGCTACGAGCCCTTGAACGTCTGCTCGCTGCGCCGCGCGCACGTACTCGTGTGGAAGGGAAAGGCCGAGGTGCTCGAGAGCCACGGACTGCCCCTTCGCTCGTCGGCGTCGACGTTCACACGCCCGCATGTGATCCGACTCGTGGCGTACGTACGCGTGCCACGCGGCGTCACCAAGCGCATCTCGCGGCGGGTGCTCTTCGCCCGCGACGGGTGGAAGTGCGTGTACTGCGGCACCGAAGGAAACCGGTTGACGCTCGACCACGTCGTTCCCCGCTCGCGCGGCGGCACGTCGGTATGGGAGAACGTCGTCACCTCGTGCGCGCCCTGCAACCACCGCAAGGGTGACCGCCTGCTCGAGGAGACGAGCATGACGCTGAGGACGCCTCCCCGGCCTCCTACCCCGGTGCTCTTCATCCGCCTCGCAACCGACCACGTCCCCGAGACGTGGCGGCAGTACCTGCCCGGCCTCGAGTCGGCCGCAGCGGCGGCCTGAGCGACGCCTACCGCGCCATCGCGCGGTCGACGGCTTCCTGCTCCTCGGGCGAGAGCGCGACCGACGAGCGGCCGCGATCGAGGTCCTTGACGTAGATGCGCGCATAGTCGCGGCCCTGGATCGCCGTGAGCACCGTTCCGGTGCGGGTCGCATCGAGGAGCGCAACCGATGCCGACTGTTGTCCGCCGGTTCCCTCGTACGCGTCGTAACGAACGACCGCGGTGTTGGTCACGGACCCGTCGACGCGACGGTCCACGCGCGACAGGCCCGCAGCGACCTCGTCGACTGCTCGATGGAGGTCATCGATCCGTCCCTGGAGCGACACGACGAAGTCGAGCAGGTCCGCACTGCCGGTGCCGAGCACGACCGCCTGGGCGCCACGGAGCTTTCGCACGCGGCGCCAGAGGAGGAGCACGGCGACGAGCGCCAGGGCGGCGACCACGCAGGCCGCCACGCCGACCGCGAGGGCGCCGCTCACAGCGTGAAGATGACGGGGTACTCGGCGGTGTTGTTGGTCGTGTTCGTCTCGCCGGGTACCGGATCGACGTCGACCTTCACCGAGGTCTGTTCGCCGAAGGGAACGAGGGCACCGACCGTGAACACGACGGACTTCGTCTCGCCGGCCTCGATGATCGGGATCGTGGCGGTCTTGACGATCGCGTCCGGCTGCTTCGGAATCGTCAGTGTGACCTTGACCCTGACCTCCTGGCTCTCGCCCGTGTCCTCGACACCGACCTCGAACTTGAGCTCGTCCGTGACCTTGATGGTCGTCTCCGTCGTCGTCGACAGCAGCTGTCCGCTGGGCAGCGCCTTCACGTACGCGATGCCGCTGCCGTGGAGACCCGTCGGCGTCCCGCCGGTCGACGCGCCCTGGATCCGCTGCCAGATCGCAGCGAGCGAGCTCTGGCTGACGAGGTCGTCGGTGGTGATGAACTGGGACGAAGGCACGTCGAGCCCCTCGATCCCCTCGTCCTGGAGGACGACCTCCGCAGGCTCCTGGAACGAGTCGGTCCAGATCACGTCGCTCGCAAGGAGCCGTCGCGTCTGCGCGAGCAACTGCTCGCCGGCGATGCTGGCGTCGGTCTCGTCCGCCGACTCCTTGAATGCGGCCTGGAGCCCCTTGAGGCCGTTCACCCGGTAGCGGAGCGCCTCGACGGCGCCCCCGTTCGGGACGACCATCGGCCCCGGTGCATTGAGATCCTCGGCCTGCTGCATCTGGTTCTCGGCCGTCTGCACGTACCCACCGAGTTTCGCGTCGAGATCCTCCTCGTTGAGGCCGGGCGTGGTGAGGAGCGTGCTGAGTTGCTGGCCGAGCTTCGCCGACGCGTTCCCGATCGATCCGATGTCGGCGAGGTACGTGCGGTTGCGATCGAGCTTCGCATCCTCGGCACAGCCCTCGACCCAGACGACGAGCAGGACGACGACGAGAATCGCGAGGGCGATCAGGCCGACGAGGCGAAGCAGCGGTGTCAGGTTGCGCGGCGGCCGGAAGCCCGACCCGCGGCCACGCCGTCCGCCCGACGGCGGCTCGGGCTCGAAGCCCTCGGGCTCCTCCCACGCAGGCGCATCCTCCTCGTCGAAGAAGTCGAAATCCAGAATGTCGTCGTCGCGCGTACTCATGCGGCCGCCTCGGGGATGCTAGATGACCCATAGGAACGCGCCTGCCGACTGAAACGTGCAAGGAGTCGGCCGATCCGTGGCAAAGAGTGTGAGGCGGTGTCGAGCGTTGCGGCTGTCCCATCCACCCAGGAGCTCGTTCTCGGGCGTTACCGTCCCATGCGTCCGCTCGGAACGGGCGGGTCGGGATCCGTGTGGCTTTCGCTCGACGAGCGGAACGGCCTCGACGTCGCACTGAAGATCATCCCCCGCGAGGGCAAGGCGGCAGCGCGGGCCGAGCGCGAGGCCATGGCTGCGCGCCGCCTTCGACACGACCGCTGCGTCCGTGCGTACGACGTCGGCCACGACTCGAGCCACGTCTACATCGCATACGAATACGTGCCCGGCAGAACGCTTCGCGAGACGATCAGGTCCGGGGCGCTCACCGACCGCAAGGCCGTCGAGATCGCGGCCCAGGTCCTGGACGCACTGGCGCACGCCCATCGCGCCGGGATCGTCCACCGCGACGTGAAGCCCGCGAACATCCTCGTCGAGGATCGTGATGAGCTCTCCATCCGCCTCCTCGACTTCGGGCTCGCGCAGTTCGACGGCGCCGACACGCTCACCGCGGTCGGAGACGTGCCGGGGACGCTCGCATACATCGCCCCCGAGCGCCTCGACGGCAGCGAAGCCACGCCGCAGAGCGACGTCTGGTCGGTCGGGGTGCTGCTCTGGGAGACGCTCACCGACCGACACCCGTTCTGGGGCGTTCCCATTCAGGAGGTCGCGCGCGCGATTCAGGCGGGTGCGCCGCCACTCGCATCCGAGCGCCGCGGACTCCCGCGCCGCCTCGTCGGAGCAGTGGATGCCGCGCTCGCGCTCGACCCCGCGGCACGCCCGAGTGCATCCGATCTCTCCGCGGAGCTCCGGAACGCTCTTCGGACGGCTCAGGCGCGTCCGGAACGCACGAAGCCCGAGGTGGAGAAGCGCGGCAAGGCGGTAGCGCCTGCGCAACGTCACGCCCGGCGTGTCGTTCCGGTCGCACTCAGCGCAGGCACGGCGCTCTTCGCCGCCACGATGCTCCCGTTCTGGCCGCCGGCGCTCGTCGCGGCCATCGTCGTCGCGGCCGCGGTCGCCGCATGGATCGACCCGCGCGCAGGCCTCGCGGTCGCACTGGGCGCCGCAGTGTTCCCGATCGGGAACGTCGCGGAGAGCGCCGCGATCCTCTACGGCGTCTTCGCGATCGGCTGGCTCGTGCTGAACTGGCGCGACGGGCGCCACGGGCTCCTCTTCGTCGCGGGGCCGATCCTCGCAGCCGTCGGCCTCCTCCCGCTCGTACCACTTGCAGTGCAGCGCGCGCAGGGCACTGTCCGTCGCGGGGCGCACGGCGTCCTCGCCGTCCTCTCCGCCGCGCTTCTCGCCGCGGTCGGAGGGGGCACGATTCCGATCGCCGACGAGTCCTCGGGGAGCCTGGGCATCGAGCCGCTCACGCCGGTTGCGGGCGCGTCGATCAGCGTCTGGGACTGGCTGCTCGCGCATCCTGCGACCTCAGTCGCAGCGTTGCTCGTCGGTGCCGCGGCGGCCATCCTGCCCTGGGCACGACGAGCATCGCAGTACGGGGTCGGCGTGACCGGCTTCGTACTCGTCGCGGCTTCCGTGCTCGCAGGGTCGGGGATCATGAGCACGCTCGTCTGCCTGGCCGCATGGGCGATTGCGGGCTTTTCCGCGAGCGCGTTCCGCCGCGTCTCGTAGCGGCCCGAACCGGGGCTATCTCTACACTCGTCGCGGAAAGTCCACGAGCTATGGCCGTGCTGCGCAGCATCGAATCGAAGATCGAGGGCCTCTTCGAAGGCGTGTTCGGCCGCGCCTTCCGGACGCACGTCCAGCCCATCGAGCTGGCACGCAAGCTGGTCAAAGAGATGGACGACCACCGGAACGTCTCCGTGTCGAAGGTCTACGTCCCGAACGAGTACACGCTCTACCTCTCTCCCGACGACCGCAGGCAGTTCGACGGGTACGAGGAGGCGCTCGTCGGGGAGCTCCAGGAGTATCTCGCCGAGCACGCGCGACGCGAGCGTTACGCACTGCTCGGCTCGCCGCGCGTGGAAGTGACGACGGATGACGACCTCGCGGTCGGGGAGTTCGGCATCGCGACGCGCCTCGTCGCGCCAGAGGGCGACGACGCGGCTGCCGCCCCTCCTCCTGAGCTCCCGCTCGCCGAGCCGGCCCACACGATGATCTACAAGGCACCTGCCCCGCCGACGCCGGAAGCGCCCATGCCCGAGCCGGTGCGAGAGGTCGTGACGCTCACGGTCGCGGGCCGCACGCACGAGATCACGAAGCCGAGCGTCGTTCTCGGGCGCTCGCGTGAAGCCGACCTGCGCGTGGCAGACGTCAACGTCTCGCGACGGCACGCCGAGCTGCGCCAGGAGGGCGCGACGTACTGGATCGTCGATCTCGGCTCGACGAACGGGCTCGAGGTCAACGGCAAGCGCACCGATCGGGCACGCATGCGCGACGGCGACCGCATCACGATCGGCTCGACGGAGATCGTGTTCGGGCGCTCGCTCCCCTCGTGATGCACGGACTTCTCGCCCTGGAGACGGACGAGACGCTCCTGATCCTCAAGATCGCGTTCCTCGTCCTTCTCTACGGCTTCATCGTCCTCGTCGTCCGCACAGCGACGAAGGGCATGGACCAGACACCGCAGGAGAGCATCATCCTCGGCGCCGCCGACGCGGCCGCCTTACGGGCGGAGCACGGGCTGCCGTCCACACGCCTGCTCGTGGTCGCGAGTCCCGAGCTACAGGAGGGAGCGACGATCGAGGTCTCCGCGCCGACCGTCGTGGGCCGCGACGTGCAGAGCGGGATCCGCCTCGACCGCGACGAGTTCGCCTCCGGCCAGCACGCCCGAATCGAGCCGCGATCCAACGGCGCGTGGGTGGACGACCTCGGATCGACGAACGGCACCTTCGTGAACGGCTCGAAGCTGAAGAAGGGCCGGATCGCGAAGGCGGGGGACGTCATCAGGATCGGCGCGACGGAGTTGCAGGTGCAAGCGTGAAGATCGGGCGTTCGACCGCCGCCACCGACACCGGCCGCCGCCGCATGCGGAACGAGGACGCGTACGTCTTCGAGCCCCCGCTCTTCGCCATCGCGGACGGGATGGGCGGCGCGCGCGCCGGCGAGGTGGCTGCGGGCATCGCGGCGGCGGTCCTGAAGGACGGTCGCAGCTCGGTCAGCGACGAGGACAGCCTCGAGGCCGTCATCGACGAGGCGAATCGCCGCGTATGGCAGCGTTCGATGTCCGACCCGGGGACGTCGGGCATGGGAACGACCGTCACCGTCGCATTCGTCGACGCCGGGAACGAGCGCGTCGTGTTCGGGCAGGTCGGCGACTCACGCGCCTATCGCCTGCGCGGGGACGCGCTGGAGCAGGTGACGACGGATCACTCGCTCGTCGCAGAGCTCGTCCGCAGCGGCGTGCTGACGCCCGAGGAGGCAGAGCGTCATCCGCAGCGCTCGGCGATCACCCGCGCGGTCGGCACCGAGAGCGCCATCGACGCGGACGTCTTCTCCGTGCCCGCGGAGCTGGGCGACGTCTACCTCCTCTGCTCCGACGGCCTCACCGACATGCTCGGCGCCGACGAGATCGCCGCAGCGATCCTCGAGGCCGATCGCGACCCCGTCGTCGCGGCTGACGCGCTCGTGGCCGGGGCGAATGCCCGTGGCGGCGAGGACAACATCACGGTCGTCCTCTTCGAGCTCGTCGAGGGCGAGCCCGAGACCGAGCCCGAAGCCGACGGTGAGACCGAGAGCAACGCGGAGGTGGCGCCGGACGCGCAGCCCACCACCACGACGACCGCGGCAGCCTCGGACGACGACGTGAGCACGCACGGCGCCGGCCCGGGCGGACGTCTGGCGGCGATCGCGCTGCTCGTGATCCTGATCGCCGTCGCCGTGCTCGTTCTCTACTGGAGCGTCAAGCGGTGAGCCATCGCAGCCGCGAGCTCGCCGGGCTGATCGTCGCGGCGTTGCTCGCGGGAATCGCTCTGGCGAGCATCACGGTGGCAAGAAACGCCGAGGTCTCGGCAACCGCCGTCACGTGGGGCGCGCTCTTCCTCGCGCTGTACCTGGTCGCCCACGTCGTCGTCCGAAGGACGGTCCCGTACGCCGACGGCGCGCTCCTCCCGCTGACCGCCGTTCTCACCGCCTTCGGCATCGTGACGATCTACCGTCTCGACACGGCGGACGGCGGCCGACAGGCCGTTTGGGTGGCCATCGGTGTCGCGGCCCTCTGCGTGACGCTCATCGTGCTCCGGCACGACTACCGCGTCCTCGAGTCGTACCGCTACCTGTTCGGGGTCGCCGCCGTCGCGCTGCTCCTCCTGCCGTCCGTGCCCGGTGTGGGAGAGCGCGTGAACGGCGTGCGGCTGTGGGTGAGCGTCGGCCCGCTGCAGTTCCAGCCGGGCGAGGTCGCGAAGATCTGCCTCATCCTCTTCCTCGCGGGCTACCTCCGCGAGAAGCGCGAGGTCATCGCGCAGGGGCGCCTGAAGGACTTCGGGCCGCTCGTCGCGATCTGGGGCGCCGCAATGCTCGTGATCGTCCAGACGAACGACCTCGGCAGCGCACTCCTCAACTTCGGGATCTTCCTCGCGATGCTCTACGTCGCGACCGGCCGGGCGCTCTTCGTCGCGGCCGGGATCGCGCTGTTCGCGGGCGGTGCGACCGTCCTCTACAACGCCATCGAGCACGTCCAGAACCGCGTCACGATCTGGCTCCACCCCTGGACGGACGACAGGGTGTACTGCGCGCTCAACGGGAAGCTCGAGTACCGCCAGGACTGTGCGTCGTACCAGCTCGTGAAGAGCCTCTACTCGATCGCGAACGGGGGCTTCGGAGGCACCGGCCTGGGTCGCGGGACGTTCACGTCCGTGGACGGCACGCAGCTCATCCCGTACCTGCGCACGGACTTCATCTTCTCGGCGATCGCCCAGGAGCTCGGGCTCATCGGTGCCGCAGCGCTCCTCCTCGTCTTCATGGTCTTCGTCGTCCGCGGAATGCGCGTCGCGCTCCAGGCTCAGGACGGGTTCTCGAAGCTCCTCACGGCCGGGCTGACGTTCGGCTTCGCGCTCCAGGCGTTCATCATCGTCGGCGGCGTCCTGCGCGTGGTCCCGCTGACCGGGATCACGCTGCCGTTCGTCTCGTACGGCGGGACGAGCATCGTGGCCAACTTCGTCCTCCTCGCCCTCCTCCTGCTCGTCTCGAACCGGGCGAACGCACCTCGATGAACAGGCAGATCGTCCGCCTCACGCAGGTCGCGCTCGTCCTCGTCGGCGTTCTCGTCGTCATGACGACGTACTGGCAGACCTGGGCCGCCGCGAGCCTCGCCGACCGGCAGGACAACGCGATCCGTCGCGTCGCGGAGTTCTCGATCGATCGCGGCCTCATCTTCTCGTTCGCGCCACGGAAGCGGCTGGCGCGCAACCGCGAGCGCGACGTCGCCGGCAAGACGCTCTACTTCCGTCGCTACCCGTACGGCCCGCTCACGGCGCACGTCGTCGGCTACTCGACCGTCGGGCGCTCGCGAACGGGGCTCGAGCGCTCCCTCAACGACTACCTGACCGCGTCCAACTCCAACCTCTCGACCGTCCTCGACAAGGCGTTCGACGAGCTCCGTGGCAACTCGGTCCGGGGGAACAACGTCGTCACGAACATCGACCTCGACGCGCAGACGATCGCGGCGGAGCAGCTGGGTCAGAACTGCGGCGCCGTCGTGGCGCTCGACCCGCGCACCGGGAAGGTCCTCGTCATGGCCGCGTCGCCGAGCTTCGACCCCAATCGGGTCGAGAACGACTTCGACTCGATCTCGGCGATCACCGCGAACTGCGAGCCGGCGGCACCGCTCCTCAACCGCGCGAGCGCCGGGCTCTTCATCCCGGGCTCGACGTTCAAGGTGATAACGGCGTCGGCGGCACTCGAGTCGCAGAAGTTCGGACCGAGCTCGAAGTTCTACGACCCCGGCTACTGCACCGTCTACGGAAAGCAGGTCCACAACTTCGCCGACCAGGACGGACCCGAGGTCTTCGGGACGATCAATCTCGTCACGGGCCTCGTGCACTCGGTCAACTCGGTGTTCTGCAACATCGGCCTCAAACTCGGCGCGAAGACCATCCTCGACACCGCGAAGCGCTTCGGGTTCTACGAGAAGCCGCCGCTCGAGACCCCGGCGGACGAGCGACTCGCGAGCGGTCTCTACCGCAACGGGAAGCTCTTCTACCCGAGGGTCGACGCGAACGTGGACGCCGGGCGCATGGCGTTCGGCCAGGAGCGCATGCTCGTGACGCCGCTCCAGATGGCGATGGTCGCCGGGGCTCTCGGCTTCGGAGGGAAGCTGATGGAGCCGCAGGTCGTCGACAAGATC
>Ga0070688_100000613_pt1 | contig 17847 bp, 19 predicted proteins | sample KBSS13HmetaG_FD_64679 | JGI IMG/M metagenome (GOLD analysis project Ga0070688, IMG submission 64679) | Switchgrass rhizosphere microbial communities from Kellogg Biological Station, Michigan, USA - KBS S1-3H metaG | ecosystem: Host-associated > Plants > Roots > Rhizosphere ...
GTGCAGACGCCGGAAACCGGCAAGAGCACCCAGGAGATCTACGTCCTCTACGGCACCGCGGTCGCCTCCGAGCGCGGCACCCGCACCCTGACCGGGGTCGAGGCGCAGGGGATGACCGCCTGCCCCTGCGCGCAGGAAGCCGTCGCCGCCCTCGCCCGTGACCGGCTCTCTGCCGACGGCTTCGGCGACGAGGAGATCGAGCGGATCCTCGAGCTCGTCCCGGTCGCCACCCACAACCAGCGCGGCATCGGCACCCTCTACGTCGGCTGCCCCGAGGGCGGGCCCGCCTGGATCGAGGCGCCGGAGCTGCTGCGGATCGTCGAGAGCTCGATGAGCTCGGAGATCTACGAGCTGATGAAGCGGACCGACGAGCGCTCCGTCGTCGTCAAGGCCCACGAACAGCCGCGCTTCGTCGAGGACTGCGTCCGCGAGATGCTGCGCCAGGTGGTCGAGGGCTACACCGACCTGCCGGAGGAGACCTTCGTGATGGCGCGGCAGGAGAACCTGGAGACGATCCACCGCCACAACGTCGTCGCCGAGCGCTACGGCACCCTCGCCGACCTCCGCGCCGAGGTCCTCCACGGCGAGCCCGGCTCGCATCACCTGACGATGCGCGAGTGGCTCGAGGCGCCGGGCGCCTAGGTCGTCTTCGCCTTAGCCGCCGCCCGTTCGCGCTCCAGTTCCTCGATCCGGCGTCTGAGGCCGAAGAAGTAGTCGGCGCCGCTGACGACGGTGACGGCCAGGGCGACGTAGACGAGGATGTCGACCCAGACCGGCGAGGGGTCGGCGGCGATCAGGGCGATGACGGCGGCGATCTGGAGGACGGTCTTCAGCTTGCCGAGCCAGGAGGCGGCGATGACGAGGCCGCGCTCGGCGGCGATCGCGCGCAGGCCGGTGACGGCGATCTCGCGGGCGATGATCACCATCGCGATCCAGGGGGCGAGGCGATGGAGGGAGACGAGCGAGAGCAGGGCGGCGGTGATCAGCAGCTTGTCGGCAAGCGGGTCCATCAGCTTGCCGAAGGTGGTGACGGAGTCGCGGGAGCGGGCGAAGTAGCCATCGAGGCCGTCAGTCAGTGCGGCGAGGGCGAAGACGCCGGCGGCGAGGGCGTCGCCGTTGGGCGTCTCACCGAGTAGGGCAACGACCACCACCGGCACCGCGAGGATGCGGAGGAGGGTCAGCGCATTGGGCAGGTTGAGCGGGAACATCTCCCGCTCACTTACCCCCTGCGGGCACTGGAGGCGCAGCGGCGGCCGCTTCGGCGTCGCGCTTGGCGAAGTACTCCTCGCCCTCGATGCTGAATTTCGGCACCACCTTCTCCATCCAGCGCGGCAGCCACCAGGCTTTCTCGCCGAGCAACACCATCACTGCCGGCACCAACAGGCAGCGGACCAGGGTCGAGTCGATCGCGATCGCCACCGCCAGGCCGATCCCGAACTCCTTCACCACCGGGTCGGAAACGAGGACGAAGCTGGTGAAGACGCAGACCATGATCGCCGCGGCGGAGGTGATCACACGGCCGGTGTTGGCAACGCCCTGGACGACCGCGGCGCGAGCATCGCCGGTCTCCTTGAAGTGTTCCTTCATCTGGGTGAGCAGGAACACCTCGTAGTCCATCGAGAGCCCGAAGAGGATCGCGAACATCAGCAGCGGCACGAAGCTGACGATCGGGATTGCATGGTCGAGACCGATCAGTTCGACTCCCCAGCCGAGCTGGAAGACGGCAGTGACGACACCGTAGGCGGCGGCGACCGAGATCAGGTTCATCGCCGCCGCCTTGATCGGCACCAGCAGCGAGCGGAAGGCGATCAACAGGACGATGAAGCTGAGGGCGACGACGATCGCGATCATCAGCGGCAGCTTGTCGGCGATCTTCGTCGCCAGGTCGATGTAGCCGGCGGTCTGGCCGCCGACGTAGGACTGCGCCTTCGTCCCTTCAAGCGCGCCCGGGATCACATCGTTGCGGAGGTTTTCCACCAGGTCGACGGTCTCGTTCTTCCACGGCTCGGATTTCGAGATCAGCGTGTAGACGCAAACGGTTCCGGCCTTGTCGCAGTCCGGTTCGGTGACCGCGGCGACGTCGCCCGCTTCCCCGGTCGCTTTCTGCAGTTTCGGCAGCACCTGTTTGGCTTCCGCGGCCGAGCTGAATTCCGAGGAGATCAGAAGCGGCCCGTAGACGCCCGGCCCGAAGCCCGTCTTCAGCCCTTCGAACGCTTCCCGCGAGGTCGAGTCCTTGGGCAGAGCGCTGATGTCGTTCTGGCCCAGCTCGAGCTGGAAGATCGGCAGCGCCAGAACGGCGAGGACCAGCAGCGCGGAGAGCGCCGAGCGCCAGGGCCGATCGGCGACCGCGTCGGCCCAGCGCAGCCAGCCGTGCGGCTTCTTGTCATCGGGGTGGGTCTTGCCGAAGTGGACGCGGAGGCTGTTGATCCGCGGGCCGAGCGCTCCCAGCATCGCCGGCAGCAGCGTCGCCGCGGCGCAGACCGCGACGACGACGGCGATCGCGGCGGTGAAGCCGAGGGTCGAGACCAGCGGAATGCCGGCGAAGGCGAGCGAGCAGAGGGCGATCATCACCGTGAAGCCGGCGAAGACGACCGCCCCGCCGGCGGTCGCAGTGGCGCGGGCGATTGACTCCCGCAGCTCCATCCCTTCGCGCAGCTGGATTTTGTGGCGGGTGACGATGAAGAGCGCGTAGTCGATGCCGACCCCGAGGCCGATCATCGTCGCCAGGGTCGTGGCGACCCCCGGCACCTGCAGCGTGTGCTCGAGCAGTTTGATGATCGAGAGGGCGATGCCGAGGCCGAAGATCGCCGAGACGATCGGCAGCATCATCGCCGTCGCCGTGCCGAAGGCGAAGAGGAGGATGACCACCGCCGCGACCAGGCCGACGACCTCGGCGAACTCGGTCTCCGGTTTGGAGAGCTGCTGGCCGACGTAGCCGCCGATCGAGGCGTCGACTCCGGCCTTCTCGGCCGGCGCCGCGGTGTCGAGGATTTCTTCGGCCTGTTCTTCGTTGATTTCCCCCGGGCCGTCGGCGAGGACGACCGGGATGTAGGCGATCCTCTGGTCTTCGGAGATCGTTTTCGAGCCTTTGTGCAGCGGGCTTTCGGCCGAGTTGACGTTCGGCAGCTTCTGCAGCCGCGCCGCCGTTTCTTCGATCGCCGTCGCGTACTTCGGTTCGCTCAGCTTCTTGCCGGCGGGAGCTTCGAAGACCAGCGGGTTGGAGCCGTAGGCCTGTTCGGGCAGGTTCTCTTCCAGCAGTTCGGTCGAGATCGTCGAGCCGGTGCCGGGGAGGGTGAGGTTTTCGCTCGTCTTGCTGCCGGCGGCGCTGCTGATCGCGATCAGCGCGATCGCGAGGACGATCCAGGCCCCGATGACCGGCCAGTGATGGCGCGAGCAGAAGCGCCCGATCGCGTAGAGGGGTCCGGTCATTTGGGCTCTTCCGTCCTTTCGGGAAGGGGTAGTTCGCCGGTCTCGAAGGCCGACGAAACGATCTCGGAGGGCTTCGCTCCGAGCGCCTGGCGCAGGAGGACCAGGTGCTGGGCCTGGTTGGTCGCCATCGAGGCGATCAGCGGCCGCGGCCAGTCGATGCTGAGCTTGCCGACGGCGCTGAGCTCGGCGTCGAGCGTCGCGCTTTCCATCTCGTAGAGGAACTCGAGGCTGTCCGCGCGCGTGTTCAAGTTGTCCGCTTCGATCGTTTCGGCCGCGGGGTCGGCTTCGCCGCCGATCCCACGCAGGGTCTTCGTCGTCGCATCGACATGTTCCTGTTCCTGGGCGCGGAACTGCTGCGCCGCCGCGAGGTCGGCTCCGCGCAGGTGCGGCAGCGCCTGGCCATAGGCGGCGACGGCGGCGAGCTGGCGCCCGAGGATCTCGTTGAGGACGCGGACGTCGCGTTCCTTGTCGCCGCTGGGGGAGGATCCGCCACCGCCCCCGCAGGCGGCGAGGGTCGCGCCGAGGAGTGCGGCCGCGGCCCCGAGCAGGAGAGCGCGGCGCACGGCACGGCCGCGCATGATTCGGTTCGGTGCCATGACGACGCCCGCAAGCCTATGAGCAAAGACAACCGGCGCGCCCTCGCCAGCCTCGCCGAGGAGGTCCACGGGTGCCGTCTCTGCCCGCGCCTGGTCGAGTGGCGCGAGGCGCAGGCGGCCAACCCGCCGCGCCGCTACCGCGGCGAGGACTACTGGGCGCGGCCGGTCTCCGGCTTCGGCGACCCCGGGGCACGGGTCGCGATCGTCGGGCTCGCCCCCGCCGCCCACGGCGCCAACCGCACCGGCCGCATGTTCACCGGCGACCGCTCCGGCGACTGGCTCTACGCCTCGCTTCACCGCACCGGCTTCGCCAACCAGCCCGAGTCGAGCCGGCGCGGAGACGGGCTGCAACTGCGCGACGCCTACATCACCGCCACCGTCCGCTGCGCGCCGCCGGCGAACAAGCCGACGCCGGAGGAGCGCGACACCTGCCTTTCCTACCTGGAGCGGGAGCTGCGGCTGCTGGAGCGGGTGCGGGTGGTCGTCGCCCTCGGCGCCTTCGGCTGGGACGGCTTCCTCCGTGCGGCGCGGGCGATCGGCGAGGAGGTGCCGCGGCCACGGCCGAAGTTCGGGCACGGGGCCGAGGCCGCGGTCGGTCCCTGGCGGCTGCTCGGCTGCTACCACCCGAGCCAGCAGAACACCTTCACCGGCACCCTCACCGTTCCGATGACCGACGCGATCTTCGAGCGGGCGCGGGCGCTGTCCCAGTAGCTCGCGCACTTCGGGATTCCGCCGCGCCGGAACCCTCTTGCCCTCCGCCCCGGTCTTTGCAGCGCCAAGAGACCCAAGGGAGGGAATTTGCGCAGGCCCAGGATCAAGCGAACCACCGAGCAGATCGAAACGCCCGACGGCGACGTCTATCTGCTGCGGCCGAGTGCGGGGAACGACATCAGGATCGAGAAGCCCGACGGCGACGAACGGCGGCTGCTGGAGGCCTTCGACGGGGACCACACGGTCGAGCAACTGCACGAGGAGTTCGGTGCCGAGACGGTCGACGAGGTGCTGGCGCAGTTGCGGCAGCTGGAGGTGGTCGAGGACGCCGAGGACTACGAGCGGGTGCCGCCCGGCGAGCTGGAACGGCTCGACCGCCAGCTGCGCTACTTCAGCGACATCGGCAGCGGCGACCTGACCCCGTCGCAGTGCCAGGAGCGGCTGCGCGAGGCGAAGATCGCCGTGCTCGGCGTCGGCGGGCTCGGCGGCTGGTCAGCCTGGGCGCTCGCCTGCACCGGCGTCGGCGAGATGTGGCTGATCGACGGCGACCGGGTTGAGATCAGCAACCTCAACCGCCAGATCCTCTACACCGAGGCCGACCTCGGCCTGCTCAAGGTCGAGTGCGCGGCGGCCCGGCTGCGCGCCTTCAACTCGACGACGAAGTTCACGAGCGAGGCGCGCCGGCTCGAGAACCAGGAGGACATCGCCGGGTTCATCGCCGGCTCCGACATCGTCATCGACGCCGCCGACTGGCCCGCCCACGAGATCGAGCGCTGGTGCAACTCCGCCTGCTTCGAGGCCGGCATCCCGTACATCACGATGAGCCACTTCCCGCCGGTCGCCCGGGTCGGCCCGCTCTACGTTCCCGGCGAGACCGGCTGCTACATCTGCCAGGAGATCTCCTACCGGCGCGACTACCCGCTCTTCGACATCGCGGTCGAGCAGCGACGGGCGAAACCGAGCCCGGCGGCGACCCTCGGTCCGGCCTGCGGCCTGATCGGCGGCCAGGTCGCGCTGGAGGTGATGCACCTGCTGACCAGGCTGGCGAAACCGTCGACCCACGGCGTCGCCCATCTCTACGACCTGCGGACGATGGAGGTCAAACGCGAGCCGGTGGTGCCGGAGCCGAGCTGCCCGGTCTGCGGCGAGATGGAGCACCTGGAGCCCGAGGCCGAGGTGGTCGGGGAGGGAGAGCCGACGGCCGGGTAGGTTGTCGGCGCATGCGGCTCCCTCTCACCCTCGCCCCGATGGTCCTCGCCGCCGCGCTGCTGTTCGGCTGCGGCGGCTCGGACGACTCGACGACGGTGGTGCCGAAGGGAGCCAACCAGGGCGCCGCCAAGGCGGAAGTGCGGGCGGAATGGGAAGAGAGCTCGGACTGCGCGCATCCGCAGGGTGCCTCGCGCTGGGGCTGCTCGATCGGTCCCTACCGCTGCCAGGCGGTGGTCAGCGACCGCGGCTGGGCGGTCGACTGCGCCAAGCCCGGCCACTCGATCGCCTTCACGATCCCGCCCCGGAAGTAACCCGCTGCATCAGGCCCCGGGTGGGGTCGAGGAAGAGGACCAGCCAGACCAGCGGCGCCAGGTCCGGCGCGACGAAGGCCAAGGGGATCGAGGCGAGGAAGACGAGGGCGACGAAGAAGGCGCGCAACCGGAACTCCCGCTCTTCGCTCGCCCCCATCGTGGTCAGGCCGGCGCGATGGGCGTCGAAGGCCATCACCCAGCCGAGCAGAGCCACCGCCGCCAGGTTGACCGCGTAGAGGACGATCGCGTCGGTGTCGCCGCCATGGTCTCCGAGGACCTCGCTGCTGAAGGGGATGAGGACGATCCAGGCGAGGTAGAGGATGTTCAGCGCCAGCAGCCGTCCGTCGAAGCCGGTGACGTCGCCGAAGAAGCGGTGGTGGATGACCCAGAAGCGCCCGATCACGGCGAAGCTGATCGCATAGGCCAGTAGATCCTGCCGCTGATCCCAGAGCGCCGAGCCGAGGCTTTCCCCGTGCAGATGCTCGGGGATGTCGAGCGAGAGCACCAGCAGCGTGATCGCGATCGCGAAGACCCCGTCGCTGAAAGCGACGATGCGGCTGAACTCGATCTCGTTGTCCTCCCGCCGCTTGACCCCCTGATCTCTGCTCACCGGAGGGATCATCGCCGCAGGCCGCGACGGAACCGGGGGCCGAAGCCTTTTAGAATGCGCCGAGCAGGCCGGCGTAGCTCAGTTGGTAGAGCACTTCATTCGTAATGAAGGGGTCCCCGGTTCAAGTCCGGGCGTCGGCTCCTCGCGCTGTGCGCGCGCTACTTCTTCTTCTGGCGCCGTTCGAGGACTTCGCCGAAGGCTTTCTCGATTTCGCTGGTGAGGGAGAGGCGGAAGGTGGCGTTGAGGGCGTCGAAGGCGAGGGGGCGGAGGCGGCCGATCGCGGCGATGATCTCCTCCCAGCCCTCCTCCGGGCGGCCGGCTTCATCGAAGGGCTTCCAGACGTTGTCGACGAAGAGGTCGACGAAGGTGCGGGCCGAGATCTGGGCGTTGCGGCTCAGTTTCTCGATCGCGGCGAGGGCGGCGGGGAGCTCGATGCCCATCGCCGTCACTTCCTCGGCGGCGCGGATCAGGGCGGGGCTCGGGGCTTCGTAGCGCTCGCCGCCGAGATCGACGAGGAGGCCGAGCTTCTTCGCTTTCTCGATCAGGCGGTCTTCGTCGGTGCCGAACTTCTCGGTCAGCTCGTCGCGACTGTAGACCTCGGGCGCCTCGGTGGCGAAGGGCGCGGTGACCGCTTGCCGGAGGCCGACGAAGCGGTCGGCGTCCGCCCCGTGCTCGCCGATCAGGCGCGAGATCGCGCTCAGCTTGAAGCCCTCCGCCTGCATCTCCTGGATCAGGCGCAGGCGGGCGACGTGCTCGGCGCCGTAGTAGCCGATCCGGGCGCGCACCTCAGGCGGCGGCAGCAGGCCCCGCGACTGGTGGTTACGGATGTTCCGCACCGACATCCCCGTCTCGTAGGCGAGCTGCTCGACGGTCAGGTTCGGCTCGGAATCAGGCGGATTTGCGGCGGCTTTCTCGCGTTTCGCCACGTCCCAGAGTCTAGCCTCTCGAATGTAACCTCGTTTGAGGTAACGTTTATGAGGGAACAAGGTTCAGGCAATCCAACCGCAAGGACTCCCCATGGACATCGACTTCGTTGCGATTCTCGCCGCAGCCCCGCCTCCTCCGGCCGGTGGCGCCGAAATCGCCCAGATCGTCATCGCCACCGCCGCCGCGACCGTCGTCACCGCCGCCCTCCTCTATCTCGGCCTCGGCCACCGCAGCGGCCGCACCCAGATCCTGCAGCGGCTCGCCGACCACGGTGAAAAGGCCTCCGGCCTGCCCGGTTGGGTCGCCTTCCCCTCCGCCATCGCCACCGTCTCCCTGCTCACCGCGGTGTTCGGGATGTACTGGGACATCTCGATCCACATCGACAACGGCCGCGACGCGGGGCCGCTCGCCAACCCGGCCCATTACTTCATCCTCGCCGGTCTCTTCGGCATCTTCAGCGCCGGCTTCTTCGCGATGGTGTTGCCGCAGGAGAAGCCGAGCGGGGTCGCCATCCGCATCGGCCGCGACTGGTGGGCGCCGCTCGGCGGCGTCCTGATCTGCGCCTGCGGCGCCTTCTCGCTGATCGGCTTCCCGCTCGACGACGTCTGGCACCGGCTCTTCGGCCAGGACGTCACCCTCTGGGGGCCGACGCACCTGATGCTGATCGGCGGCGCCGCGATGACCCTGGTCGGGATCGCCGTCCTCTCGATCGAGGGGATGCGCGCGAACGCGGCGGCCGAGATCCCGGTCCGCGAACTCGTCCACACCCGCCTGGCGCGGGCGATCGCCCTCACCGGCGGCCTGATGCTCGGCCTCTCGACCTTCCAGGCCGAGTTCGACTTCGGCGTCCCCCAGTTCCAGCTGATCTTCCAGCCGATGCTGCTGATGGTCGCCGCCGGGGTCGGGTTGGTGCTGGCGCGCGTCTACGCCGGACGGGGCGCGGCACTCGGCGCGGCGATCTTCTTCATCGTCCTGCGCGGCGGGCTGGCGCTTCTGGTCGGGCCGATTCTCGGCCAGACCATCCCCCACTTCCCTCTTTACCTGGGCGAGGCGCTGGTCGTCGAGACGGTCGCGGTCTTCGTCAGCACCAAACGACCCCTGGCTTTCGGCCTCGCCAGCGGCGTCGGGATCGGCACCGCCGGACTGGCCGCCGAGTGGGCCTGGTCGCATCTCTGGATGACGCTGCCCTGGCCGAGCGCCGCCTTCCCGGAAGCGGCGCTGCTCGGCTTCGCCGCCGCGGTTGCGGGCTCGATCCTCGGCGCCTGGATCGGCGCCCATCTCTCGCCCGAGCCTACGCCCGAGCGCTCGCCGTTGCTGCGCCGCGCCGCCGTCTGCAGCGCCGTGGTGGTGGCCGCCCTGGTCGGCTACGGCCTCTACACCACCCCCGACCAGGGAGTCAGGGCTCAGGTCGCCTTGCACGATGTGGGCGGCTCAAGTGGTCGCGAAGTCGAAGCGACCGTGCGGATCAGCCCGCCCGACGCGGCCGCCGACGCCGAGTGGTTCGACGTCACCGCCTGGCAGGGCGGCGGCCTCGTCGTCGATCCGCTGAAGCGGGTGGGCGACGGCGTCTACCGAACCACCGAGCCGATCCCGGTCCACGGCAACTGGAAGACGATGATCCGCCTCCACAACGGCAACTCGCTGACCGCGCTGCCGATCTACCTGCCCCGCGATGCCGCGATCCCGGTCGGCGAAGTTGCGGCACCCGCCGACTTCACCCGCAGCTTCGGCAGCGAGCACAAACTGCTGCAGCGCGAGCAGAAGGGCGGCAGCCCGCTGCTCGTCGCAATCGCCTACTCGACGGTGGCGGCGATCACGCTTTCGCTGCTCGCCCTCCTGGCCTGGGCGCTGCACCGGCTCGCGGTCGGGCTGCGGCCGGCACCGCGACGCCGGCGGCTGCGGGTCCGCGGCCTCGGCTTCCAGCACGGCGGCGGCAGGTGATCCTGCCGCTCGCCCACCACAACGCGATCGTCGCGCTGCCGGTCTTCGCCCCCGCGCTCGTCGTCATCCTCGTCCTCGTCGTCCACCACTTGCGCGAGCGTCGGCACTGGGGCGACGAGGAGGAGACGCAGAACTGAGCTCGCGCTCTATCTCCTCGGCGTAGGTGCCGTGGAGGGTGGAGCGAGGGACGGGGATGGTGATCGCGTAGGCCTCCTGCATCGCCTGCGCGAGGGTGCGCTTGAAGGTGGGGCCGTGCCAGGCGTGGGCCTCGGCGGCGCGGCCGACGTGAAGGTGGACCAGCTCGTGGAGGAGGGTCTCGAGGACGTCGCCGCGGCGGATCCCGGGATAGGCCGTGACTGACAGACGCCACTCGCTGGGGACGGCGAAGCCGAGGCGGTTCGGGCGCCTTTGGGCGCGGCGGACCTTCAGCTGTGGAGCCGACCGCGCCAGCGGCCCGGCGGCAAAGACGGGCAGCCCGCGGAGGCGCTCCATCTCCTCATCGAGGGCGACGCCGGCGACCGCGTAGTAGGAGCGCGGACGGGGTCGAGCGGGCGCCTTGCGGGGCGGGGACGGCGGGGCGGCGGCACCCCGGCGCCAGCGGCGCCTCAGACCTGGCAACGGGGACACCAGTAGGTGGTGCGGTTGGCGTCGCCCTGGCCGCGCGAGGAGATGCGGCCGCGGCAGCGGGGACAGGCGCCCTGCCGGCGCTTGTAGACCTTGAACGGGTAGCGGCCGCTCTTCACGGCCTCCAGCATCAGGCCTCGGGCGGCGGCAAGGACGCTCCGCAGCTCCTCTTCGGAAAGGTCCCCGACCGACCGCCAGGGGTCGACGCGGGCGGCGAAGCAGGCCTCGCTCTTGAAGATGTTGCCGATCCCGGCGACCAGGTGCTGGTCGAGCAGGGCGTCACCGAGGTCACGGCCGGGGTCGGCGCGCATCGCCGCGACCACCGCCTCCTCGTCGAACTCCTCGGCGAGGATGTCGGGACCGAGGCCGGTGATCTGCGGGTGCCGGCGCAACCGCGGCGTCGTCATCACCTGCAGCGTCGTGCCGCCGAACTGGACCGCCTCCCAGCGCTCGCTCGAGAGCACCGCCCAGGCGGAGGCGCGGGAGCGGCGCCAGCGGGAGCCGTGGCGGTAGATGTGCCAGCCGCCGTTCATCCCCAGGTGGCTGTGCAGGGAGAGCTCGCCGAAGTCGAGCAGGAAGTGCTTGCCGCGCGCCTCCACCGCCTCCAGCCGGCGCCCGTCGAGGCGTTCGATCCCGGCCGCTTTGCCGCGCGGATTCGGCGCGCTCGCCGCCACGGTTTCGCCGACGATCGTCTGCTCGAACCGGCGCGCCAGCCGCAGGATCGTGTCGCCCTCTGCCACTCCCCCATCATCGCGAACCGCCCCTGCGGCCGAACTGCATCAGATTTCCTACCTGACAGGCCGGAAATTTGATGCGGTTCGGGTTTGGCGGGTAGGGAGAGGGCTATGTCCTGGCGCGAACGGCCCGTAGACCCGAAAGCGCGCCGGGTGGCGATGCAGATCGGGGGGAGCCGGGTGGCGCTGGGGACGGCGATCTTCCTGGCGACGCGGCCGATGCTGCGGGCGATGCGGTTCCCGGAGCCGGGACCGACCGGGGTGGCGCTGGCGAAACTCGGCGGCGGTAGGGACATCGCGATCGGGGCGCTCACCCTCAGCGCGATGTCGGACCCCGACCGCCTGCGTACCGTGCTCCTGGTCTCGAACCTCTGCGACCTCGCCGACGCGTCGGCCTTCGCCTTCGCCGCCCGCGACCCGCAGATGCGGCTGCCGGGCGTCACCGGCGTCCTCTCCGGTGCCGCGGCCGCCGCGGCCGGGTTCTGGGCCTGGCGCCGCCTCGGCGACGCCTGACCCTCCCGATTCAGGCGACGACTGCGGGCTCGCCCGCTTTGAACTCGTGCGACTCGATCACGCGATCGATCAGGCCGTACTCGACCGCGTCCTGGGGCTGGAAGAATTTGTCGCGTTCCATGTCCCGGTGGATCTGCTCCTCGGACTGGCCGGTGTGCTTGACGTAGATCCCGTCGAGTCGCGCCCGCAACTCGAGGATCTCTTTGGCGTGGATCTCGATGTCGGTCGACTGGCCTTCGAAGCCGCCGCTCGGCTGGTGGATGAGGATGCGGCTGTTCGGCAGCGCCATCCGTTTGCCGGCCGCGCCGCCGGTGAGGATCAGCGAGCCCGCTGACATCGCGATTCCGTAACAGATCGTCTGCACGTCGGGCTTGACGAACTGCATCGTGTCGTAGATCGCCAGCCCCGCGTAGGCGGAGCCGCCGGGAGAGTTGATGTAGAGGCTGACGTCCTTGTCGGGATCCTCGGCCTCGAGGTGGAGCAACTGGGCGATGATCAGGTTGGCGAGATCCTCGGTGACGGGTTCACCCAGGAAGATGATCCGCTGCGCGAGCAGACGGCTGTAGATGTCGAAGGAGCGCTCGCCGCGAGCAGTCTGCTCGACGACCATCGGTACCAGTGGCATAGGGCCTCCAATCCAGGGTTGCTTGCCTACACCGTAGTGAGCCGCGGCGCTCGGCCGCGGGCCGCTAGGAGGCGTCGCCGTTGAACTTGTAGCCGATGCCCCGCACGGTCACCACCAGCTCCGGCTTCTGCGGGTCGCGCTCGACCTTCTGGCGGAGGTTGGAGATGTGGACGTCGCAGGCGCGCTCGTCGCCGTCGAACTCGGTCTGCCAGAGCTCCTCCATGATCTGCGAGCGGGAGAAGACCTCGCCGGGGCGGGCGACCAGGAGACGCAGGAGCTGGAACTCCGAGCGGGTGAGGTTGACGGGAACGCCGCGGACCGCGGCGACGTGGCGGACGAGGTCGATCGAGACCGGACCCGACTCGATCTTCACCGCCTGGGCCAGCGGCGAGCGGTCGAGCTCGCGGCGGCGCAGCTGGGCGCGGACGCGGCCGAGCAGCTCGCGGACCGAGAACGGCTTGGTGACGTAGTCGTCCGCGCCGACCTCGAGCCCGACCACCTTGTCGACCTCGGCGTCTTTGGCGGTGAGGACGATGATCGGGACGGCGCTGCGGGAGCGCACGTCGCGGCAGATGTCGAGCCCGCTCGGCCCCGGCATCATGATGTCGAGGATCAGCAGGTCGAAGGGGACGCCGTTGCCGAGCAGCGCCGCCGCCTCGTCGCCATCGGCGGCCGGGGTGACGTCGAAGCCCTCCTGGGTGAGCGCGTAACCGACCGAGTCGCGGACCGACGGCTCGTCGTCGGCGATCAGGATCCGGCCGCTGCTCATGCGACCGGGGTCGGGCTCGGTTTCGCGACCGGGAGGCGGACCCAGAAGGTGCTTCCCTCCCCCTGCACCGACTCGACGCCGATCCGGCCGCCCATCACGTCGACCATCCGCTGGGCGATCGCCAGGCCGAGGCCGAAGCCCTCCTGCTTGCGGGTCTCGGTGCGGCGGTAGAAACGCTCGAAGATGCGTTCGAGCTCCACCGCCGGAATGCCGGTGCCGGTATCGATGACCTCCAAAATCACTTCCCCCTCGCTGTCATGACGGCCGCGAACGGTAACGGTGCCCGGCGGTGGAGTGTTCTTGAACGCGTTGGTCAGCAACCCGATCATCACCTGCCGCAGCAGGGTCGGGTCGCCGGTGGCCGCCAGGTTGGACTCGACATCGACGACGAGGTCGATGTGTTTCGGCGCGTCGCAGGCGCTGACGACGTCGCGGATCGCCAGCGGCACGTCGACGGTTTCCCGCTCCGCCGCCCCGCGCGACTCGACCCGCGCCAGGGTCAGCAGCGACTGGGTCAGGCGGTTCATCCGCTCGGCGTCTTCGCCCAGCCGTTTGAGGAAGTGGTCGCGGTCGCGGGGATCGTCCTTGGCGCCGCTCTGCAGGACCTCGATCGCGCTGGTGATCCCGGCCAGGGGGTTGCGCAGCTCGTGGGCGGCGTTGGAGACGAAGTCGGCTTCGGCGAGCTCCTGGCGCAGCTCGTCGGTGCGGTCGCGGAGGACCGCGAGGACGGCGCGCTCGTCGGGCAGCGAGCGGGCGGTCATCGCGTAGGCGCGGTCGCCGATCCGCAGCGCCGGGTGGGCGGAGAAGCCGACTTCGGAGGCGCGCTGCAGCTGCGGCAGGACCGGCTCGGGCGGCTGTCCGGAGGAGTCGAGGAGGCGGCTGGCGGCGCTGTTCGAGAAGCGGACGGGGCCCTCGTAGTCGACGACCATGACCACGTCGGTGAGGCCGTCGAAGATCGCCGCCAGCTTGTTGCGGTCGGAGGAGAGGACGCCGAAGCTCTCTTTCAGCGAGGCGCGCATCGAGTCGAGCGCCCGGGCGAGGTCGCCGATCTCGTCCGGCCCGGAGGTTTTCAGCGGTGCGTCGAAGGAGCCGCCCGCCATCTCGCCGGCGGCGCGGGCGAGGCCGACGACGCGGTGGGAGATCGCCACCGCGATCAGGAAGCCGGCGAGGACGCCGAGGGCGACGGCGGCGATCAGCGCCTTCTCGTTGTCGCCGAAGAAGTAGACCGCGCCGGCGGTGATCAGGCTGACGGCGGCGAAGGCGCCGGTCAGCCAGAGGCGCATGCCGACCCGTGGCGCGCCGGGGGGCGGAGCGGAGGGATTGTCCGCGTCGCGGCTCATGAAGATTTACTAACACAATCCTCTCGCCGGGGCGGCGGATGCAGCCATTTTCCGCCCACATGGGAGAATCGAACCTGTGCGAGCTCTCGTCTTCATCCCAGCCTGGAACGAGGAAGCCGCGATCGCCGGCGTGATCGCCGACGTCCGCAAAGCCATCCCCGGCGCCGACCTCCTGGTCGTCGACGACGGCTCGACCGACGCCACCGCCGAGCGGGCCCGCGAGGCCGGCGCGCTGGTCGCCTCGCTGCCGTTCAACCAGGGGCTGGGTGCGGCGCTGCAGACCGGCTACCTCTATGCGCTTCGCAACGAATACGACGTCTGCGCCCACCTCGACGCCGACGGCCAGCACCCGGCCGAGGAGGTGGCGCGGCTGCTGGCGGAGGTGACAGCCGACCGCGCCGACCTCGTGATCGGCTCCCGCTACCACGCCGGCGCGGTCGCCGAAAGCGGCGACTACCGGCCGACCTTCTCGCGGCGGATCGGGACCAGCGTCTTCCGCTTTTTCCTCACCCTGGCGACCCGGCAGCGCTTCACCGACACGACCAGCGGCATGCGCGCCGCCAACCGCCGGGTGATGGCGCTCTTCTCCCAGCACTACTCGCCCGACTTCGCCGAGATCGAGTCGCTGCAGCTGGCGGTGCGCCAGGGCCTGCGGGTCGAGGAGCTGCCGGTGCGGATGCTGGAGCGGGCCGGCGGCAGCTCCTTCCTGACGCCGCTGCGTTCGGCCTTCTTCATCTTCAAGGGCCTGGTCGTGCTCCTGGTCGGCCAGTTCCGGCCGCGGCACGTGGAGGCGGAGTAGCGATGCTCGTCCTCGCCGCCGAAGTGGGGCAGGTCCACCTCACCTCGCAGACCCGGATCGTCGCCGCGGTGCTGGCGCTGGTCTTCATGCTGATGATCCTCGAGCTGATCCGCCGCGACCGCCTGCAGGAGCGCTACAGCGTGATCTGGTTCATCGCCGGCCTGGGGATGCTCGCCGGCGCCGCCTTCCCGGGGCTGCTCGAGGTGGTCGCCAACCTGATGGGGGTCCGCAACACCAACGTCGCCCTCTTCTCGATCGTGCTGCTGCTGCTGCTCGGGCTGGCGCTCAACTTCAGCGTGATCATGTCCCGGCAGGCGGCCCAGATCACCCGCCTGGCGCAGGAGCGGGCGATCGAAAAAGCCCTGGCCGAAAAGCACGCCGAGGGCGCGAACGGCAACGGCGCCTCAGGCGAAGAGGCGCTCGAGGCGAAAGAACAACGCCTCTAGCGCCAGCTCCTCGGAGACGTTCAGCTCGAGCCCGCGGCGGGTCTCCTGGACCAGCTCCGCACCGCCGCGGGCGGCGGCGGGATCGAGGCCTTGGGCCTGCGAGCGCAGAAGATCGAGCCGGTCGCGGTTGAAGACGACCTCCTCGGCGTCGGCGGCAACCGCGGCAAGGTCGCGCAGCCAGGCCGCGCAGAGCTCGAAGGCGAGCTCGAGGATCTCGGTGCGGCGGCGGCGGCCGGCGCGTTTGGCTCCGTCGCTGATGTCTTTGGCGCTGCGTTTGATCCCGGCTTTCGTTTCCTCTTCCAGCGCTTCGCGGGCGGCGGCTTCGGCGTCGTCGCCGACCCCTTTGGCGCGGTCGAGCAGCCCTTTCCAGGGAGCGCCCGCGCACTCCCCCTCCAGCGCCGCCGTCACGCACTTCTCGACCTCGCCGCGGAGCCGACACCCAGGCTCGCTCAGCAGCAGCCGCGCCCGCTCAAGATCGCCAGCGGCAAGCCGAGCCGCAGCGGCGATCTCCTGACGGGCCGATTCGTCAACTTCAGTGGGCCGATGGGCCGATTTGCCGTCCGTGGAAGGACTTTTCGTCCCGTCGGCAAGTCGTTCTTCGACTATTTGCGCCGGCAGCGGCGCGAACTCGATCGTCTGACAGCGGGAGGCGACGGTCTCCAGCAGGCCCTCGCCGTCGGAGCTGAGCAGGATCAGATGGACGAACTCGGGCGGCTCCTCGAGCGTCTTCAGCAGCGCGTTCTGGCTCTCGTCGCGCATCGCCTCCGCCGCCTCGACCACGAAGACCCGCTTGCCGCCTTCGAAGGGCCGGTAGGCGGCGGCGCGGATCACCCGCTCGCGCACCTCCTCGACCATGTGCTGGGCGCCGGTGGGCGCCAGCCAGACGAGATCGGGATGGGGGGAGGGATCGAGCAGCGCCCGCCGCCGGGCGTCCTCGGGGTCGGTCGACGCGGCGGCGAGCAGCTCAGCCGCGAAGGCCCGCGCCGCCGCCCGCTTGCCCGACCCGCGCGGGCCGCGGAAGAGGTAGGCGTGCGAGGGCTCGCCGGCGAGCGCCGCGCTCAGCGCCACCCGCGCCCGCGCCTGGTGCTCGGTCGCCGCCAGCAGCGCTTCCGACTTCGACCCCACCAGGGTGTGGTCAATCTCGGCTGCGGTCACGCACCGCCTCCATCACGCGCTCGTGCACCTCGTCGACCGAGCCGGTGGCGTCGATGACGGTGACGCGGTCGCTGGCGATCTGGGCGATCTCCTCGTATGCCTCGGCCACCGCCTGCTGCAGTCCCAGCCCCTCCCGCTCGAAGCGGTCGTCGCTCTCGGCGCGGCCGAGGCCGGCTTGGGGATCGAGCCGCAGCAGCAGGGTCAGGTCCGGCCAGAGGCCGTCGGTGGCGGTGTCGCAGAGGCCGATCACCTCGCCGACCCCGAGGCCGCGGGCGGCGCCCTGGTAGGCGACGCTGGAGTCGGAGAAGCGGTCGGCGACGACGTCGCGTCCGGCCTCCAGCGCCGGCCGGATCACCCGCTCGGTCAGGTCGGCCCGGGCCGCCAGGAACAACATCAGCTCGGCCAGCGGCTCGAGCTCGACCTCCGGGTCGGCGAGCAGGGTTCGAATCCGCTCGGCCGCATCGGTCCCCCCCGGCTCGCGAATCGCCACCGTCCCCTCCCCCAGCGCCTCGACCAGCAGGCGCGCCTGGGTGCTCTTCCCGGACCCGTCGACTCCCTCCAGGGAGATGAACAACGGGCGCCTCAGCTTTTGGCGCCGGCTTTGGCGCGTTTGCGCCCGCGCGTCGCGGTGTCCGCTTTGGACGCTTTCACTTTCGCTTTTTTCGTCTTCGCGGGAGCGGCGTCCTCGTCGCCCTGCGGCGGCGCCTTCTTTTCCATCTCGGCTTTCGCCGCTTTGGCGGCTTCGCGCTCGGCCCGGCGTTTCTTCATCTCCTGCATCGACTCGCAGTCGTCGTTGAGGCAGAGGTTCCAGGGCCGGCCGCGGAACGGCTGGACTTTGAGGCGCGGGGTGCGGTCGCAGATCGAGCAGCGCTCCTCGAGCCGGAAGACGTCGCCGCGCTGCGGCAGCGGGAAGGTCTGGTCGCAGGAGTTCGGGTCGTCGAGGGTCCAGCCGCTGCAGCCGACAAACCGTTTGCCCGATTTTTTCGCGCGGATGATCCGCAGCATGTTCGGCGAGCCGTCCTCCTTGGTGCGGCCGGCTTCTTCGCAGACCTTGCAGGGGCCGAGGATGCGGTCCTCGTCCATCCCTTTCCAGATCACTTTCGCCAGG
>Ga0070688_100000622_pt1 | contig 17675 bp, 18 predicted proteins | sample KBSS13HmetaG_FD_64679 | JGI IMG/M metagenome (GOLD analysis project Ga0070688, IMG submission 64679) | Switchgrass rhizosphere microbial communities from Kellogg Biological Station, Michigan, USA - KBS S1-3H metaG | ecosystem: Host-associated > Plants > Roots > Rhizosphere ...
GAGCCACGGGCCACCGGCTCCGGGTCGTCCGGGCGCTCGTCCGCGACCCCTCGCGCGAGCGCGGGTTCGACGCAGGCCCGCACGTGCTCACGACCGACGTTCGTGACGTGCTCCACGACCCGTCGATCCGTCTCGTGGCGGAGGTGATGGGCGGGGTCGAGCCGGCCGGAGACCACGTGCTGTCGCTCCTCGGCTCGGGCCGCTCGGTCGTGACCGCGAACAAGCAGCTCGTTGCCCGTCACGGGGCCGAGCTCTTCGCCGCGGCGGCCGCGGGAGGGGCCCAGCTGCGCTTCGAGGCCTCGGTGTGCGCGGCGATCCCGGTGATCAAGGTGCTGCGCGAGTCGCTCGTCGTCACCAATGTCCACCGTGTGCTCGGGATCGTCAACGGGACGACGAACTTCATGCTCTCGGCGATGAGCGACGGCCAGTCGTACGCCGAGGCACTCTCCGAGGCGCAGCGGCTCGGCTATGCGGAGGCCGACCCGACCGAGGACGTGGGCGGCCTCGACGCCGCGGCCAAGATGGCGATCCTGGCGACCGTCGCGTTCGGCACGCGCGTCCCGCTCGAGTGGGTCGAGGTGCAGGGCATCGACGCGCTCCGCGAGGAGCACGTCGAGGCGGCCCGGGCGCTCGACATGCGGGTCAAGCTCCTCGGCAGGGCGACGCTGGCGCACGGCCGCGTCGACGTCCGGGTCGGGCCGGCGTTCGTCGACGCGCACCATCCGCTCGCCGCCGTCGACGGGCCGTTCAACGCGGTCATGCTCCAGGGCGACGCGATCCGCGAGATCACGCTCGAGGGGCCGGGTGCGGGAGGAATCGAGACGGCGAGCGCCGTCGTCGCAGATCTCGTCTCGATCGTCGGGACGACGGGGACCGGCTTTCTCCAGGGCGACCCGGTCTGGCGGCAGGTCGAGCGAATGTCGCCCGGCGAGCTCCCGTCGCTCTGGTACCTGCGCGTGCTCGTGGACGACCGCGCCGGCGTCCTCGCGCGGCTGGCCCACGAGCTCGCCGTCGAGGGGGTCTCGGTCGCTCGCCTCGTCCAGCAGCCCGCGAACGGCCACGCCGTGCTCCACGTCGTCACGCACGAGGCGCCCGCCGGCCGCGTCGAGGCCGCACTCACCGCGATCCGTGCGCTGCCCGAGTCGCGCGGCGAAGCCACCGCCCTCCCCGTCGTCTCCGAGCGCGGTGTCGAGGAGCTCGGCTGGGCCTAGGGCTCGGCGTGTGGGTCAGCGCCGGAGCGCAGCGGTCGAGAAGAGCGGGAGCGACAGGGGTTCCACTGGCCGGGGTAGCCGCGGTCTGGACGCCGATAGATTGGCCGCATGACGCGGCCACTGCTCGACCGGTTCGCGGCGCAGCTCCCGGTCGGCCCGCAGACGCCGGTCGTGTCGCTCGGCGAGGGCTCCACGCCGCTGCTGCGGGCGGACCGTGTCGCACGAGCGGCAGGCGTGCGCGAGCTGTGGCTCAAGTGGGAGGCGTCGAACCCGACGGGCTCCTACAAGGACCGCGGGATGACGGTGGCCGTCTCGAAGGCACTCGAGGCCGGCGCCGAAGCCGTGCTCTGCGCCTCGACGGGGAACACCGCGGGCAGCGCGGCAGCCTATGCCGCGCGCGCGGGGATTCCGGCCGTCGTGCTCACCCCGCAGGGGGCCGTCTCCGGGGCGAAGCTGGCGCAGACCAGGATCCTCGGCGCGACCGTCCTCGAGGTACGCGGCGACTTCGACCAGGCGCTCGCGGCCGCCCAGGAGCTCGCCGCGCGTGGGACGCACGTGCTGGTCAACTCGCTCAACCCGAACCGGCGCGAGGGGCAGAAGACCGCCGTGCTGGAGATCGTCGAGGAGCTGGAGGGGGCGCCGGATGCGTTCGTGCTGCCCTACGGCGGCGGCGGCAACACGTCGTCGTACGCGCAGGCGCTCCGCGAGCTTGGCCTCGCGACGCCGATCGTCTCCGTCGAGGCGACACGGCGCCGCGAGACCCTTGCGACGGCGATCCGCATCGGCGACCCCGTGCACGCGGACGCCGTCGCGGCCTCCGGGGCGCGCGTGGTGTCCGCGACGGACGACGAGCTCGTCGCCGCCTGGCGCGCGCTCGCCGCCGAGGAGGGCCTCTTCTGCGAGCCGTCGTCCGCGGCGGGGCTCGCCGCCGTGCTCCGTGGCGACGTCGAGGGCGAGCGGCTGGTCGTCACGATCACCGGGCACGGGCTCAAGGACCCTGCGATCGCCGACCGCATGGCGCCGCCGCCAGTGCAGGTCGAGCCCGACGCCGACGCGATCGCCGCTGCCGCGAGACGATGATCGTCCGCGCGCCCGCCACCTCGGCCAACCTCGGCCCCGGGTTCGACTGCGCGGCTGTCGCGCTCGACCTCTGGAACGAGCTCGAGCTGGCGGACGGCGACGGCGTCGTGGTCGAGGGTGCGGGCGCGGGAGAGCTGCCCGAGGACACGACGAACCTCGCGGTCAGGGCGTACGCGCTCCTCGCCGATCCGACCGGCAAGCTGTTCCGGTTCACGAACCGGATCCCGCTGGAGCGCGGGCTCGGCTCGTCCGCGGCGGCGATCGCGCTCGGCCTCGCGGCCGCCCGGCCGGACGCGACGCCCGAGGAGCTCCTCGCCGCGGGCCTCGAGCTCGAGAGCCACGCGGACAACCTCGCCGCCGCGCTGACCGGTGGCGTCACGCTCACCTGGGACGGTCGCGTCGCGCGCATCGCGGAGAGTCTTCCGCTCACGCCGGTGGCACTCGTTCCCAGAGAGCGGACGTCGACGGAGGCCTCGCGGCGGGCCCTTCCGTCCTCGATCCCCCACGCCGACGCGGCGGCGAACGCGGCGCGCGCGGCGCTGCTCGCAGCGGGCGCGGTCGCCGGGGACGCCGAGCTCTTCGCGGCCGCCCTCGACGACCGGCTGCACGAGCCGTACCGCCCTTCACCCACGCTCGAGGCAGTGCGCGCCGAGCCGCCGTCCGGATCTCGCGGCGCCACGCTCTCGGGCTCCGGGCCGACGGTGATCGTCTGGGCCGACGACGCGGAGACCTGCGCCGCGGCGCTCACGAGCCGGTTCTCCGAGCACGAGGTGATCCGGCTCGCCGTCACGCCGAGAGGAGCGCTGTGAGCCTCCGCCTCGTCGACTGCCGCCCGCGCGAGGCCTACGAGGCCGGACACGTGCCCGGCGCCGTCCACCTCGACCCGGAGGCCGATCTCTCCGCGCCTGTGCTCGATGCGGCGACGGGCGGCCGACACCCGCTGCCGGACCCTCACGTCCTGGGCGCGGCGTTCGCGAACGGGGGCATCGGGCCGGGCACGTTCGTCCTCTCCTACGACGAGGGGACGGGCTGGGCCGCGCGCTGCTGGTGGCTGCTCCGCCACCTCGGCCACGACACGGCCGGGACGTTCGACGTCCGCGCCTACGAGGGGCCGCTCGAGACCGAGGAGCCACGGGTCCAATGGGCGGCGTTCGTGCCCCACGCCCGCACCGACGACCTGATCGAGGCGGAGGAGATCCTGACGCGCCTCGGCGACCCGTCGCTCGTCCTGCTCGACGCGCGCGCCCCGGAGCGCTGGCGCGGCGACGTCGAGCCGCTCGACCCCGTCGCCGGGCGGATCCCGGGCGCGCTGAACGCGTTCTTCGAGGAGCCTCTGCCTTCCGACGCGGCCGAGCCGCCGGAGATCGCCGCGTACTGCGGCTCGGGCGTGACCGCGGCCGTCGTCGCCCAGCGGCTGGTGCTCGCCGGGCGCAACGACGTCAGGCTTTACCCCGGATCGTTCAGCGAGTGGTGCCGCAACCCGTCAAACCCGATCGAGCGAGGAGACCCCACGTGACGACCGCCTACGACACGCCGTCCGACCCCGCCAAGCGCCGGAGCGCCGCCCTGACCGACGGCCCCGACCGGGCGGGCGCCCGCGCGATGCTGAAGGGCACCGGCTTCACCGACGAGGACCTCGCGAAGCCGATCGTCGGCGTCGGCACGACGTGGATCGAGACGATGCCGTGCAACCTCAACCAGCGCGACCTCGCTGTCCACGTCAAGCGGGGCGTCCGCGACGCGGGCGCTACCCCGATGGAGTTCAACACGATCGCGGTCTCGGACGGCGTCTCGATGGGAACGTCCGGGATGCGGGCCTCCCTGATCTCGCGCGAGGCGATCGCCGACTCGATCGAGCTCGTTGCGCGCGGCCACCTGTTCGACGGCCTCGTGATGCTCGTCGCCTGCGACAAGACCAATCCCGGCGCGGCGATGGCCGTCGGACGGCTCGACATCCCGGCGATCGTCTCCTACACGGGCTCGATCGCGCCCGGCCTGTACCGGCAGCGCGAGGTCTCGATCGGCGACGTGTACGAGGGCATCGGGGCGCACGCGGCAGGGAAGCTGTCCGACGCGGAGCTGCACGAGCTCGAGTCGGTCGCTTGCCCGGGCGCCGGCGCGTGCGGCGGCCAGTTCACGGCCAACACGATGTCGACGATCCTCGACTTCCTGGGCCTCTCGCCGTTCGGCACGAACGGCATCCCCGCGATGCACCGTGCGAAGGAAGAGGCGGCCTACGAGCTCGGCCGCCTCGCGGTGCAGCTCGTGCGGGACGACGTCACGCCGCGCTCGCTCGTCACGAGGGAGTCGTTCGAGAACGCGGTCGCCTCGGTCGCGGCCACGGGCGGCTCGACGAATGCCGTCCTGCACCTCGTCGCGATCGCGCGCGACTTCGGGATCGACTTCACGATCGACGACTTCGAGCGGGTGTCCGCGCGAACGCCGATCGTCGCGGACATGAAGCCGTGGGGCCGCTGGCACGCGAACGACGTGTACGCGGCCGGCGGCGTCGCGCTCGTCGCGCGCGAGCTGAAGAAGGCCGGCCTGCTCCACGAGGGGGCTCGGACGGTCGACGGCAAGACCCTCGGCGAGCACGCCGACGGGGCCGTGGAGACGGAGGGGCAGACCGTCATCCTCCCGATCGAGACACCGCTCAAGGCGCGCGGCGGCGTCGCCGTCCTCTACGGGAACCTCGCCCCCGAGGGCTGCGCGGTCAAGCTCGCGGGCCACGATCGCACCGTCCATCGCGGCCCGGCGCGCGTCTTCGACTCCGAGGAGGAGTGCTTCGCGGCCGTCAAGGCAGGCGGGATCGTCGCAGGCGACGTCGTCGTGATCCGCTACGAGGGTCCGCACGGCGGGCCGGGAATGCGCGAGATGCTGCACGTGACCGGGGCGATCGTCGGCGAGGGCCTCTCGGACTCCGTCGCGTTGATCACCGACGGCCGCTTCTCCGGGGCGACGCACGGGTTCATGGTCGGCCACGTCGCCCCGGAGGCGTCCAAGGGCGGCCCCCTCGCGGCGCTGCGCGAGGGCGACACGATCGTGATCGACGTCGACCGCCACGTGCTCGACGTGGAGCTGAGCGAGGACGAGCTGGCCGCCCGTCTCGCCGACTGGACGGAGCCCGAGCCCCGCTACCGCCGCGGCGCGCTCGCGAACTACGCGACGCTCGTCTCCTCCGCGTCACACGGCGCCGTCACCCTCTCCCGCTACGAGACGGCATGAGAGGGCATATGCGTTCGGATCGGCGTCCGCCGGGCTACGATCGCCGCTGATGGGGGCGTACACCCACCTCAACCTCGAGGACGTCGACGACGCGGCCGTCGCGTTCGGCCTCTCCCCGAGCCTCGAGGCGCGCTTCGCGCGGAAGCCGCTCGGAAGCAGCGCGCTCGGCGTGTCGCGCGAGGTCCTCGCCCCGGGGTTCCGAGTGCCGTTCGGGCACACGCACCGGGACCAGGAGGAGGTGTACGTCGTCGTGCGTGGGAGCGGGCGGATGAAGATCGGCGACGACATCGTCGATCTCGCGCAGGGCGACCTCGTCCGCGTGTCGCCCGGCGTCTGGCGCTGCACCGAGGCGGGCGACGAAGGGCTCGAGGTCCTGGCCGTGGGCGCGCCGATCACCGAGGAGAACGACGCCGAGATCGAGCAGGGCTGGTGGGCCGAGAACGACCCGTCCGGATCGTGAGCTCGTAGTCCGAGCCCTCAGAGCTCCCGCAGGAGCGCGAGCATGCCGTCGGTGCCGTCCACGACGACGTCGGCCGCCGCCAGGAGCTCGGGCGGCGCCTCGGGTGAGCGGACAGCGACCCGGATGCCGAGCTCGAGGCCGTCGAGCCCGCCGAAGGCATCCAGGTCGGTGCGGTCGTCGCCCGCGTAGAGCGCCCGGCGCGCGCCGGCACGAGCGACGAGCGCACGGACGGCCGTGCCCTTGTGCGCGTCCACGGGCGGCCGCACCTCGAGCACCATGCGACCCCAGCGCGGGACGAGGCCCTCCGTCTCCGCCGCGGCGGCGACCCGGGTGAGATATGCGCGGGCCGCGGCCTCGTCGTCTGCGCGCCGGAAGTGGAACGAGACCGAGAGCGGCTTTCGCTCCGCGGGCCAGTCGACGCCGCGGGCGAACTCGGCGATGCGGCCCGCCCACGCGGCCGCCTCCGGCGCGAGCTCGAGCCCGTGCTCACCGACGATGGCCACCTTCGCCACGCCGACCATCCGCTCGACCTCGCTCCGCGGACGGCCGCTCACGCAGGCAACCAGCGCGTACCGCGCGGCGAGCCTCGCGAGCTCGACTCGCGTCTCCTCCGGAACGTGCGCGTCCTCCGGCCGGGCGGCGATGGGCGCGAGCGTGCCGTCGACGTCGAGCAGGACGGCGGCCCGCTCGGGCTCCGCGGCGAGCAGACGGAGCGGTTCGTCGGGCATCGCCGACCAGGATACGAGCGCTGCGCTGCGAACGGCGTTCCATGACCGCTCGCCTGGCGCTGATCGGCCTCGTCGCCGGCGTCTTCTCGACCCTCTTCGGGGTCGGCGGCGGCATCGTCGTCGTCCCGTTGCTGGTCGCGCTGGCCGCGTTCCCCACGCACACCGCCGCCGCCACCTCGCTCGGCGCGATCCTCGTCACCGCGACGGCCGGCGCCGTCCTCTACGCGGCGCGCGGCGAGGTTCGCCCGTGGTACGCGGCGCTCGTGGGCATTCCCGCGGTCGGCGGAGCGCTGCTCGGGACCAATCTGCAGCAACGCGTCTCCGGAAGCGCGCTGACGCTGGCCCTCGCGGGGCTGCTCGTCGTCATCGGCGTATGGCTGATCCTCGGATGACGACCTGGACCATCGTCGCCGCGATCGCCCTGGGGCTCGGCGCCGGGGTGCTGTCCGGCATGTTCGGGGTCGGCGGCGGGATCCTCTTCGTGCCGACGCTCGTCCTGCTCGGACTCGGGCAGGTGGAAGCATCGGCGACCTCGCTTCTCGCGATCGTTCCGACTGCGGCCGTCGGCGCATGGCGTCAGCATGCGTACGGCAACCTGAGGATCCGCGCCGCGCTCGTCGTCGGCGTCGTCTCCGTCCTGGGCGCCGAGGTGGGCGTGCAGATCGCGACCCGGATCGACGAGAGTCTCCTGCGACGGCTGTTCGGTCTGCTCATGATCGGTGTCGCAGCGCAGCTCGCCGTCCGGACCGTCCGCCAGGGACGGCGCTACCCTGACGGGTCGTGAGGGCCGCCCGCGCCGCAGTCGTGCTCGTGCTCGCCGCCGCCGTCGTGGGCATCGCGGCGGCCGCGTCCTCGCCACAGACCGGTGGCGCCACACAGGCGACCGCGCTCGTCGCCCAGGTCGCTGTCCCCGGCCAGCCCGGCGGCGCCACGAGCCCGGTCGTCGCCCCGCCGACCGCAAGCGGCGGCGGCGCCTTCTCCTACCCACCCGACGGCTCCGTCCTGCGCGTCGGCACGTCGACGGCGACCTCGACCGCCCAGTCCGGGACGTCGTCCGCCGCCGAAGGGGTCGTCAAGGCGCTCGCGATCTCGGTGTTCGCAGGCGAGATCACGGCGGACGCCGTCGACGTGCGCGCCGGGGCAGCCGCGGGGACGGCCGGTGCGACGGGGGACGTCGGCACGTCGACGATCACCGGCTTGACGGTGCTCGGCCAGGCCGTCACACCGAGCGGCAACGTCCAGCTTCCGCTCGCGGACTGGGGAACGCTCGACGTGCTGTCGTCGACGCGCTCGACGTCCGACGTGCCACGCTCGGCGGAGAGCACGGTGACGGGGCTCCGCATCAGGCTCATCGCCGAGCACGACGGCCTTCCTGCGGGGACCCAGATCGTCGTCGGCTCCGCAACCGTCCGCGCGGTCGCCCTGGCGACGCCTGCGACCGCGCCGCCGGCACACATCGACGGCGCGCCGCGCGCGGCGCCGACGGTTCCGGGGTCGTCCAAGCCGCGTCGCGTCGCGCCTCCGCCGAACGCGCCCAAGGAGCCCGGCCGCTCGATCCCGGGCGCGCCGCCCGAGGTCGTGCGCGCAGCCCCCGAGGTGACGGCGCGCCTGTCACGCGGCGGATACGTGTTCCCGGTCTTCGGGCCCGCTGCGTTCGGCAACAGCTTCGGCGCTTTCCGCGGAGACGTCGCCGGCAAGTGGCACCACGGCGAGGACCTCGTCGCGCCGGCCGGTACGCCGCTCCTGGCCGTCGCGGACGGAACGCTCTTCTCCGTCGGATGGAACGACATCGGGGGCTGGCGGCTGTGGCTACGGGACGACGCCGGGAACGAGTTCTACTACGCGCACCTGAGCGCCTACTCGCCGCTCGCCATCGCCGGAAAGCGGGTGCAGGCGGGCGACGTGCTGGGGTTCGTCGGCGACTCGGGCGACGCCGACGGAGGAGTGACCCACCTGCACTTCGAGATCCACCCCGTCGACCTCCTGAGATACGGGTACGACGGGGCGATCGCGCCCTACCCGTTCCTCGTGGCGTGGCGTCGCGCAGACGACGTCTCGTTCTCCGAGGGACGCACCTACGTGCTGGGCCAGGACGGGCTCGCGGGCCCGCCGGGGGCTCCCGTCGCATCCGCCCAGGCAGGCGCCGTGCTGCTCTCGGCCGAGGACATCTCGACCGCCAGCGGCCTCGTGCCGGGGGCGCTGAAGCGGGCGCTCGCCGGCGGCGAGGCCCGCTCCGGCGCTCGCCCCTAGCTCGTCGCCTTCGCCGCCTTCGCCTTGGCGTCCTTCGCCATGTCGGCGGCGGCGTCGACGGCGTCCGCGGCAGCCTCGCTCGCGCCGCCGTTCGTCGTCTCGAAGGACTCGAGCGGCTGGAGGTCGTCGTTGCCCGCGATCACGTCGAGCAGCTTCTCGCGCGTCTGGGGGCCGGTCCAGGGGTTGTAGAGCGCGCCCGCGATGACGCCCGCGAGCAGCACCATGTTCCGCCCCTTGTGGCTCTTCTTCTTCTTGCCCTGGAGCGTGTCCTTGGCGCTCATCAGGTCTTCGATCGCGCGGCGCATCTGCTCCTGCGCCTTCTTGTCGGTCGCGAGCGCCCTCGCGGAGCTGCCCACGCCGTTCTGCTTGGCAAGCGGCCCGTAGAGCTCGCGCGCGGCGCCGAGGGCGTCCTTCAGATCCTTGCGGAAATCCTCGTCCTTCAGCGCCCGCTCGAGGTACGGCTTCACCAGCTCGAGCGTGTCCGTCATCTTTGCCGCCTTCTTCGCCATTTCGCGGCCTTCCTTTCTCTCGTGAGTCGTCGCAGAAGTATTACCCGCAAAGCGCTTCTACGATGCATGACGTGAAGACGGTCAAGCGAATCCTCCTCGCGCTCGCCGCCGCGGCTGCAGCGCTCGCCTACGTCTGGGTGGCCGCGGTGCGTGCGGTGCCCGGCGTCAGACGGCGCAAGGCAGAGGCCCGCGCACGGCGCCGTCGCTGAGCGGCCGCCGTCGCGCGCCGACGAGTACGATCGCCCGTCATGAAGGGGCTCGTTTGCGCGGGGGGCGAGGCGACGCGGCTCGGTGAGCTGACGCGCGTCGCGAACAAGCACCTGCTGCCGGTCGGGAGCTGGCCGATGATCTACTACCCGCTCCAGCTCCTCGAGCGCGCGGGGATCGGGAGCGTTCTCGTCGTGACAGGGAAGGGCCACGGCGGTCAGATGATCGACCTGCTCGGCGACGGCCGCCTCACCGCGCGCGGGTCGGAGGAGCCGCTGCTCTCGCTCGACGTCACCTACAAGGTGCAGACCCAGCCGGGAGGGATCGCGCAGGTCGTCGGGATGGCACGCGACTTCGCCCGGGACGAGAGACTCGTCGTCGTGCTGGGCGACAACATCTTCGAGCGCTCCCAGTCGGCCGCGATCGCGGCCTGGGCCTCCGGCGGCGACCGGGCGATGATCTTCGTGAAGGACGTCCCCGACCCGGAGAACTTCGGCGTCGTGGTCTACGAGGACGGCCGCGTGGTCGACATCGTCGAGAAGGCAGGGGTCGTCGACAAGCGCTACCCCGCGCCGCCCACCAACGAGGCCGTGGTCGGGCTCTACTGCTTCCCGCCGGACGTCTTCGACGTGATCGAGCGCCTCGAGCCGTCCTCGCGCGGCGAGCTCGAGATCACCGACGTCAACCGCCACTACGCGCAGCAGGGACGTCTCGACGTCGTCCGGGTCGAGGGCTGGTGGGAGGACGCGGGCAAGCACTGGCAGCACCTCGCCGAGATCGGCCGCCGCGTCGACGAGACGGGGGCGAACGGATGAGCGTCGACGGCGTCCGCCGGATCCCGCTCCGCCGCTTCGAGGACGGGCGCGGCTGGTTCTGCGAGCTCCGGCGCGACAGCGCGCTGCCGAAGCCGACCGTCCAGACGAACCTGTCCTTCTCGCGGAAGGGCGTGATCCGCGGCCTCCACTTCCACGAGCGCGGCCAAGACGACCTCTTCGTCTGCCTCCAGGGCACCGCCCGCGTCGTCGTGCTCGACCGGGTGAGCGGCGCGACGTTCACCGAGGACATCGGCGACGAGAACCCCGTTGCGATCTACGTCCCCGGCCACCACGCGCACGGCTTCGAGGCGCTGACCGACCTGCTCTTCTGTTACCACGTGACCGAGGAGTACGACCCGGCCGAACCCGACGAGCACGGCGTCCCGTGGAACGACCCGCGGGTCGCGCACCTGTGGAGCACGACCTCACCAACCCTCTCGGAGCGCGACGCCGCACCCTGATCACGGGCGCGGGCGGACAGCTCGGGCACGCGCTCGTGCAGGCGTTCGGCGGCGACGAGCTGCTGGCGCTCGACCGCGCGGGGTGGGACGTCCGGCACGAGGCGCCGCCGCTGCCTTGGACGCCCGACCTCGTGCTGCACGCTGCCGCGTGGACGAACGTCGACGCCGCCGAGGACGACCCTCAGGATGCCGCCGCCGCCAACGTCGGCGGGACGGCGAACGTCGCCGCCCTCGGGGCTCCGCTCGTGGCGTTCTCGAGCGACTACGTCTTCGACGGGGCGAAGGCCGGCGCGTACGTCGAGTCCGACGCTCCGGCGCCGCTCTCCGCCTACGGCCGCTCGAAGCTGCACGGCGAGGCCGCCGCCGGAGAGCGGGCATGGGTCGTCCGCTCCTCGTGGCTCTTCGGCGAGACGGGCCACAACTTCGTCCGGACGATGCTGCGGCTCGGGGCCGAGCGCGACGAGGTCGCGGTCGTCGACGACCAGCGCGGCTGCCCCACCTACGTCGGGCACCTCGCGGATGCGACGCGCGAACTGGTGGACGCGGGCGCCGGGTTCGGGGTCTGGCACCTCGCGGCGGCGGGCGACTGCACGTGGGCCGACCTCGCCGAGGCGGTCTTCGAGGACGGCGGCCTCGACTGCCGGGTGCGGCGGATCACGACGGTCGAGTTCGGCGCGAAGGCGCCGCGGCCGAGGACGTCGATCCTCCGCAGCGAGAAGGGCGCCCCGGCGCTGCCGCACTGGCGCGACGGGCTTCGGGCCTGCCTCGCGGCGCTCGGCTACGGCTGAGCTCGCGCGGCGAGCGCGGTGATGCCGGCGAGCCCGCGCGCCATCGCCCAACCGTGGTTCCAGGCGAAGAGCGGTCGCAGTACGGGCGTGAGGCGCCGAACGAGCCCCTTGCGCACCTCGACGTTCCACTCGAGCACTGCGCGCGTGCCTCCCTCGGCCCGCGAGATGGTCCAGACGCCCTCGCCGACGAAGTCGCCCTCGATCCGGGAGACGAGCCGGGCCGGAGCAACCGCCTCGACGCAGGTCAGCTCCCAGCGCAGGCGGTACGGCAGCAGCCCGCGCGTCACGAGCCGGGCGCGCTTTCCGGGCGCCGCCGGCCCGGGATCGCCCTCGCCGTCGAGGAAGGCATCGCCCCACCACTCGGGGTATTCGCGCGGGCACGAGAGGAGCCCGTAGACCCACTCGGGCGAAGCGGGGACGAGCCACTCGTCCACGAACCTGTACGCAGCCACGACCCTTGTTCGCCGCACCAAGGCGATCGGTTCCCGCGCGTCGACTACCCTTCCCCGATGCGCGTGCTCGTCACCGGCGGCGCCGGCTTCATCGGCTCGCACTTCGTCCGACGGCTGGTCGCGGGCGGCGACGACGTCGTCGTCCTCGACAAGCTCACGTACGCCGGCAATCCCGCCAATCTGGAGGGGACCGGGGTCGATCTCGTCGTCGGCGACATCGCCGACCCGGAGGCCGTCGAGCGCGCCGGGAAGGGCTGCGAGGCCGTCGTCAATTTCGCCGCGGAGACGCACGTCGACCGCTCGATCCTCGGGCCGCAGGAGTTCGTCCACACGGACGTGCTCGGCACGATGACGCTGCTCGAGTGGGCTCGCGCGAACGACGCGCGGTACGTCCAGGTGTCGACGGACGAGGTCTACGGCGATCTCGAGGCAGGGGGGCGTGCGCTCGAGGACGATCCGCTGCGGCCCTCCAGCCCCTACAGCGCCGCGAAGGCGGGCGGCGACCTGCAGGTGCTCGCCTACGTGCGGACGTACGGCGTACGCGCCTCGATCACCCGCGGTGCGAACACCTTCGGCCCGAACCAGTACCCCGAGAAGCTCGTGCCGCTCTTCGCCACGAACGCCCTCGAGGGCGAGCCGCTTCCCGTCTACGGCGACGGGAAGCAGGTGCGCGAATGGCTGCACGCCGAGGACCACTGCGCCGGGATCGAGCTCGTGCTGCGCGAGGGCGCGCCCGGCGAGATCTACAACATCGGCGGCGAGGACCACGAGAACCTCGAGGTGACGCACCGGATCCTCGAGCTGACGGGGGCCGACCCGTCGCTGATCCGCCACGTCGAGGATCGCGCTGGGCACGACCGCCGCTACGCACTCGACGACGGGAAGCTCCGCGCGCTCGGCTGGGCGCCGGGCCACTCCTTCGGCGAGGGCGGGCTGCCCGAGACGGTCGAGTGGTACACGGCGAACCGCGCCTGGTGGGAGCCGATCAAGTCCGGCGAGTACCGCCGCTACTACGAGGAGCAGTACGCCGAGCGGCTCCGGGCCTAGCCGCTCGCGGTCGAGACACAGCTCATGCGCCGGACCGCCGCACTTGCTGCGCTGCTCCTCCTGAGCCTCGGCGTCGCAGCCGCCGCGACCGCGCCGAAGCCGCCCGCTCCGGTGTTCGTCCTCGCCGGCGGGGGATGGGGTCACGGCGTCGGGATGAGCCAGTGGGGCGCCTACGGCCAGGCGACGGCCGGCCGCGACTACCGGGAGATCCTCTCGACGTACTACCGCGGCACCGCGATGGGCACGGCGCCCGACACGCTGCTCAAGCGGGTTCGCGTGCTCGTCGCCGACGGCCTGGCGAACGCCTCGGTGGGGAGCGTCGCGGCGGTCTTCGACGGGGCCGGAAAGCGATACCCGATCGCCGGCGGGGCGATCACCGCCGGCGCCGACCTGGAGCTCCCGGTGGGCAAGGACGGCAAGGAGGTGGCGCTCGCCGGCCCCGTGACGATCCGCGCCGCGAAGGGCGCGTTCCTGTCCTACGGCGGCAAGGAGTTCCGCGGCGACCTGCGGGTGGCGGCCGTCGGTGGGCGCGTGCAGCTCGTCAACGTCGTCGGGCTCGAGGCGTACCTCCTCGGCGTCGTCCCGGGCGAGATGCCGAAGGACTGGCCGCTCGCGGCGCTCGAGGCGCAGGCGGTCGCGGCGCGGACATACGCGGTCGGCAACATCGTCCGCGGACGTCCGTTCGACCTCTACTCGGACTGGCGCAGCCAGGTCTACTACGGCGTCGGCTCGGAGGCGCCCGGCACCACCAAGGCCGTACGCGAGACCCGCGGGCAGATCCTCACGTACGACGGCGCGCCCGCACAGACCCTCTACTTCTCCTCGAGCGGCGGCAGGACGATCAGCTCGCTCGACGCCTTCGGCCTCGATCTCCCGTACCTCGTCTCGGTCGACGATCCGTGGGACGCCGCGTCACCGAACCACGCGTGGACGCCGCGGCTGCTGACCGGCGCCCAGCTCGCTGCCCGCTTCGGCCTGAAGGACCCGGTCGCGGACATCGCGTACGTCCCGGGATCGCCCGGGAAGCCGGCGGCCGTGCGGCTCACGACGTCCGACGGCCAGACGAGCACCGCGCGGCTCAGCGACGTTCGGTCACGCCTCGGCCTCAAGTCGACGGGCTTCCGTCTCGGCACCTTGCGGCTCGACCCGCCCGCCGAGCCGAAGGGCGCCTCTCCCGTCGTGCAGCTCACCGGCGTCGCGCGCCAGGTCGAGCGTGCGACGCTCGAGCGCCGGACGCCCGACGGGACGTGGGTGACGGCGAAGCGCCTCTCGCCGGCGGCGGACGGGACGTTCGCGGTCAGGCTCCGCGCGAGCGGGACGACCGTGTACCGGCTCTCCGCCGACGGCCTCGCCGGTCCGCCGCTGACGGTCCGGGTCACCGCGTGAGCCGGCGCGCCCTGCTCTGGGCGCTCGCCGTGGGTGCCGCGCTCGCTCTTCCCGCTCCGAGCGTCGCCGGCCGGACGACGGTCGGGCTGCGTCCGGGGGCCGACCGGAGTGCCGTGTCCGCGGCGATCGAACGTGCCACAGGCGTGCGCCCGACCAGCCTCGCGCCGTTGCGTGCGCTGTCCGTCGAAGCCCGGGCGACGGAGGTTGGCGACGTCGCCGGCGTCGCGTGGGCCGAGCCCGATCGCGTGCGGCGGGTCTCCTTCGTCCCGACCGACCCGCTCGCGCCGAAGCAGTGGTACGCGGTCGCAAACCGGGCATACGACGCCTGGGAGGCGCCTCCGCCGCTCGCTCCGGTCCGGGTCGCCGTGATCGACTCCGGGATCGACCTGACCCACCCCGACCTCGCACGTCAGGTCGCGGTGGCGAAGAGCTTCGTCGGAGGGACGGCGCAGGACACGCGCGGCCACGGCACGATCGTGGCCGGCATCATCGCCGCGCAGCTCGACAACGAACTCGGCATCGCGGGCCTTGCCCCGGCGGCGGAGCTGGTCGTCGCCAAGGTCGTCTCCCCGAACGGCACGATCTCGGTGCAGGCGGAGTCCCGCGCGATCCACTGGGCCGTCGACAACGGCGCGCGGGTCGTCAACGTCAGCCTCGGGGGGCTCCGCGATCCGCGCAACCCGGGCCGCGACACGTACTCCCGCCTCGAGCAGGAGGCGATCGCGTACGCGGTCAAGCGCGGAGCCGTCGTGGTCGCCGCCGTCGGCAACTCGGACCAGGCGCCCCGGACGCCGTGGCGCTTCGCGAGCTACCCGGCGGCGCTCCCGCATGTGCTCGGGGTGAGCGCGCTCACGCGCGGCGGCGCGTCGCCGGCGTTCTCGAACCGCGACGCCGTCTACAACGACGTGGCAGCCCCGGGCGAGGACATCCTCTCGACGTTCCCGCGGTCGCTGACCGGCGAGCGCGCCGCGTGTGCCGACCAGGGCTACACGCCGTGCGCGACCGACGAGTTCCGCCCGCCGGAGGGAACGTCGTTCGCGGCACCGCAGGCGAGCGCCGTCGCGGCGAACCTCCTCGGGGCGCGGCCGCTGCTCCGCCCCGAGCAGGTGACGGCGATCATCGAGCGCTCCGCGGTCGACGCGAGCGCGCAGACGGGCTGCCGCGCCTGCGCTCCCGGGCGGGACGCCTACACCGGGTGGGGTGCGCTCGACGCGACCGCCGCCATGACGGCGCTCGGCGGACCGCTGCCGCCCCGGGATGCCCACGAGCCCAACGACGACGCCGGCGAGGACGCCTATCGCCTCTACTTCCCCGCCGGCGAGAAGGCGCGGTTCGTGAAGGCGTCGCTCGACTTCTGGGACGACCAGGACGACGTCTACGCCGTCTACCTGCATCCCGGCGAGAAGCTCTACGCCTCGCTGGTGCCGGCGCAGGACGCCAAGGTGGCGCTCGCGCTCTGGCGGCCGGAGACGGTCGCGGTGGCCGATCTCGCGCGGCAGGACCTGCGCGTCCGCCTCTCGAACAAGCCGGGCCGCCGCGAACGGCTCGCCTGGAAGGCCGACCAGACGGGCTGGCACTTCCTCCAGGCGCGGCTCACCGCGCCGTCCGTCTCGCCGGTCGCCTACCGGCTCTCGATCGTCCGCACGCGCTGAGGACGCTCAGCCGGGGAGCAGCTCGTCCCCGGGAACGTCCCGGATCACGCGGGCGGGGCTGCCGACGACGACCTTGCGTGGGGGCACGTCCTTCGTCACCACGGCACCCGCGCCGACGAACGCCTCCTCGCCGACCTCGACGCCCGGGCAGAGGATCGCTCCGCCCCCGACGCGCGCGCCTCGACGGATCGTCGGCCCCTTCATCAGCTCGAGCCGCTTCTCGGTGCGACCCATGAAGTTGTCGTTCGTCGTCACGACGCACGGAGCGACGAAGACGTCCTCCTCCAGTGTCGAATACGCCGTGACGTACGCATCCGCCTGGATCTTCGTCCGTGCGCCGATCGTCGTGTCGTTCTCGACGAGCGAGCCGCGGCCGACGACGACGTCGTCGCCGATCGTGACCCGCTCGCGCACGCAGGACTGGTCGCCGAGGATGACCCGCGCGCCGACGGTCGAGCCGGCGAACACGATCGCCCCGGTCGAGATCACCGTCGCGTCGCCGACGACGGTGGGCGGCAGCGGCTCGCGCTTCGCCGTCGAGCGGGGCGAGAGCGTCGGCTGCTTGCCGACGACGGCGTGCTCGAGCACCTTGACGCCCTCGCCGAGAACCGTCCCGGGGTGAACAACCGCGGTCGGGTGGATCTCGGCGCTCAGGCCGGCGCTCCCGTGCGAAGCGAGGTCGTGAGCCGGTCGAGCGCCCTGACCACCGCCAGCCCGTCGCGCGCCTCCCGGTGGTCACCGGGGCCTTCCTCGACGAGCCGCAGGAAGTGCTGCAACTCGAGGCGCAGCGGCTCGTCGTTCGCGATCTTGGGGCTCGAGATGTCGCCCGTCCGCGTGCGCCACTCGCCGTACGTGGACGCGGGCTCCCACGGCGCCTTCTCGTACACGGTGACCTTCCGCTCGAGCTCCATGTCGTCGAAGACGACCATCTTCTCGCGCCCGACGACGGTCATCCTCCGCATCTTGTGCGGGTCGAGCCACGAGAGATGCATGTGCGCGACCTTGCCCGACGGGAACCGCAGGAAGCAGAAGACGACGTCCTCGATCCCCTCCTGCAGGTAGTCCATCCCGTGCGCGACCGCCTCGCTCGGCTCCTCCTCGAGCAGCCAGAGGATCACCGACAGGTCATGGACGCCGAGCGACCAGAGGGCGTTCTCGTTGGAGCGGATCACGCCCAGGTTCTGCCGGTTGCCGTAGACGCAGGCCACCTCGCCGAGCTCGCCCGAGTCGACGAGCTCCTTCACCCTGCGGAGGCCGGGGTGGTAGAGCAGCAGGTGGCCGGGCATGAGGACGCGCTCGCGCGCCTCGGCCAGCGCGACGAGCTCCTCCATCTCCTCTCCCCGCATCGCGGGCGGCTTCTCGACGAAGACGTGCTTCCCGGCTTCGAGCGCCTGCTTCGCGAGG
>Ga0070688_100000625_pt1 | contig 17662 bp, 12 predicted proteins | sample KBSS13HmetaG_FD_64679 | JGI IMG/M metagenome (GOLD analysis project Ga0070688, IMG submission 64679) | Switchgrass rhizosphere microbial communities from Kellogg Biological Station, Michigan, USA - KBS S1-3H metaG | ecosystem: Host-associated > Plants > Roots > Rhizosphere ...
GTTCGAGGTCGTCGTCGCGATCGCGATTTCGATGATCGAAACCACCAGACCCTTCGCCGCCAATGTGCCGGTGGTCGGCTTGTCGGCGCTCGGACCGTGGATCGCGTTCGTCGGCGCGTTGATTCCGAACCGCCCATTCGTCACCTTGCTGGTCGCCCTCGCGGCCGCCACCACCTGGCCGCTCGCCTACGCGATCAACTCGGCGCGGTTTGGTTTCGTCACCGAATCGTGGCGCCTGATGATTGTGTGGCCGTTCATCAACTACCTGATGGCGGTGCTCGCGTATCTCGTCGGCCGCGCCACCTACGGGACGGCGTGTCAGGCACAGACCGCGCAGGAGTTGGGCAGCTACCGCCTGGTGGCGCCGATCGGCGAAGGCGGGATGGGCGAGGTGTGGAAAGCGAGCCATCAGATGCTCGCGCGCGCGGCGGCGATCAAGCTGGTGAAAGCGGACACGGGCGCGACCGCTCGCCAGGGCGACGTGGCCATCAAGCGATTTCGCCGCGAGGCCAACGTGATTGCCGGCTTGCAATCGCCGCACACGGTCTATCTCTACGATTTCGGTACCGCGCAGGACGGCCGCTTCTACTACGTCATGGAGCTGCTCGACGGCATCAGCCTGCAGACGCTGGTGACCACCTTCGGTCCGCAGCCGGCGTCGCGCGTCGTCTACATTCTGCGGCAGGTGTGCAGCTCGCTCGACGAAGCGCACGAGCAGGGGCTGATCCATCGTGACCTGAAGCCGTCGAACGTGATGGTCTGCAAGGTGGCGCAGCAGCACGATTTCGTGAAGGTGCTCGACTTCGGCCTGGCCAAATCGATCGTGCAGGACGACGCCCTGTCGGCGGTGACCGTCGAGGGTGTGACTGCCGGCACCCCCGGCTACATGGCGCCGGAAGTGGCGCTGGGTAATCCGGACGTCGACGGCCGAGCGGACATCTACGCGCTGGGCTGCCTCGCCTACGTGCTGCTCACCGGCACGCTCGTCTTTCCCGACAGCAATCCGATGAGCATGGCGCTGAAACATGTGCAGGCGACGCCGGATCCGCCGTCGAGCCGGACCGAGCTGCCGATTCCGCCGGATCTGGAACGCCTCATCATGCAGTGCCTTGAAAAGAAACCGGAAAACCGGCCGTCCAGCGCCCGTGACCTGCGCGAGCGGCTGTTGATGTCCGGGGCCCCGCCGTGGACCGAACACGACGCGGCCGGCTGGTGGGAGCACCACCTGCCGCACACGTCGACGCTGCGGTCGTTCGCGCAATCCACCATGCGCACTCCGCCCGTAGTTCAGAAGGTCTGAACATGAACACGTCCGAGATGCGAGCGCTGAGCACCTCAGAACCACGCACCCTCATTACCCATCCGGAGCTGCACTCCCATCAGTCGCTCCCGTTCTTCAAGACGCTCGGCGAGAAGCCGAAGAACCCGCTCGAACGGCTGCTGTCGCTGTTTGCCGATGTGCGGGCCGGCGAGGGTGTCGGTGCGCTGCTGCTGTCGGTCAACATCTTCCTGCTGCTGGCGGGATACTCGTTGATGAAGCCGGCCAGGGACGGCCTGATCCTGACGGAAGGCGGCGCGGAGGTCGCGTCGTATTCGGCGGCCGGCCAGGCGCTGTTGCTCATCGGCCTGGTCCCGCTGTATGGCTGGCTGGGGACACGGGTGTCGCGTATGCGGCTGATCACGACGACGAGCCTGTTTTTCGCGGCCAACCTCGTCATCTTCTACCTCGTCGGCCAGTCGGGCATCCGCGAAGGCGTGGTCTTCTATATCTGGCTGGGCATCTACAACAACTTCATCGTCGCGCAGTTCTGGGGATTTGCGAACGACCTCTACACCGAAGGCAAAGGACGCCGTCTCTTTCCGATGATTGGCGTCGGGCAGTCGCTGGGCGCGTGGGTCGGCGCCGCCGCGGTCGCGCCGCTCGTGATCGGTCTCAAGTACACGCCGTATACGCTCATGCTGCTTGGCTCGGGCGTGCTGACCGTCGCGCTCCTCATCACCATCGCCGCGAATCGGATCGAAGTTCGGCAGGCCGAGCCATCTGAGGTGGCGATCGATCAGACGCCGCTCGGACCGGAAGGCGGGTTCGAGTTGATTTGGAAGGAGCGCTATCTGTTCTGGATTGCGGTCCTGATCGTCCTCCTGAACGTGGTCAACACCACGGGTGGCTACATCCTCAACAAGCTAATCGCGGGCGAAGCGGCGAGCCGCTTCGGCACCTCGCCGGACAGCGTCGCCGCCAGCCGTCAGTTCATCACCGCGTTTTCCGGATCGATCATCGCGACGGTGAATCTGGTCGGATTCCTGGTGCAGCTGTTCGTCACGTCGCGCATCATCCGGATCCTCGGCGTGCGCGGCTCGCTCTTCATCCTGCCGGTGCTGGCGCTCGTGAACTACTCGATCATGGCGGTGGCGCCGATTCTGGCGGTCGTGCGCATCGGCAAGATCATGGAGAACAGCACCGACTATTCGATTCAAAACACCCTGCGTCAGGCGCTGTTCCTGCCCACCTCACGCGAAGCGAAATACAAGGCCAAGGCGGCGATCGACACGTTCTGCACCAGGGCCGGCGACGTCGTATCGGCGGGATTCGTCGCACTGGGTCAGGTGCTCGGGCTGGCCGTGCCGGTGTTCGCGGCGATCAACGTGGTGCTGACGGGCGCGTGGCTGTGGGTGGCGACGCAAATCGCGAAGGAACACAAGCGCAAGACGGTATAAGGCGGCGCAGCATAACTGAATGGAGCGCGAGGCTTCAGCCGAGCGTCAGGCCGTACGCGGCAAACCGGATCGCTCGGCTAAAGCCTCGCGCTCCACTCGAGAACACTGTCACTCGCTCGTGCGTTTAACCACCGGCAGTTCGGTCGAGGCGCGGAGCTCGGCGAGCGCCCGCTCCGGCGTCGTGCGGTCGGCCCGTTGCTGCTGTTGCGGCGCGTCGAGGAGCTGACGCAGCTTCTCCAGAATCGGCGGCGCCACCACGCTCTCCAGATACTCGAGCGCGAGCCCGCGCAGCCCGGCATTCGGCGAGCTCAAGCCGCGCAGCGCCACCTGCAGCGGTTCGCGCGGCAGCACCGCGGCCAGGAGCGAGAACACGTGTTCCAGGTTGCGGTGGCTGAGGTCGACGGCCTCCTCGGGCCCGGCGAGATCGTCGCGATCGGGTTGATCGATGAGCCGGTGGCCCATCCAGATCTGCTGGGACACCGAGAGCTCGCGCTCCACGACGGTCATGATGCGCGCCGCATCGACGGCGAGGCTGGGCTCCCTGATCAGAATGCGATTGATCGCGCGCCCGCACTGGTAGCGGACCTCGAACCGCGAATCGTCCAGGCCGCGGACGAGGCCGTCGAGCGAGCGGTCCGAGTCGATCGTGCACAGGATGCGCGGCACCCGGCGCCGGACCGCGAAGTCCGAGTTCGGATCGAGCAGCGCGTCGACCAGCAAGCCGGTATGCGACGCCGCAACCCGTTCGAGTAGACGCCGCGCGCTGGCCACGAGATCGTCCCAGGCCAGCAGCTCGATCACCTGCGCCACGTGCATCCGGTCCGGATCGCCGAGCCGATCGAGCGCCGTTTCCACGCGCTTGCGGTCGCCCGATCGCAGCTCGGCCAGGATCTGCACGCGCGCATCCTGGTGCCGGGGTAGCGCCGCCGGTTTCGGCGACGTTTTCGCCTCGCCAGGCGTCGTCGGCGCGAGATCGACAACCGTCCACCCGGTTTCCGACGCCACGACCACGGGCGTATTGTCGGCGTGCTTCACCAACTGCTGCACGACGACGTCGAGGTAGAGGCGATCGAGTCCGCGGCCGATCCACCACGCGGTCCCCGCGAGGACGATGACCACGGCGATCAGCTCGCCGCCGAAGAACGCCAGGCTGGTCAGGAGGAGCAGTTGAACGATGACTGCGCCCAGCGCGTCGCCGGCGCGATCGCAGGTGACGTCGAGAAACGTTTTCATCTGCCGCCGTTCGGCGACGTCCATCGGCACGAACAGCAGCTCGTAGCCGCTGCGGAACAGCGAGCCGCGCAGCACCGCCTCGATGCCGCGCACCCCGACCAGCACCGGCCACACCGGGAACAGCAGCGCGGCGACGCTCGTGAGCGCGACGCCGGCCGGCAGCGTCGAGATGGTCTTGCCGATCCCCATCTGCTGGATCGCGATGCTCGAGCCCGCTTGCGCCATGAACGACACGACCTGGACCACGGTGTAGAAGATGGCAAAAAAGCGCAGCAGGTAGGGACCGCTGCCCATGGCCTGCGTGACGTGCCATTTCAAGAGGAAGTCGAGCACCCCGGCGGCGGCCGTCGTCAGGAGCACCATCAACGCGATCGTCCGGAGATGCGGCGAGCTCTTGAGCACCTGGAACGCAAACACGCGCTCCGACGGTGCGGCATCGGTCGCATCCAACAGCACCGGCGCGCGGCCCAGCACGAGGGTGCCGGCGGCGCAGAACACGTGCAGACCCGCCAGCATCACCAGCACCGAGTTGGGCGACATGCCCATGGCGAGCCGTTCTGCCGCGAGACCGCCCAGCACGCCGCCAAACGTCCCCGCCGCCGCGATGCGTCCAAAACTCTCGCGCGCGCCACGCGGGTCGAATCGCTCGCTGACGAGCGACCAATAGCCGGAGAGCAGCAGCGCCCCTAGCCCGGCGACGTGCAGGTAGATCAGGACCGCGACCCACGGCCGCCCGCTGGACTGCTGCCACTCGAGCAGATGCCCGGCCGCGCTGAGGAGAAACCCGGTGGAGACGACGGATCGCGGTCCAAACCAGCTGAGCAGCCGCGCGAAGATCGGCACCGCCGTCACGACGGCCGCCGCCGTCATGATCACCATGAAAGGGAGCATCGTCGTCGGCCAGGCGGTCAGGAAGGCCGCGTCGCGAAACGCCTTCGACGCGACCTGATGCGCCAGCATGCAGGCCGCAGTCACCATTGCCAGCCGGATGACGGTTGTCTTGCTCACCTCGTGTCGCCGCCTAAGCGCCCGTGACCACGATGAGGGGTTTGCCGAAGGCGCGCTCGAATCGCTGGCCGAGATCGCTGGCGCGCCACGACAGGAGGAGCGGCACTGAGATCGTCACCTTGCGGTCGACGCGGCAGGCGACGGCGATCGGACGGCGGTGCGGGCACCGCGCCTCGATTTCGTCCGCGAGCGCGAGTACGACCGCCGCGCGGTGAAGCTGGGCGCGGTCGGTGTCGGTGATGAGCGTGCCGAAGACCTTCGTGTCGGCGTGTCGATCGCCGGCGCGGCGGACGAGCGCCGCGACGAGCGCCAGTTCCTCGTGCGTGAAGCCGTTCAGCTCGGTGGACAGCAGAATATTGGCCACCAGCTCGTGGCGTGCGACGAAATCGAGGCTGCGTCCGATATCCAGCACGCGGGCGCTGTGGTCGAGCGCCTCAGTGACTTTCGGGTCCGCCTGCGGCTCGAGCACCCGCCAGAGGGCGGCGGCCACCGAACGCCGCCGCGCGGCGGCGTCGAGTTTCCAGCCATCGAAACGCGACACCAGCGATACCAGCGACGCTTCCTTCACGTCCTTGGTCGCGGCCACAGCCATCTTCAACATCCGGAGGGCAATCCCCTCGCGGACGCCCTGGCCGGACACGAGAATCGTGCTGGCGCCGACGTGCTCCATGAACGTCTGAATGGCGACGGCGCCGCCGACGATCGAGTCGGCGCGCTCCGCGCTCAGCCCGGAGATCTCGTCGCGATTCTTCTGCCGCATCGGCGTGATGTCGGCGACGATGTCGCGCAAGCGCTTGAGCGAGAGCTCGTAGCCGTGCAGGCGAGTGATCGGGTAGCGGCGCGCGTTGCGATCGATCTTGGCGAGGTTGCGAAGCGTGCCGCCCGTTCCGAGGAGCTGTTCGCGGCGGCCGAGCGCCGGCACCCTGGCTTTCGACAAGAGCTTCGACACGTGTTTCTGCAGCCGGCGGATTTGTTTGGCTCGTGGCGGATCGCTGATCAGGAACGTTTCGCTCAGCCGCAGCGCGCCCAGCGGCAGACTGGTGACGCGATCCAGGCGCCGGTTGCTGAAATGCGATACCTGCATGCTGCCGCCGCCGAGATCGAAGAGCAGGCCGCTGGCCACCGGCAGCCCGCGCACGGCGCCGGCGAAACCGTAACGGCCCTCTTCCTGTCCGTCGATGATCTCGACGCGGATCCCCAGTTCGCGCCGGATCCGATCCATGAAGAGAGGGCCGTTTCTCGCATCTCGCATCGCCGCGGTCGCGACGGCGACGATGCGCTTGGCCCCGGCGCCGGCGGCGATTGCGTGAAAGTCGCGCAGCGCCTCCATGGTTCGCGCCATCGATTCTTCGCTGAGGCTTTGTTGTTCGTCGACGTCGCGCACCAGTCGCAGCGGCGCGCGCGTGCCGGTCAGCAGCCGGAGATGCCCGGTGCGGTCCTGTTCGAGGACGACAACCCGGCCGGAGTTCGAGCCGATGTCGATAACCGCAACGGGGGGCGGATGATGGTTCGGGCGAACCGGAGGCATTGAACGCCCCACTATACTAGCCAGAGAGATGGAGAGGCTGCAGCCGTTCACCCCTTCCACGGTGCCGGCCCCCGACCTGACCCGACTGTCGCGGACATCGTCCGGCGGCCAGGAGAGCAGCGCTCGGCAATTCTCCCGATTCGTCCTGCCCACCACCGGCTTGATCGTCCTTGTCGTCACGCTCCAGCAGATCGCGCAGCCCGACGTCGCCTCGGTCTACCGTGATCCGCTGGTCCGGCTGGTCGCGCTGGCGGCGGCTCTGCTCGCCGTCGGCCTGTTCGCGCTGCATCAATACCGGCTGATGCTGCCGTCGACCGCGGCGCGGATCGGAATGGCGCTATCGGTGCTGGTCGCGTTTGCCGTCGCGCTCGTCGAAACCGCCGTGCCGCTCGCGGCGGATCGTCCGGTGCTCGGCATTTCCGCGGTCGGCCCGTGGATTGTTTTTGGCTGTCTGCTCTTCGCGACCAGCCCGATCGCGATGCTCGTGACCGGGCTGGCCGCGGCATCGATGTGGCCGCTGGCCTACGCGATCAACCTCCAGCGTCTCGGTCTGGCGATGGCGCCGTGGAGCCGTCTGATCGTCTGGCCGGCGATCAACTACCTGATTGCGGTGGTCACCTGGCTCGTCGGCCGCCGTCTTCAGGGTGCAACCGTGAAATCGTCGACGAGCGGCGAGCTCGGGCGCTATCGATTGCTGGCGCCGATCGGCGCCGGCGGCATGGGCGAAGTGTGGAAAGCCAGCCACGAAATGCTGGCGCGGCAGGCCGCCGTCAAGCTGGTACGGCCGCGGACGACGGCTTCGTCTGCGCGGCAGGCGGATCTGTGGGTCGAGCGGTTCCGGCGCGAGGCCAATGTCATCGCCGGTCTGCAATCGCCGAACACGATTTACCTGTACGACTTCGGCGTCTCGCACGACGGGCAGTTCTATTACGCGATGGAGCTGCTCGACGGGATCAGCCTCGAGACGCTGGTCAAGACGTTCGGTCCGCTGCCGGTCGGGCGCGTGCGGTCGATCGTGGCGCAAATCTGCACGTCGCTCGAAGAAGCGCACCAGCGGAACCTGGTGCATCGCGATCTCAAGCCATCGAACGTGATGCTGTGCAAGCTGGCGCTGACCTACGATTTCATCAAGGTGCTCGACTTCGGTCTGGCGAAGTGCGCAGCCTGCGAGGACGTCCAGCAGCTGACGATGGAAGGCACGGCGGCGGGCACGCCCGGCTACATCGCGCCCGAAGTCGCGCTCGGCGAGGAGCGCGTCGACGGCCGCGCCGACGTCTACGCCCTGGGTTGCATCATCTACTTCCTGCTCACCGGGACGCTGGTGTTTCCGGATTCGAATCCGATGACCATGGCGATCAAGCACTGCCAGGCGAAACCCGATCCACCGTCCACGCGAACGGAGCTTCCGATCCCTGCCGACCTGGAAGCGATCGTGATGCGCTGCCTGGAGAAGAAACCCGACGATCGACCGTCCAGCGCGCGCGAGGTGGCGTTACTGCTCGAAGGCTGCCAGATGTCCACGTGGACCCAAACGGACGCGATCGTCTGGTGGGAAAAGCACCTGCCGGAAACCTCGTCGCTGCGCGCGGCGCGCGACGCTACCCTCGACGTTTCTGCTCCGAGCACCGTCGCAAGGCGGTGAGCAGGTCCTCCAGCTTCGGCCGGTCGTGGAAGCTGTACATGCGATTGACGAACTCGAACTTGCGGCCGCAGTTCAGCACGAAGTCGCCGCCACGTTGAGGCGCGCCGGGTGACGACCCCAGCGACTTCTCGCCCCGGCGCATCGTCTGGATCATGATCATCGCGGAGTTCCAGAACAGCGGCGGCGTCACGAAGCCCCAGAGTTTGACCGGGCCGAGGCCCCAACGCTCGTACGTGGTCTTCGTCGGATCCAGCAGCAACGAGTACGGCACGTCGAGATCGTGCAGCATCTTCGTCGTCAGCAGCTCGGGATCGTGGTAGGCGACGAGAATCACGCTCGCGCCGAGACGCTCGATCTCGTCCTTCGCCTGAATCAGCCGAATCACGTGCGCGCGGCAGAACAAGCAGTGGGCGGGTCCCAGGAACGTGACCAGAAGCGGACGGTCCTTGAAGTGCTCCAGCGTTCGCCGCTCGCCGGCGGCGGTGGAGAGGTCAAGAACCGGTGCGTGTGCGCCGACGCCGCCCGGGCCGAGCAGGGAAGCCATGCGGTTGCCGCCGTCAATTGTATAATCGCGCGCTCGTTCCCGATACAGTGGCGCTCAACTCCGCAATACGTCGATCGCGAGTGGCGCTGGGCTCAGCGTGCGCGGCACTCGTGTGCGCAACGGCGTACGCTCAGCAGCCGGCCTCTCCAACCCGCTCGCCCGGCGAGGCGTCGGGACGCCGCGCGACGATCACCCGTACGACCGAGGCGCCGGTCGTCGACGGCATCCTCGACGAGCGCCTCTGGGAGCAAGCGGCGCCGATCGAGGACTTCGTGCAGGCGGAGCCGTCCCAAGGAGAACCGGCGACCGAAAAGACCGACGTGCGCCTGCTCTTCACGAGCACGACGCTCTACATCGGCGTCACCTGTTTCGACTCCGACCCGTCGAAGATCGTGACCACCGACTCGCGTCGCGATTCGGGGCTGAGCGGCCAGGATTTCTTCCAGGTCATCCTCGATACCTATCACGATCGGCAGAACGGGTTCATCTTCGGCACCAACGCCGTCGGCATCCAGTACGACGCGCAAGTCCGCAACGAGGGCGAGACGCTGCGCGGCGGCCCGCCTGGCGGTCTGGGTGGCGGCAACACCGGCGGGGCCGGGGCAGGCGTCAACGTGAACTGGGACGGATCGTGGGTCGTGAAAACGCACGTGACCGACACCGGGTGGACCGCCGAGTTTGCGATCCCGCTGCGCACGCTCCGCTACGGTCCGCCGCCGCAGATCTGGGGTGTGAATTTCTCGCGCGCAATCGAGCGCAAGCGCGAGCTCGTCTACTGGTCGTCGGTGTCGCGCATCTACACCATCACGCGGCTGTCGTCGGCCGGCGAGCTGCGCGGACTCGACGTGCCGGCGCCGCGCGACTTCAAGCTGATGCCCTACGCGATTTCGTCGGCCAATCGGAACTTCGCCGCCGCGGCCGAGCGGACGTACGACAAGGACGGGGATTGGGGCATCGACGGGAAGATCGGCGTCACCTCGAGCGCGACGCTCGATCTGACCTACAACACCGACTTCGCGCAGGTCGAGGTCGACGAACAGCAGATCAACCTGACCCGATTCAACCTGCTCTTTCCCGAGAAGCGGCCGTTCTTCCTCGAGAACCGCGGCTTGTTCGCGGTCGGCCGCCCCGGCGAGATCGACCTGTTCTTCAGCCGGCGGATTGGCGTCAACGACAACGGCACGCTGCTGCCGATTCAGGGCGGCGCCAGGCTGACGGGCAAAGCGGGCGGTGTCAACGTCGGCCTGCTCAACATGCAGACCGAGAGCGTGGGAACCTCGCCCGGGAACAACTTCACGGCCGCCCGCGTGAACACCGATCTGCGCAACCGCTCGAGCCTCGGCGTCATGTTCGTCAACCGGGAGGGAACCGGATCGCTGGCCGGCGACCGCAACTACAACCGCACCTACAGCGTCGACGGCAAGCTCGGACTCAGGCAAGCCGTCACGATCAGCGCGTTCGCCGCGCGGACCGAGACGCCCGGCCTCTCGGCGGACGACTACGCGTACAGCTCCGCCTTCGAGTTCAGGACGCGAACCTGGGAGACGACGCTCAGCTACGCCGAGGTCGGCGACAACTTCAACCCCGAAGTGGGTTTCCTCGAACGCCCCGACGGCTATCGGCAGGTCAGCACGTCGCTGCGCCGGCACATCCGCACGCCCGGCCTGGCCAAGCGCGGGCTTCGCGAGTTCGAGCCGCATGCGAGCTACGAAAGCTACTGGGGGTTCGATGGTTTTCAGGAAACCGCGACGCTGCACATCGATGGCCGCTGGGACTTCGAAAGCGGAAACCAGATCACGTCGACGGCGCTGAATATCCAGTACGAGGGGCTGCGCGAACCGTTCGAGGTGTATCCGGGTGTCGTCGTGCCGGCAGGCAGCTATCGGAGTCCGTATTTTCTCGCCCAGGGCAACACCGATCGGCGGCGGTGGATCTCGTTTCAGATGAACTCGAACATCGGCGGCTTCCTGTCGGGGAGCCAGGTGAGCGTGGCGCCGACCATCAACCTTCGGCACGGCGGCCGGCTCACGTCGTCCGTCCGCCTGACGCGCAACGACATCAACCTGCCGCAAGGCGACTTCGTCACGAACCTGGCGAGCGCGCGGATGACCTACAACTTCTCGACGCTGATCAACGCGTCGGCGCTCATTCAGTACAACGATCGGACGCGCCGCTGGTCGACGAATCTTCGCTTCAACTGGCTGCGCACGGCCGCCACCGGCCTCTACATCGTCTACAACGACACCGAGCGCTTCAGCGGGCTGGGCCCGGTCAGCCGCGCGTTCGTGATCAAGTTCTCGCACATGCTCGACGTGCTGGACTGATCTTCCACGAGGTGTTCTCCCATGAACGTGATCCGCGCCATCGTCGTCGCCATCCCGATCGTGCTGTTGAGCGCCGACGCCCGCGTCGTCGGCGCAGCCGGGAGCGCTGCGGCCGCGATCCGCGCGGCTCGCGAGCAGTCGAACCGAGCCATCGCGCAGCGCAATATCGACGACTTCGCGCGCACGCTGAGCGCCGACTTCGTGATGGTCCGGGGCAGCGGCGCGTTCGTCGCGACGAAGCAGGCCTATATCGATCTGTTCCGCGAAGACTTCGCGAATCCCACCGCCATTACGTATCGCCGCACCCCGGACAAGATCGACGTCTCGTCGGCGGCGCCGCTCGCCGCGGAACACGGCCGCTGGACCGGGCTCAATCCGGATCGGACCGTGGCCTACCGCGGGACCTATCTCGCCATGTGGCGGCTGACCGACGCGCGCTGGGAAATCCGATCGGAACTGTTCGTGGTCCTTACATGCGGCGTGGGGGACGCCTGCAAGAGTTATACGGCTCCGAAGCGTTGATTGTCGAAGGGCCTCTTCAACGGCCCTTCTCGCTGGCCCGCGCTCCAGCGAGCATGTTGCGCACGATTTCACGATTGCCTTCGTGGCAGGCGTACTCGTACAAGCGCGCGGCGCTCTGTTTCAGCTGAATGACGGCCGTCCACGGTTTCGTCCACATCGTCGGGTCGTCGATCTCGATCTGGTAATCGATGCGGTCGGGCGCGACGCGTGTGAAGCGTTCGACGAGATGCAGGTGGTCGGAGGATCCCATGAAGTCGCTTCGCGCCAGGAAATTCGTCGTGTCGACCACGAGCGTGTTCCCCTCCCAGCGTCCCCGCGAATCCCCTTCCCACTGACCGACGGACGGCGGCAGGTGCGGGCGCCCATCCAGCCTGATGATGCGGGCTTCGTGTATCGCTTCGAGAAACAGCACGATCGACGAAGGCGTCTGCACGATCTGGTAATAGCCCAGCGGCCCGGCGCCGGTGTTGGTTCCGCTGAGCCTCGGCACACCGTAGGTCAGGCACCGTTCGACGTAGGTCAGATCTTCGGGTCCCTCGAATGGACGCCGGCGAATCGCGTTGGTCGCCGCCCTTCGCTGCTGCCCTTCGGCTGTCAACGACGGGATTCGGCCGTCCGGCGGATCGACGATCAGCGACGTGCGATTGTCGAACTCCCGCTCGATCATCTCGGACGTGGTGCCGGTCGACGTCGTGCTGGTGAAGCGATCGATATCGGCGAGCGCGGCGAGGAACACCGCATCGCCCGCGGCAAAATCGACGTTGGGGTTCTTGAACAGATGATCGGCCCGCCGGCGCAACTCGGCGACTTCCTCGTCGGTCAGCGACTGCCTGCCTTCGAGCGCCTTCGGGCGCTCAAGTGGCGTGGCACTGCTGTTCAGCCAGACGCCTTGCAGATCAGGATGACCGTCTGGGCCGAGGGGAGGCGTCCAGGCCGGGGCCGTCTGCCCGGCGAGGGAGGCCGCGCCTGCGACAAGGGCGGCGAGGGTCACCGACGCTGCGAGAGACCGGTGCTTCATGTCGCACCTCCAGTAGGTGACTATTCCACGTCAGCGCTGTGGTGCGCTCGTCGCCGCTGTCGGCAGGAGCGACGAAACGTACGCCGCGATATTCACCAGATCGTCGTTCGATAGATTGGCGACGACCGGCTTCATCAGCTCGGCCCATTCGCCCCGGCGAGCGCCGGCCTGCATGTCGTACATCTGGCGCGTCAGATAACTCGGCGATCGTCCGGCGATTCCCGGCACCGGACCAAGCCCGCGCAAGTCGGCGCCGTGGCACGCGCCGCAGGTTTTCGCAAGCGCCTCGCCTTTCTTGACGCTTCCGACTGGCGCGTAGGCGATGAATCCGGCGCGTGGATCGCGCAAGATCTCGGTCCGCTCGGGATACTCGGGCGTTTCGACGATGCGAACGCCGATCGGTTCTTTTTCACCGCCTTCGACCGGCACCCAGATGCCTCCGCGGCTGATCATCCTCGGCACGGTGTTCGTCTCGACGACGCGGATCCACGGCGTCCATGTCATGGCGCCGAAGTATTCCGCCGTCTCCTTGATCTCCTCGGCAGTCATCGCCTTGGCGTAAGCAATCATCAGGTTCGTGTTCGTCTTCCGGGGCTCCGCGCTTTTCCGCAAGCCGTCCTTGAAATCGTTCATCGTCTGGACGAAGTACGACACCGGCAGGCCGGCGACGGCGGCGTTTTCCTGTCGTCCTTTTCCGTTCGGATAGTGGCAGAGGCCGCAGGCCCTGACGTCGGGGCGCTTCCCGTGAGCCACGATCTGGGGCATCACCGGGTGATCGCCAGGAAACCAGTCGGCCGGCCCGAAGCCGTCCGAAATCTGTTGCCGCGTAAAGGTCAGCGGGCTGCCCGGCACCTGCTTAGCGGAGGTATCGACGGGCGCGGCCGGCGGCGGATTTCCCGCGGGCGGTGGCTGGGGTATGGCGTACGCCCAGTCGGGGATGGTCGCGGCCGCTCGCAGAACTCCGGATGCGGTGAGCAGGGCCAGCCCAGCAACGCCAAGGGCGACGAGCATGCGCATGCGATGTCCCTCCACGATGCGTATACTCGCATAACGTGGAGCTCAATCGACGACAGTTCATCGAAGTCGCGGCTGCGGCTGTACCGCTGATGCCTCTCGGAACGGAAGGTCCGCAGAACGATCGGGAGGATCAGGATCCGCTGGGCGTACGGCGCGATTTTCCCGTCGTGCGCGAAGGCCTCTATCTGAATTCCGCCTACATCGCGCCGGTTCCCGTTCCGGTGGCCGACGCCGCGCGACTCTTTGCCGAGCGCAAGGTCTCGAAGCCGATCCCGCTCGACGAGATGTTGCAGAAGACCGGCGAGGTCCGCCGCCAGTTCGCGCGACTGGTCGGCGCCGATCCTGACGAGATTGGTTTTCTGTTCGCCACCAGCGAAGGCGAGAACATCGTGGCGTCTGCGCTCGATCTGAAGCCCGGCGACAACGTCGTCGTCGACGAGCTGCACTACAACACCACCTTCGTGCTCTACCGGCATCTCGAGGAGACGCGCCGGATTTCGTTGCGGATCGTGAAGCATCGCGACGGCCGCGTGACCGCCGACGATGTCGCGCGTGCGGTGGACGATCGGACACGCCTCCTGTCGGTGGCGTGGGTCTCACATCAGAACGGGTTCAGGCACGACCTGCGGCCGCTCGCCGATCTGGCGCACGCCCACGGTGCATTGCTGTACGCGGATGCGGTGCAGGCGCTCGGCATGTTTCCCGCCGACGTTCGCGCGGCCGGCGTCGACTGCATGACCAGCGGGACGTACAAATGGCTCCTCGGCGGATTCGGCGTCGCCCCCTTCTTCATTCGTCGCGAGCTGATCGAGAAGGTGCGCGTCGATCGGTTCGGCGCGCTGCACGTCGAGAAGGAGCTTCCCGATCACCGCTACGAGATCTACCGCACGGCGAGGAAGTTCGAGTATGCGACGCTGCCGTTTGCCGAGATCTATCAGCTGGGTGCCTCGCTCGCGTATCTCGAGCGCGTCGGCGTCGGCCGGATCGAACGTCACACGGTGGCGCTGGCGCGAGAGCTTCGAGAAGGGCTGGCCACGCTGGGCTTTCGCCTGTTCACGCCGCCCGACAACCACTCGTCGATCGTCAGCGTGCGCCTGGACAAGAATCAGGCCCGCGCGCGCGAGGTGCTCGATGGCGACAACGTGCAGGTCAGCTTCCGCGAGAACGGATCGATGATTCGCGTGTCGCCGGCGCTCTTCAACACGCGCGATGAGATTAGACGTTTTCTCGACGCCGCGAAACGCTTCGCCTGACGATCACGGTCGCGTTTCGACTGCCATCACGTTGCTCTCGCGCCGGTCCCACCGGGCGAACACGATGCTCGTGCCATCGGGCGTGACGGCGAAGCCGGGCCAGGAGTAATTGGCGATCGACGCGACGTCTTCACCATTGCCGCCGCTGAGCGGTGCTCGACGGATCACCGGCTGATCGGCCGTCGCCCCGATGTAGTAGATCCCCCGCGGCGTCGCACGCCAGTTCGCGGTCTCCGCAGCGCGGATCCCGGGCACCAGGAGCGTCGCCGGTCCGCCGTCGATCGGCATCGTCCACAGACCGGCGGTGTCGAGCCGCGTGAAGAGGATCGATCCGCCATCCGGAGACTCGCTGGCGGCGTAGCCACCGTCGGCTGTCACCTGGGCGCGAGAGCGATCGGCAATGGTGAGGCGCATCACCTGCCACGTGCCCGACCGCCGCGCGCCGAACAACACCGACGCGCCGTCGCGAGACCACGACGGTGCGATCTCGTCGCCCTCGTCGTCGGTGAGTCGCGTGGTGGCGCCAGTTGCCGCCTCGATCGCGTACAGATCCGGTTGGCCGCCGACGATCGCGCTGATCAGGATGCGCGTGCCGTCCGCGGACCATCGCGGTTGACGAAGCGCCGCGCGCGTAAACGTCGACACCTGCCGACCCGACGTGCCATCGCGATTGGCCGCCCACACCTGCGGCTCCCCGGATCGCGTCGACACGAACGCGAGTTGCGTGCCGTCGGCCGACAGATCCGGTGAGTAATTCCACAGGTCGGAGGTCTGGACGACGGGTCGCATCGCGCCGAGGCCATCGCCTTCTTCGAAACGCACGGGGGAGACGGGCGACTCCCAGAGATTGATTTCGTACGCCCAGCTTTCATAGACGATCTGACCGCTGCCGCGCGCGACGGCTGGGTGCTTCAGCTTCGCCGATCCGCCGGCGACGACGTGTGCCGCGCCGCCGTCGACCGGGACGCGAAAGACGCTGTAGCCGCCGGAACGATCGGAGGCGAAGACCAGCGACCGGCCATCGGGCATCCAATCCAGCCCGATGATGTCCTGATTGTCCGACGTCACACGCGTCGGCGTCCCGCCGTTGAATGGGACCAGATGGATATCGCCGATCGCGCCGTTGACGGCGCGGACGAAGGCGATGCGCTTGCCATCCGGCGACACTGCCGGCGTGTGATCGCCAAGCGTGCCGGGCGTGGGCAGCGTGAGCGCCTCCCGCACGCCGGTGGCCGTCGAGACACGCGCGATCTGCCAGCCGCGACGCGGGTCTGGACCCGGCGCCAACGATTCGACCAGCCACTCGCCGTTCGGCGACCACGCCAGGTGCGGCTCTTCGACGTTGCCGCACGTGGTGAGCGTGCGCTCGCGGCGGTCGGCGATCGACAGCAGGAGGACGTGGCAGGTGCGACCGTCGATCCTGACGAACGCGATCGTTCCACCGTCCGGCGACCAGGCCGGCAGCACGTCGTCGGCGGGGTTGGTCGTGACACGCGCCGGCGTGCTGCCGGGGCCGTCGGACACGTAGATGTCGGACTGGCCGGCGCCGCCCGGAAGCGGGCGCATCGAAAAGGCCAGATGCGTGCCGTCGGGCGACGGTGACGGATCGACTTCGTTGGTCGCCGCCGACGTGAGCGCGACAAATCGGCCGGTCGTCGACGCCGGTGCCGTCGAGGACGCTCGAGACACGAACGCGTAGACTCCCGCGCCGAGCGCAGCCGCGACGGCGGCAACCGCGGCTATCGCGCGAAACGGTCGCGCGTTCGATCGTTGACTGTCGACTGATGGCTGTTGACTAACTGTCGACTGTTGACTGTCGACTGTCGACTGCTGCGCCGCTACGACCGGCGCGATCAACCGATAGCCGCGCTTTCGAATCGTTTCGATGTAGGTAGGGTTCGCCGTGTCGTCGCCGAACACGCGGCGCAGTTCTCTGATTGCGCGATGCAGCACATCGTCCGTCACGAAGACGTCAGGCCAGACGCGAGCGACCAGCTCGTCGCGTGAGACGACCTCGCCGGGCTTCTCGACGAGGCACTCCAGCACCTGCATCACCTTCGGCTCGACGCGGACGTCCTCGCCATTTCGGGCGAGCCGGTTGAGCGATGGGTGGACCCGCCAGTCGCCAACCAGAAAATGAGTCACCACGCGAGTATAAATCCCGCTGAAACACCAATCATCGGCAGAACCTCGGGTTGAGATCGGGACCAGCGACGCTCCGTCGACGTATTAACAGGCATGCAGACGATCACGCTGTTCGTAAACGGACAATCGGTCAACGTCGACGCCGACGCCGAGATGCCGCTGCTCTGGGCACTGCGCGACAAGCTGGACCTTGTCGGAACCAAATTCGGCTGCGGCGGCGGCTTCTGCGGCGCGTGCACCGTTCACGTCGACGGAGTGGCCACGCGATCCTGCACCCTGCCTGTCGCGAGGGCCGTGGGCCGGCAGATTACGACGATCGAAGGACTCCGGCTCAATCACCCTGTCCAGCAAGCGTGGATGGACATGGACGTGCCGCAGTGCGGCTACTGCCAGACGGGGCAGATGATGACGGCGGCCGCGCTGCTCGCTCGAACGCCGCATCCATCGGACGAGCAGATTGTGACGGCCATGAACGGGAATATCTGCCGCTGCGGAACCTACGTGCGCATTCGACAGGCCGTGCGGCGCGCCGCCGAGCTGAGCGCCTCCACCGGCGCACGAGGTGAGCAATGAGATCGCGACGCGACGTCCTTCGGGACAACAAGGACGGCATCGTGCAATCGGACGCGGCGTCCGGCTTCAGCCGGACCAAGCAGACACGCCGCACCTTCATCACCGTCGGCGCCGCCGCAACGGGTGGATTGCTCGTC
>Ga0070688_100000626_pt1 | contig 17661 bp, 17 predicted proteins | sample KBSS13HmetaG_FD_64679 | JGI IMG/M metagenome (GOLD analysis project Ga0070688, IMG submission 64679) | Switchgrass rhizosphere microbial communities from Kellogg Biological Station, Michigan, USA - KBS S1-3H metaG | ecosystem: Host-associated > Plants > Roots > Rhizosphere ...
ATCGAGCTCGGCTCACGGCTCCTCTCGAACCCGATCCTCGGCGTGACGGGGACGAACGGCAAGACGACGACGAGTGAGCTTCTCGGAGCCGTGTTCCGGGCAGCGGGACGCCCGGTGGAGGTCGTCGGTAACGTCGGCCGTCCTCTCACGTCTCTCGTCGGCACCGTGTCGAACGACGCCTGGGTCGTCTGCGAGCTCTCATCGTTCCAGCTCGAGGACACACACACGCTGCAGCCGCGCGTGGGGGTGCTGCTCAACCTCGAGCCCGACCACCTCGACCGCCACGGCGCGTTCGAGGCGTACGGCGACGCGAAGCTCCGGATGTTCGCGCGTCAGGCCGCGGAGGACGTCGCCGTCCTCCCGCGGGCTTTCGGCGAAGTGCCGGGCGAGGCGGCCCGCATCGAGTTCTCGGGCGACGACGAGCTCCCCGCGGAGCCGCACCTTCCTGGCCCGCACAATCGCGAGAACGCCGCCGCGGCAACTGCGGCGGCTCGAGCCGCCGGCATCGACGACGCTTCGGTCGCCGAGGCTCTCCGAACGTTCGAGGGTGTCCCGCACCGCATCGAGCTCGTCCGCGAGCGCGACGGGGTCAGGTATGTCAACGACTCGAAGGGGACGAACGTCGCGGCCGCGCTCCGCGCGCTCGCCTCGTTCCCCGACGACCGGCTCCACGTGATTCTCGGGGGCCTCGGAAAGCGCGAGCCGTACGAACCGCTCGCCGACGCTTTCAAGGCGGGCGATCTCGCGTACGTGATCGGCGAGTCCGCGGAGGAGATCGCCGTCGCGCTCGGGGTCGCGGGTGTGTCCGTCGAGCGCGCCGGCACGCTCGAGGCTGCGCTCGCCGAAGCGGCGGCCGCCGCGGTGCCGGGAGACGTCGTCCTCCTCTCGCCCGCGTGCGCGAGCTTCGACCAGTTCCGGGACTTCGAGGCGCGCGGCGACACGTTCCGCGAGCTCGTGGAGGCGCTCCCGTGAGAAGTGACGGGCACACCGATCAGCGGATCGTCGCGTTCCTCACGCTCGGGCTCGTCGCGTTCGGCCTCGTGATGGTGTACAGCGCGACCTCGGCCTCTGCGGCACTCGGGAACGGCGACCCGATGAGCTTCCTCAAGCGGCAGGCCGTCTATGCGTTCATCGGCGTCGTCCTCATGGCCGTCGCGTCCCGATTCGACTACCACCGCCTCCGCTACCTCACGCCGCCACTCGTCGTCGCCTCGCTCGTCCTTTGCACCGCCGTTCTCGTCGCTGGGCCGTCCATCAACGGAGCGCATCGCTGGTTCGTCGTCGGCCCCGCCAGCTTCCAGCCGTCCGAGCTCGCGAAGATCTCGCTCTGTCTCTTTGCCGCGGTGTACCTCGCACGCCGTCGGGCGCCCCGAACACTGGGCGAGCTCATGAAGCCCATGGGCCTGCTCGCCGCGTTGTTCTGCGCGCTCATCGTGGTCGAGCCCGATCTCGGGACGACGATCACGATCTGCGGGATGATGCTCGCGATCTTCCTCGTCGCGGGCGTCCCGATCCGGCTCCTGGTGCTCGCGTCGTTCCTCGCCCTCGGCCTCGGGCTCCTCGCGATCTACATCGAGCCCTATCGCCGCGCGCGGGTCTTCAGCTTCCTCGATCCGTGGTCGGACGCCCAGGGTGCCGGCTTCCAGATCGTCCAGGCGACGATCGGGATCGGCTCGGGAGGGGTGACCGGTGCAGGGCTGGGCGAAGGCGTGGGCAAGATCTCGTACCTGCCCGAGGCCCACACCGACATGATCTTCGCGGTCATCGGGGAGGAGCTCGGCCTCATCGGCGCGTCGCTCGTGATCGGCGCGTTCGCACTGCTCGCGCTCACGGGGTTCCGCATCGCGATGCGCTGCGAGGACCCGTTCGGCAAGCTCCTCGCGGCGGGCATCACCGCGCTCGTGTGCGGCCAGGCTGCGATCAACCTCGCCGCCGCGCTCGGCATCGCCCCGCTCACCGGAATACCGCTGCCGTTCGTCTCCTACGGCGGCTCGAGTCTCGTGGTGCTCCTCGCCGCCGTCGGCATTCTCCTTAACATCGCCGTCAATGGACGGGTCGTCGGGGCTTCGGTGCGTGATCGCAGCGGGAGGAACAGCCGGCCACGTTCGGCCCGCTCTCGCAATCGGAGAAGCGCTTCGAGCGCGCGGGGTGACGGTGACGTTCGCCGGGTCGCCCGACCGCGTCGAGTCGCGGCTCGTTCCTGAGGCCGGGTTCGAGCTCGACACGTTCGCCGTCTCCGGGCTCCCGCGACGACTGGGGATCGGGCTCGTTCGCGCGACGTGGCAGGCACTCCGCGCGCCGTTCGCGTGCAGCCGGATTCTCTCGCGGCGCCGTCCCGACATGGTTCTCGGCGGAGGCGGCTACGTGGCCGGCCCCATGGTTCTCGCCGCACGCCTGCGTGGGATTCCGACCGCACTCACCGAGGCGGACGCCCACCTCGGGCTTGCAAACCGCCTTGCCGCGCCGTTCGCCCGGCGGGTCTTTCTCGCGTATGCGATCGACGGTCGCAACGGGCGCAAGTACCGCGTGGTCGGACGACCGATTCCTGCTGCCCACCTTGGCTCGACGAAGGACGAGGGGCGCGACCTGTTCGGCCTTCCCCGAGACGTCCCGGTGCTCGCGGTGTTCGGCGGGCTTGCCGGGGCGCAGGCGCTGAACGAGTTCGCGGTGGACGCCTTCGGCGCGCGCGGACCGGCGGTCATTCACATCTCCGGGGAGCGGGACTACGAGACGGTCCGTGGACGCGTCCACCGCGCCGACTACGTCCTCGTGCCGTCCACGGACCGGTTCGGAGCCGCGCTCGCGGCCGCCGACCTCGCGATATCCCGCGCAGGCGGGACCGTGTGGGAGCTCGCCGCGGCGGGAACGCCCGCGATCCTCGTCCCGTACCCGCACGCGACGTCCGATCACCAGACGCTCAACGCACGACACTTCGCGAACGGCGGCGGCGCGATCGTCGTCGAGCAGAGCGAGCTCCAGCGCGTCCCTGCGCTCGTCGAGGAGCTGCTCCGGGATCCGAGCAGGCTGGCGGAGATGAGCCGTGCGATGAAGGCACTGGCGAAGCCCGATGCCGCGGACGTCGTCGCCGACGAGCTGGTTGCGCTCGTCGGAGCGAAGCCGTGAGCGCCGGGCCGCTTGCGGGGCGGCGTCTCTACTTCGTGGGTATCGGTGGCGCCGGGCTCTCGGCGTATGCGAATTTCGCGCGCGCATGGGGTGCCGAGGTTCGCGGCTGGGAGGCGCGCGACACGATCTTTCTCGGGTCGCTCGAGGACGTCGCGGTCGATGTAGGCGGCGACCCGAGTCCGCCCGCCGGCTTCGAGGTCGTCGTGTCCGTCGCTCACACCGGGCGGGTCGAAGGGCGCTCTCGAGCGGATTTCCTCGCCGAGCTCGTCGCGCTCCGGCGCGCGATCGTCGTCGGCGGCGCACATGGCAAGACGACGACGGCCGCGATGATCGCGTACGTTCTTCGGGAGCTCGGAACGGATCCCGCGTGGATCGTCGGCGGCGTCGTCCCACAGCTCGGTGGGAACGCCGGAACGGGAGAGGGTCTGCTCGTGGTCGAGGGCGACGAGTCCGACCGCTCGATCGGCCTCCTCGATCCGGAGATCGCAGTCGTCACGAACGTCGAGGTCGACCACCACGCGATGTACGCATCCGAGGCTGAGCTGGCCGCGTTCTTCGAGGAGTGGCTCGTGCGTGCTCCGGCGGCCGTGCGTGGTTGGGAACTGGAGCCCGTCGAGCTCGCGCTGGGGGTGCCCGGCGAGCACAACCGGCGCAACGCGGCCGCGGCGCTCGCGGCCCTCGAGCTCGCAGGCGTGCAGCGGGACGCGGCCGAGCACGCTCTCGTGGGCTTCAGGGGCGTGGGTCGCCGCTTCGAGTTCGTCGGTGAGCGCGGGGGCGTGCGGGTGATCGACGACTACGGGCACAACCCGACCGAGATCGCCGCCGCGCTCGCGACGGCCCGAGAGCTCGGTCCGCACGCTCTGATCGCGGTCTACCAGCCACACGTCTACGAGCGGACGCGTCAGCTTCACACCGAGCTGGGTGCAGCGCTCGGAGCTGCCGACGCTGCGATCGTGACCGAGGTGATCGACGGTCGCGACACGCCCATTCCCGGCGTGGGGGGCAAGCTCGTCCTCGACCGCGTGCCACCGCCGACACGCCGCGGATGGGCCCCCACGCAGGACGACGCGACGAGCATTGCCCTCGCATGGGCGCGGCCTGGCGACGTCGTCGTGACACTCGGCGTCGGAGAGCCGTGGCGGATCGCGCGTGCGGTCCTCGAAAGGCTGCAGGGATGACGCAGATCGAACGCGACGTCCCGCTCGCACGACTCACCACCATCGGGACCGGGGGGCCGGCGCGAGCGCTCGCCCGGCCGCGAAGCGTCCCCGAGCTCGCCGCTGCGTTGCGTCTCGCGCGAGAGGAGGGGCTCGAGGTGTTCGTCGTCGGACTCGGGTCGAACGTCCTCGCGTCCGACGAAGCCGTCCACGCGCTCATCGTGAGGCTCGAAGGTGACCTTGCTTCGGTGAGCGTTGCGGACCACCTGCTCGAGGCTGGGGGAGGCGCGACCAACGCGGTGTGTCTCCATCGCGCGCGAGACGCGGGGCTCGGCGGTCTCGAATTCGCGTGTGCGATCCCGGGCACGGCGGGGGGCGGGGTGTTCATGAACGCCGGTGCATACGGCCGCGACTGGTCCGATGTGCTCGTGCGGGCGCTCGTCGTCTCGGCAGACGGGGAGGAGTGGCGCGCGCAGGAGGAGCTCGAGTTCGGGTATCGGCACTCGTCCCTCGCCTCGGGCGAGGTGGTCGCGCGTGTCGAGTACCGTCTCGAGCCCCGCTCGCCCGACGAGATCAAGGCGACGATCGCCGACCTCGTCGCTCGGCGGAAGGACACGCAGCCAACGAACAAGCGGACGTTCGGAAGCGTGTTCAAGAACCCGCCGGGCGACGTCGGGGCGGGGAGGATGCTCGAACTCTGTGGCCTCAAGGGACACCGGATCGGTGGTGCGATCATCTCGCCGAAGCACGCGAACTTCATCGAGAACGCGGGCGGTGCGACGACGGCGGACTGTCTCGCCCTGATGATCGAAGCGAGGCGTCGGGGGCACGAGCAATTCGGTGTCGAGTTGCAGCGCGAGGTCGTCTTCGCCGGATTGCCCGAGCTGGCCGCGACCGAGTAGGAAGCCTCGGCGGAGCGGCGAATCCAGCCGCATGGTCGGGGGACGAAGCCCGCGCGGTTCGCGTCGGCAGGGTGCTGCGGCAAGCGTCGTCGTCCCGTTTCCGCGAGGTGCGGCCGGTGCTCGCTTGGACCTCGTGCGCTTCGTCCCCTCCGGCCGCTCGCTCCTCGTCACCTTCGGAGCCATCCTCGCCGTCGGGCTTGCGTACTGGATCGCCTACGCGACGCCCGTCTTCGCCGTCGACCGCGTCGAGATCAGCGGGGCACCTCCGGCGCTTCAACGGGACGTCGCCCGCGTCACGGACGACCTCGTCGGAAAGAGTCTCGTCTCGATCGACGCCAGCGAGGTCGAAGGGCAGCTGCGCGCATTGCCCGCCATCGCGGGCGTTTCGGTGGATCGTGCGTTCCCGAGCACCCTGGTCGTCAGGATCGCGCCTGAGCGCCCGGTGGCCGTCATTCGCCGCGGACGCTCGGCGTGGCTCGCGACCGGAGCCGGCAAGGTCATCCGCGAGATCCCGGTCGGAACCGAGAAGGGGGTTCCGCGACTCTGGGTGAGACGCGGTGCGGCCATTCGCGTCGGCGGCCAGATCCCGGCCGGCCTCGTCTCCGCGACCCGGGCTCTCGCAGAAGCCCACGCCGCTGGGATCGCGAGTCGCGTCAAGGGTGTACAGACGAGCGGGGAGGAGCTGACTCTCGTGCTCCGCCACGGCATCGAGCTCCGGCTCGGACGCGACGCCGACGTGCGCATGAAGCTCGTCATCGCTCGCAAGGTGCTCGCGCTCGTCGACGGCACGACGTCATACATCGACGTGAGCGTCCCTCAGAGACCGGTCGCCGGCTAGCCTCAAGTCTCAGGTTGAGCTTTAAGGTTGGCCCAGCTGTCCTCGTTGACATTCACCCGAAGGAGGCCTACCCTCGGGCGCGAAGGGATCCGACAAACCTGCACGTTCAATACGAACTTCAGCTTGAGGTGACTTGAGAGATGAGCAATCAACTGGGTAGCTACCTCGCCGTCATCAAGGTCGTCGGCATCGGCGGCGGCGGCACGAATGCGGTGACGCGGATGGTCGAAGCGGGGCTGTCGGGCGTCGAGTTCGTCGCCGTCAACACGGACGCGCAGGCTCTCCTCATGACGGAGGCCGACGAGAAGATCCACATCGGGTCGAAGGCGACACGCGGACTCGGCGCAGGCGCCGATCCGAGGGTCGGGCTCGCTGCAGCCGACGAATCGCGTGATGAGTTGAAGGAGGCGCTGAAGGGCGCCGACATGGTCTTCGTCACGGCGGGCGAAGGCGGCGGTACGGGCACCGGCGGTGCACCCGTGGTCGCACAGATCGGACGCGAACTCGGCGCCCTCACGGTCGGCGTGGTGACACGGCCGTTCGGGTTCGAGGGCAAGCTCCGCGCCGACCAGGCCGAACAGGGCATCCAGTCCCTGCGGGACAACGTCGACACGCTCATCGTGATCGAGAACGACCGGCTGTTGCAGGTCGTCGAGCGTGACACGCCGGTGACCGAGGCGTTCCGCATCGCCGACGACATCCTTCGCCAGGGCGTGCAGGGCATCACCGACCTCATCACCGTCCCCGGGCTCATCAACCTCGACTTCGCAGACGTGCGGACGATCATGCGCGAGGCCGGCTCGGCGCTCATGGGCATCGGCGTCTCGCGCGGCAGTAATCGCGCCGTGGAGGCCGCGCAGGCGGCGATCTCGTCCCCGCTTCTCGAGACGACGATCGACGGCGCGACCGGAATCCTTCTCAACATCACCGGCCCCGCCGATCTCGGGCTCGCGGAGGTGGACGAGGCCGCGCAGGTCGTCACGAACGCAGCCGACTCGAATGCGAACGTCATCTTCGGCGCCGTCATCGACGAGGCGATGGGCGAGGACGTGCGGGTGACCGCAATCGCGACGGGGTTCGGCTCGAGGACGCGCCGCAGGCGCGCCGAGACGCCAGTCGGCGTCGCAACGAGCGAGCGTCCGTCGTTCGACGCTCCGAGCGTCCGCGATGTCGAGATCGACATTCCGTCGTTCCTGAAGGAAGACTGAAGAGCCGCTGACGGATCGAAGCGATGCGGCCGCGAAGCGGCCGCCTTCAGGGGTCTGCGCACAACCGGAAGTCCGGCGCTTAGCCGGCTTCCGGTCAGGTGCAAAGCAGTAGAGTCGCGACTCGTGGAAGCGACGCTGAGGCGTACGCCGCTCTTCGATCGCCACGTCGCGCTCGGGGCGCGCATGGTGCCGTTCGCGGGCTACGAGATGCCCGTCCAGTACGAGGGAGTCATCGAGGAGCACAAGGCCGTTCGCACCGACGCCGGCGCCTTCGACGTCTCGCACATGGGCGAGATCCACGTCGACGGCCCAACGGCCCAGGCGTTCCTCCAGGAAATGCTCTCGAACGACATCGACCGCGTCGAGGACGGCCACGCGCAGTACACGCTCCTCACGAACGAGTCCGGAGGGATCGTCGACGACCTCATCGCGTACCGCCTCGGGCTCGGCCAGTTCTACCTCGTCGTGAACGCATCCAATCGCGAGCCGGTCTTCACCTGGCTGAAGGAGCTCGAGCCTCGCGGGTGCGAGGTGAGGGATGCGTCGGACGAGTACGGGCTCGTCGCCGTGCAGGGCCCCCGGTCCCTCGAGCGGCTGGGTCTTCCGGATGCGCCCGCGTTCACGCATGCGATGGGCGAGCTCGACGGGATCGAGGTCATGATCGCGCGAACGGGCTACACGGGCGAGGCCGGCGTCGAGCTCTGCTGCGCCGAGGACGACGCGGGGGAGCTGTGGGACGCTGTCATGGCTCGTGGGGTCACCCCCTGCGGTCTCGGAGCCCGGGACACACTGAGGCTCGAGGTCTGCTACCCGCTGCACGGCAACGACATCACGCCGGAGACCGACGCGATCTCGGCAGGTCTCGGCTGGGCGTGCGCGCTCGACACCGAGTTCACCGGCGTCGACGTCCTGCGCCGGATCAAGGAGGAGGGCCCGAGACGCAAGCTCGCCCCGTTCGTCATGGAGGAGCGGGGGGTCCCGCGTCAGGGCATGCCCATCGAGGGCGGTGGCGAGGTCACCTCCGGGACGCACTCGCCGATGCTCGATGTCGGGATCGGCATGGGGTACGTGCCGTCGGCGTTGGCATCGGCAGACACGGAGCTCGTCATCGACGTCCGGGGCAAGCCTCGCCGCGCGCGCGTCGTCAAGAAGCCGATCTATCGGAAGGAGACCTAGCCGCATGCCAGCTGCAGAGAGCTACCCCGACGAGCTCCGCTACCACTCCGAGCACGACTGGGCGCGAGTCGACGGCGACGAGGCGACGCTCGGGGTCACGTGGTTCGCGCAGGACGCGCTCGGCGAGCTCGTGCACTACGAGGCGCCCGAGGCCGGCTCGACGGTCACGAAGGACGCGTCGTACGGCGAGGTCGAGTCGGTCAAGGCCGTCTCGGACATCATCGCGCCGCTCTCCGGCGAGGTGCTCGAGGTGAACGCGAAGGTCGTCGACGAGCCCGAGACGGTGAACGACGACCCGTATGGCGAGGGCTGGCTCATCAGGATCCGCATGTCGGACCCCGGCGAAATCGACTCGCTCATGGACGCGGACGCGTATCGCGCGCACGTAGCCGAGCAGTAACGGATGGGCTACCTCAGCCTGACCGACGCCGACCGTGCGGAGATGCTCGCCGCGATCGGTGTGTCGTCGGTCGACGAGCTGTTCGAGCAGGTTCCGCCCGGCGTTCGCTTCGACCGGGCGCTCGACGTGCTGCCGGCGCTGGGCGAGGCCCAGCTCGCGCGGCATCTCGAGGAGCTCGCCGCGAAGAACGTGCACACGGGGTCGGAGCTCTCGTTCCTCGGCGCCGGCATCTACGACCACTACGTGCCCTCGGTCGCCGACGTCGTTCTCTCGCGCGGGGAGTTCCTCACGGCCTATACGCCATACCAGCCCGAGATGAGCCAGGGGACGCTGCAGGCGATCTTCGAGTTCCAGACCGTCATCTGCGAGTTGACCGGGATGGACGTCTCGAATGCATCCGGCTACGACGGCTGCACGGTCGCGGCAGACGCGTGCTTCGTGGCGCGCCACGTCTCCGATCGCCGCAAGGTGGTCCTTGCCGAGGCCTTGAACCCGCAGGTCAGGCAGGTCGTCAAGACGTACGCGCCGGGTTTCGGTTTCGAGGTCGTCGAGGTCGCGCACGAGGGAGGCGTGACCGATCCCGAGGTGTTGGCCGCGGCCTGCGAGGATGCGGCTGCGGTGTTCTTCCAGCAGCCGAACTACCTCGGCTGTCTCGAGGACGCGCCCGCGCTCGCCGCGGCGGCGAACGACGCCGGTGCGCTCCCCGTCGCGCACGTCGATCTCATGTCGCTCGGCGTGCTCGAGGCGCCGGGGGCGTACGGCTGCGCGATCGCGCTCGGGGAGGGCCAGTCTGCAGGGAACTGGCCGTCGTACGGCGGCCCGCACTACGGTTTCCTCGCGGCGCGGATGGACTACGTCCGGCGCATGCCCGGTCGCATCGTCGGCGAGACGCTCGACGAGGATGGACGTCGCGCGTTCGTCCTCACGCTCCAGACCCGTGAGCAGCACATTCGCCGTGAGAAGGCGACCTCGAACATCACGACGAACCAGACCTTGCTCGCGCTCGCCGGGCTCGCGACGCTCTCGTGGCTGGGGCCGGAGGGCTTGCGTGAGGTGGGCGAGACCTGCCTCGCGCTCTCGCGGTACGTGCGCGAGCGCGTGCCGCTCGAGCCGGCGTTCGACCACGGAGCGTTCAAGGAGGTCGCATTCCGCACGCCGATCCCCGCGCGCGAGGTCATTCGTCGGTCGCGCCAGAGTGGCGTCAATCCGGGGTATGCGCTGGGCCGCGACTACGAGGGCATGGACGACGTGCTGCTCGTTGCGGTGACCGAGAAGCGATCCGTCGAGGACGTCGACCGACTGGCGGCCGTCCTCGAGGAGGCATGCGCATGAGTGTCGAGCCGGGAAGCGCCTGGCGCGAGACGCCACTCATCTTCGAGCGCTCCCGCCCCGGCCGGCGCGCGGGACGACCGCCGCGGCCCGATCTCCCCGTTCCCGAGCTTCCCGACGGCCTGAAGCGTGCGCGTCCTCCTCGCCTGCCCGAGCTCGCCGAGCCGGAGATCGTCAGGCACTTCACGGCGCTCGCCGACCGGACGTTCGGCGTCGACACCGGCTTCTATCCGCTTGGCTCATGCACGATGAAGCACAACCCTCGCGTCCACGAGCGCGCTGCGTCGCTGCCGGGATTCCGCGACCTCCATCCGCACGCCGACGACGAGGATGCGCAGGGAGCGCTCGAGCTGATGTGGCACCTGCAGGCCATGCTCGCCGAAGTTGCGGGCCTGCCGGCCGTCACTCTCCAGCCGGCCGCCGGCTCCCAGGGCGAGCTGACCGGGCTCATGCTCATGCGCGCGTACTTCTCCGACCGGGGCGAGGAGCGCGACACGATCATCACTGCAGACACGGCGCACGGCACGAACCCGGCGAGCGTCGCGATGGCGGGGTACCAGCTGGCGAAGGTCGAGACCGACGCCCGCGGGAACCTCGACCTCGAAGACCTGCGCGGCAAGGTGAACGAGCGGACTGCCGGCCTCATGCTCACGAACCCGTCCACGCTCGGCCTCTTCGACGAAGGCATCGAGGACGTCGCCCGGATCTTCCACGACGCCGGGGCGCTCCTCTACTACGACGGCGCGAACCTGAACGCAGTCGTCGGGCGCTCGCGGCCCGGCGACATGGGCTTCGACATCGTCCACTACAACCTGCACAAGACCTTCTCGCAGCCGCACGGCGGAGGCGGGCCGGGGGGAGGTCCCGTCGCGGTTCGCGACACCATCGAGCCGTATCTCCCGTCACCGGCCGTCGTCCGCGACGGGGACGTCTTTCGTCTCGACCACGATCGGCCGAAGTCCATCGGTCGTGTCCGCGGCTTCGCCGGGCCGTTCGGCGTGTTCGTTCGCTCGTACGCCTTCATGCGCGCATACGGGCCGGATCTCCGCGAGATGTCCGACGTCGCAGTGCTGAACGCGAACTACGTCCTCGCGCGCCTCAGAGAGGCGTACGACCTGCCGTACGACCGACTGTGCATGCACGAGTTCGTGCTCTCCGCGAGGAATCTCAAGCGCGAGCACGGGATCACCGCCCTCGACGTCGCCAAGCGGCTCATGGACTACGGCATCCACCCGCCGACCGTCTACTTCCCGCTCGTCGTGCCGGAGGCGCTGATGATCGAGCCGACCGAGACGGAGCCGAAGGAGCGCCTCGACCACTTCGTCGACTCGATGCTCGCGATCGCGCGCGAGGCTGCCGAGTCGCCCGAGGTGCTGAAGGAGGCGCCGCACGGACGACCCGTCCGCCGCCTCGACGAGGTGCGCGCGGCGAAGCGGCCGATCCTGCGGTACGCCTTCGACGAGGATCCGGCGCTGGTCGACTAGCTCTCGGAGCCCTCCGCCGGCTCCCAGAGCTCGAAGCGGTTCCCTTCGGGATCGACCGCCCAGCCGAACCGGCCGATCCCGTCGAGCACCTCGACGGTTTCGTCCACCTCGACGCCGGCGCTGCGCAACTGTGCGAGCATCGCGTCGAGGTCGGGCACGGTGAAGTTGATCATCGCCTGCTTCTCCGCCGGCCAGTAGTCAGTGTCAGCCTTGAACGGCGCCCAGACCTGCGCCGAGCGGCTGTCGGTGAAGACGACGTAGCCGTCCGGCTGCACGGGCACGCCGAGATGCTCCGCGTACCAGGCGACGAGGGCATCCGGATCTTTCGCCCGGAAGAAGACCCCGCCGATCCCTTTGGCACGCTCGATGCGTGAAGCCTATGGAGTCTGCGCTTCACCGTGCGGGCGCGGAGGCGCGTTGAGAGTCATCGCTCGCGGCGCTACGCTCGAGCGACGAGGTGAGGCGTGCAGCCGCCATTGTCGGGCTCGTCTGCGTTCTCGGTGTCGCGAGCACGCCGGTAGACGCTGCGCCGACAGCGACCACGGCATTTCCCGGCGGATCGCATTTCGTACTCGAATGCCGCTTCGCGCAACGCAACAACGACGACCCAATCGTGTTCCCCGGTCGCCCGGGGCTCTCCCACAACCACACCTACATCGGCAACTTCTCGGTCGATTCCTCGACGACTCCGGAGTCCCTCCTCGGCGGCAGGAGTTCATGCGACTTCGACGCCGACTCGTCGGCGTACTGGGCTCCGACGCTGTTCGTCGGACGACGGCCCGTGTCGGTGGTCACGGGTTTCGTCTACTACGTGAAGCGCACGACCGCGGCTGTCGTCCCGCTGCCTGCCGGGCTCAAGATGATCGCCGGCAACTCCATGGCGCTCCGACCGCAGCCGAAGCGGTTCGTCTCGTGGGCGTGCGGCGACGAGGTTGGCGACGCGCCGCGCTTCGCCGCGATCCCCCCGTGTGCGGCGAACGGCATCCTCGAGTACCAGGTCGTGTTCCCGAACTGCTGGAACGGCACGAGCCTGGACAGCGACAACCATCGGCGGCACATGGCCTACTCGACGGCGGGCGCATGCCCGGCCTCGCATCCCATCGCGGTGCCGACGATCATCCTCATCCTTCTCTATCCCCAGACGCCCGTGCGGGCGCGGCTCTCAGCGGGTCAATTCGCGTTGCACGCGGACTTCATGAACGGCTGGGACCAGCCGACGCTGGCCCGACTCGTGGCGAGCCTCAACTGACGGGCGCCTTGACGGCCGCAAGCTGGCCGCAGGCGGCCTCGATGTCGCGGCCTCGCGTGAGGCGCACCGTCGCGGGGATGCGCGCGCGTTCGAGAACGCCCTTGAAGCGCTCGATCGTCTCCCGCGAGGAGCCGTCGTAGATGCCCGTCGGGTTGTAGGGGATGAGATTGACCTTGAATCGCCTGCCGTCGAGCAGCGCGGCGAGCGCCTGTGCATCAGTGGGCGAGTCGTTGACGCCGGCGAGCATCACGTACTCGACGAACACCTTTCGGCGGCGGAGGTCGAAGTATCGTCGGCACTCGGCGAGGACCTCGTCGAGCGGGTAGCGCTCGTTCACTGGCATCAGTTCGGAGCGCTTCTCCGGGTTGGCGGCATGCAGGGACAGCGCGAGGCGCAAGGGCTGTTCGACCTCGTCCACGAACCGCCGCAGGCCGGGCATCCAGCCGACGGTGGAGATCGTCGTGCGGCGGGGCGTGATGCCGAGGTCCGGAAGCCGGCGCGTCGACGCGAGCACGTGCTCGAAGTTGAGGAACGGCTCGCCCATACCCATGTACACCGCATGGTTCACCGGCTCGCTCCGGCGGAAATGGAGTGCCTGGTCGACGATCTCGGACGCCGTCAGATTCCGGCCGAAGCGCATCGCGCCGGTCGCGCAGAACGTGCAGGTCAGCGGGCAGCCGGACTGCGACGAGAGGCACAGCGAGCGACGGCCGTCCTGGTAGCGCATGAGGACGGCCTCCACCGGATGGCCCTCCGCCGTACGGAAGAGCGCCTTCATGGTGCCGTCGCGAGCTTCGCGTTCCGCGACGACCTCGAGCGTCGAGAACGGCACCGACTCCGCGAGCGTTGCGCGTAGCGCCTTGGGCAGGGTCGTCATGTCGTCGTACGAGGCAGCGCCGCGTGCCGTCCACTCCCAGACTTGCCGCGCACGGTAGGCCGGCTCTCCAAGCTCGGCGAGTGCGCTCTCGAGAAGCTCCAGATCCACGTGCGGACGGTAGCGTGCGCCCCGTGGTCGACCTCCGCTCCGATACCGCCACGCGACCGACCGAGGGGATGCGACGTGCCATCGCCGAGGCTGCGGTCGGGGACGAGCAGAAGCGCGAGGATCCCAGCGTCAACGAGCTGCAGGCGCGCGTCGCGGCGCTGCTGGGTCAGGAGGCGGCGATCTTCGTCCCGACGGCGACGATGGCCAACCAGATCGCCGTGAAGCTGCACGGTCGACCCGGCGACGTCCTCATCGCCGAGGAGACCGCGCATGTCGTGATCTACGAGTACGGCGGCACAGCGGCGCATGCCGGCCTCATGACGCTCGGGCTTCGAGGGGACCGCGGCCGCCTGACTCCGGAGCAGGTGCGCGTCGCTGCGGAGCCGAGCACGAAGATCGCGGATCAGCGGGCGACCGTGCTGGCCCTCGAGGACACGCACAACTCGTCGGGAGGGCGCGTGTGGCCTCTCGACGAACTCGACGCGGTGGTCTCTGCCGCCGGCGAGCTCGGGCTCAGCGTGCATCTCGACGGCGCACGCCTGCTCAACGCCACGACGGCGCTCGGCGTCGAGCCGTCCGTCGTGGCGGCGCGCTTCGACACCGTGACCCTGTGTCTCTCGAAGGGCCTCGGCTGCCCGCTCGGCGCGCTGCTCGCCGGCTCCGAGGAGCTGATGGCTCAGGCCTGGCGCGAGAAGCACCTCTTCGGCGGTGCGATGCGGCAGGCGGGGATCGTCGCCGCCGCCGGCCTCTATGCGCTCGACCACCACGTCGACCGCCTCGCGGAGGACCACGCGAGAGCGCGAACCCTCGCCGAGGCGCTCGACGCCGCGGGCGTGCCGGTCGATCTCGAACAGGTCGAGACGAACTTCGTGCAGATCGACGCCGCCCGCCTCGGCCTCGAGCGGATCGAGGCGCTGGGGCGGCTCGCGGGCGCCGGCGTGGGACTCTCCACCACCATCCACCCGACGGTCATGCGCGCCGTCACGCACCTCGACGTCACCGACGACGACATCGCGCGCGCGTCGGAGCTGATCCCTGAGGCCCTGCTCTCGGCCGTGCGGGCCTAGGCGCGGTCGCCCGCGACGTAGAACGCGACGACCACGACGGCGTAGCCGCCGAGCAGGAGATAGCCGCGGGCTCGGCTCGAACGGCCCTGGAAGATGATCAGCGTCGTGTAGACGACGGATCCCGCGAGCGCCGCGATCTCGACCGGCCGGAAACTCAGCGAGAGCGGGTCGATGAGCCATGAGAGCAGCGCGACGGCCGGAATGAGGAAGACGGCGACCTGCGCGGCCGAGGCGAGGGCGATCTCGGCGGCCAGCGCGATCTTCCCACGGAATGCCACGACCGCGGCCCCACCGTGCTCGGCGGCATTCCCGACGATCGCGACGATGACCGCGGAGACGAAGAACTCGGAGAGCCCGACCTTCTCTGCAAAGACCTCGAGGGACCCGACGAGGATCTCGGCGATCAGTGCGGTGACCAACGTCGCGGCCCCGAGCACGACGAGCGCCTTGCGAAGCGACCACCCGTCGATGTCGTTCTCGGACGCTTCGTGCATGGCGGTGTGGCGTCGCAGCGAGTACCAGGTGACGACGACGTACACGAGCAGCAGGACGATCGAGATCACTGCCGACACCCTGGCGAGGCCATCGGTGTCCGGATCGCCGCCCCAGGCCGGTACGGATGGGATGAGGAAGACGACTGTCGCGAACGCGACGAGCCCGAGCGAGAGGAAGCTCGAGAAGCGGTCGAGCGTGCCCTTCCCGCCTGCGACGAGAGAGGCGCCGAGGACGAGGAGCAGGTTGCCGATCACGCTTCCCGAGAGCGACCCGCGCACGACGTCCGTCAGGCCGTCGTTCACGGCGATGAGCGCGATGATGAGCTCCGGAGCGTTCCCGAAGGTTGCGTTGAGAAAGCCGCCGATGCCCGGGCCCGTGTGCTCCGCCGCGTGCTCCGTCGCCTCCCCGATCAGCCACGCGAGCGGGATGAGAGAGATCGCCGCCAGGACGAACTCGACCGTCTCCGGTGGGTGCACGAGGTAGTGCAGCACGATGGTGATCGGCGCGAGCGCGAGCGAAGCGAAGAGGGCCTTGCGCACCACGGGCTTCAGACCCTACCGACCTCACGCTGCACGCCAGCCCGTGTCGCCACTGCCTGAAAACCGCCTTCTTGTCAAGTCTTGCGCGGGGTGGCACGGGGTGAACACAATCGGGGGCGTGGAAGACACCAGCGCAGGGGTCGAGCTCCCGCTCCGTATCCAGGACGAGGTCGCCTGCCGCCACTGCGACGTCCACTGCGAGAAGGTCGTGTACCCCGGCGCCTGCCTCCGGATGGCGTGCCCGTTCGTCTACGCGTACGAGGCCTGGGGGCACACGTACGTCGGCTGCATGCAGAAGGTCTACGAGGTCGAGATCGACCTCGAGCTGCTCGAGCAGGCCGAGACGGGACGCAGCGGCTTCGGCGCTGTCCGTGCTCGCCGGGCGCCGCTCCCGATGTGCGAGGTCGAGGTCGTCGGCACGTACCCGCATCGCGAGGACGAGCTCGGGTGCCGTATCCCCGAGTTCCACGAGCTCCCACGCGAGCGCGCCACGTTCCGCGTGTTCGCGACCGTCGACGGCTAGCCGCGTCGCTTCCAGGAGGCCCAGCGGCGCACACCGCGGCGCCTGAGGTCACGCATGCGATCGAGGTCCTCGGTGTCCTCCCCCTTGTTCTCCCACGTCTCCGTGATCGCTGGCAGCCCCTTGAACGCCGGGTGGCCGAGGAACGTCGCGAGCCCGTCGGCGATGACGCCCTCGCCGACGATCGCGTGCCGGTCGCGGTTCGACCCGAGCGCCGTCTGCGAGTCGTTCACGTGCAACACGCGGACACGGTCGAGACCGACGCGCGCGTCGAGATCCTCGAGCGCAAGGGCCAGTGCGTCGGTGTCCGTGACATCGACGCCGGATGCCCACCAGTGACAGGAGTCGAGGCACAACCCGAGCCGGGGGTGCCGGTCGACCGCGTCGGTCAGGGCGGCCAGCTCGGCGATCGAACGGCCGACCGTGCCGCCGGCGCCTGCAGCGTTCTCCATGCAGAGCCAGAGCCTGTCGGTCGTCAGCTCGAGCAGTTCCCGCAATGCCGGCTCGACGAGCTCCACAGCGTCGTCGAACCCGATCCCGAGGTGCGAGCCGACGTGGAAGACGATGGCCTCGGAGCCGATCGCGTCGGCCGTCTCCATCGTCGCGCGAAGCGCGGCGAGCGAATTGTCGCGGACCGTCGCATCGCGGCTCGCGAGGTTGACGAGGTAGAGCGCGTGACAGGAGACCGCCTTGATCCGCGCCTCGCGGCGTCGCTTCCGGAAACGTTTGACCTCTTCCCTCGTGTGCTCCGTCGGCCGCCACATCCGCGGGCTCTGCGTGAACACCTGGACCGCGTTCCCGCCGATCTTCTCGACCAGGTCGATCGCCTTCGAGATCCCGCCCGCAGCCGACACGTGAGCGCCGAAATACACCGGGGTAGGCTAGTTCGCATGTCCGTCCGAGTCCGCATGGCGCCGTCGCCGACGGGTTTTCTGCACATCGGCGGCGTCCGGACGTTCCTCTTCAACTGGCTCTTCGCGCGCGGGCGCGGCGGCGAGTGCCTCCTGCGCATCGAGAACACCGACACAGGCCGCGAGGTCGAGGAGTCCGTCGACCAGATCGGGCGGTCGCTTCGCTGGCTCGGCATCGAGTGGGACGGCGAGACGACCTTCCAGCTGAACGTCATGGAGCGCGCGAAGGAGGAGGCGAGGCGTCTCGTCGACGAGGGCACGGCCTACGAGGACGAGGG
>Ga0070688_100000631_pt1 | contig 17583 bp, 17 predicted proteins | sample KBSS13HmetaG_FD_64679 | JGI IMG/M metagenome (GOLD analysis project Ga0070688, IMG submission 64679) | Switchgrass rhizosphere microbial communities from Kellogg Biological Station, Michigan, USA - KBS S1-3H metaG | ecosystem: Host-associated > Plants > Roots > Rhizosphere ...
CGGCGTCACGTCCAGCAGCACGACGTCCTTGACGTCGCCCGAGAGCACGGCGCCCTGGATCGCGGCGCCCACCGCCACGACCTCGTCCGGGTTCACGCCCTTGTGCGGCTCCTTGCCGAACACTTCCTTCACCAGCTCCTGCACCTTGGGCATGCGCGTCGAGCCGCCCACCAGCACCACCTCATCGATCTGCGAGGCCGAGTAGCCGGCGTCCTTCAACGCCTGCACCACCGGGCCGCGGCAGCGCTCGATCAGGTCGGCCACGATCTGCTCGAGCTTCGCGCGCGACAGCGTGATGTTGAGGTGCTTGGGACCGTTCTGGTCGGCGGTGATGAACGGCAGGTTGACGTCGGTGGACATGGTGCCCGACAGCTCGCACTTCGCCTTCTCCGCGGCTTCCTTGAGCCGCTGGAGCGCCATCGGGTCCTTCCTGAGGTCGATGCCCTCCTGCTTCTTGAACTCGTCCGCGAGCCAGTCGATGACCTTCTGGTCGAAGTCGTCACCGCCCAGGTGCGTGTCGCCGTTCGTGCTCTTCACCTGGAACACGCCGTCGCCGATCTCGAGGATCGAGATGTCGAACGTGCCGCCGCCGAGGTCGAACACCGCGACCTTCTCGTCCTTCTTCTTGTCGAGGCCGTAGGCGAGTGCGGCCGCCGTGGGCTCGTTGACGATGCGCTTCACGTCCAGCCCGGCGATGCGGCCGGCGTCCTTCGTCGCCTGCCGCTGGCTGTCGTTGAAGTAGGCGGGCACGGTGACGACCGCCTCGGTGACCTTCTCGCCGAGGTAGTCCTCCGCGGTCTGCTTCATCTTCTGCAGGATGACCGCGGAGATCTCGGGCGGCGAGAACTCCTGGCCGCCGGCGTTCACGCGCACGTCGCCGTTCGGGCCCTTCGCGACCTGGTAGGGCACGAGCTTGATCTCGCCCCCGACCTCGTCGTAGCGCCGGCCCATGAAGCGCTTGATGGAGTAGATCGTGTTCGTGGGGTTGGTCACGGCCTGCCGGCGTGCGACCAGGCCCACGAGCCGTTCGCCGTTCTTGGCGAACGCGACCACGGACGGCGTGGTGCGGAAACCTTCCGCGTTCGCGATCACCTTGGGCTCGCCGCCCTCCATGACCGCCACGCACGAGTTGGTGGTGCCAAGATCGATGCCGATGACCTTGCCCATGAGTGATGGTTCTCCGGGTATTCCCAAGCCACGCCCGGCGCGGGTCGCCGGACGTGGCCGTGAGTGTGTTCAGGATGAAGCGAAACTAGTTGATCTGCACCTCGATGTCGCGCGGCTTGGCCTCGTCGGCCTTGGGCACGTGGACCTCGAGCACACCGTCCTTGTACGACGCCTTCACCTGGTCGGCACGGACCGGCAGGCCGAGCGTGAACGATCGCTCGAACGAACCGTAGGCGCGCTCGGCGCGGTGCAGTGAACCTTCCGACGTCTTCTCCTCGCGCTTGCGCTCGCCGCGCAGCGTGAGCGTGTCGTTGTGGACCGTGACCTTCACGTCCTTCGAACTCATGCCCGGAAGGTCCGCGCGGAACACGTAGGCGTCGGGCGTCTCCTCGACGTCCACCGCCGGCGTGAGCGCGCTCCACTCCGGACGGAGCGGCGCCGGGCTGAAGAAGTCTTCGAACAGGCGACCCAGCTCGGTGTCGAGCGCGGCCGGCTGGAGGCCATTGCGACGAGGAAGCCAGCGAACGAGTGACATGATGAGATCCTCCTAGAGGGTTGGATGAGTTACCGGCCCGCGCCGACACATGAGCAGATGCCGCGCTGCGGACCTCGTTTGCTCGCTTGTTACTGCACGCCCCGTGCCATCGCGGCTGGATTTTCCTCGGGCTCTATTCCGCACGCGGTTACGCGATTCCATTCAAGCGTGGTCGAAGACGCGTTCCAGAGCGACACGGTCGGACGTTCCATCGCGTGACGGCGCGCGTTCCACATCGGAACGAGGACTTGGGGCGCGCTCCCGCGCTCTGCTAGCGTGCCGCGCTCATGCGCATCGCGCTCTTCCTGCCGCACGTGGGCGTCTTCGGGGGCGTGCGCCGCTACCTCGAGCTCGGGAACGAGTGGGTCGCCCTGGGGCACGACGTCACGCTCCATCACCCGGACGGCGCGCCGCCCGCGTGGCTGCCGTTCGCGGGCCGCACCGCGACGCTCGCGAGCGCGGCGGGCACCGAGTCCGACCTCGCGATCTGCGGCGATCGCGACACGTACGCGTCGTTCCGTTCGCACCGCGCGCGCCAGCATGTCTACTACTGTGTGCTCGAGGGCGACCCGGGGCTGCCCGCCGCGCTCGCCGACCCGGAGGTCACGCTGATGGCGAACTCGGGGCCGCTGGTGCAGCGGCTGAAACGCAGGGCGCGCCGCGAGGTGCTGGACGGCGTGGGCGGCATCCGCACCGAGCGCTTTCGTCCCGCGCCCGCCCTGCGGTCGGCCTCTCCATTGCGCGTGCTCGTGAACGGCCGGCGCTCACGCGCGAAGAAAGGCACGGACATCGTGCTCGAGGCGCTCGCGGGCCTCTCCCGCAGCACTCCCGCGTTCGAGACCGTGCTGTTCGACGCGGTCGACCCGGCCACGAACCGTCAGGACCCGCGCGCTGGCGCGCCGCTGCCGCCGAACGCCCGCTTCGTGCTGAACCCGACGCAGGACGAGCTGGTGGCGCTCTACCAGTCGAGCCACGTGTTCGTCGCCGCCGAGAAGAAGGCCGGCTGGTGCAACACCGCGCTCGAGGCGCTGGCCTCGGGCTGTGCGCTCGTGTGCACGCGCAGCGGCACGATGGACTTCGCGCGCGACCGCAGGAACGCGCTCGTGTCGTGGAGGAATCCGTGGTCGCTGCGCGCAGCGATCCGCCGGCTGCTCACCGACGCCGAACTGCGCGAGCGTCTCGGCGCCGCGGGCCCGGCGAGCGCCGCGCCGTGGTCGTGGGACAAGCTCGCGCGGAAGATCCTCGCCCAGCTCGCCCGCCCGGCGGGGCGGGCGGCTAGCGAAGGATGAGCCCGCGCGCGGAGCGCACGTCCGCGCCCGTGCGCAACCGGATCTCGTAGAGTCCCGCGGGGAGCGCGCTCGACACCGCCAGCGAGTGCCACCCCGCCGCGGCGCCGTCGACCTGCTGCTGGTGCACGCGGCGCCCGAGGACATCGAACAGCTCGAGCGTGACGTCGCCAGGCTCGGCCAGGTTGAACGCGATGCGCGGCTGGCCAGACGGCGACGGATTCGGCGTGAACCCGGCGAGCGCGAGACGGCTCTTCGGGCGCGGATCCACCGCCAGCGGTCCCGCGATCTGCACCAGAGCCGCGCGGATCTGGGAATCTCCCGCCGAGCGCAGGTCCGACCACGCCAGGACGGCGGCGCCGGTCGCGACCGGCGCAAGGTGCAGCGTTCCCACACCGGCATGCAGCGTGACCACCCCGGTGCCATGGGTCGCGAACGCCGGATCCAGCCGGCCGTCGTGCCACACGTGGTGCGCGTAGACGTCGCCGTTCGCGACGTCGCGGCCGTCGCGCCATGCCGCGAACGCGCCGCCCGCGCCATCCGACGCCAGCGACAGATCGTCACGCGCGCCGGGCGCATCACACACGACGCGGCCCGTGTCGGGCCAGCCGGCCGCGACCAAGCCCGCGGCCGTGATCTTCTGCATCCGCACCTGCACACCGTTCGGGCCCGATGTGGTCCAGGCGAACAGGATCGAACCCGCGTCCCCGGCGACCGCGGGTACGTAGCTTGGAGAGGCGGTCTCCGAGATCACGGGGACGCCGTTCAAGGGCCATGTGGGGTCGAACGCACCGGTCGCGAGCACGTGCAGGAGCCGCGGCGGCATCAAGCCGTACCCGCCGAGCGTGAGGAGGAGACCACCACCGGCGCCGTCGTCCACCGCGTTGAGTGCGGCGATGTGCTGGACGTCGAGGTGCAGATGCCAGAGCGAGCCGGACCCGTCGACGCGATCGATCCACGCGTCGAACCCGTCGCCGCCATATCCGTATGCAAAGGACACGCCGCCAGCGGCCGGGAAGAGGCTGCCACCCGTGCCACCGTAGTAGGGAGAGGACGCGATGCCGACCGAGCCATCCCCGACGCCCGATGCGCTGATGTGCTTCGCGCTGGCGCTCGAACCGTTGTAGCAGATGTCCGGGCAGAAAGAGTAGTCGTAGCGCACGAGGATCCAGCCTCCACCCGCGCCATCCGGGCAGAAGTCGACGAAGGCCGCGTTGTTGGCCCCGTTGGGGAACGTGAACGTGTTCCCGCCGGGAGACCAGCCGGTCGCCAACGCCCCGTCGCCGTGCAGTCGCGTCACGGCGCAATCCGCGCCCACGAGCCAGCCCAGCACGATCCCTTGGTCGCCGTCGCTCCGCGCGCTACGGAACGATGGGGAGCTGCCGTCCGCAGCGACGGGGATACCGGCTGCGGGGAAACCCGGGGCGAGCTGGCCGTCGCTCGTCAGATGGCTCAGTAGCACTTGCTTCGGCGACGGACCGGAGTACTGCCAGCCGATGAGCGACCCGCCCGTGCCGTCTGGGACCACGACCGGCGACACGTTCGTCCCGCTCGCGGAGGAAACGAGGACGCCGTCGACGGTCCATTGGGCCCGACTCGGCGAGGCGTCGAGGAGCAGGGCGATCGCGATGGCGAGGCTGCAGCGCGGGTGGCTCACGGCGACCTCCGAGGGTGCGGTGGCCGGACCCACGGAGTCTAGAACCGGACGCGCAACGTTTTCAACACCTTACAAAGACACGGCGAGCCGCGCCTGGAATGCGTTTCGGCTCAGCGCTTCGGCAGGTACCCCGACTTCTCCTCGGGCACGAGCAGCTCGTCCTTCGTGTAGATGAACGCGTCGCGGTTGTAGTCCGAGAGCTCGTAGTCCTTCTCGAGGTAGATCGCGTCCTCGGGGCAGGCTTCCTCGCACATGCCGCAGAAGATGCAGCGCAGCATGTTGATCTCGTAGCGTTCGGCGTAGCGCTCGCCGTGCGAGACCGGGTGCGCGGGGTCGTTCTCCGCGGCCTTGACGAAGATCGCGTCCGCCGGGCAGGCCACGGCGCACAGTTCACAGCCGACGCAGCGCTCGAGGCCGTCCGCGTGCCGGGTGAGGATGTGGAGCCCGCGGAAGCGCGGGAACATCTCCAGCTTCTCTTCCGGGTACTTCACGGTGAACGGCTTCTTGAACAGGTTCTCGAGCGTGACGCCGAGACCCGTGGCGAGTTCCTTGATCATCGGGTTCCCCAGTGCGGACCGCATGCGAGGCCGACCATGGCGCTGCGAACAGGCAGCGTATCGGCGCCGCCACTGACCCGCAAGCGCGCCCGCGTCACCGCCGCTGCGTGTCGCTCCAGATGCGAGCCGGATCGACCCAGACGAAGAAGCCCTGTCGCACCCGCGGCTTCAGCCCTTCCGCGAGCGGCTCGCTCGCGTACTGGTAGCCGGCACGACCCCATGGCCCCACCGGGAGCGTGACGCCGCCGCCATAGGCGACCGCGTGGATGTCGCGTTCGCGATCGGAGACGTAGCCCACGCGCAGCGCGAGCAGCTGCAGCAGCTCGGCCTCGAGACCCACGTGATCGACCTCGTCCTCGCGGTCGAACGCAATCTCGGTGCGCAGGTCGTGATCGTAGGCGAGCGTCGCCGTGAACCCCGGTGCCTCGGCGGGCCGCCACCACGGTGGCGACGCTGGCGGAGACGCACGCTCGGCCGGCGGTCGCGCCGCCGCGTGGAGCGCGACGGCGCCGCGGCGGAATCGCGTCGGGGTTCCTGCGAACGAGCCGCCGGACTCCAGCACCTGGTTGAGATCCGAGTAGGCCGCGGCGAGATCGAGCCGGAAGGGCGCCGCGGGCCACCACATACGGCCCAATGCGAGCCGCCCGCTGACGCCCCAATCGTCCGATTCGCCCTCTTCGAACGTGCCGCCCAACAGGCTCGGCTCGAGGCCTCCATGCGTGCGCTCGGTCTGGTAGCCAACGGCGAGCTCGCCCACGTCCGTGAGCCGCACGCGGTCCGGATCGTGCTCCGCGCGCAACGCATCCAGCAGCCGCAACGGCGAGATCGCGAGGCCGAAGCTCCGAGTCTCCTCGAACAGCGAGAACGTCAGCGGATCGACCGGCGTGCCCCCCAGGGTGATGGGCCCGGAGTCGAAGCGCGCCTTGCCGAGCCCGGCGAAGGGCTGTCCCATCAGCGACATGCCGATGCCCGCACCACCGATCAGCAGCTGCTGCGAGTCGAACACGATGTGGTTCGAGAACGAGGGGTTCAGGTTCGTGTGCCCCTGCACCCAGCTCACCCCGCGCAAGCCTGCGAGCGTCGCCGGGTTCGCCCACACGTCCGGCTCGCCCCAGAGCACCGCCGCGCCCGCACCCGCCATCGCGGCGGACCGGATCGAGGTCGCGATGTCGAGCGTGATCGGCGGCGGCACCGATTCGAAGATGATCTGTGCGCGCGCAGGCGCGCCGGTGCACGCGAGCAGCACCAGGGACGCGGCGCCGATGCTTCGCCGGCAGCTGCCGCGCATCAGCGCGCGTCCTCCCAGATGCGCGACGGGTCCAGCCACAGCGACCAGCCCTGGCGGAAGAGCCGGTCGGTGCCGCTCGTGAACGGCGGCGTGCTCGCGAGCTGGTAGCCGACACTCCCCCACGGCCCGATCGGCAGCGTCACGCCACCGCCGTAGGTCATGCCCTCGATGCTGCCGCTGGGGTTGTCGGGATCGGAGACGTACCCCACGCGCAGCGCGAGCAGGCGAAGCACGGCGGCTTCGAACCCGTAGTGATCGCTCCCGGCATCCGGGGAACCACCCGGCTCGAGGTGGCGCAGGTCGTGGTCGTAGGCGAGTCCCATCGCGAGCGTGGGGATGTCGCCCGGCCGCCACCACGGGAGCGACGGCGGCGACGACGCGCGTTGGGACGGTGGCGCCGGCGACAGCCGCAGCGCAACGCCGGTGCGGTCGATCTGGACCGTTTCCGCCGCGGGGTTCCCGGTCGCGGCAGCGAGCGTGTTGAGCTGCGAATACGCCCCGGAGAGATCGAGCCGGAACGGCGCGTCCTCGCCCCACCAGCGCGCCAGCGCCAGCCGGGCGGCCACACCCCAGTCGTACGTCGACGCCTCATCGAGCGTGAAGCCCGGGTCGATGAACGCCTTCGAATCCTTGCTCTGGTAGCCGACCGTGACATCGCCGTACGAGGTGAACGAGCGCGGGTGCTTCCCCAGCCGAGTGAAGGTCTCGGCCAGTTTGAGCGGCGAGCCGCCCACGCCCCAGCCCTCGCTCAAGTCGTACGGCGAGTAGCCTTCGGTCCCGAACGGCGGCAGGCTCACCGGCCCGTAGTCGATCTTCGCCTTCCCGAGCCCCGAGATCGGCTGGCCCATGAACGAGAAGCCGAGACCGCCGCCGCCGATCAAGAGCCGCTGCGAGCTGAACACCTGGTGGTCGTCCACGCCGGGCAGGATGTGCGTGTGGCCGGTGACGAAGCCGATGCCGCGCACGCCCGCGAGCGATGCCGGGTTCGCCCACACCCCGGGCTCGCCCCACATCACCGCCGCGCCCGCGCCGCCCATGGCGGCGGAGCGGATCGAAGTGTCGATGAGCAGGGACGTGGGCGGCGGCGCGTAGAACTGCGCGCGCGCGGTTCCCGCCGCGGCGCTCGAGACGAGCAGCACGGCGAGCCAGCGCCGCGCGAGGGTCCATGTCGGACGCATGGAATCAGGCTCCGGAGGGTGGGAAGCTCGCCGCGACTCTACATCCTCGGCAGCGTGATGCCCACCTGCTTCTGGTACTTCCCGGCCTTGTCCTTGTAGCTCACCTCGCACACCTCGTCGGCCTCGAAGAACACCACCTGGGCGATGCCCTCGTTGGCGTAGATCTTCGCCGGCAGCGGCGTGGTGTTGCTGATCTCCAGCGTCACGAAGCCCTCCCACTCGGGCTCGAACGGCGTGACGTTGGTGATGATGCCGCAGCGCGCGTACGTCGACTTGCCCATGGTGATCGTGAGCACGTTCCGGGGGATGCGGAAGTACTCGACCGTGCGCGCGAGCGCGAACGAGTTGGGCGGCACGATGCAGACCGGGCCCTTGAAGTCGACCATGGAGGCCGGGTCCACGTTCTTCGGGTCCACGACCGTGGAGTTCACATTCGTGAAGATCTTGAACTCGTCGGCGACGCGGATGTCGTAGCCATAGCTCGAAAGCCCGTACGAGATCACGCCCTCGCGCACCTGCTTCTCCTCGTAGGGCTCGATCATCTTGTGTTCCCGGCACATCCTGCGGATCCAGTGGTCGGGGCGGATCGACATGGCGCTCCTTCGCGAATCGTAAGCGGGTCAGAATCGTCCGAGCAGCCGCACGGCGTGCACGAGCTCGGGGATCAGGAGTTCTTCGAGGGCCTGCCGGACTGCGCCGGAGGAGCCGGGAAGGTAGACGACGAGCCGCCCGCGCGCGACCCCGGCGCCCGCGCGCGAGAGCCACGCCGCACTCCCCACCTCGCGCGCGGAGAGCGCGCGGAAGCGCTCGCCGAATCCCGGGAGCGGGCGATCGAGCAGCGGCTCGAGCGCCTCGGGCGTCACGTCACGCGGCGCGAGGCCCGTGCCGCCGGTCAGGAGCACGACGTCGATCGTCCGTTTCCCGAGCGCGGCGCGGACGGCACGCCGTATCGCGGGGATGTCGTCCTTCACCCACGCGCGCGACGCCACGCTCGCGCCGGCGCCCGAGAGCAGCTTCTCCGCGAGCGCGCCGCTCGTGTCGTCGGCGCCGCGGCGGGTGTCGCTCACGGTGATGATCGCGACCCCGACCGCGCGCGGGGCGCGTTGCGCGCGCGCGTGCTCAGGTGCGCGCGTCTCGGTGCGGCGCGGGCTCACGCGACCGTCGCTCCCACCCAGGAGGCGAGCGGCGCGGGCGCGATGCCGAACTCCGCCGCCCACGGCTGTGGCTCAGCCAGGCGATGCTCGCGGATCTCCTCGAGTGGCGGCTCCCAGGCGCCGCCGCGCGTCCCCCCCGGCGAGTGCGCGGCCAGGTCGCGCAGCTCAGCGAGCGTCACCGCCTCGCCGCCCGCCACCTCGTACCAGCCCTGCCAGGGGCCGCGACCGTCGAGCGCGCGGAGCAGCGTCTCGACCGCGTCGGTCTCCGCCACCGGGTTCACGAGCTTCCGCCCGCCCCTGGGGAGCGAGGGCCGTGCGCGCAGCTTGCGCCACAACGGCGTCTCCGGTCCCACGAGCGGCGCGAAGCGGAGCGTGAGCGTGGGCGCCCCGCCCGCACGCACGTGCTCCTCCAGTCGCCACAGCCGCTGGAGCGAACCGCAGCGCGCGTCGGGGTGGGCCCCGAGTCGCGAGAGCACGAGCACGCGGAAGCTCCGCGAGCCGAGCGCCCGGACCGCGGCGACGAAGTCGAACACGAACGGACCATCCGAGACCGCGAGCGAGACCGGCTCGTCGCCCTCGGGCAGCATCTCCGGCCGTGCGTACACCTTGTGCCCGTGCGCGGTGAGCGCGCCCAGCAGGCGACCCGCGGGCGGACCGAGCGGCCCGGGCTGGACGACGATCAAGGGGCGAGGCCCAGCGCCAGTGCGAGTTGGCGACGATGAGAGAGATCGTGCTCCGCCCAGCCGCGCACCATGTCGCCCAACGGGAAGCTGCCGCGGAGCGAGTGCACGCCGACGCGCGCCCAGTCCTGCCGGCCGAGCGGCGCCAGGCGCACGACCAGCCGCTTCCGCAGCGAGCGCCAGTCCTCGAGCAGCTCGCGCGCATTGACGCCATCGTAGCCCGCGACGCGTTCGCGACCGCAGAGGTCGATGTCGGGCACGGCGGGCGTGGCACTCGTGAGCATGACCTCGAGCCGCGGCAGGTAGACGTCGCGATCGGCGTCGCGCAGGTGGCCCAGCACCTCGAGCGCGCTCCAGCGCTCCGGCGCGGGTCGCGCGGCGATCCGTCCGGGTGCCTCGGCGAGCCGGTCTTCGATCCAGTCGGGCGATCCCGCCAGGGTCGCGATCAGGCCGCCCCATTCGCCGAAGGTCATCGGCCCGCGGCCGACGGCGCTGATCCCCGGGGCGCTGTCCGTCGCCGGGAACGGGCGCGCGAACCCCTTCGCCAGGTAGGCCTGCGCCAGCTCCGCGTAGTGTTTCGCGCCGTCCACGATCGCGGCGCGATGGTTCTCCTTCACCGGACCCAGCACGCGCGCCGGCGCGCCCACCGCCAGCGAGCCGGGCGGGATCACCTGGCCCTCGGTGACGAGCGCGCCCGCGCCCACGAGCGAGCCCGCGCCCACGCGCGCCTTGGAGAGCACGATCGCCCCCATGCCGATCAGGCAGTCGTCCTCGATCGTGCAGCCGTGGATGATGGCGCGATGCCCCACGGTGACGCGCGCGCCCACCACCGCGGGCGCGTCCTCGTCGACGTGGACGAGTGTCAGGTCCTGGAGGTTCGTGTGCGCCCCGATGGTGATCGGCGCGCCGTCCCCGCGCACCACGGTTCCGAACCACACGCTCGCGCGCTCGCCCAGCGTCACCTCGCCGACGACGGTGGCCCCGGGCGCCACGAACGCCGTGGGATGGAGCCGGAGCCGCGCCGGCCAGTCCTGGTGTCGATCGCTCACGGGCGAGCCACCTCACCCACGAACGGATTGCTCTTCCGCTCGGCGCCGATCGTCGTCGCAGGGCCGTGGCCGGGGAGCACCTTCATCTCGTCGCCGAGCGGGAACAGGACGTCCCGGATGCTGCGCTCGAGCTGGTCCCACGACGCCCCCGGCAGGTCGGTGCGCCCCACGGAGCCGGCGAACAGCACGTCCCCGGACCACAGGGTCGAACCGTGCTTGAAGGTCACGTGACCGGGCGCGTGGCCGGGCGTGAACAGCACGTTCATGTACTGCTCGCCAAGCGGCACGCGCTCGCCGGGGACCAGGTCGTGGCCCACCTCCGGCACTTCGACCGGCGGCAGGCCGAACATCGAGCCCTGGAGCTCGACGCGCTCGAGCAGCGGCCGGTCGCTCGGATGCAACGCGAACACGCCGCCCACCGCCTGCTGCACCGGCAGCATCGCCGCGACGTGGTCGTAGTGGGCGTGCGTGGCGAGCAGCCAGCGCACGAGCAGCTTCTCGCGCCGCACGAGCTCGATCACCTTCCCGGGCTCGAAGCCCACGTCGAGGATCGCGGTCTCGCGCGTCGCGGCGTCGGTGACCACATAGATGTTGTTCGCGAACGGTCCGACGTCGTGGAAGGTGCGGTTCTCGAGCATCCTCACTTCATCCGTCTGTAGGCTCTCTGCAACAGCAGCGCGTCGTTCTCCATCTCGGGACTCTCGCACACCACCCAGCCGCCGACGCGCTGGTCCTTGAGCGCGCGCAGCAGCTCCCGCCAGCGGAACTTCGTCCGCCGGAGCGGCTGGTGCCGGCGCTCGCCCCCGGGGCCGTATTCGATCCCGGAGATGTGGACGTGCAGCCGGTCGAGAGCGGGCCGTCCGAGCCTCGTCTCGATCGCGGCCAGCGTCGCGGCGAAGTCGTCGTAACGGTTGTGCTTCCCCAGCTCGCGGGCATAGCGGTGCGAGAAGTCCACACAGGGTAGCACCCCCGGCACGGCCGCGCTCCACGTCAGCACCTCGTCCAGCGAGCCCACCTGGGTGGCCTTCCCGGTCAGCTCCGCGCGCACGTCGATGGCGTGGCGCCGCCGGCGCAACGCAGCGGTGACGCGTTCGAGCTCGGCCTGCACGCGGCGCGCAGCCTGGTCCGCCGCGAGCCCGCGGTAGAAACCCGCATGGAAGCAGAACGACGCTGCGCCGCAGCGCGCGCCGAGCCGCCCCGCCTCCTCGAGGCGCGCGCGGCTCCGCGCCACGATCTCGGGCGCGCCGCACAGGTTCACGTAGTAGGGCGCGTGCGCGGTGAGCGAGACGTCGTGCTCACGCGCGGCGCTCGCGATGGCGTCGGCCGTGGCGTCGCTCATGCGCACGCCGTTCACCCACGCCATCTCGAGATGGTCGAGCCCGAGCTCGCGGGCCCTGCGGATGCCGTCCACCGTGCGTGGCCGCGGGCTCGAGAGCGGGATGCCGGAGGTGCCGAAGCGGAGCATTGGGGTCAACGCTTGTAGCCGATCTTGCGCAGGAAGTCGCGGCGCGCGGCCCGCTCTGCCTCGCCCTCGATACCCTTCGGAGGGCTACCGTCCACGACGCCCACGACGCCGCGCCCCTGCTCGGTGGTGGCGACCAGCACCTGCACGGGGTTCGCGGTGGCGCAGAAGATGCGGCAGACCTCCTGGCACTGCTTGATCGCCGGCAGCACGTTGATCGGGTAGGCCCCGCGGAGCACGAGGAAGAACACGTGTCCCGCGCCCACCGCCTGTGCCTGCGTCGCGGCCGCGTCCACGAGCTCGGCCTCGTTCCCCTCGGTGCGGATGAGACAGGGGCCCGAGGCTTCGCAGAACGCGAGCCCGAACCTCGCCTGCGGCACCGTGGTGATCACGATCTCCGCGATGTCCTCCGCCGTCTTGATGAAGTGCGACTGCCCCACGACGACGTTACAGTCCGCGGGAAACACCAGCGGCACGGCGGTCAGCTCCATGTTCCCATCCCCCGAAGTCACTAGAACGCCTGCGACGAGCCGAACGAGAATACCGGGGTTCGGCGTCCGTCGCGCGTGGGCGAGAGCGGGTAGGCGATGTCGAAGCGCGCCACCTGGTGTTGCGAGGCGTGCGGGAACGAGAAGCGCAGGCCGAAGCCGGCGTCGTGGTGCCACGGGGCGTTGTCCGACCCCGTGCCCCAGGCCCGGGCCGCGTCCACGAACACCGCCCCGCCCAGGCTCGCGAGTGCCAGCACGTCGCGGGCCGCGACCCAGCGCGCCTCGCCGTTGAACCGCCAGATCTGCGTGCCGGCGAGCGCCTGGACACCGTACGCGCGCAGGCCGTTCAACCCGCCCACCACGCTCTGCACTTCGCGCGGGGCGTCGGCGGCGACTTCACCGTGCCCCGCCACCACCAGCACCAGGTCCCGGCCCGGCTGCTGGATCCAGCGCGCGTCCACCAGCGCCAGCGTCTCGACCGGGACGCGGCGGAGCCGGGTCGAGAACCGGGTGCGCAGGAGGCCGAAGCCGAAGCGCCGGCTCGAGTGGCCCGCGTCCAGCCGGGCTTTCACGATGCCCTCGTCGGCGGTGCTCCCCAGGGCGCGCATGGCGAGCCCGCCCTCGAGGCTCATGAGCTCGCCGACGTCGAAGTCCTCGACCGGGTCCATCAGCTCGACGCCGAGGCGCTCGATGTAATGCGGCCGCCACAGCGTGTAGCGCATCGAGCCCCAGCGCAGCTTCAGCTCCTCCTCGCCCGAGGCCACGTCGATCGTGGAGATGGGCGAGAACTCGGTCGGCCCGTAGTGCCGGTCGTGCAGCGCCATGCCCACCGCGACGCGGTGCACCACGCCGTCCGTGGAGCGGCTGCCGAACGCGTATTCGGCCTGCGCCACCCGCTGCGTGAACGGGAACGTGGCGGAGACGAGGCCGCTCTCGTAGAGGAACTGGCTGGCGTCGGCCCGCGACCACGACGTGGTCCACGATCGGGTGTCGTCGAGCGAGCGGAACGGGTCCAAGATGTAGTACGAGTTCGAGACGCCCGCCGTGCCCGTGGACGCCTTGGCCTGCGCCTCGAGCTGGGTGCCGAACAGACGCTCGCCGGTGAGCGCGAACGAGCGCGACTTGCCGGTGGGCTCGCTGCGGAACGCCAGCGACACGGCGAGGCCGAGCCCCAGCATGTTGCGCTCGGTCAGCCCCACCGAGCCGTACGTGATGCCGCCGCCGCGCTCGACGTTCAGCTCCGGCTGGGTCGTCCACTGGTCGTGCGTGGTCACGAGCACGTCCACCGAGTCGTCCACAAGCCGCGAGCGGATGACCTCGGGCTCGATGTACTCGAGGTCGCGCAGCAATCGCTGGCTCTCGAACACGCGGTCGGCGGTCCAGATCTGCCCCGGCGCGATCAGGAGCTGCGAGCGGACGGTCGCCTGGCGCGTGCGCACGTGCAGCCGGTTGGCGCCCGAGTAGACCGGCGAGAAGCGGCTGTCGGGAACCGGGTCGAAGATGCTCAAGCAGCGGATGTCGATGCGGCGGATCGTCGCCCCCTCGCAGCGCGCGCGCACGACGCTGTCGCTCGCGGGGCCGTAGGTCGCCTCGGTCTGCCCGAGGACCGTATCCGGGCGGCTCGGGAGCGCGCCGAGCGTCGTGTCCGCGATCGCACGCAGCGTCGTGTCCGGGACCGCGCGGCCGCTCGTGTCCGGCGCCGCGCGCAGTGTCGTGTCCGGGCGGGCGGCGCTCGTGTCCGGCCGCGCCTGGGCGCAGGCCTCGCGCACCCCCGGCGCCGCCACACAGAGAATGAGCGCGAGGGCGGCCGCCATCGCCCTCGCGCTCGAAGACGGCGCGAGCCTTCTCAACCTCTCAGAGTTTGACGCCGATACGGTCACGCGCGAGCTGGGCCTCTCCGCTCTGGGGGAAGCGCTTCACCAGGTCCTCGAACGTCTGCTTGGCCTCGTCCTTGCGACCCAGCCGCTCCTGGCACAATCCGACCTTGTAGAGCGCCGCGGGCGCGCGGTCGCCGTTCGGCCAGCGCGTGCCCACCTGCTTGTACTCGACGAGCGCACTGTCGAAGCGCGCCTGCGCGAAGAAGCACTCGCCGGCGCCATACTGGGCGTTATCGGCAAGGTCGGCATCCGGGTTCTTGGTCAGGAAGTTCCGATAGCCCGTGAGCGCCATGGCGTAGCGGCCCTGGGTCAGGTCGGTCGTGGCCTGGTCGTAGAGCTGCGTCGGGTTCGACGACCCCGTGGTCGCGGGCTTGGCGGCGCCCGCCGAGGAATCCGTGGCCGTCGGCGGCGGGATCGAGCGCGGCGGCTGCCGCTCGGAGGCGATGCGGAAGCGCGCCATGATGTCGTCCAGTTTGCCCTCCATGCGGTCGAGCGACTCGGCGGTCTCGCGTGACGTGCTCGTCGCCGTGGCGCGCGTGGACAGGATCAGGTCCTTCTGCTCGGCCAGGTCGCGCTGGGTGTCGGCGACGACCTGCGCGCTCACCGAATCGCGCGCCGACATCACGTCCACCTGCGTGCGCAGGCTGTCGAGCCCCGACTTCAAGAGCGCCACCTCGGCCGTGTAGCAGCCGGGCGTGCCCAGCGCCGCCGCGATGAGCAGCGCCGCTGGCGCGGCCCAGCCGGCCTTGCGGAAGTGCGCGGACGCGCGCGCCGTCATCGCGGCGTGAACTCCACGCGGCGATTCCTGGCCCACGCGGCTTCGTCGTGGCCCTCGTCGACGGGGCGTTCCTTCCCGTACGAGATGACGCGGAAACGCGTGGACGGGATGCCCTGATCGCTCAGGTATTGCTGCACCGCCTCGGCGCGCTTCTGTCCCAGCGCCTGGTTGTACTCCACGGTGCCGCGCTCGTCGCAGTGGCCGTCGACGGAGACGCTCAGGTCCGGGTTGTCGCGGAGCAGCTTCGCATTCGCGTCCAGCGCCGCGCGCGCGGCGTCGTCCAACTGGAACGAGTCGTACCCGAAGTGGATGACCTGCAGGTCGCCCGCGGTGACCGCGGGCTTGGGCGGCTCGGGCGCCGGGGTGGGCGCGGGGGCCGGTGTCGGCGGTGGCGTGGGCGCCGGCGTGGGGGTCGTGGACGCAGGCGGCACGGGCTCGGTCTTGGCCGGCTTCTTCGCACAGCCGGCCCCGGTGACGGCCAAGGCCACGGCCAGCGCCAGCGCGATGATGCGGGGGCTCCACTTCATAGTGTGTCCTCCTGGCTCCGAGCGTGATGCGGTATCGAAACGAACCTTCAGGACCCGGTCGACCTTCGTGGCGACCAGGCGGGCGACATGGCGCGGCGTGCGCCGGTGTCCAGCTTGCGGGGCAGGGCGCCGTCCAGGTCGGTGACCCAGAGACCGTACCCCCCGTCGCGGTCCGACGCGAACACGAGGTGGCGCCCGTCCGCCGACCAGCGCGGATTCTCGTTGTTGCCGCCGGTCACCGCGGGCTTCGCCCCGGTGCCGTCGGCGCGGCAGGTCCACACGTCGAAACCACCGCCGACGCGGTTGACGAATGCGATCCGGTCGCCCTTCGGCGACCACGCCGGCGAATCCGTGTAGTCGACGTCGAACGTGAGCCGGCGGATGCTCCCGCCCACGGCGTCCATCAAGTAGATCTGCGGGCTCCCCGAGCGATCCGAGGTGAACGCCAGCTCGCGCCCGGTCGGCGACCACGCCGGGGCGGTGTCGATGGAACGGTGGTTCGTGAGCCGCTGCGCGTTGCCCCCGCGCGCGTCGAGCACGTAGATCTCGGCGTTGCCGTCCTGCGACAGCGTGCACGCGATCCTCTGGCCGTCGGGCGCGTAGGCGGCGCTGGTGTTCAAGCCCGGGCGCCCGGAGATCAGGAACGGCTTGCGCTGCTCCGGCGACATCACCCAGATCGCGGGTCCGTTGCCGGCGCGCCACGAGGTGAAGAGCAGCAGCGAGCCCTCGGGTGACCACGAAGGCGACTGCACGATCGACTTGTCCGCCGTGAGCGCGTGCGCGTTGGCGCCGTCGGCGTCCATGATCCACAGCTCCTTGTTCTGCCCGTCCTTGGCCACGAACGCGATGCGCGTGTCGGCGACGCCGCGCTCGCCGGTGATCTGCTGCACGCAGTCGTCGGAGAAGCGGTGCAGCACCCGCCGCCACTCGGAGGCCGGCCCGGAGTAGTCGCGCACCAGGATCGCGCGCCGGGCGGGGAAGTCGCGGAGCTCGCCGGAGAGCTTCACCTGCGAGCCCTCGACGCTCCAGCGGCCCCCGGTCACGAACTGCGGCTGAGGGTCGCTCGCCGACGGCGCCCACTGGCGGTCGACCTCGAACACCGCCGAGGCCTGGAGGTCGTTCGCGAGCACCTGGTCGGCGTCGCGCGCGGAGGCGTTCCCCGACGCCGGGCCCTGGAGCGATTCGCAGCGCAGCGGCAAGCGCGCGATCGAGCCGCTCCTCACGTCGATATGAACGTCTCCCTGGGCGCTCGTGCGGTTCGGGACGAGCGCGATCGCGAGGGCCAGCGAGAACAGCATGCGAACGGTGTTCTTCATGGTGATTGCCCCGTGTATTCGAAGCCGAAGTGGATGCCGAGGTCGGAACCGGCGTAGCCGAGCGGTAGGGGCGGGAGCTGCTCGGTGATCGTCACGGCACGGATCGCGGAGTCATCGAAGATGTCGTTGCCGCTCGCGGTCTCCAAGCGGAGCTGGCTGATCTCGCCCGAGCGCGAGACGCGGAAGTAGACCTCGACGCGCTGGCCCTCGTTGGAGCCCGCGGGCGGCGTCCAGTTGCGCGCGATCTGCGCGCGCACGATCTGCAGGTAGTAGGCGAACTCGAAGCTGGCATCGTCCACCGCCACCTGGCCGGAGACGCCGTTCGCCACCTGCGCCATGGGCAGCACCAGCTGCTTCGCGGCCGCCGGCGGCGGCGTCTCGTCGCGCGGCTCCGTCGCGGGCTTCGCGCTCGGCGGCGCCGGCTTCGGCTGCTGCTTGACCTCGGGCTTCGGCTTCGCCTTTGGCTTCTCGATGCGCACGCCCTGGTCTTCGTCCGGGACCACGGCGTCGTTCGCCTTGACCACCGGCGCCGGCGGCGGTGCCGGTGCCAGGTCCCCGATCAGCGCCACCTGCACGACGTCGGG
>Ga0070688_100000633_pt1 | contig 17527 bp, 18 predicted proteins | sample KBSS13HmetaG_FD_64679 | JGI IMG/M metagenome (GOLD analysis project Ga0070688, IMG submission 64679) | Switchgrass rhizosphere microbial communities from Kellogg Biological Station, Michigan, USA - KBS S1-3H metaG | ecosystem: Host-associated > Plants > Roots > Rhizosphere ...
ATGTCCCTACCAGCGCAATTTGATCAAGAATCTCGCAGCTGAATTACCTAGCGCGCCGCGGCCGGTGATGGTGGCGGGCCCGCCCCGACGTTCTCGGGCACCGCGCCGATCTGCTGGAGGAAGCCGAGCCGATCCGTTTCCAGGACGGCCGCGACGATCTTGCCGTCCTTGAACCGGAAGATGCCCACGCCGGGGTTCGAGAAGGTCTTGCCCGTGGCGGGGAAGGCGCGGAACGCGCCCTTGTGCGTTCCGGTCCAGTGCCAGCGGACGGCCACCCGATCGCCCTCGGCGACGAGATCGTCGATCGTGTAGTGGATGTCGGGGAAACCGGTGCGCAACCCGACCACGATTCCCCGGAACCCGGCCGGACCCTTCTCGCCCCGAGGCCCGACGTACTCCGGCCCGACCAGCTGGTCGACCAGGGCGAGGTCGCCCTGGTTGAAGCCCGCGTCGAACAATCGCTCGATGCTTCGCTTGTTCTCGTCTCGCGTCTGGTCGGACATGGCAGAGCTCCTGTTCGAGGGATGCGCGCACGCGCCCGCCGCCAGGGTGGCGAGCACGAGCCCGGTCGTGGTGTTTCGAATCGCTGTGGGTGTCATCGCGACCAAAGCTAGGGCCCGCGAGGTATTTCATCCAGTGATGATTCGTGACGTGTATCATCACGTACCGTGAGCCTTGCGGCGGTCGATCTGAACCTGCTGCTGATGCTCGACACCGTGCTGGCCGAGCGCAGCGTCGTGCGCGCCGCGCGCCGACTCCACGTGACGCCGTCCGCGGTCAGCAACGGGCTGGCCCGCCTGCGCGCCGTGCTGGACGACCCGTTGCTGATCCGCAGCGGACGCGGCGTCGTCCCCACGCCGCGCGCGGCGGCGCTGGCGCCCGCGCTGGCGGGCGCGCTGCGCGATCTCGACCACGCGATTCACGACGGCGGCTTCGATCCGGCGACGACCGATCGCGAGTTCACGCTCGCCACCGCCGACGTCGGACAGGTCGTGAGGCTGCCCGGGATCGTGGCGGCCCTCGCGGCGCGGATGCCGCGCGCGCGGCTGCGCGTGGTCAGCATCGACACCCTGGCGGCGACCGGTGGCGTGGCGGGGACGGAGGTGGACGTCCTGATCGGCGCCGGCGAACGGGGCCCCGGCATCCACGCGCAGCCGCTCTACCAGGAGCACCTCGTGCTGGTCGCGCGCGCCCGCCATCCGACGATCAAGAACCGTGTCAGCAAGCACCAGCTCGCGGCGCTCCGGCATGTCGTGGTCCAGGTCGCGCCGGGGCGAGGCAACCGCCAGGTGGCCGCCGGCTATGCCGCGCTGGGCGTCGATCGCGATGTCGCGGTCGTGGTTCCGACGTACACCGCCGCGGCCGCGGTCGTCGCCCGCACGGATCTGGTCGCGTCGCTGCCCGCGAGTCTGGTCGGCGTGCTCGGGCCGCGGCTGGCGTTGCGGCGGGTGGCGACACCCCTGCCGCCGATCGCGACCACGGTGAACCTCATCTGGCACCAGCGCACCGATCAGGATCCGGCGCTGCGCGCCTTCCGGGACCTGCTCGCGCGCGTCGCGGCGTCGGGCGGCGGTGCTAAGCTTCGGCCGAGCGCGCGGCGTTCACCCGATGGCAGTGCGTGACGTGATCGAGGCGGCGGCCGACGAAGCCGAGGAGGCGGGCCGGACACGCCGCAAGCCGAGCTACCCGGTCAGCCGCCGGCTGGCGGCGTACCTCGCGCGCTTCCGGCGCGAGATGGAGCTGCCCGTCACGTACGCCAGGCTGGAGGGCTTCCGCGAGAGCTTGCCCCTGGCCGATGCCGAGGGCCGCGACACCTTGTGGGAATCGGTCCTCTATCCGCCCGGCGAGATGGAGGCGTTGAAGGTCGACCTCAAGTACATCTACGCCTTGCTGAAGGTCCACGGCGACCTCTCGGTCATGGACCACCTGTACGTCGACCGGATCGACTTCTGCAGCTTCGGCAACTCGCTGCCGTTCCGGATCCGGATCGTGAACAGCATCAACGAGAATCCCGACTACTTCTACATCAAGAAGGCGGATGCCTCGCGCGTCTACGGCCTGGAGCTGGAGCACCTGCTCTCCCCGAACCGGCTCAATTACTTCACGCACGTTTCGACGCTGGTCGAGGAGCACGTCGCCGGCGTCCCGGGCGACATCTTCACGCGGCGCTGGCTGGAGAACCGGGAGATCAAGCCGATCCGCGTCGCCAAGGAGCTGGTGAAGTTCAACGAGCGCTGCTTCATCCGCTTGCTCGGCGACATGCGCAGCTACAACTTCGTGTTCGTCTTGACGCCCGACTTCGAAGGCTGGCAGGTGCGCATCCGCGCGATGGACTTCGATCAGCAGTCGTACAGCGGGCGGCGCACGTTCTATCTGCCCCAGTTCTTCCGGGACAACCTGGCGCTGGTGCAGTTCACCACGAACCTCCTGGACCTGAAGACCGCGTACCAGTATCAGCGCGAGGAGCGGACGCTGCTGCTGATGCGGGCCGAGGCCGCCCAGCAGCGCCTGGACATCCTGCTGGACGCCATGCACGGCGACGTGCTCGCGCCGCCCGAGAACGTGATCACGCTGCGCCAGGGCCTGGCCGAGCACTTCGACGCGGACGTCTTCCTCAAGTGCGAGTCGATGGCCGCCCTGGTGCGCGAGAACATGCGTCAGATCCGGCTGGAAGACAGCCGGCGGCCCGGCCGCGGCCCGTAACCGCTGGAAATGAGGTAGGTTCCCGCGCGGCGAAAAAAGGCGCCGCGGACGCGTCGATCTCGACCGGGTTCGTTCGTCGCCAGGAAAAGGGCGCTGACGGTCAGCGCCCCAGCGAGAGGAGCGAGGACGATGCGAGTCATTGTGATGGTCAAGGCGACGAAGAACTCCGAGGCCAGCGTGCAGCCCAGCGCCAAGTTGATGGAGGACATGGGCAAGTTCAACGCCGAGCTCGTGAAGGCCGGCATCATGCTGGCGGGGGACGGCCTGACGGCCAGCAGCAAGGGCAAGCGCGTTCGCTTCTCGGGCTCGGGCGGAAAGCGAACCGTCGTCGACGGTCCGTTCGCCGAGACGAAGGAGCTGGTCGCCGGCTACTGGATCTGGCAGGTGCGGTCGATCGAGGAGGCCGTCGAGTGGGTGCGCCGTTGCCCGGACCCGATGCCCGGCGAGGAATCAGACATCGAGATTCGCCCGCTGTACGAGGCCGAGGATTTCATGCCGAAGTGACGCGCGTGTTAGCCTGAGACATGGCGCCGACGGGGCTTGCCCGGGCTTGCGCGACGGCTGCGCTGGCGCTGTTGCTCAGCGCCTGCGGGGGCGGATCGGATGGACCGCCCCGGGATCCGTGGGAGCACCTGATGACGGCGTGCACGACGTGGGCGCAGGCCGTGTGCGAGAAGGACGCGCAGTGCGCGCCGCCCGCGGAATCGACGTGCATGTCGACGGCGCTGGCCGGTTGTTTGTCGGACGGCCAGCAGGGCGGGGTGGCGTGCGTGCCGGCGGCGGCCAGTGCGATCGAAGGCTGCGCCGGCGGCCTGACCGCGATGACCTGCGCCGACTACTGCACCACCACCGCGAGCGGCAGGGTCTGCTCCGCGCCCTGCATCTGGCTCTGCTGACCGGCCGCTGATCGTCCCTTCCGGTTCCAGTCCCGCGGCAGACTGGTTTCGAAACTCGTATGGAAGAAAACGACGACTTGAGCATTTCGCCCTGCTCAGATTGAGCAGGAAGCCCTTGCCAGAAATCTCGCCCCTCGGTACGGTCAGGCGGTCGGGGGACCAAGGTGACCACGCGGAGCACGATCCTGGACGAGGCGGACGTTGCCCTCCCTGACAGGGCCGGGATGCATCTCCTCGTCATGTCTCCGGATTCGTTCAACACGCATCCGCTGCCGAAGGTGGGCGACGTGACCATCGGCCGTTCCGGAAAGTCGAAAATCGTAGTCGAGGATCCGAAAGCGTCACGCGAGCACGCACGGCTCTACGTCGACGTCGAGCAGGGCTGCTACTACATCGAGGATACGGGAAGCGCCAACGGCACGTTGGTACGCGACACCGTCATCCCGAAGCTCGAGAAGGTTCCGGTGGCGCCGGGCGAGGCCATCGCCATCGGTACCACGGTGCTGATGGTGCAGCAAAACCGGACCACGCTCGGCCACCAGCGGCTCTGGTCGCACGCTTACTTCGAGACCCGCCTGGAGGCGGAGTGCGCGCGCGGCGACACGGCGGGCGGGCGCTTCGCGCTGGTCCGCGTGCGGCTGCAGCGCCCGCTGGCGTGGACGCGCCTGGCGCCGATCCTGGCCCTGGAGATCCCCGCGCCGAACGTCTTCGCGGCCTACGGACCGAGCGACTACGAGTTGTTGCTCATCGACCGCAGCGAGGAGCAGACGTCGGCGCTGGTCGAACGGCTCGAGGCGGCGCTGACCGGCGTCGAGACGCAATGCACGACCGGCGTCGCCAACTACCCGCGCGACGGGCGGACCGTCGACGAGCTGCTCTCGTTCGCCAATACCCGACTTCGGCGCGGTGGGGCCGGCGAGGTCGGCGCGTCGTCGGCGACGGCCGAAAAGACCGCTGGTGAACGGACGTGGGCCTTCGGCCCGGCGATGGCGCGCGTTCACGAGCTGGCCCTGCGTGTCGCGGGCGCGAACATCAACGTCCTGATCCTGGGAGAGACGGGGGTCGGCAAGGAAGTTCTGGCGACGATGCTTCACCAGCGATCGCCGCGCGCGAACAAGCCGCTCGTCGCGCTGAACTGCGGCAGCCTGCCGGAGACGATCATCGAGAGCGAGCTGTTCGGAAACGAACGCGGCGCCTTCACGGGCGCGACCGGCAAGATGGGGCTGATCGAATCGGGTGACGGCGGCACGGTGTTCCTGGACGAGATCGGGGAGCTGCCGCTGCAGGTGCAGGCGAAGCTGCTGCGCCTGATCGAGACCCGCACGATCACGCGCGTCGGGGGCCTGAAGCCGAAGCTGGTCGACGTGCGGTTCATCGCCGCGACGAACCGCGATCTCGAGCGGGAGGTCCTCAAGGGGACTTTCCGGAGCGATCTGTTCTTCCGCCTGAACGGCATCAGCCTGTCGATTCCACCGCTGCGCGAACGCAAATCGGAGATCGCGCCGCTGGCGCTGGGATTCCTGCGGACCTTCTGCGGCGAGGCTGACCGCCGGATCCCGCGGCTGGGCGAGGACGTGATCGACCTGCTGTGCGGCTACTCGTGGCCGGGAAACATCCGAGAGCTCAAGAACGTCATCGAGAGATCGCTGGTTCTGTGCGACGGCGACGCGATCCTCCCCGAGCACCTTCCCAGCGACAAGATGGTCGCCGAACCTCTCGCGGCGCGGGTCGAGGCGGCGCTGGCGTCGCGGCCGCCGGTGCCGAGCACGCTCACTTCCGAGGAGCAGGCCGAGCGGCAGCGCATGGTCGATGCGCTCGAGGCGCACGTCGGCAATCAGACGCGCGCGGCCGAGGCGCTGGGCATGCCGCGGCGGACGTTCGTCGCGAAACTGGACCGCTACGGAATCCCGCGGCCGCAGAAGGGCGCGCCGCGGCCGCCCGGGCCGCCGCCGACGCCTCCGAGCCCCTCCGAGAGCTGATCGCGGCGCGTCGCCCGCCTTCGGGCGCGCGCGGGCAACGTTGCGACGCGATACCGACATGTACCCGTGAGCCATTGCGGAAGGCATGACGACACCCATCACGCATGGATCGCACTGTGTTTCCGGCGCTGGTCGCCCTGTTCGCGGCGGCCTGCAACGCGAGCGTGAACGCGCCGTCGGGCGCCGCGCGTGGCGGCGCGGGCGGGACTTCCGGCACGACGGGAACCGCCGGCACGAGCGGCGGCGCCGGCGGTCACACCCCGGATATCGGCGTCTCGGACGCGGGCCCGCGGCCGGAGAGCGGACCCACCGAGGACGCGAACTGCGGTCTGCAGAACTTCGCGCTCGATCGCCGGCCCGCGATCGTCGTGCTGCTGCAGGACCGTTCGACGTCGATGCGCAACACGCTGGACGGCGGCAAGACGCGCTGGGCGACCGTCGTCGACGCGGTCAAGCCGGTGCTGCAGCAGACGCAGGCGGGCATCTCGTGGGGGTTCAAGCTGTTCCCCGACGGCAAGATCTGCGGCGTCACCGCCGGCGTGAACATCGCACCGGCGCTGAACAACGCGGGGCCGATCACGTCCGCGCTGGACGCGATCAAGGTCGAGGCCAACCTGTCCGACAACCTGGGCCTGTGGGACGGAACGCCGGTCGGTCCGGCGCTGCGACAGACGGCGCTCTACCTGGCCTCGCTTCCCAGCGACAAGCAGAAGTACATCGTGCTGGCGACCGACGGCCAGCCGACCTGCGCGGGCGCCGATCCGCTGCTGGGCGGCGGCAAGCCCGACGATGAAGACCTGCCCAGCGGTCCCGCCGCCATCGCGGAGGTCGCCGCCATGGGCATCAAGGTGCCGGTCGTCGGCATCTCGTTCTCGAAGACGTGGGATCCCGCGAAGCTGAAGGACAACGAGATCACGTTGAACGACATGGCGAAGGCGGGCGGGATGCCGCGCCCGACGGACCCGGCGTACTACGGCGCGAACTCGTCGACCGAGCTGACCTCGGCGTTCGCGCAGATCACGGGCATCGTCATCAGCTGCACGTTCGATCTGAAGGGGATGAAGCCGCCGTCACCGGACGACGTGGCGGTGAAGATCGACGGCGTGAAGGTGCCGCGCGACAAGGCGCACGGCGAGGGGTGGGACTACGACTCCGACGCGGCGAACGTGGTCATCTACGGTCAGGCGTGCGACCAGCTGAAGGGGATCGGCGCGACCAACAACGTCCAGATCATCTTCGGCTGCCCCGGGATCATCATCGAGTAAGGCGGCGGCGCGCCGGCCACACGGGCCGTGCCAGCATGCCGAGATAGCTGGGCGGCAAGGGCTCGTCGGACCCGAGCGGCCAGGACTCGGGTCCCGTCGGGCGGTGGTACGTGCCGAACAGAAGATCCGTCCACGGCGCGAGGTTGGCGAAGTTCTGGGCGCGTGCCGCGCGGAGATGATGCCAGTGGTGCAGCTCGGGCGCGCCCAGCACCACGCGCAGCGGGCCCAGCGGCAACCGAACGTTGGAGTGAATGAAGATCGCCCACATCCCGCGCAGCGCGATCAACCAGGCGATCTGCGCGAGCGAAAATCCCAGCACGATTGCCGGCAGATTGACCGAAAGCTGCGTGAGAAGCCCGTCGAGCGGGTGCTCGCGGTGGGCGGCCAGCCAGTCCAGGTGCTCGGCGCTGTGGTGAACGGCATGGAAGCGCCACAGGAGCGGCACCGCGTGGCAGGCGCGGTGGAACCAGTAGACGGAGAGATCGCCCAGCATCACGACGACGATCGCTTGCATCGGCAGCGGCCACGCGGCGAAGCCGGCGCGCAGGCCGCGCGGGACCAAAGGATTGATGCGCGCGTCGAAGGCGTGGATCGCGACGGCGGCGAGGCCGATCCAGACCAGATACTGGCCGGCGAAGAAGGCGAGATCGGTGAACCAGCGCGGGCGGAACAAACGCTGGCCCGGCCGCGCGGGGAACAGCAGCTCGAGAGGCCAGATCACGACCGCGAGCGCGACCAGGCTGACGCCGGCGGCCCACGCGGAGGCGGCCAGATTGGCGACGAAGGTGGCGAGGAAGGCGCTCACCGCGCCCCCTGTTGCTGCGGCGCGGGTGCTTGTTGCGGCGCCTGTTGCGGCGGCGCTTGCGTCAGCGGGCGCGGCCGCAACACAGTCATGCTCTTGGTCGCGGGCGCGTAGACCGGCTCCGGTTCCGCGGGCGGCGCCTGCGTGGGTGCCGGCGCCGCGGTGTCGTGCAATTCGCCCGGCGGGAGGACGGGCGCGGCCTTGGTGGGCGCGGCGTAGACCGGCGCGGGCCTGGGCGGCGCGAGGCACGCGTTCACCATCATGATGGCGAGGAACGTGAGCGCGCTGGTGATGGCGAGCGCCTTGAGCACGAGCCGCCCGAGACCCTGCTCCGGTCCGCGCTCCATCTCCTCCAGTGTACGCGCTTCGAGCGGGTTTGCTCGGGCCGGCCGCGAGCCACTACACTGCCGCCAACTTCGCGTGAGGTGAACATGAACCGGACCTGTGCTGGGTTGCTGCTCGTTGGAGTCGTCGTTTTCTTCGCGGTGGACGCGCCGGCGGCGCCCGCCGCGCCGGCCGCCGCGGGGCGTCGTCCCGCCGTCGCGCCCGTCCCGTACATCGTGAAGAGCGCCGCCTCGCTGGCCGAGATGGAGAAGACGCTGCAAGGGAAGGGCGGCAAGGCTGGCGATCTGCTCAAGCCCGCGCAGACGTCGATCGAGATCGTCCTGCGCCACGAGGAAGACTTCCAGCAGCCCGAGCTGGAGGTGCACGACGGCAAGGACCATATCTTCTTCGTGACGGACGGTCAGGCGACGCTCACGCTCGGCGGCGAGCTGGTCACACCGAAGGAGATTTCGCCGGGCGAGTGGCGGGCGGCCAAGTCGGCCAATTCGAAGAACGTCGACGTCGCCAAGGGCGACCTCATCTTCATTCCTCACGGCACCGTTCACGGCCGCGGCGTCAAGGGCCGCTTCACGATGGTGATCGCCTCGTTCTTCCCGGGCGGTCCGCCGCCGCCCGCGCCTGCGCCCGCTCCCGCTCCCGCCAAGAAATGAAATGGCGCTGGACGCCGAGCTTGAAGAGGCGTTGCGCGTCTACCTGGACGCGTCACCGAACGGCAGCATCTATCCCCACGGCGGCAAGGGCCGGGTGCGCGCGCGCTACGGCGCGGCGGCGGACCGCGTCCTTGCCCGGGTCGAGGAATTCCTCCACCCGCTCACCGAGATCCCGGACGCGTGGGCCGGCGAGGCATACGTTCGCGCCGGCGAGCTCGCCGAGCAACGCGCCCGCGAGCGGAACCCGGATCTTCCGCCGTTGCTCGCCAAGGCGATCGGCAACTACGTGTCGTTCTGGGTGTGGCACGGCTGATCGCGCCGCCGCGATCGCCGACCATTCAAGGACTCGCGCCGACCGTTCGGTCTGAGAGCGCCGCGCGTCTGCTCGCGCCTCGCTACCGTGTGGCGATGGCTCTCGACCCGATGCGCGTTCCGCCGGCGCTGCCGGCTCCCCGTTCCGCCCGTCCCCAGCCGGGGACGATCCTGCTGGTCAATCCGTTCTACGCGAAAGACGTCAACGCCAGCTTCGGCAAGCACGTGCTGACGCCGACGCTGGCGCTCACCAGCCTGGCGGGGGCGACGCCGCCCGGCTGGCGGATACGCTACTGGGACGAAAACTTGTTACAGGGCCCGCCGCCGCTGGATCCCGTTCCGCAGGTCGTCGGGATCACCGTGCACCTCACCTTCGCGCGGCGCGCCTACGAGCTGGCAGCCTGGTTTCGCGCGCACGGCTGCACGGTGATCCTGGGCGGCCTGCACGCGCTTTCGTGTCCCGACGAGGTGGCGGCGCACGCCGACGCCATCGCGATCGGCAACGGTGTGCCGCTGTGGCCGCGCATCCTGGCCGACGTCGCGGCCGGCACGCTGGCGCCGCGCTACCAGGCGGAGTACGGCGACTACGCGCTCGAGCCCAGCCCCGACCGATCGATCCTGCCGCGCTGGGGATTCCTGACGGGCGCGTCGCTGATCGCCACCCAGGGCTGTCACAACCGCTGCGGCTTCTGCTATCTCGCCACCGGTGACACGCGCATCAAGTACCAGATGCGCCCGCCCGCGCAGGTCGCCGCCGAGTTCGTCGCCACCGGCGAGCCGTACGGCGTGTTCATCGACAACAACCTGGGATCGAACCGCCGTTACCTGCGCGCGCTGTGCGAGGCGCTGGCGCCGCTGGACAAGATCTGGAGCGCGGCGGTCACGCTGGACGTCACCGACGAGCCCGCGCTGGTTCGCGAGATGGCGCTGGCCGGCTGCACCGGCGTGTTCGTCGGCTTCGAGAGCCTGACCGACGACAACCTGCGCGCCGCCGGCAAGCGCAGCCCGCGCGCCGACGACTACGCGCGACGGATCGCGATCTTCCACCGCAACGGCATCCAGGTGAACGGAAGCTTCGTGCTCGGCTTCGATCACGATCGCCCGGATGTGTTCGAGACGCTGGCGAACTGGATTGAAGAGCAAAGGCTGGAGTGCGCGACGTTCCACATCCTCACGCCGTATCCGAACACGCCGTTGTTCCGGCAGATGCAGGGGGAGGGGCGCATGTTGCACGAGGACTGGTCGCTCTACGACACGGCCCACTGCGTGTTCCGGCCGAAGCACATGACGCCCGCGCAACTGGAAGAGGGCTACGCGTGGATCTATCGACGGCTGTTCTCGCTGGCGTCGATCTGGGCGCGGCGCCCGCGCCAGGCCAGCGCCGTGCTGCCTTACCTGGCGATGGCGCTCCTCTACAAGCGCGCGAACCCGCTGTGGCAGTGGTTGATCCGCCACCGCCTCACGCACGCGCTGTGGAGCCCGCTGGTCCGCCTGACCCGCGCGCGCCACCGGAACTTCCGCGCGCGCCTCGCGGCGTCACCGTCGGCGTCGCTGCCCGGACCGATGCGCCTGCCCGTGCGCCCCAGCGTCTGACTACCAGCCGGAGCTGGTGGCGCCGCCCAGGACGGCGTGGACCGCGTAGACCTGGCCGCCGTACATCTTGATCATGTGCATGTCGGTGTTGCCCATGAACATCGTCATGCCGACGGCGATGCCCGTCTCGGGATCGCCGATGAGGACGCGCGGGACCATGGCGGGTGGGTTCGGCAGCGGCCCGGAGCTGCAGCTCCCGCCGGCGCCGCCGCCTGCGCAGTTGAAGTTGCCGGCGCCGTTCTCCAGGCGGCGGCAGCTGCTGACCGCATTGCAGACGCCCATCGGAAACGCCCTGAAGTACTTGTCGATCCAGGCGGTCAGCTCGGCGCGCGTGTTGCGCTGACCGGACGGGACGGTCTCCCACATGATGGTGGAGTTGGCGGAGATCAGCATCGCGGTGTTGGTCGGTTGGACGGCGCCGCTCAGCTTGTAGTCGCCCGGGCGGACCGCGATGGTTTCGATCTCGGTGACCTGCTGGTCCACCAGCTTGAGTCGCAGGGCGAGCGGAATGTCCATGTTCCCTTCCGGAACGACCGCGTGGGTCGCGGAGCTGCAGATCTCGACGTCGAGCGCGCTCTGCGAGTACTTCACGGCGCCGGCGGTCATCCACAGGCCCTGGCCCAGCGTCATCACCTTGCCGTTCTCGGTGAACTTCACGTTGGACGCGAGCGGCAGCGTCGAGGAGCTGTGCGCGGCGAGCGCGGTGAAATAGGCGGTGATCGTGCCGCGGAGAAGGTCGCGCGTGCACCCGGTCGCGCTGCCGCCGGTGCCGCCGCTCGCTGATCCGCCGCGGCCGCCCGTGCCGGAGCCGCCGCCGCCGCCCCGACCCGCGCCGCCGGAGGTTCCGGCGTTGCTCGCGCCGCCCGTACCACCGCCGGCCGTTCCCGCCAGACCGCTCGTGCCGCCGCCGCTCGACCCGCCGGTACCCGCGATGCCGGATCCGCCCGTGCCGGCGTTGCCCGATCCCCCGGCGCCCGCTCCGCCTGGCGCGCCGGTGCCGGCCGCGCCGGCGCTCGAACCACCCGCGCCGGACCCACCCGTACCCGCGGTGGCGGACGATCCGCCGCTGGCGCCCGTGCCCGCGCCACCGCCGGTGCCCGAGCTCGATCCACCGCCACCGCCGCACGCGCCAAGGATGAGCAGCGCCGCGAACAGGCTTAGCCAGCTGGGAATCGCCATGTTGATGCTACGTTAGCCCCATTCCCGCGCGCGTTCCGATTGATCGGCGCGCAACGTTGCCGCGCCGCCGTTCTGTTCTGCGAATGACATGTCGTGCGGTGGGTATTTCGATCTACCCGCGCGCGGTGCGGCCGGTTCGTGGGATCGCTCCAGCCGGATCAGGGAATACCTGGCCCGGGGGACTTTGTCCGTGCTTCGAGTACAGGATGTCCGATCGGTTGGGGGAGCCGCTCGCGGCGTGCTCATGGCCGCGTGGGCGGGGTTCTGCCTGGCCGCCTGCCAGGGGCCGGACGAGTATTTCCGCGGCAACGATCTGGGACAGGGGCAGGCTGGAAACATGTCCCTGGGCATGGCCGGGAATGGTCCCGGCGGAAACGGCGCGACGGGTACGGCGGGCAGCTTCGTTGCGACCGGTACCGCGGGCAGCGTCATGCCGGCCGGGGCGGCGGGGACGACCGGAGCAGCGGGGACCACCGGAGCGGCGGGGACGACCGGGGCGGCGGGGATGACCGGAGCGGCGGGAACCACCGGCACGGGCGGGGGTGCTGCGGGAACCACCGGCGCCGCCGGTCGCGGCGGAACGACGGGCGCCGGCGGGACGACCGGGCGCGCGGGGACCACGGGGAGCGCGGGGCGGGGCGGGACGACGGGGACAGCCGGCCGCGGCGGGACAACCGGCAGCGGCGGGCGCGGCGGGACGACGGGGGCGGGCGGCACCAGCAATTCCTGCCCCCTGGGCGGCAGGCTGGATTGCTCGGCCGCCGGGTCGCTGGACATGACGCCCGACGGGCTGGTCGCCGACTTCTCGACCGGGCAGTGGAACGCCACGACCGCCAAGTTCTGCGACGCGCACGGGCTGGACGGTGGCCTGTCGTTCTACGCGGGCACCGGCTCGACGGCGATGGCGGCCGTCGACACGATGGCGCAGAACCTGAAGCTGAACTTCATGGTTTCGGCGGGGCAGTACGCCGGAGGCCGTCTCAACTTCGACTCGTGCGTCGACGCGCGGATGTTCAACTCGATCCAGTTCACGGCGTCGCTGGCGACGGCGGGCAGCCTCAATGGCTGCACCTTGCAGGTGCAGCTTCAGACGCAGGATCAGCGTCCGACGACGGCGATGAACCCGTCGGGAGGCACGTGCACGGCGGCGACCTGCGAGCGATACCCGGCCGCCACGCTGACGGCGCCGACCGCGACGGCGGCCATGGTCACCACGCGCTTCACGGCCTTCGACAATCCCGCGAATTCAGCGATCGCGACGGCGGGTCAGATCACCGGGATCCAGTGGCAGGTCAACTCGGGCAACAGCGGCTCGGGGACGTGCACCGTCGAGCTGCACATCGACAACGTCCGATTCGTCACGCAGTGATCAGGACGCGCCGGCCAGGGCGGCGTGTCTGCGCAGGCGCACGGCGTGTGTCGCCCAGTAGGCCACGGCGAGCGCCAGGATGATCGCGGCCTCGCCGAGAAGCGACACGCCGGTCGCCTTCGTGGCGTCCAGGACGATGACCTTCTGTGCGATCGCGGTCAGCGCGACCTCCAGGACGACCTCGACCTGGACGATTCCCGAGCGCACGTAGAACTTGAGGGCGGTCAATAACTCGACGCCGACGAGAACGAGCAGGAAGAAGCCGAACAGCTGCAGCAGCTCTTCCCGGTCGAGCAGGAGCTCTCGCGTCGTCGCGAGATCCTTCACCAGCATCCATCCGAGCTCCAGCGCGGCCACGGTGGTGACGAGCATCAGCAGCACCATCAAGAACAGGACGATGATGCGCTCGAACACCCGCATGGCGGCGTCCCACTTGTTCACCGGAGGCGGAAGTTCCGGCAGCATCAAAGTCCGCGGCGCACGTTTTTCGTTTCACGCTGCTTGAGAAACCAGCGGCACTTGGTCTTGCCGAACTCGCGCAGCTCTTCCAGCAGCGCCGGGTTGCGATCCAGCTTGGATCGGTAGCCGAGCTCGCGATCCATCGGGATGCGCTCGACGGTGATCGGGTGGTACCGCGAATCCGTCAGCCTCCCGTTCGCGATCGCGCGATTGAGCATGTCGATGAACGTCAGCTCCTGTTCCAGCGACAGATTGCCGGCCAGGGCGTTGCGGCGGTCGAGGATCTCGTGCGTTTGCGTGGGCACGCGCGCGCAGGTGCTGGAATTGATCTGGATGACCCAGATCTCGTCGACCTCGTATTCGATGAAGTCGTGGATGGGCGGATTCTGCGAAAACAGGCCATCCCAGTACACGCCGCGGCCGGGGACGTGCACGGCGCGGAACAGCTCGGGGATCGCCGCCGACGCCAGCAGGCATTCGGGCGACAGATCTTCGCCGTTGAACAGCTCGAAGTGGCCGCTCAGCACCTCGACGGCGCCGATGCGCAGGATCGGGGCGCCGGGTCGGTGAGCAAGCTCGTGCAGCTCGGCGAAATTGAAGTACTCGTTGAGGACGCTACGGAACTTGTCCTCGCCCCAGGTCGGCAAATGGTACGGGCTCACCTCGGGCATGACCATGAGGTCGCGCAGGTCCATGATGCCCATCAGTGTTTGATTGATGATCTGATCGAAGGGATCGCTGGCGGACATCGCTTGCCAGAAGCCGCGTAGCTTCTTCGCCCCGAGAGCCGGGTCGTTCCGGACCAGCCCGTCCCAGGCGAGCGCCGCGCAGATAGCGCCACCCGACGTTCCGCTGAGCGCGACGACGTCGACGTCGGTCGGGAGTGCCCCCATCAGCCATTCGAGCACGCCGGCGGTGAACGCCGTATGAGAGCCTCCGCCCTGACAGGCGATCGCCACGCGACGGCGCCCTGGGGTTGCCACGGAGCTCTCGACCGTCATCGTCGCCATGCGGGATGCGCAATGCAGACGACGTGCCCGCGCGGAGGTGCGCCGCGCGGCCCTGAGCATTACCGTCGCGTACCGCGCGCCGCCGAAGTGTTTCTTCCGGCGAACGATTGCTGCGACCGTCAGGCGATCTCAAGTTGAGTCAGTCATGGGCGCGGTGCGACCGACAGCGATTCACGGCGGCGTCGAGGGACGGTTCACCCGCGGCAGAGAAAGCCCGCGCGGGGTCGTCTGGTTCGGCGCGCGTTCCTTCTGGGGACACCTTCGCCACCTCGTCTCGGCGGCCATCGCGTCGGAAAACATCGATTCCCGCGACTGGATGACGCCTGATGATCCCGAGACCCTGCGCTCGCGAATCGCCCGGACTCTCGGGGGAAACGCGGCGGGAAGCACCCTGACCGAAGGCGTGGGACGGGACCTCTACATCGACTTCGTGGCCGACACCGGAGACGACGCAGCCGTGAGCCGCGCGGTCGCTGCGCTGGTGTTCGCCCCTTACGAGCTTCCCGACCCCGATCGGCCCGGCGAGGTGCTGACCGCGCCTCGCGGTGACATTCTCCTCTTCGGGGGCGATACGGCTTATCCGGTCGCGACCGCACAGGAGATCCTGAATCGCGTGATCGTGCCCTGGAACCAGGTGCTGCGATCATTGCCGGCGGACGAGCGGCCGCGCGTGCTCATGGGCATCCCGGGCAACCACGACTGGTACGACGGCCTCGACGGCTTCTCGCGCATGTTCCGCCGTCGGCCGGGCGACGCCGGCCTCCACGGCCCCGTGGTCGGCATCTCCCATGCGGTCGCCAAGAACGCCGTTGCCTGGGCGCGCGAGTTTGTCCACGGCGGCGCGGTGGACAAACCGCGCGATCTCATCCTGGAGGGTTACGTGCCGGTGCAGAGCGCCAGCCACTTCGCCCTCCGGCTGGCGCCCGGCATCGAGCTGCTCGCGGTCGATCGCCAGCTCACCGTTCTGGATCCGCGGCAGCAAGCTTTTCTCGGCGACCATTACCGAGGTCATCCCGACGCGGCGACGATGCTGGTGATGCCGGATCCAGCGTTCGCGTTCGGAGTTCCGTGGAAGGTCGGCGTGCAGGTGATCGAGAAGCTGAACCTCGATCTGGAGGGGCGCGAGACGTTCGTCCTCACCGGCGACCTCCATCATTACGAACGTCTCGAGACCGGCAAGACGTTGCACGTCATCGCCGGCGGCGGCGGCGCGTTCGTTCACCCGGCGCGCATCGCGAGCGGCGGCGTGACGCCGAAGGTGGCGTGGCCGAGCCGGGCGCAGTCTCGACGCCTGCTGCGTGGCGTCCCCTGGAAGCTGGCGCTGGGGCGTTCCGGGTGGTTGGCCCACCTCTGCTTGCTGGTCCTGTTCGCGCCCGCGATCGTCCTCGCCGGTCGCACAACCGGGCGCTTCGACGTGCACGTCGTCGCATCGATCATCACGACGATCGTTCTTGCGGGCGCGTTCGCGCTCATCGGTGGAGCGATTCAGCGGAAGGCGGTGTTCCCGATCGCGCTGGCCGCCGCCGCCGTCGTCGCCGCCATCCCGATCGGGGGCGCCGTGCTGGTGCGATTCGCGTACGCGCACCTCGGGGGGACGCCGTCGTCGCTCGCGATCGCCTGGCTGACGCTGCTCATCGCCGCGTTCGTGGGCACCTTCGTGTTCGGCGCGTTCCTGTCGCTGCTGACGTTGCTCGGGTTCGAGCACCTGCAGGCGCTCACCGCCCTCGACCACCCGGGGTTCAAGCATTTCGTGCGGCTGCGGGTGCGCGCCGACGGCAGCGGTGTCGACGGCTGGTGCATCGGCGCGACAGATCCGCTGCGCGCCGGGCAGAAGCCCGAGCTGGTCGATCACTTCACGTGGCGCCCCCGCACCAGGCACCGGTGACCGCCCGAAAGTGCGGAGGCTCCGGGCGATTTGACAGGTATCCGTCGATGGCGGACTCTAAAGGGGCGTGATCTCTCGGCGATTCTCCCGATGGCAGCAAGCGGCGGCGCTCGCGCCGGCCTTTCTGCTGCTGGTGTACTTGCCGGCGCAGGTGATGCTTCGCTGTCGGATCGACGGCTTGCTGCGGTCGGAGTGCTGCTGTCCGCAGCCGACCGAGGAGCACAGCTCGGGTCCCGCGTTCGAGGCGCAGGACTGCTGCGCCCGGGAGATGGTGAGCGACGGCCAGCGGCCCGAGGCGGACGTCGCGCGATCGGCGACCCGCATCGCGCCCGACGTCGCGCTCGGGTTTTTCGTCGCTCCCGCCGGGTCTGTTCCCGCGCCGGTGCACGTCAACGATCGGTTCGCTCGGGCGGCGCAGAGATACGGTCCCGCCCGCGAAGGCCCGCCTCTCGTTCTGTTGAAGCACGCGTTCCTGATCTGAGGCCGGATCACGACCGGGGCTGACCCGTGCGCGCTCGCGCGCGCGCGATCGGATCCGGGCGTTCGTCCATCCGTTCCCTCAACGATTTCCGCATCGGAGTGCTTCATGACATCCGTCCGTTCGATTGCATCTGTCTGCGCGCTCGCTTCATTCACATTTCTCACCGCGGGGAACGCCCGCGCCGCGTCCGGCGATGACGCCGACCTGGCGAGGAGCGCCCGGCTGGAGACGATCCTCCGCGTCGCGCTCGAGCGAAACCCGGACGTGGGGGAGAACCAGGCGCGGGCGCGCGCCGCCGAGGCGCGCAGCGACGCCGCCTCGCGGCTGCCGGACCTGGAAGCGAAGTACGAGCAGTGGGGTGTCCCGCTGCAGCGGCCCTACGCGTTGAACGAAGCGCAGATGCTGATGATCGGCGTGCGCCAGACCTTCCCCGCCTGGGGATCGCTGGACGCGCGCGGGCGCGCCGCGGCGGAGGAAGCGGGCGGCGCGCAGGACGCGTCGCGCGCGCGCCGGCAGGAGGTCGCGGCGCAGGTGAGACGAACCTTCGCCACCTACTACAAGGCCGATCAGGAGCTGCGCCTGCACCGCGAGCACGTCGG
>Ga0070688_100000638_pt1 | contig 17448 bp, 18 predicted proteins | sample KBSS13HmetaG_FD_64679 | JGI IMG/M metagenome (GOLD analysis project Ga0070688, IMG submission 64679) | Switchgrass rhizosphere microbial communities from Kellogg Biological Station, Michigan, USA - KBS S1-3H metaG | ecosystem: Host-associated > Plants > Roots > Rhizosphere ...
GGATTCGGAGCCGGCGGGACCAATGTCAGCTCCCACGCTCCCGGCACGGTGAACCAAGACTCCCCGTAGTACTGCTTCGATCCGGCTCGAGTCACCGCCAGCCGGTAGCCGTAGCGGGCCGCGGGCCGCACGTCGTGGTCCTCGTACCGCAGCCTTCCTGCGCGGTCGGCAGTGGTGCGTGCCACCGACGCCCACGCCGTTCCCACCGACCGTCTTTCCACCGTGGCGCTTCTGCCCGCCATCGAGGTGCCGAACCAGTCGAACTCGAGGCGGCCGGACTCGGCGTGCGCGTCCGCCAGCGTGATCGCGAGCGGATCCGCGACGCCCTCGCCCGTATTGAGCAGCACCGAGACGGTGTTCGAGCCGGAGTTCGTCACAACCAGGTCCGGTTTCCCGTCCCAGTTGAGATCGCCGATCGCCACGGAGGTCGGGTACCACCCGGTGCCGTAGTCCGACTTCACACGGAAAGTGCCGTCGCCGTTTCCGAGGAGTACGGACACGCTATTGGAGTTGGAATTGGCAACCGCGACGTCGAGGTTGCCGTCGCCATCCAGGTCGGAGAGGGCGACCGCGTCGGGATCGCTTCCGACGGCGAAGAAGGCTTGGTCGCCGAACGTGCCGTCCCCTTTGCCGAGCAGCACCGATACCGAGTTGCCCGGTTGGCCGTTGTAATTGTAGAAATCGGCCACCACCAGGTCTGGAATCCCGTCACCGTTCACGTCCCCGACCGCCCCCGCGAAGGGGCCGCCCCCCGTGGTGTAGTCGCGTCGAGAACCGAAGGCGCCGGCCGAGTTGCCCATGAGCACGGAAACCGAGTTCTCGTAATACCCCGTCGTCGCGAGGTCGGACTTCCCGTCGCCATCGAAGTCCCCGACGGCCACGGACATGGGACCGTTCCCCACCTGGTAATGGCTGCTGGCCCGGATCGTGCCGTCGCCGTTGCCCAGCAGCACGGTGACCGTGCCGACACCCTGGAAGTAGCAGCACATATCCGTCACCGCCAGATCGGACTTCCCGTCGCCATCGAACTCCCCGATGGCCACGGACTGCGGAAAACCATACGGGGAGTCAGGGTTCCGGACCCCGAGCTCTCTTTGCAGGCCAAGCGTGCCATCCGCCTGGCCGAGAAGCATCGACACGGTACCGCCCCCGCTGTTCGCGATCGCCAGATCGGGATTCCCGTCCAGGTTCAGGTCGCCGACGGCGATCGAAACGGGAGCCCATCCCGTGGAGTAGTCACGCTTCGCGCTGAACCTGGCGTCTGCTTCGCCGGCCAGGACCGAGACCGAGTTGGAAGCCTTGTTCGCAACAGCCAGATCGGGCTCTCCGTCACCATTCAGATCTCCGATCGCGACGGACATGGGGCTGATTCCGGTCGGGAGCTCATCCCGGGTGCCAAATGTCCCGTCGCCGTTCCCGGGCAGCACCGCGACAGAGTGCTGCTCGTGCACCTCTGCCACGGCCAGGTCGGGCCTGCCGTCACCATTCAGATCGCCGATTGCCGCCGAATACGGGAAACTGCCGGCAACATGGTCGCGCGGCGACCCGAACGTGCCATCACCATTGCCGAGCAGCACAGCGACGGCGTCGTAGATGTTGGGCTGGTCCGTGTCTTCGTCGTAATCCACGACCACCAGATCCGGCTTCCCGTTCTCGTCCAGGTCGCCGACTGCGACGCTGTGCGGATGGCTCCCCGTGGCGAAATCCGTATTCCCGCCGAAGGTGCCATCGCCAAGTCCGAGCAGCACCGACGCGGTATTGGCGTAGTAGTTCGCCGTCACGAGGTCGACCGCTCGGTCTCCGTCGAAGTCGCCGATCGCGATCGAAAAGGGCCCCATACCCGTGGCATAGTCCCGCCGCGCGCCAAACAAGCCGTCTCCATTGCCTGCCAGCACCGAGATCGTGCTGGAGCCCTTGTTCGCGACCGCCAGGTCGGGCTTTCCGTCACGGTTCAGGTCCGCGATCGCCAGCGAGATGGGGTTATCCCCCACGACGTACTCGATCTGCTCGCCGAACGTGCCATCCCCGGTCCCGAGCATGACCGAGATCGTTCCATGCAGCGAATAGAAATGGGAGTTCACGACCACGAGGTCGGGCTTCCCGTCGCCGTTGAGGTCGCCGATCACGACCCCGCGGGGCTGGATGCCCGTGGCGTAGTCGGTCCCGGGGCCGAACCTGCCGTCGCCCAGACCGAGCAGGACGGAGACCGTGTTGGAGACCTCGTTGGCCGTCACGAGATCGGGGCGACCGTCTCCGTTGAGGTCCCCGATCGACACCGAGCTGGATGCGCTGCTCGTGCCGTACTCGCTGACCGGGCCGAACGTGCCGTCCCCGATGCCGAGCACGACCGTGACGCCCGCCCCCGACGCCAGCGCCAGGTCCGCCTTACCGTCCGCGTTCAGATCCCCGATCGCCACCGAGGTGGCGTCGCGACCCGTGTCGACGTGCAGGCAGGGCGCCGTAAAGAGCGGGGCGGCGCTGGCGCTCGCAGCCCAAGCGCCTGAAGCGACGAGCGCCATCCCCACCAGGCGGCGGATCCATCGCGGGATCGCGAACTGATGGTTCCGCACTTTCGGCGAACGCGTGATCATCGACACTGCTTTCGGCACCACGATGCGCACGCATGGGGTCAGGGCTCGAGGGCGCGGGCCCACGCGAACCCGGTGGGCCGTTTGAGGCACCGTGGGGGTTGAGGACCCAGAACAGGCTCAAGTTTAGCGGCACCCGAGGTGAATGTGGAGGAGGATATCGAAGCGCGAGCGTAGCGCCGGTCACGCACCCGGCAGCGGGTGTCCCTTCACCCACTGCGCGTCGCCGCCGTCGAAGTGCTCCTTCTTCCAGATCGGCACGCTGCGCTTGAGCTCGTCCATCACCCAGCGCGCGGCGTCGAACGCCGCGCCGCGGTGCGGCGCGCTCGTGACCACGGCGACGCTCGCCTCGGTGACCGGCACGAGCCCGAGTCGGTGGACGATCGCGCAGTGGCCGAGATGGAAGCGCTCGCACGCCGTGCGCTCGAGCGTCGCGAGCGCTGCGAGCGCCATGCGCTCGTAGGCCTCGTACTCCAGGCGCAGCACGCGCCGGCCCTCGTGGTGGTCGCGCGTGGTGCCGAGGAAGAGATCGATCGCGCCGCACTCGGGCCGCCGCGCCGCCTCGAGCAGCGGCGCGACGTCGATCGGCGCGCGCACCAGCTCAGGCATGTTTGCTTCTGGACGAGCGCCCGGCCCGAGGGGCCGGGCGGAGTTCGTCGAGCGACGCCGAGCCGGCGCGTCGCGCCTTCTTCGCGGCGCCACGGCGGCCGAGCGCCTTGCGCAGGATCGGACGCGTGGGCGAGCGCCGCGCGATCTCCTCGAAGCCCGCGCGCTGGAACGTGGACTCGAACCCGGACCACACGAACGCCGGCGGCTGGCGCTCGGCGCGGTTCACGTTCGGGTAGCCCTCGATCGCGCGCGCGCCGTTCCTGGCCGCATGCGCGGCGGCGGCCTCGAGCAGCGTCGCGGTGAGCCCGGTGCCGCGATAGGGAGCCTTGATGAAGAAGCAGGGCGCCGCCCACACGCGCTCGCCCGCCACCGGCTCGAGCACGCGCGAGTTCTCGAGCCGCAGGTACTCCTCGCGCGGCGCCACCGCCACCCATCCCGCCGGCTCCCCGCCGACGTAGGCGATCAAGCCTGGCGGGCGCTTCGCCACCAGTGCGCGCAGGGCGCGGCGGTTGCCGGCGCCCTTGCCGCGCCGGAACTCCGCGGTCGGGAGCCGCATCCACATGCACCAGCAGCCGGCGCACGCGCCCTTCTCGCCGAACAGCGTCTCGAGATCCGCCCAGCGCCCGGGCGTCACCGGCACGACGCGCGTGGACCCGCGTGGCGCGCTCGCGCGGCGGGCGCGCAAAGGCCGCGACGCCACGTCAGCCGCCGCTCACCGGCGGCAGCAGCGCCAGCTCGCAGTCCCCGGGGAGCGGATCGGCGAGGCGCGCGAGCGTGCCGTCCACGGCCACCGCGAGGTGCGGGCGCAGCTCGGCGAGCGCCGGGTAGGCGCGCTCGAGCGATGCGAGCGCGTCCGCCACCCGGCTGCCCACGGGTAGCTCGAGGTGTGCATCGGCGCTGCCGACGCGCTCGCGCGCCTGTGCGAACAGCTTCACGTCGATACGCATGACCGCCTATGCTCGCGCGACCATGGATGCGAATCAAGGCAGCTCGGGCGGCGACGAGCCGAGGGACGACCTCGTCCCACCCGCTCCCGAGGGGCTGCAGGTCATGGACGCCGGGCTCGCGGACGCGGAGGCCCTGCGGCTCGCCGCGGAGGCGAGCGAGCGGGCCGCGCACGAGCGCACCCTCGCCGCCAACCTGTTGGGCGGCCAGGTGCGCATCGGGCTCACGCGCTGGTTCGTGATCGCGGTCGCCTGCTCGGCGCTCACCGCGTGGCTCCAGCACCCGGATGCGGCGGTGCTGCTGGCGATGGCGGCGGTGTTCGCGCTCGCCCAGTCGTGGGACGTGCGCGACCGCGCGCGCGCGGGCGAGCTCGTGGGCGAGCCGGCACTCGAGCCCGGCGCCGTGGGCTTCGCACTGCGCGTGCTGGTGCCGCTCGTGGTGCCGGTGGTCTCGGCGATCGGCTTCATCGGCCTCGGCTCCTTCGCCAAATCGCTCCCGTTCAACCCTGCTTCCGTGGCCGCGATGCGCTGGTGCTGGGCGGCGGCGGCTGCCTGCCTGGCGATGACGATCCCGGCGCTGGCGCGTCCGATCACGCGCACGCTGCTGCCGCGCGCCCCGTGGTCCTACACCGCGCGGCTCGCCGCCTCGATCGCGCTCGCGCTCCTGCTCCTGCCGGTGCCGGTGCGGCTCCTGATCAAGGACATGATGGAGCTGTTCACGACCACCGGGAAGCCGCTCGTCGACGTGGGCGCGCTGGTCGCACAGCTCGTGGGCGAGGCGGCGCTGGCGGCCGCCGCGGTGGGGCTGTGGGTGACGCGCGACACGCGCGCGGCGTGCGCGCGGCTCGGGCTCAGCGCCATGTCCGTGCGCGACTGGATCCTCGCCGCGATCGGCCTCGCCGCGGTGATCGGGCTCAACTCCGGGATGGAGGCGATCCAGCACGCGCGCTTTCCCGAGCTCTGGGCCGCCGACCAGGAGATGGGCCAGCTGATCGCCGGCGACCTGAACCTGGCCGCGAGCATCCTGCTCGGCGTCAGCGCCGGCGTGGGCGAGGAGCTGCTCGTGCGCGGCGCGCTGCAGCCGCGCGCGGGCCTGTTCTGGGCGTCGGTGCTGTTCATGGCCGGGCACGTCCAGTACACGTGGTTCGGGATGCTGACGATCCTGCTGCTCGGGCTGGCGCTGGGCTTCATCCGCGCCCGCTCCAACACCACGACCGCGATCGTGGTGCACGCGCTCTACGACATCGTCGCCGCGGTCAGCCAGAAGTAACGGGGCGCATCGCCCTCGTGGCCATGAACGTGGCGGCATGGCGGCCGAGCGCGCTCTCGCTCCAGCGGTCCTCGAAGAGCGCGGTGAGGACGAAGCCGGCGTCGAGCTGGCCGCCGATCTGGTCCTCGAGCGTGTGCCCGAACGCGAGCGGCTCGCCCGAGGCCTCGAGGAGCGCCTTCTCCTCCGCCGTCGGGCTCGTGAGGTCCGAGTAGGGAAGCGTGTGCCGCACCACCAGCTCGCCGCGCTCGAGCGCCACCATGTCGAACAGGTATTCGATCGGGTTCGTGAACCCCGCGAGCAGCACGCCGCCGGGCCGGAGCACGCGGAACGCCTCGCGCCACACCGGGCGCACGTCGGGCACGAACGCGTTGGAGCACGGGTGGAAGACCAGTGCGAACGAGCGGTCGGCGAATGCGGACAGGTCGCGCATGTCACCGAGCACGGTGACGATGTCGAGTCCCTCGCGCGCGGCCACCGCGCGATCCTGCGCGAGCTGCGCCGGCGAGTTGTCGAGCACGCTCACGCGTGCGCCCGCCGCGGCCAGGATCGGCGCCTGCTGGCCGCCCGCGCCGGCGAGGCAGAGCACGGGCTCGCCCGCGAGCGCCGGGAACCATGCCCGCGGCACCGGCTTCTCGGGCGTGAGCACGACCGACCACTCACCGCGGCGGGCCGCAGCGATGGCGTCCGCGCCCACGGGCACGGTCCAGCGGTTCCCGCGCGCCACCATCGCGTCCCAGGCGGCGCGGTTGAAGCGCGCAACGGCGTCGGCGGGCGGCACGGCGTCGGACGACTGGCTCGCCGCCATCAGCGCACGGTCTCTCCCGGCTTGGGCGCGATCACCTGCGCCTGCACCCCCTGCTTCGCCAGCTCGTTGCGGAGGGCTTCCGGCGTGCCGGTGAGCGCCGGGAACGTGCCGTAGTGCGCCGGCACCACGAACGGCGAGCGCAGTAGCCGCATCACGTACGCCGCTTCGCGCGGGCCCATCGTGTAGAGATCGCCGATCGGCAGCACCGAGACGTCCGGCCGGTAGAGGTCGCCCACGATCTGCATGTCCATCATCGGGCCGGTGTCGCCGGCGAAGTAGATCGTGGCACCGTTCTCGAGCGTGACCACGAAGCCGCAGGGCTCGCCACCGTAGACGCGCTCGTTGCCGAAGTCGAAGCTGCTCGAGTGCACCGCGTGCGTCATCGTCACCCTGAGCCCGGCGATCTGCACCGTGCCGCCCTTGTTCATGCCGGTGCAGTTCTCGACCCCGTTGCGCGTGAACCACAGCGCCGCTTCGTGGATGCACACGACCGCGCAGCGGAACTTCTTCGCCAGGCGCACCACGTCGCTGGCATGGTCGCCGTGCGCGTGGGTGACGAGGATCGCGTCCGCGTGCGTGATCGGCACGTCGCCGAGCGGCGTCATGGGATTGCCCTCGATCCAGGGGTCGAGGAGCAGGTGCGTGCCCCGCGGCGACACGACGTGGAACGAGCCGTGGCCGAGCCAGGTGAGCGTGAATCCCTTCTCGAACGCCTTCATGGTGTTCTCCCGTCGGTCAGGGATAGACAGCGGAGTCTAGTGCGCCGCCCCGGGAGCGTCCATGACATGGGCATGGTCCTTGGGGCGCACGACGCTCAATTCCTACTCGCCTCCGGCGCGCCCGGCGCCGCGTCGCGCCCGAGACGCTGCAACGCCTCGCACAGCCGTTGCGCCCGCTCGATGACGTCGTCGCTCGCGAGCAGCGTGAGCTTCTCGTCCGCGGGCAGCCGCGCCGCCGTGGCGAGTGCAGCGACCACGGTCGCGAGCGGCGCGTCGTCCGCGAGCCTGGGCGGCTCGAGCCACGCCTCGAGCCCGAGCGGGCCGAGCCGCGTGCGCTCCTCGAGCAGCGACGCGCGCGCCATCTGAGTCAGCGGATCGGATTCCGTGTACGGCGCGTCCGCCAGCGGCTCCACCGCGCAGGCGCGATAGGGGAACTCGCGGGCAGTATTGCGAAAGCGCACGCGCAGCGTTCCGCGCACGCGCAGGTCGTAGCAGTCATTCGGCAGCCACGACACCTCCTCGAAGCGCGCGACGCAGCCCAGGGAGTGGAACGCGGGGCTGGCTTCATAGTCGCGCTCCCAGCCCGGCGACAGCGTCGCCAGCGCGATCAGCCGCTCGCCCGAGAGCGCGTCGCGCACCATGGTGCGATAGCGCAGCTCGAACACGTGCAGCCTCATCTCGGCCCCGGGGAACAGCACCACTCCCGGGAGCGGGAACACCGGGACGGGTCGCCTGGGAGCCTGGTCCATGCGGTGGTGCGCGACGCCGGGGCCCGTGTCGGCGAGCGGCCGCTCGAGCCCCCGAACGCGTCAGTCCTCGGTGAGGAACGCCAGCACCTCGGCGACGTGTCCCTCGACCTTGACCTTGGGATAGATCTGCGCGATGCGACCGGTCTTGTCGATCACGAACGTCGTCCGCTCGATGCCCATGAACTTCTTGCCGTAGAGGTTCTTCTGCTTCCACACACCGTACTGCTTGCTGATCGTCGCATCGGCGTCGACGAGCAGTTCGAACGGCAGCTTGTGCTTGGTCCGGAAGCGGAGGTGCGTCTCCATGTCGTTGGCGCTGACTCCCAGGATCACCGCGCCCGCGGCTTCGAACTGCGCGGTCAGGTCGCGGAAGCCGCACGCCTCCTTGGTGCAGCCCGGCGTCTCGTCCTCGGGATAGAAATACAGCACCACGGTCTTCTTTCCCTTGAACTGTTTGAGCGTGACGGACTCGCCGGACGTGGACGGCAGCGAGAAATCCGGCGCCGGTTTCCCGATCACCGGCAGCAGCGTGGCCGTGGGCATGGATCCTCCGGAAAAATCGTGCGGGCCCCCGTCGAAGGGGCCCGGCACGACACGTGGAGCCGCGCGACGCGCGGCAGAGTCAGGGAGTTACTTGGCGGCCGGCTGCATGGACAGCGCGCGATCCAGGTTCGCCGCCACCACGCCCCAGTCGAGGTTGTTGAAGAACGCGTCGATGTACTTGGCGCGCGCACGACCGTAGTCCAGCCAGTACGCGTGCTCGTAGACGTCCAGCGCCAGGATCGGCGTCGCGTTCCACAGCGGGAACGTGTTCTGCGAGTCGCCGACCACGGTCGTGAGCATGGAGAGGTCGTGGTCGTAGGCGAGCCACACCCAGCCGCGCGCGGCGAGGCCCGAGGCCTTGAAGTCGGCGAGCCACGCGTCGTACGAGGGGAAGTCGCGCGCGATCTGCTCCTTGAGACGGCCGCTGGGCGCGCCGCCCTTGCCGCCGAGGTGGCCGAAGAAGATCTCGTGGTTCTTCATGCCGCCGATGGCGAACGAGTAGTCCACGCGCAGGCTCCTCAGGTCGCTGAAGATCTGGTTCGCGGTGGTGCGATCCACGGCGTCGAGCTTCTTCTGGATCTCGTTCACCTTGCCCACGTAGCCCTTGTAGAGCTCGTAGTGCTCTTCTTGCGTGCGGGCGGAGATGCCGTTCAGCTCGCGGATCGAGGCGAACGTCTTGGGGGTGATGTCCTTCCAGGCCATCGGAGTCCTCCGGTCGGTAGAGGTGAACACGGAGCGGGTGCGTGACGCTCCGGGATGGTTCGTTTCTGCGGTCAGGAGCGGAGGTTAGTCCCCCTGCTTCGGGCGCGGCAAATTATCTCGTGGCCCGGCGCCGCGAGCGGGCGATATCTTCACATCCGCGCCAGGGCCGGCCGCGGCCACCCCTCTCCCGGGGCGACACGGCACCATCGAGAGGAGTTTCCCATGCGCTCCGGCGCTCGCACCCGCGCCCTCCGACTCGCGGCCTCGGTCCTGATCGCGACCTCCGCCGCCGCCGCGCCGCCCTCGATCCGCTACTCCTGGAACGAGTGCGATCCGCTCGTGCTCGATCGTGACTTCACCGGCCCCGCCCATTTCTCGCAGACGCTCTCCGTGACGGGACTCACGCAGCCGCTCACATCGTTCCGGGTGGAGATCGTCGTCGCCGCGGGGCAGCCCTCGGCCTGGCAGTTCTACAGCTTTGGGTGCCAGGGCGCGGGGCGGCTCACCGCGACGTCTGCGGCGGTGGGATGTCTCGCCGTGCCCGGGGCCACCGTGGTCGCGACGATGATCCCCGGTGTCACCGACTTCCGCTTCTACCTGACGATCACCGGTACCGCGCCCGCGGGTGCCGCGCCCGATCCCGCCGCGCGGTACACGCTGGCGCGGCTCGACTTCGATCACACGCACACGACCGACGCCGCGTTCGACCCGCCTGGTCAATGCGGCGGCGGCGGCGCAATCCAGTGCTTCGGCATCCAATCCGTGACCGTGAACGGCGCGTCCCAAGGCGGCGTGGACTACGTTCTCGAGAACGGCACACTGACGTGGAACAACGCCTCCACGCCCGGCCAGTGTCCGTTCCCCGTGCGGACGCGCACGAGCACTTGGGGAATGCTCAAGACCCTGTATCGATGAGCGGCGCGTGCCCGCGCGCGTCTCAGCGGCGCGCAGGCCGCCCGGGGAAGCCGCCGGCGCTCGTGATCCACCCGGCACGCACCGAGTCGTAGAGCGCCCGCGCGCGCGGTCCGCTCTTGTCGCATTCGGAGTCGAAGCGCCGGCAGCCGGCGAGCGTGAAACCGCAGCCGCAGTCGCAGCGGCGGGCGTTCGCGATGCGCAGGAACGTCTCGCGTTGGGCGGTCGTGAGCGAGGCCAGCTCCAGGTCGGGGATGTCCTCCACCCACTGCTTCTTGCGGGTGGTGTCGATGCCCGCGAGCCGCAGCGCCCGCGCCACCACATCCTCGCCCGCGTTGGGGTCCTGGCCCGGGCTCGCGGCGCCTGCGCCGCTGGCCGATCCGCGCTCGCGCACGGGCATGGAGAACGAGCGGTGCAGCGCCCACGCCGCGACCACGATCAAGGCGAGTACGCCGAGGAGGACCAGCACCCGGAGGGGGGAGCGCACCCGGGAATCCTAGTGGAATCGTGGGTTGGCGTGCACCCGACCCGCCCTGCGTGCTTCACATGGAATCCCTCAGGAGTTTGCCCGTTCCTGATACATCGGTGCCCCGGCCCGTCGATGCTTCGACACGTGAGCACCCCCACGCGGACCGTATTCACCTCGATCGTGCTCGCCGGAGCGTTGGCTGTCGCCTCGGCCGCGAGCGCCGCCACCGTCAACTGTGACTGTGGCGAGCCGGTCGTGAGCGCGACCCCCGCTCCGCGGGCGACGGTTTCGCATCCGGCCGCGGTGCACCCGACGGCGGCGGCCTCCATCTCGACGCGCCACGTCGCGCACGAAGGCACGTTGCACCACCGCCGCCACGCGCGCACGCACAAGAGCGAAACCAGCCTGCGCGCGCACGTGGTGAGCGCCGCCTCGCTGCCCGCGAGCGTGCCGCCGCGGCCCCGTGTGCCGCGCTCGAGCCACCGCGCCCCCGCGCTCGCGCTCGGCCACCGCAGCATGAGCCCGCGGGCGGGCGGCTCCGCCGCCCTGCCGATCAGCGCCGCGAGCGCGCTGTCGATCGCCATTCTCGGAACCTGCGTCCACCAGCGCACGCGCACCCGCCTGCGCTCCGTGTCCCAGCCTCTCGAGAGCCGCGGCCCCCCGCGCGCCGGCCCCTTCGCGACCCTTGCTGCCCGTCTTGCGCTCGGCCCCCGTGAGTCCGCCGGTGGCGCCAGCGCCCCGCACCCTCCGCTCGGACGGTCGCACATCTGCCGGGTGAGTCCCTCCCCGCTCCAGCTCGCGGCGCTCACCCCCGCCAGCGCCCTGCTCGAGCGCCCGGACCTGCTGCATCCGCAGCGGTTGTCCCCGGTTGCCGCTCGCGGCCCGCGTCCGGCGTGCGCCCACCCCCGTTCCCCGTTTCCCGCCGTACAGGGGCCCCTGGCCCCACGTGGAGCGCCCGTTCGAGGGCAGGCGCTCTACGATGTCGATCCCTCGATCCGGAGGAGAAACAAATGAAGCGCATCCCTGCAGTGCTGGCGGCCGTGGTGGCGATGGCGTTCGTCGCGACGGTGGCGATGGCTGAGGACACCACGGCCCCGGCCACCGCGGCGCCGGCCAAGGCGGCCCCCGCCAAGACGACGTCGACGACGTCGACGACGCATCACCACAGCAGCTCGTCGAGCAAGTCCACGAAGACGCCGAAGACGGACCTGAACACGGCGTCGAAGGAAGATCTCATGAAGCTGCCGGGCGTCGACGACGCGCTCGCGGACAAGATCATCGCTGGGCGTCCGTACAAGAGCCACAGCGAGCTCGAGTCGAAGAACATCGTCACCAAGGAGCAGTACGGCAAGCTGAGCGCCAAGGTGACCGTTGCCCCGGCGCCGAAGAGCGCGGCGAAGTAACCACGATGCGCGCGGAGCTGCGAGCCGTCTCCCACGCCGCGACCCCGGGGATCCCGGGGCCGCGGGGGGAACGGTTCGCACCCGGCGCGTCGGAACCACCCTCGCCACCGCTGCAGCCCGCGCGTACGTACGCCGGCCGCCGCGTGGCGTTGTCGCTGGCCGTGGCGATCATGGGCGCCATCGACCTGCTGTCGGCCCTGCTCTCGCATCCGCCCGAACGGCTGGTCGCGCTCGAGCGGCTCGTGCCCACGGAAGTGCTGGATTCGAGCCGCACGTTCACGCTGCTTGCGGGCTCGCTGCTGCTCGTCACCGCCTGGGGCCTGCGCCGCGGCAAGCGGCGCGCGTTCGTGGCGGCGCTGTTCCTGTGCGCGGTCAGCGTGCCGGTGAACCTGTTCAAGGCGTTCGACATCGAGGAAGCCACGGTCGCGAGCGCGCTCATGTTCGCGCTGGGCGTGAGCAGCGAGGCGTTCCGCGTGCGCAGCCGCGAGCTGTCGTTCGCGATGCTGCGCTCGCGCGTGCTGTGGACCGTGGCCGGGCTGCTCACCTACGTCGCCCTCGGCTCGTGGTGGCTCGAGGTGCGCTACGGCATGGCGCACACGTTCGCGAGCGCGTTCGCCGATGCGTTCACGCGCCTGTTCGGCGTCGGCGACCCCGGCGACGTGCCCGCGCACCTCTCGCGCTACCACAAGCAGGTCCTCGCCTGGTACCTCGGCTCGCTGCCGCTGCTCGCGCTCACGCTCGCGGTGACGCTGGCGCTCGCCTCGCTGCGCCCCGCGCGGCACCGCCGCCAGCACCGCGCCGAGGCCGCGCGCGTGGAGCGGCTGCTGCGCGCGTACGGCGCCTCCTCGATCTCCTGGTTCGCGCTCGGCGACGACGTCGACTACTTCTTCAGCCGCAATGAGCGCGCGGTGATCGCCTATCGCTTCGAGTCCGACACGCTGCTCGCGATCGGCGATCCCGTGGGACCCGCGGAGGAGCTGGGACCGCTGCTCGCGGAGTTTGCCGAGTTCTGCCGCCGCCACGACTGGCCGTTCGCGTTCTTCCAGGCGCGACCGGAGCTGCTGCGCCTCTACGAATCGCTGGGCTGGCGCGCGCTCCACATCGGCGAGGACCCGGTGCTGTGGACGAACCGGTTCACGCTCGAGGGCGGCGCGGTGTCGCAGGTGCGGCGCGCGGTGCGCAAGGCCGAGGCCGCCGGGCTCACCGTGGTGCAATCGCCCGCCGGCGAGGACCCGTTCGCCCCGGGCGCGGGGCCGCCCGGCTTCGCGGACGAGCTGCGCGCCGTCTCCGAGGACTGGCTGCGCGGGCGCCACGGCGGCGAGAAGGGCTTCTGCATGGGGCGCTTCGACGTCCACGAGCTGCGCGACGTGTGGCTGCTCGCGGCGTGGAACCCGAGCGCGCAGCGCGTCGAGGCGTTCACCACCTGGGTGCCGATCCCGGCGCGGCTCGGCTGGGCGCTGGACCTGGGCCGCCGGCGCCACGATGCCGCGGCCGGGGCGATGGACCTGCTCGTGGTGCGCACCGTGCAGGCGGCGCGCGAGCGCGGCGATGCGATGCTGTCGCTCTCGCTCTCGGCACTCGCCATGGTGCCCGACGAGCACGAGTGCGACACGGTCACGGGCGAGCCTCCGCCCGAGCGCACGCGCGAGTTCCTGATGGAGCACCTGGCGCGCTTCTACGACTTCAAGGGCCTGTTCCGCTGGAAGCGCCGCTTCGATCCCGCGTTCGAGGACCGCTATCTCGTCTACCCCGCCGCGCTGGCGCTGCCGCGCGTGGCGCTGGCGCTGATCCGCGCCCAGAGCCCGGCCGGGCTGCTGTCCTACCTGCCGTGGGCGCACCGCCCGAGCGGGACGCCCGAGCGCGGCGCGGAGGCGAGCGGCGAGCCCGCTGGAGCCAGCGAGGAGCCGGCGGACACAGCTTCGCCGCGTACCCCGGAGCCGGCGTGATCGCGGCGCTGCTGCTCGCGGCCGCGCTCGCCACCGAGGCGCCGGCCGCGACCCCGGCGAAGGGCACGCTCACTCACTACCAGATCGACGCACCCGAGGTGCGTGACCCGAAGCGCGACGTGCGCGTGTACACGCCGCCCGGCTACGACGATCTCGCCATGGCGAGACGGCGCTACCCGGTGATCTACCTGCTGCACGGCTGGCCGGGTTCCGAGGGCAACTGGCCGAACATGGGCCACGCCGCGGACACCGCGGACTCGCTCATCGCCAGCGGCCGCATCCCGCCCGTGGTGCTGGTGTTCCCGGACGGGCGCGGCAAGGGACTCCTCGGGCGCTCGCTCTACATCGACTCCTACGACGGTCAGTCGAAGGTGGAGACGTTCATGACCCATCGCCTGGTGTCGTGGGTGGACTCGACGTTCCGCACCATCCGCTCGCCCGAGGACCGTGGCGTCATCGGGCTCTCCGACGGCGGCACCGCCGCGATCAACTTCGTGCTCCAGCACCCGGACCTGTTCGGCGCCTGTGGCAGCCACAGCGCCGATCTGCGGCTCGCGAAGGGCATGGGCATGGGCGGCGTCATCGGCCCCGAGCCCGGCGCGACCCAGCTGCTCGAGGCGCACAGCCCGCTCGTCTACGCGCCGGATGCGCTCGAGCACCTCGACACCCCGGTGATCTACTTCGACTGCGGCGCCGACGACGAGAGCGCGGCCGAGAACCGCGAGTTCGACGCCATGCTGACCAAGCTCCACGTGCCGCACACGTACCACGAGTTCCCGGGCACGCACGAGTGGAAGTACTGGCGCTCGCACCTGCCGGGCTCGCTCGAGGCCGTGACCGCGCGGATGCACGACGAGTGAAGGTCGTCTAGGCTCCGCTCCTTGTCACGGAGGATCGGATGACCTGGATCAAGAGCGTGCCCACGGCGGAGGCGGGCGCGGAGCTGGCGGCGGCGTACGCGAGCGCGGCTTCGTTCTCGAAGCACGGCCGCGTCTCGAACCTGTGGCAGGCATGGGGGGCCGACGCGCCCGGGCTCGCCACGCTCCACGCCCACTATCGCGCGCTCATGGGCGATCCGTCGCCGCTCGCGCCGAAGCAGGCGGAAATGGTGGCGCTGGTGGTCTCGGCCACGAACGGCAACGGCTACTGCGTCACCCACCACGGCCTGCGGCTCGCGGCGCTCACGGGCGAGCCGCTCGCGCGCGCGGTGGCGCTCGACTACCGCGAGGCGAACCTCGCCGCGCGCGACCGCGTGCTCCTGGACGCCGCGGTGGCGCTCACCTGCGAGCCCGCCGAGCGCACGAACGCCGACATCGAGCGCCTGCGCGAGTACGGCTTCGATGACGCGGCGATCCTCAAGCTCACCGAGATCACGGCGCTCTACAACCTCGTCAACCGCGTCGCCAGCGCGCTCGGGGTGTCGCTCGAGGACGGCATGAAGCCGTGGGAGTTCGGCGCGCAGAAGTAGGCTACTTCCCGCTCTTCTCCGTCGCCTTCTTCTGCTCCGCCTTCTTCGCCTCGTCCTTCTTCTTCTGCTCCGCCAGCTCGCGCTCCGTCCATGGCGGCACGACGTTGTTCGCGCGCGCGTAGGCGATCAACTGCCCCAGGTGCTCGTGCGAGTGCGACATGAGCACGAGCATCATCGCGCGCTTGGTGATCTTGGTGCCGAAGTAGTCGGTCTGCACCTCGAGCAGCGAGTCCGGCGTGTCGGCGATCGCCGTCCTCGCCCACACGTACGACTCCCTCAGCATCTGCCGGATCCGCGCCGGTTCCATGGTCTGCGAATCGAGCTTGATCAGCTCGTCATGGCTCATCGGCGGCTGGCCGCTGTAGAACGACGCGTACAGGTAGTTCCCCTGCACCACGTGCAGGAACACCTGGCCGGTGGAGCGCACGTTCTTGCTCGGCTTCCACGTGTACTTAGCGTCCGGGATCGCGTTCGCCAGCTCCTGGATCTTCTCGCCCGCGTCCAGCATCGAGGCGATCAGCTCGCCGCGGATGCCGGCGGGCTGGTCCTCGGCGGACGCCCATGCGGGAACGAGCAGCGCGGCGCATGACAGGGCGATGAAGCACCTGCGCATCGGAAACCTCCTACGGGGGGCGTACGATCGGAACATAGCGCCGGACGGAGCCAGCGTCATCCCCGGAGAGCTTCCTCGTAGATGGCGATGAGCCCGCGCGCGTGGGTGTCGGGATCGAACGCTTGTCTCGCACGCGCGCGTGCCGCCTCGCCCCAGCCGCGTGCGCGCTCCGGCTCGGCGAGCGTCCGGCGCGCCGCCGCGACCAGCGCCGCGTCATCGCCCGGCGGCACCAGCAGCCCGGTGACCTCGTGTTCCACCAACTCGCCGAGCGCGCCAATGCGCGACGCGATCACCGCGCGCGCGTCCAACTGCGCCTCGGCGACGGCGTAGCCGAACGTCTCCGGGAACAGGCTCGGCACCACCACCGCCCGCGCGCGCGCGCGCACGGCCGCGAGCACGTGCGGGCCCAGGTGCCCGAGCAGGCGCACACCCGCGTTCGCCTGGTCCGCGAGCCAGCCGGCAAGCGGCCCGCCGCCCGCGACCACGAGCGGCGTGGGCGCGATGCCGCGCGCGAGCGCAGGCAGCAGCCGCACGCCTTTCTCCTCGGAGAGCCGGCCGGTGTAGAGCGCGAAGCGCTCGGGCAACTCGGGCACACCCGCAGCGCCGGGCACGGGGGCTTCGACGCCGTGCGCGAGCAGGCGGACGCGCGCGGCGTCGGCGCCGAGCGCCACCGACTGCTCGCGGACGAAGCGCGACGGCGCGATCCAGCACCGTACCGGCCGATAGGCGCCGCGGCGGTCGTGGTCGTAGGCCTCGATCGCCCCGACGAGGCTCTTCAAGTGCGAGCGCTGGACACAACCCACGGCCACCGCATGCCAGTGGTGTCCGCCCTTGCAGCGCACGCACATCTCGCCGCGTGCGAACAGTATGCGGTTCGTGCACCAGGGCTTGAAGTCGTGGAGCGTCATCACCACCGGCACGCGTGCGCGCTCGAGCCCCTCGATCACGGACGGCGTCAGGTAGCGGCTCGGCGCGTGCACGTGCGCCACGTCGGGCTGCCAGGCGCGCAGCAGCCCCGCGAGCGCACGCTCCGCCGGTGCCGACCAGATGGCGCGCGGCAGCTGCGCCAGCTGGCGCCACGCCGGCGTCGTCTCGCTGTAGTCGGCGGCGGGCGCGAAGTGGTCCGCGAACGGGCTCGGCAGGTTGTGCGGATCGCGGATCGCGAAGTGGGCGACCTCGTGGCCGGCGCGCTCGAGCCACGCGGTCTCGTCGAACACCGTGCGCTCGACGCCGCCCTTGAGCCAGTGGAACGCGTTCAACATGAGCACGCGCATGGCGGTGATCAGCCGGCGGTCGGTTCGAGCGGGAACTCCACGAGCGCCGTGCCGAGCCCGGGGGCGGTCTCGTGCTCGAGCACGCGCCCGGGCAGGTCGCCGAGCAGGAAGCCGCGCAGCACCTCGAGGTGGCGGAGCTCCGCCTCCGGCTGCGCCTTCTCGAGCAGCGGCGGCTCCAGCTCGGCCAGCGCGCTCCATCTTCCTTCCTTCAACGATTGCAGCACCCGCTCGTCGAGCTCCCGCGCCTCGTCGAGATCCCGTCGCAGGTTGAACGCATGGAGATTGAACGCAAGCGCGCCGCCGACCACGAACGCCACGCGTTCGGGCCGCTTCACGAGCGTGTGCCGCATGGACTCGCCCCAGGCCCGGTGCATGGCGCGCGGCGCCCCGGCGAGCGAGACGGGCACCACCGGCACCCGGCGCCCGCGCACGAG
>Ga0070688_100000643_pt1 | contig 17360 bp, 16 predicted proteins | sample KBSS13HmetaG_FD_64679 | JGI IMG/M metagenome (GOLD analysis project Ga0070688, IMG submission 64679) | Switchgrass rhizosphere microbial communities from Kellogg Biological Station, Michigan, USA - KBS S1-3H metaG | ecosystem: Host-associated > Plants > Roots > Rhizosphere ...
CTGAGGGACTTCGGGTCACGCTGGAAGAAGTTTACGGTGAACTTCATATCGCGTGACTGAACCGCTGGAGCCAGCTAGACTCATGTGGCTCCGCGATCCCCACGACGACGTCTGGAGAGACCTCCCATGCACGGCTGCCGCCGGGGGGTCGTGGGCGCTGCCGCATGGATGCTGGGAGCGGCGCCCGCGACGGCGGAGACCGGGATCTGGAACATCAGCGTGCGGCGCCGGGCGGATCTGGCGCCGGTCGCCGTGCTCGTCAACATCCCTGCTGACGACGGCTCGAGCGCCCTCGCGGGTCACATGGAGGTGTCCGGCGCATGATGGCGTTACTGCTCGCGGCGGCGTTCGCGTTCCCGATGCCGTGCTCGTACCAGGCCAATGCGAGCGCGGGCGGACCACTCATCATTGGCAGTGGCATCGACACGGCCGCGGTGAAGGAGCGCGCGCGCTGGCCCCGGCTCGTGCTCGACATCGCGCCGTTCGGGAACCTGCATGGCATCTCGTGGCCCCAGGTTCCGGCGCTGATCCACACCTTCAACCCGCAGGCCGAAGTGCTGGGGTACATCCAGACCAACTCCGTCTGGTTCCCTCCCGGCAAGGCGCCCTCGGCCGGCTTCTGGCAGGACTTCTACTACTGCATGATGCACTTCAACGCGTGGTTGTACGCGCCGGACGGCACGCTGCACGACACCTGGAACGTCAACTGGGGCAACAAGGCCTTCGCCGACTCGATGGCGACCCTGCTCCAGCGACAGCGGGACCTGAGGATCTGGAACGGCCTCTTCCTCGACTCGTGGATGCCCACGATCAAGTGGTCCGGCGAAGGGGTGAACGAGCGCATCGATTACAAGCGCGCAGGCTTCGCCAATGGCGACCAGATGGACAGCGCGCGAGCGGTGAACATGGCGCGCGTCGTGGCGAGGCTCAGGGCCTCCGGGGTCAGGGTGTGGATCAACAGCGGCGGCGAGACCATCCCCAACGTCGCCGGCGACATGCGCGAGGGCTTCGACGCCGAGCTCATCACGCCCACGGACGCGGTCGCCTGGATACGGACACCGGGGAAGCACTGGCTCAAGGCCGAGTACTACGGCGGCATGTACGATGCGGAGGCCTGCCGGATCGCCCGCTACGCGCTCGGGGTGAGCTGCCTGGGAACGGATGGCTCCGGCGCGTGCATGCTGAAGGAGCGCGCAACGTCGGGGTGGTTCGACGAGTACTCCGTGGACTACAAGAACCGATCGGACAGCACGGGAGCGTTCACCGGCTGGCTCGGCGCCGCGAACGGCGATCCCACGGAGGTCATGCCCGGCGTGTGGCTGAGGTATTTCGATCACGGCGCGGTGATCGTGAACACGACCCGCAAGCCGCAGCTGGTGTGGACGTGGCGGCAGTTGTGGCGCATCAAGGGCACACGCGATCCGCTCGTCAACTCGGGACAACCGGGGATCTACTTCCTCGTCCTCGGGAGTGACGCGCTGTTCCTCAAGTCGGAGCCGGTCGCCGCTGCGCCGCAGCCGATCTTGATCCCCGGCCGGTTCATGGCGCGCGCGCTGCCGAACCCCGCACGCGGCCACGGCGAGATCGTGTACGCGCTGAACGACCCGCAGAACGTGACCGTGCACCTGTTCGACCCGGCCGGGCGCGTGGCCGCGACCCTGCTGGACGGCGTGCGGCAGCAGGCAGGCGAGCACCGCGTCGAGATGGGCAACCAACGGCTGCCGCCGGGCCTCTACTACTTCCGCGTCAGGGCCGGGGACCAGCAGGCAGAAGGGCCGGTCGTCATCCTGCGTTGAGGGCCGCTCCGGCGCGCGGTGCTACCGTGCCCGGCCTATGACGATCCCGCTCCCCCGGGGTACGCGACTTCCGGACCGTGCGGTGTGGTTGAACGGCCGCATCGTGCGTGGCGAGCTGGCCGCGGTGTCGGTGTTCGACCGCGGGGCGCGAGACGGCGGGGGGCTGTTCGAGACGCTGCGCGTCTACGGCGGGAGGCCATTCGCCTGGGAGCGGCACATGGAGCGGCTGGTGCTCTCGGCCGCCGAGCTGGGGTTCCCGGTGCCGCCCTCGCCATCGCGGCTGCGCGACGCGGTCGGCGAGGTGCTGGAGGCGTGCGCACTCTCGGATGCCGTGGTGCGCGTCACCGTGACCCGTGGCGTCGCCGGCGGCCGGCCGGTGCGGACGGGCGCATGGGTCGAGGCGGAACCGGTCGGGAGCCGGCTCTGGCCAGGAGCGCGACAGCGCCACCCCGACGACGGTGGGCCGCTCGGTGGCCGGGCGGTGCTCTCGCAGACGCCGTTCACGCCCGGCTTCCTCGGGCGGCACAAGACCACGAGCCGGCTGGCCCTGGACCTGGCGCGCGAGGAGGGCCGTGCTCTCGGCGCGGACGAGGTGCTGCTCGTCTCGCCCGACGGCGAGGTGCTGGAGGGCGCGGCCAGCAACGTGTTCGTGGTGCGCTCGGGCGGCGACATCTACACGCCGCCCCTCTCGGCCAACGTGCTGCCCGGGGTCACCCGGGCCACCGTGCTCGAGCTCTGCCGGCCACTCGGGATCATCGCGCACGAGGCGCCGGTGCCGCTGGAGATGCTGCGCTGGGCGTCCGAGGTCTTTGTCACCAACTCGGTCCAGGAGCTGCTTCCCCTGCGTGAGGTCGCCGGGCGCAAGACGCCCGAGCGCGAGATCACCCTCCGGCTGCTCGAGCGCTATCGCGCCCGGGTCGTGGAAGGCTGACGGCGAGTCATTTGCATCCAGTTGCTGCAACCGCATGGCCGAAGCTGAGATGATTGAGGTTGTCGAGGACCTGGCAATGCGGATTGCGGTCCCGCGCGCGTGCACCGCGCGAACCACGTGATGCCGGGGTCATCAACTCGACGCCAGATCTCCCAATTACGTGGCACAACAACTGCTCTTTGCTGCGTAGGGTGAAGTGGGGTCGAGCACCCCGGATCTCGAGAACCCGGAGACGACGATGCAGGTCAAAGGCGGAAGACTCGAACTCCTGGTACCGCACATGCTGCGCGGGCAGCTGCTGCGGCCGGGTTTCGTGCGCCTGAGCCTGCGTCTCGGCCTCACGCGGCAGATGCCGGCGTGGGCCAAGCTCCAGTTCACGAACAACGGCATCACGCCCGCCGACCTGGACTTCGTGCTCGGGCGCATCACCAGCCTCGAATCGTGGGTGGACGAGTGGGAGAGCCTCGGCCGCGCGCACGAGCAGGCCGCCCATGACGCGCTCGTGCTCGGCAAGACCACCGAGGCGGGCCGTCGCTTCCTGTGGGCGTCCGCTGCATACAACTTCGCGCAGTACGTCGTGTTCATGAACCCGGAGCGCAAGAAGCGCCTGCACGAGATGTGCGTGGCGGCGTACGAACTGGCCGGTCCGCGCTGCATGCCGCCGACCCAGCCCTTCGAGGTGGAGTTCAGGAAGCGGAAGGTGAAGGGCGTGATGCGGCTGCCGCTCGGCTACGGCCCGCATCCCGTGGTGGTGATCTTGAACGGCACGAACGGCGTCAAGGAAGAGCTGCACTGCTGGTCCGATGCCTACCTCGAGCGCGGCATCGCCACCGTGTGCCTGGATGGGCCCGGACTGGGGCAGACGTTCCACCGCCTCTCGAGCGTCGCCGAGCCGCGACCGCTCGGCGTCGCGATCGTCAACCACATCGAGTCGATCCCGGCGCTGGACTCCGACGCCATCGCCTACATGGGGCTCTCGCTCGGCGGCTACGCCGCGATCCGCATGGCGTCGCACGACAAGCGCGTGCGCTGCGTCGCCGCGGTGAGCCCGCCCTACTCGGTGGACGTGTACTGGAACGTGACGCTGTTCTCGATGCGCAAGGAGCTCGCCTCGCTCTACCAGATGAGCGTGGAGGAGATGGACAAGCACATCCCGCGCATCACGCTCGCCGGAACGCTGCCCGAGTTGAAGGCACCGCTCATGGTGGCGGGCGGCGGGCACGACATGATCACACCCGGCGAGGAAGCGCAGCGCATCTTCGCCAACGCCCGCTGCGAGCGCGAGCTGGTCTACTACCCGCGCGGCGCGCACGAGTGCTTCAACGTGCTCGCGGACCTGCGACCGCGCATGACCGGCTGGGTGGCGCGCCAGCTCGCGAAGCACCGCGCGACGACGCCGCCGCGCCCGAAGCGGGCCGGCTTGGACCCGCGCGACGCCATGCTCATGGCCGGCGAGGCGGTGGATCCCGACTTCGCCGACGACCTGACCGGCGAGGGCCCGCGCATCGAGTGGCACTCGCAGCGCGAGAACCGCTCGCTCGCGGCGCGCTTCAGCTGGCCGTGGGTGACCGAGAAGCACGTGCAGGTCGTCCACCAGACCGCGGTGGACTGAGCTCTACTCCTTCTCCGGATCCGCGATCGGGGTCGAGGCGCGGCTCATGTGCTTGTTGCGGTACATGCGCTTGTCGGCCTCGTTCAAGAGCTCGCTCGCGGACAGCGCGCCGTCCCACTCCACGACGCCGGGGGAGAGCCGGCTCTGGTGCGGCGAGCGCGCGTTGAAGCCGTCGTGGATGCGGCGCGCCAGGCGCTCGGCGCCCTCGCGGTCGGCGAGCACGATCAACACGAACTCGTCGCCGCCCACGCGGTAGCCGCTGTCAGCGCCGTCGCGCGAGCACTGGCGCAGGGTGGCGCCGAGCGCGCGCAGCGTGTCGTCGCCCGCGGCGTGGCCGAAGCGGTCGTTGACGAGCTTCAGCTCGTTGACGTCCAGGAACAGCAGCGACAGCGGGTGGTCGAGCCGCCGCGAGCGCAGCATGGTGCGGGCCAGCTCGCGCTCGAGCGCGCGGCGGTTGCCGAGGCCGGTCAGCGGATCGGAGAGGGTCAGCGCCTCGAGGTCGGCGAGGTGGCGCGCGTTCGTGGCCCGCTCGCGGCGGAGCAGCACCAGGATCCAGATCCCGAACGCGATCGCGACCGCCGAGGCCGCGATCGAGGTCCAGGTCTCGCGTGGCGAGTGCGACAGCTCGCCCGTCGCCAGGTACCGCGAGGCCCAGGGCAGCAGCGCCAGCAGCAGCACGCCGAAGAGCAGCGGCGCGGAACCTCGGGGGGGCGGATCGGTGGCGGGGCGGGTCGTGCGGCTCATGCGGCTCCGGGAGGGAGGAGAGCGCGGCGGGTCTCGGCGACGCGCCGCCATCATGGGTGCGACGCGAGCATCGTGCAAAGCCCGTACTGCGTCTTACGGGGCGCAGGCGTAGACTGCTTTCGGGGTGCGGCGGACTCCGCTCCGCCGCCCGGGCCGCCCGCGATCGGGATCACCCGAGCCTGGAGGCTTCCGTGCGCCAGCACCCGCTCGTTCCCGTCGTCGCGCTCGCGACGCTCGCCCTCGCGACACCCGCCAGCACCCAGGTGCCGGACCCGATCCCGTACACGCTGACCCCGCCATCGGGGCTGGGGTATGGCTGTGCGCAGCCGTGCATGTGCGCGTGGTTCGTCCGTGGCCCGCTCACCGGTGGATTCCTGCTGCATTTCACCGGAGAGGACAGCTTCCGCGCGCACTACGTGATCCTCGACTTCACGTGGCGGTGGGAGATCCCGGACAGCGCCGGCGGAACGCGGATCGAGACCCTCGCTGGCCGTGGCACGTATGACATGGACCCCCTCCCTGGAGTCGGCTCGCAGCGCCTGCAGCTCGATCTCACGACCGAGGACGGCTTCGCGCACCATTTCGACAGCCGCTGGGTCACGGGTCCCGTGAGCGCAGCCCTCGATTTCGAGATACCCATGGGGCACGCGTGCCGTGACTCGGTGCTGCGGGTGGTCGCACTGCCGCCGAACGAGCACGTGCCGCCCGGCGAGCCCGGGGTGCGGCTCACGGCCACACCGAACCCGGCCCGGGGGGGCGCGGACTTCGTGCTCGTGCTGCCGGAAGCGGCCATGGGGCAGGTCGAGGTGCTGAGCGTGTCGGGACAGCTCGTCGCCGCGATCGCAAAGGGCATGCTTCCCGCAGGCGAGAGCCGGTTGCACTGGGATGGCCGCAACGCCGCCGGTGCCGATGTGGGGGTCGGCGTGTTCTGGGTGCGGGGACGGATCGCTCCGCTGGACCTGAGTGAGTGCGCCGCGTGCGGGGCGGCCCGACCTCGTACGCTGGTCCATCCGTTCGTGCGTCTGAGGTGACCGGAGCGCCGGCCAGCGCGAGCGGGACCCGGATGCGGGAGGCTTGTGCAAAGCCGCACTCCGGGCTGGTCCGGGCCGCCGGCCGGGGCGTAGGCTTGGGGGGCGCCGCGCCCTTGCGCCCGGAGGTTCCCATGCGCCCTGCCCGCCACTGGCTCGCTGTCGCGATCACGATCGCGACGCTCCCGCTCCCGCGGCCCTCGGCCGCGCAGGTTCTCGACCCGATCCAGTACAGCCTGTTCAAGTCCGCAGACTTCGGCTACGGCTGCGATGGCCCCTGTGACTGCCCGTGGGTGACCACCGGCCCGCTCTCGGGCACGTTTACGTTCTATCGCACCAGCGTCGATCCGCTCTACGCGCACTACGCGCTGCTCAACATCGTCTGGCGCTACCCGGTGCCGGGGACCGGCGCGTTCGCGACCATCACCGGGCACGGCACGTACGACATCGGCGGCGAGGTGGCGAACATGCAGCGCATGCAGCTGGACGTGGTCACCGACGGCGCGCTCGCGCAGCATTTCGACAGCGGCCTGGTGCCCACGCGTGGGATCTTCCCCGCCATCGACATCGAGGTCCGCCTGTCGGTGAACGTGTGCTTCGACTCGCTGCTCCACGTGGTGGCGGGACCGCAGGGAACGGACGTGGTGCCGCCGAGCGGGCCCACGATGCGGCTCACGGCGGCGCCCAACCCGACGCGCGCCGGCACCGTCGTCGTGCTGTCGTTGCCCGAGGCCGAGACCGGGGTGGTCGAAGTGTTGAACGTGGCCGGCCAGCACGTCGCCGAGCTGGCACGCGGCACGATCCCCGCAGGCGATAGCCGCTGGCACTGGGACGGCCGCACCTCGAGCGGCACCGATGCCGGCGCCGGCGTGTTCTGGGTGCGCGCACGGCTCGGCGCGAGCACGGTCACGCAGGGCTTCGTGCGGTTCAGGTAGACGCAACCCCGCACTTCATGCGTGGGTCGCCCGACTGCGCGTGCCCGCGAAACCTGCTAATTTCGCCGCGGCTTTCGCGACCCATCGTCTTCCGGTCCCAGGGGAGAGAGGCAGCATGCCCGACACCACCACCGCCGTGCGCATCCGGCCGCTGGACGAGCTGGATATCTCCGGCATCAGCCGGATCGACGAGCGCATCTCGGGGCTCTACCGGCCGGAGATCTGGGAGGAGCGCGTCATGTACTACACGCGCCGGGATCCCGGCGCCTCGCAGGTGGCCGAGCAGGGCGGCAGGGTGGTGGGCTTCATGCTCGGGGACTTGAGGGCCGGCGAGTTCGGGCTCGACGAGCCGAGCGGCTGGATCGAGCGCTTCGGCATCGACCCCGACCACCGCGGCCAGGACCTCGGCCGCCGCATGTTCGACGCCATCCGCGCCCACTTCGAGTCGCGCGGGGCCAAGAGCGTGCGCACGCTCGTCGACTCCACCGACGCCGGCGTCGCCGGGTTCCTGAAGGCGATCGGCTTCACCCCCGCGCCGCTGCAGGCGCTCGAGATCCGGCTTCCCGGCCGCTGAGGGACTTCTTGTGAAAGTCGAGAACGTCACGCTGGAGCGGAAGTACCACGACGCGGTCGAGCACTGGCGCCGTCATCACTTCAAGGACTACGAGACGCTGCTCGACTCGTGGGAGAAGTACTTCCCCAAGGACGAGAAGTTCTGCCTCTGCGCCAAGATGGAGTTGAACACTCCTGACGTCATCCACATCGGCGCGCAGAAGGGCGAGGCCAAGCGGCACAACCCGGAGGAGCTGACCGAGGACCAGGCGCACCACCTGCTCGCGATCATCAAGGCGCAGGCCTCGACCGAGTTCGGCAGCATCCAGCAGCACGCCGGCACGATCGACCGCGCGCACGATGATCAAGACCGCGCCTGGGTGATGCGGGTCATGGCCGAGGAGCTGCGCCACGGCTACCAGATGCTGCACCTGCTCCTCTCCAAGGACTGGTCGCACGTGAGCGGCGGCGTCACGGGCCCGGAGATGGTCGAGGAGATCCTGTCCATGACCACGGGCAACCACGTCCTGGACGCGTTCAACCTCGACTACGACTCGTTCATGGACAACATCGCCTTCGCCGCCATCATCGACCGCGTCGGCAAGTACCAGCTCACCATGCAGAAGGTGTGCGCCTACAAACCCATGGCCGACAGCATGCCGCCGATGCTGCGCGAGGAGGCGTTCCACCTCGCGGCCGGCGTCATCCCGCTCCGCCGCTTCGCCGAGCGCGCGGCCAAGGGCGATCCGCTCGCGAACATGCGGCTGGTGCAGGAGAGCATCAACAAGTGGTTCCCGCGCGGCCTGGAGATGTTCGGCGACGAGCGCGGCGGGCAGAAGAACATCCAGTTCGGCTTCAAGGACCTGACGAACCGCGAGGCGGTGACGCAGTACATCGAGGAGGTGCGCAAGATGCTCCGCGACATCAACACGCGGTTCGTGCGCGCGCGCTTCCCCGACTACGCGCCGGAGAAGGCGGAGGCGGTGATCGAGGAGCTCGAACGAACGAGGGGTTCGCATCGCGGGCTTCAATCAGAAGACCTGCTCTACCTCCCCGACGCCCGCTGCTTCCGCCGCAAGGGCGAGCCGGCGTTCCAGATGATCGGCATCCAGGGCGAAGCGTTCACCGACGTCGACGCCTACCTGCGCCACCTGGCGCAGCACCTGAACGACGGCTACGTGGCGAGCCGCGACATGCGGCTCTACGCGGAGACCCTGCGCAAGGTGGTGGCCGGTGAGCTGACCGTGGAGCAGGGCGTGAAGGCGATGCCCAAGTTGAAGCGGGTCGGCGGCACGTGCCCGTGCAGCAAATCGGTGCGCTGGGTGATGGAAGAGAGCAACGGCGCCGAAACCACGGTCATGACCCGCCCGGCGTAAGGCCGGTTCGCGGCTCCGCCCCGCTCCATCGAGTGCTGCGCCTCGCTCCGAGGCGACCTCTCTCCGAAGGACCGCATGATCCACCAGGCTCCGCCCCGACTGCGCGTACCGTGCGTGGCGTACTTCTGCATGGAGTACGGGCTCCACGAGTCGTTCCCCATCTACGCTGGCGGCCTCGGCGTGCTCGCCGGCGACTACATCAAGGCGGCGCACGACCTCAAGCTGCCCATGGTCGCGGTCGGCCTGCTGTGGGAGCGCGGCTACTGCGTGCAGCGGATCGGCGCCGACGGCCGACCCTACGAGGAGTACCCGGCGTACGACACCGGCTTCCTCGCCGACACCGGCGTGCGCGTTCGCGTTCGCGTGCGTGGCCAGGAGGTGCCGGTGCGCGTGTGGGCCACCGACCGTTACGGCACGGTGCCGCTCTACCTGCTCGAGCCCGTGCGCCTCGAGGATCGCTGGATCACGCATCGCCTCTACGAAAGCGGAACCGACACACGCATCGCCCAGGAGCAGCTGCTGGGGATCGGCGGTGTGCGCGCGCTCGGCTGGCTGGGCTTGAACGTGCGTACGTATCACTTCAACGAGGGCCACGCCGTGTTCGCCGGGCTCGAGCGCATCGCCGAGCTGATGGAGGCGGGGCTGCTGTTCCCCGATGCCTGGGCGCGCGTGCGCAAGCAGACGGTGTTCACCACGCACACGCCCGTGCGCGCCGGCAACGAGGAGCACACGCTCGCGGACCTGAAGCGCATGGGTGCCCGGCTGCAGCTCTCGCGCGGCGAGATCAAGGCCATCGGCAGCGACCCGTTCAACATGACCGTGGCGGGCCTGCGGCTGTCGCGCGCGGCGAACGCGGTATCGCAGCTCCACGGCGAGACCGCGCGTGCGATGTGGAAGGACGTCGAGGGCGCCTGCCCGATCGGGGCGATCACGAACGGCGTCCACCGCGCCACCTGGCAGGCGAGCGAGATCCGAGACGCCGGGGATTCGCCGGCGAAGCTCTGGGACGCGCACGTGGGCCTGAAGGCGCAGCTCCTCGCCGAGATCCGGCGCCGGCAGAACGTGGCGCTGGACCCCGATCAGCTGCTCATCGGCTTCGCCCGCCGCGCCGCCGGCTACAAGCGCAGCGATCTGCTGCTCCGCGACGAGGCGCGGCTCGCGCAGCTGCTCGGACGGGAGAACGTGCGCGTGCTGTTCTCGGGCAAGGCGCATCCGGACGACTCCGCCGGCCACGATATGGTGACGAAGCTCGTCCAGGGCGCGCGCAAGCACCCGGGCAAGGTGCTGTTCCTCGAGAACTACGACATGGCGCTCGGGCGTTTGCTCACGCGCGGCTGCGACGTGTGGCTCAACAACCCGGTGCGGCCGCTGGAGGCGAGCGGCACCTCGGGGATGAAGGCGGCGATGAACGGCGTGCTGAACGTGAGCATCCTCGACGGCTGGTGGCCGGAAGGCTGCGAGGACGGCGTCAACGGCTTCGCCATCGGCAAGGGCGAGCCGGGCGACGACGCGCGCGACCTGGAGGCCGTCTACGACACGCTCGAACGGCGCGTGATCCCGGCGTTCGCCGATCGCGCGCGCTGGTCGAAGATGATGGCGGCGAGCGTGCACATGGCGGTGACGAAGTTCAGCGCGGAGCGGATGGTGCGCGAGTACTTCGAGAAGCTCTACGACCTGCCGGCCGCCGCACCGGCGCTCGCCGCGGCGCGCGCTTGAGGCGAGGCGCGCGCGGTCGCGGTCAATCCCGCCGCTCGAGCCCGGCGGTGACGACGCGGAACACCTGCGAGACGAACGTGTCGGTGAGCGGCTGGTGGCGGACGAGCATGCGGTAGAAGAGCGGGCCCACGAGCAGGTCGACGGCCACGTGCGCCGGGACGTCCCTGCGCACGACGCCCGCCGCCTGGGCCTTGCGCACCATGTTCGCGGTCGCGTCCGAGCGCGGATGGAACACGCCGTCCAGCAATGCGGTGCGGATCTCGGGGTCGTGCTGCGCCTCGCCGACGAGTGAGGTGAGCAGCCGGCCCACCAGGTGATCCGCTGCCGCGGCGATGCCCCGCATCTCGGTGCGCACGGCGCCCAGCGGATCCGGCCCGCTCGGGGGCGGCACGGCACGGGCCGCCATCTCCATCAGCAGCTCCACCACGAGCGCGGCACGATTGGGCCACCAGCGGTAGATCGTGGTCTTGGCGACCCCGGCGCGGGCGGCGATCGCCTCGATCGTGGCGGCGGCGTACCCGCCCTTCTCCACGATGGCGCTGGCGGCGTCCAGGACCGCGCGGCGCGCCTGCTGGCTGCGGGGACGCCCGCGGGGAGCCGTGGTCCGGGCGGCGCGGGGCGGTGACATGCCGGCAGTTTACGCTACGCAACGTAGCGTAAACAAGCGCCGGGGCCGGTCGCGGCAGGGGCGGGGCGAGAATTACTGAATCGCTACGCCGCGTAGCGTATCTATGGGTGGTACCGATTCACTTGCCGCAGTGGCACCGGCCGCCGCCCGCCGTTTCGCCCCCCCCTTTCGACGGGCCCGGACCTACCTTCGATCCACGAGGGACCGCTTCATGACCCCGAGAGCATTCGCATGGCCCATCGCGGCGCTGGCGCTCGTCGCCGCCGCACAGCCGGCCGCGGCGCAGTGGTCGCGCGTCGAGGGCGTGCCCGCGGAAGCGGTGATCGCCGTGCGCTCGTTCGGCGACACGATCGTCGCCGGAACCACGTCGCACGCGTACGTCAGCACCGACGCCGGGGCGGCCTGGCAGCCGTCGGCGCCGCTCCCCCCGGGCGTCTCCCCCGCGCAGGCCCTGCTGGTGCGGAACGGCACGCTCTACGTTGGCACCAGTCGCAGCGGTGTGCTCGCGAGCCACGACCTCGGGCTGTCGTGGCAGCCGTTCAACGACGGCCTCGTGGGCGGCCTCTTCGACTCGCAGCTCGACGTGTCGGACCTGGTGATGCGCGGCGACAGCCTCTACGCCGCCACGCTCGGTGCGGGCGTGTACGTGCGCAACCTGGCCGCCGCCGGCACGTGGCACCATTTCGGCGAGGAGTTCGAGCCGAACCAGGCGTCCAACGTCCGCGGCCTCGCCGTGGGCGGGACGCGACTCATCGCCGCCGCGGGCGCCAACGGCACCGTGTTCTTCCGCGATCCGGGCGACGCGGACTGGACGCAGTCCTTTCTCGACAACGTCGGGCTCCACCCCGGGCTCCAGGCGTTCGGCGCGGTGTGGACGGGCACGGGCTGGGTGGTCGCGACCGGCGCCGGGCAGCGCGTCTTCGACAGCGTGAACGGCGTGCAGCCGTGGACGATCGTGAACCTCGGCCTCGGCAACCTCGACTCGGGGACGCTGGCGACGCGCGGGCACGAGGTGTTCGGCGCGTTCAACCGCACGCTCGACGCCGTGATCGCGCACAGCGGCGACGACGGCCTGACCTGGGAGGGGCTGGACGACCTGCCGGGCGTGCTGGTGTTCGGCATGGCGACCGTCGGCACCGACCTCTACGCCGCTCGTGCCGACGGACTGTTCCTGCGCTCGACCGCGACCGTCTCGGTCCCGGTCGCCGGCGCGCGCGCCGGGCTCCGGCTCACACTCGCCGGGGCGCAGCCGGTCGTGCGCGATGTGCGCCTGCGGTTCGACATGCCCGAGGCCGGCGACGCCACGCTCGAGGTGTTCGACCTCGCCGGCCGCCGCGCCGCCCGTATCGTCCAGCCGTCCCTCACCGCGGGCCCGCACGAGGTGGCGTGGAACGCCAGCGACCTCGCCCCCGGCGTCTACGCGGTCCGCCTCACCGCAGCTCGCCAGCAGGAGGTGTTGCGGATCGTGCGCGCGCGCTAGCGGCTCTTCACCCCGGCGCGCCGGCCGCTGCGACGACTCGACGACCGCTGGCGCCGGCGGACGGAGTCTCCACTACAGCCCGCGCACTTCGCGGTCAAGCTCCGCGCGCAGCTTCCTCCACGCGGCGCGCACGTTGACGGCGTTCGCTCTCGTGTACGCCGCCGGGATGCGCGGGTCGCCCGCGGCGAGGCGGGTCATCGACGCGTAGCCAGGGCCCGCGAGCCGGCGGCGGGCGGCGTTGCCGCCGAGCCTCGCCAATGCGCGCGAGACGAGCCACGGCAGGTGGCTCGTGCGTGCGAGTGCGCGGTCGTGCTCGGCCGGCGTCACGAGACGCGGCTCGGCGCCGATCGCGCGCACCAGCGCGCGCACGATCGGTGGCACGCCGCCGCGCGCCGGCAGCAGCGCGAACGGCGCGCCGTGGAAGAGCTGGGCACTCGCGCCGGCGAGGCCCTTCCGCTCGTTGCCCGCGATCGGGTGCCCGCCCACGGCGCGCACGCGCCGCGACGCCCGCGCCAATGCCACGGTGACGCCGCCGCCGCGCGCGCTCCCGGTGTCGAGCAGCGCCGCGCCCTTGGGCAGCGCGGCCGCGACGCGGTCGATGACGACCGGCAGCGTGTCGACCGGCACCGCGACCACCGCGAGCCGGGCGCCGCGGCAGGCGGCCTCGAGCGTCGGCGCCAACTCGTCCACCGCGCCCTTCGCATGCGCTTCGCGGCCAACGGCGGCGCGCGTGTCGAAGCCCACGCGATGCCAGCCGCCGGCGGACTCGAGCGCCAGCCCCAGCGAGCCGCCGATCTGGCCCAGGCCGATGATGGCGACGCGACGCGATGCCGGCCCGCGCGCCGCCGCTGCGGAGGAAGCCGGCGCCGTCGCCAGATCCGGCCGCAGCGCCGCGGCCTCGTCCAGGTAGATGGGGATCAAGCGCACGCCACGCGGCACGTCGCGCAGCGTCAGCAGCACGCGCACGATGCGCCGCGGCGCACCCGGGACCGCCAGCTCCACCGCACCCAGCAGCGGCACGTCGGTCCAGCCGATGCGGCGCGCCGAATGCGCGGGGAAGTCGGCGGTGAGGTCGGGCGTGGCCGTGAACACCGCGCTCACCACCTTGTCCGCGGTGACGCCGTTCCTGCGGATCATCGTCTCCAGCAGCCGACCGGTCGCCTCCCGGATGTCCGCCGCGCGGTTCGCGCGCACCGAGATGGCACCGCGCACGGCGGCGATCGTCGTTCCAGCCATCGAAGCCTCCCGTGATCGAAAACGAATCGCGGGAGCATAGGACAACGGCGGGCTCGACGGGGCCGACCGCGTCAGCTCGGGAACTTCATCCGCTCCACGAGCGAGGCGTAGCGCGGATCGCCGCGCAGGGAATCGAAGCGCGGGTTCACGCGCATCCACACCATGGCGCGATCGTGCTCGGCGAAACCGCGCTCGAGCTTCGCGAACGCGTTGTCCAGATCGCGGAGTACGGCGTACGCGCCCGCCAGGGCATACGGCGGTATGTTCGCACTCGCCGGCATGGCCTCGAGTGCGGCGATCTCCACGCGCGCCTCGTCGCGGCGCCCGGCGAGCGCGAGCGCGCACGCGTAGCCGGCACGGATGCGCGGATCGTCGTCCAGCGACATCACGCGGCGGTATTCCTCGACGGCCTCCTCCGGCCGCCCGCCCTGCTCGAGGATGCGCGCGCGGTCGGCGATGCCGCCCAGGCTCGGACCCGGCGGCGCGATGGCGTTCATGCGTTGGTGGTACTCGAGCGCCTCGTCGAAACGCCGCGCGTAGTAGAAGACGTTGATGAGCGTGGTGGGCATCGCCCAGGACAGCGCGTCCAGCTCCTCGGCGGCGCGCGCCTCGGCGAGGGCCTCGTCGAACTTGCCGAGCGTGTTCAGGTACTCCGCGTACCACTGATGGCCGGTGGCGTATTCCGGCGCCAGCTCGATCGCGCGCTTGAACGAGCGCTCGGCCGCGGCCCAGTCCCAGTCGTCGTACTGCAGCGCGAACGCCAGCGACGCGTGCGCCTCGGCGAGGTCCGGGTCGAGCTCGACCGCCTTCTTCGCCGCCGCCTTCGCCATGCGCAGCGCCAGGCGCGGCGGCAGCCACGGCGCGAGGATGTTGTAGCAGTCGGCGAGCCCCGAGTAGGCGGGCGCGTAGCCGGGATCGGCGTCGATCGCCTGCTCGAAGTGCTGGATCGCGCGCTCGAGCCCTTCGCGCGTGCGCTTGTTCCACTGCCGGCGTCCGAGCGCGTACGCCTCGCGCGCGACGGCGCTGCTCGACACCTGCGCCGGGCCCGGCGCGCGCGGACGCACCGCCGGCGAGCGGCGCGCAACCTCCAGCTCGCCGCCCTCGACGAGTCGCCGCAGGTCGTCCGCCACCTCGCGCGCGGAGGCGTAGCGATCGGAGGCGCGCTTCTCGAGGCAGCGCAGGATCACCGCCTCGAGGCCGGTGGAGAGTCCCGGGCGCGCGCGGCGCGGCGGCACCGGCGCCTGGTGCAGGATGGCGTCGGCGATCGCCGTGGACACACGACCGGAGAACGGCGCGAAGCCCGTGACCATCTCGTAGAGCACGGCGCCGAACGCGAACACGTCGGTGCGCAGGTCGACCGGCTGGCCGAAGAGCTGCTCCGGCGCCATGTAGGGCACCGTGCCCACCAGCTCCACCGTGCGCGTGCGATCGCGCGACGCCGTGGTGGGCTCCTCGTCGAAGCAGGCGGCGAGCCCGAAGTCCAGCACCTTCACGTGCCCGCGCACGGTGACCATGACGTTCGCGGGCTTGAAGTCGCGATGCACCACGCCCTGCTCGTGCGCGGCGGTGAGCGCTTCGGCCATCTGCAGCGCGATCGGCAGCGCCTCCGCCTCGGCGAGCGGGCCGCTCTCGAGCCGCTCGGCGAGCGTCACGCCGCGCACGAACTCCATGACCAGGAACTGCCGGCCGTCCTCGGAGTCGATGTCGTACACGGTGGCGATCGCGGGGTGGTCGAGCCGCGACAGCATCCTCGCCTCGTTCGCCAGGCGCTCGCGGTGGCCGGCGCGCTCGTGCGCGCGCGGGAGCAGGAACTTCAAGGCCACGTCGCGCTCCAGGCGCTCGTCCCAGCCGCGGTAGACCACGCCCACGCCACCCTCGCCCAGCCGCTCGATGACGCGGTAGTGGGAGACGACGTGACCGATGAGCGACGATTCCACGGCAGCCCCCCGGCTATTCCAGGGCCGGCGTCGCGGCGAGCTTGGTGATGTACTCCTCGGGCAAGCGGAAGTGGCGGGCGCCCTTCAGCACCGCGTCCAGGTAGCGTCGCGACGGCGGCGACGGATTGGCCGGCCGCGCGATGTAGATCCACACCCGGAGCCGGCGCGGGAACGAGCCGTCGTCGGCGCGCACGAGCTGCACCGATGCGCTCTCGCGGTCGTAGACGTTGTGCTGGTCGCCGGGGCCGACGAAGTGCTCGTAGGTGTCGAGTGCCGCGAGGTTGGCCTCGGAGAGGTCGTAGACCACGCCCCACACGCTCGAGCCGTGCGCCACGCCCACGCTCGACACACCGCCACCCCAGTCGTGCGAGGTGAGCGGGAACGTGAGCCGGTGGTCACGCAGCTCGGCCAGGCCCACGACCGAGTGGCCGGGGCAGCGTGCCTGCATCTGCTCGGGATCGAGATTCGACCCGTAGGCGAAATAGAACATCTCGAGTCTCAGGGGGAATGGGGGCGAAGCGGGCGGGTGTCACGCAGGATAGCCGATTGGCGCGATCCGCCCCCGTCGCTATAGTCCCCGCTTCCTACAGTGTCCCCCAACGGCTTCGGCCGTCCCCTCCCTCCTGGAAGACCATGCCCGTCGACATCCTCGCCTTCGGGCCGCACCCGGACGACGCCGAGATCGGCGTCGGTGGCGTGCTGCTCAAGCTGAAAGATCGCGGTCGGAAGACCGGGATCATCGACATGACCTCCGGCGACATGGGCTGGGGCACGCCCGAAGTACGCACCGAGGAAGCACGGGCGGCCGCCAAGCTCCTGAAGCTCGACGTGCGCGAGTGCCTGGACCTGGGCGACTGCCGCGTCGAGGACACGTTCGAGAACCGGGTCAAGGTGGCGAGCGTCATCCGCCGCCACCGGCCGCAGGTGATCCTTGCGCCCTACTACGACCTGCCGATCGGCCGTGGCCTCGGCCACAACGACCACTACAAGACCGGACAGATCGTCGCCAACGCGTTCAACCTCGCGCACCTGGCCAAGGCGCCCTGCGAGGGCGAGCCGCACCAGGCCAAGGCGATCTACTTCTACTTCGTGCCGCCGGGCACCAAGCCCACGTTCGTCGTCGACATCTCGGGGTTCGTCGAGGACTGGCTCGCGGCCATCGACTGCCACAAGTCCCAGTTCTATCATCCGGACCGGCCGCGGCCGAACCACCTGCCCCACCCGCGCGAGGCGTTCGAGACGTACGCGCGGTACTGGGGCTGGCAGATCGGCGTCCGACATGCCCAGGCGTTCATCGCCACGACCCCGCTCTACATCGACGACCCACTGCAACTCGTGGAGAAGGTGGCCCCGCGCCCATGACGACCCGCCGTAAGCCTCCCGGCCTCT
>Ga0070688_100000644_pt1 | contig 17349 bp, 14 predicted proteins | sample KBSS13HmetaG_FD_64679 | JGI IMG/M metagenome (GOLD analysis project Ga0070688, IMG submission 64679) | Switchgrass rhizosphere microbial communities from Kellogg Biological Station, Michigan, USA - KBS S1-3H metaG | ecosystem: Host-associated > Plants > Roots > Rhizosphere ...
GATAAAATAACTCAGGGGGGATACCCCCATGAGGTAACGCACCCATTCCGGCATCGCCTCCATCGGCGCCATGAGACCTGACAGCAGCAATATCGGACCGACCACCAAGAGCGTCATCAAACCAACTTGCGCTTGATTTCTCGCCAGCGTCGCGGCAGCCAACCCCATGCCGGCAGTGGTAAAGACGAACAGGGCCAGGAGGCTGAAAAACAATCCGATGCTTCCGTTGATCGGCACCCCGAACACCGGCTGCATGATCCCGAATAGACCGACCGCCGCGGCGCAGAGAATCACTACCGTCGTCGACAGTACCTTAGGCAACATGATCTGCAATGGCGTCAATGGCGCGACCAATAATTGTTCCACCGTGCCCCGCTCTTTCTCCCGAACCAAAGCGGCCGCGGGAAGCAGAATTGCAAAGATTGTGATCTGCCGAAGGAGATGTGAAATGGACTCGAACCAGGCTTCATTCTGATTCGGATTGTACCAGACCCGATGTTCGCTCGTTATGACCGGTAAGTTCTGTGACGACTCCTCTGAATTCCCGACTCTCGCCAGCGCAATCTCCTGTCCAAATCTCCCAACGATCCGCGCGGCATAATTAGCGGCGGATAGACCTTGCGGCGAGTTAGTCGTGTCCACGAGCAGTTGCACCGCCGTGGGTTCTCCTGCCACGAGCTGTTCGTGAAAACGTGGCGGGATCTCTAGGATCGCCATCGCCTTGCCCCGATCCAGCCGGCGAAGGCCTTCCTGAGGGTCTCCAATCTCCCCTTCCAAGCGAAAAAAGGGAGCTTGGAATGCATGGATGAGTTCACGCGATGAGAAGCTGTGGTCGGCGTCGTAGACGGCCAAACTCGCATTGTGTAGTTGTGACCGGAGCCCGTTCCCTGTGATGTAGATCGCGAGCGTGAAGGAGTAGACGAGGAACAGGATGATCGGCACGTCCCGAAACAACTGAAGCAGCTCCTTCCGAGTCATGACTATCACGCGACGCCACCACATGATGGCAAGCGGTGAATTGGATTCCGGCTCAGACTTCATGATTGTGGCCGCTTCGAAAAGAGCCGGTAGCCGACAATCCACAAGACTGCGGCATACACAGCCAAGGCGAGCACATCCACCCATAACACCTCAGGACCCACCCCTTTCAGATATGCTCCGCGGACGATGTTGGTATAGTACATGCCCGGGAACAGGTGCGCCTGAAACTGCGATCCAGCACTCAGGGACGAGACAGGAACCATCAGGCCGGAGTATAGGATGGTAGGGAGAATGCCCACGATCATCGTAATGAGGAGGGCGGCTATCTGCGTACGGACCAACAGCGAGACGAGCAAGCCAATACCAGTGCTGCACATCACGAACACCAACGAGGCTGCAAGAAAGAATAGCAGGTTGCCCTTAAAAGGTACGCCGAACCATACAGTGCCCATTACCCACAGCACCAGGGCGTTTACCCAAGAAATCAGTATATAGGGAAGCAACTTGCCGACGAGAAATTCAATTCGAGTCACCGTTGAGCTATAAATGTTGTAGATGGAGCCAGTTTCTTTTTCTCGAACGATCCCCAGCGCGGTCAGCATTGGAGACGAGAGCATCAAGATAAACATCACGAGTGCCGGCACCATAGACCAGGTGCTCCGAACCTCTTCGTTGTAGAGATAGCGCACCTCCAGCTTGATAGGCCGTATACGAACCTCCGCTTGAGAGCGGGAAATTCCGTTCCGTCGGGAGAAGAAGTCAACGAGCTGCTCTTCGCTGAAGGCGTTGTTGATGGCAATCACATATCCTTTGGTGATGTCCGTCCGAAGCGGAAATGTTCCATCAATCAAGGTCTGAATGCCGACCGGTTGCCCCGCTAGCAGACGCTCCTCGAATTTCTCTGGAACAATAATGGCGGCTCTGATCTTGCCGCTCTGGAGCAGGGCATCGGCATCTTTCTCACTCGCGAGATCGCCCTGAAAACTGAAATAGCGCGATTCAGAAAACCGATACAAATAATCGCGGCTCAGGGTACTATGATCTCGATCTACCGTCGCGAAGGGAATGTTCTCCACGTCCAGCACAAGCCCATAGCCAAAAACCAGCATCCATAATATTGGTAGGAGGAAGGCCAGAAGAAAAAACATCCGGTCCCGGACGGTCTCCCGCCATTCTTTGGAGGCCACTGCGGCAATTCGGCGCAGATTCATACGCTATTTCCTAGATAGTCGTTCCTGCTCTTCCAGGGCCATCACTTTGTACACAAAGACATCCTCGAGACTGAGCGGACGCACTGTCACCGATTTGATCGTCACGCCGCTCAGTACCTGAGAGACACACTCCCTGTCCCGCACCGGATCACGGCTAAAGAAATGGACCCTTGTCCCGAAGAGGGCTGCCCCGTGAAAGCCCGACCGCTGCAAACGGACCAACGCCTCACTGGGTTGATCGGCAATGACTTCCAAGAGCTGCCCAGCCTCCTGCTCTACTTGGCGCTTCATTTCACCCGGGGAACCCTCGATCACCACCCTACCTGCATACATAAGCGCGAGGCGATCGCAATGTTCGGCCTCGCTCATGTAATGAGTGGTGATGAGAATCGCTACTTTCTCCTCCCGTGAGAGTCGAGACAAAATATCCCAAAAGTGCCGGCGACCAAGGGGATCCACACCGGAGGTTGGCTCATCCAGGAACAGTACGCGCGGGTGATGCACCAGCGCACAGCCTAGTGCAAGACGCTGACGCACCCCCATCGGAAGACGGCCCGTTAGAACGGACTCGTATCCTGACAACCTCGCCATGCGAATGATCCACTCGAGCCGTTCACGTGTCTCTTGCCTGTCCAGGCCGTAGATGCCAGCAAAAAGCCGAATGTTCTCGACAACTGTGAGATCGAGATAGAGCGAAAAGGCTTGCGACATATAGCCAATCCGTTCCTTGATGACACCTCTGGTTTGGCGCATGTCCGCGCCCGCGACCCAGCCTTCACCTGCCGTCGGCGGGAAAATGCCGGTGAGCATTTTGATTACCGTTGTTTTCCCCGCACCGTTGGCCCCCAACAACCCGAAGATCTCCCCTTGTTTGACCTGAAAACTGATTTGATCAACCGCCCGAAAGGACTCAAACTCGCGGACAAGCCCTCTCGCTTCGATCGCCGGCCCATCCCAGTTCATTCGGGCTGTAACGGGAGAAGACACCTCATCAGTCTCTTTAGGATGGCCCTGACGAAGCAAGAGCGCGACGAAGACATCTTCGAGTTCCGGGTCGTGTACATAGACCTCGCTCGCCTCGATGTCGCCCAGACCAGCCACAATGCGTTGCTTCGCCGCAGTGTGCTCAGCTTCTTCCATGAAGACGTGGATGAATGGTCCCCTGGCCTCCACCTGGGAAAATACTTTTCTGAGTCTGCTCAGTGCTTCAATCTGTGGCGAGGCCCGAAAGGTCACCACGCTACCTCTCACCAGTGACTGCACGTCAGACGGCATGCCCGACGCCAGGACACGTCCATTCGACAAAAACGACAGCCGATGGAACCGCGACGCTTCGTCCATGTAGGCGGTGGACACTAGTGCAGTCATTCCGCGTTCCTGCACCAGTTCGGTCAAAATGGCCCAGAAGTCTCTTCGGGACACCGGATCGACCCCTGTGGTGGGTTCGTCAAGAATCGCCAGCTCCGGCTCGTGTATCAGCGTGCAAATCAGTCCGAGCTTCTGTTTCATACCGCCGGAAAGGTGTTTCATGGGACGATCGCAAAAGCGATCGAGGCGGGTCATGGCCAGGAGGCGGGCTTTGCGAACAGTAAGATCTCGTTCGGGCACGAGCCGTAGTCGTGCAAAAAAGTCGACATTTTCCTCAACGGAAAGCTCGGGGTACAGATTGAGGCCAAGCCCTTGCGGTAGAAAGCCTATGCGGGGTTTGATCAGTTCGGCAGCCGGTTCAGAGTCGACCTTGACCCCGAAGACCTCGACCGTTCCAGCCTCATAGGACAGCACCCCGGCGATCACCTTCATCAAACTGCTTTTGCCCGCCCCATCGGGTCCGATCAAGCCATAAATCTCCCCTTGACGAATCGACAGATCGATGCCTTGGACGGCTATGTGTTTACGGTACTGCTTCTTCAAGGCTGTGACCCGAATGACGGGCTGAATCGTGGTCGTCTGTACTGACACGCTCATGATCTAGGTTTGACCCACGCCACATCGTCCCGCCACCGAATGATCGCATCGGAAGGCAGGCCTGGCGTCAGCCGATGGTCGGGATTGATTGTCAAATAGAGCTTCACCACATAGATCAGCTTCACCCGTTCATCCGGCGTCTGAACTTCTTTCGGCGTAAATTCGGCTTGGGATGCGATGTAACGAACAGTCGCTTCGAACGGCTGATCCGGAAAGGCGTCAGTATAGATGCGGGCCGGCAAGTCTAGCCGCAGCTTTCCAATTTGCACCTCAGGCACGTAGACTTTTAAGTACAGATGATCTAAATCAACCAGCTCCAATAAAGGAGCGCCAGCCGCCACTACTTCTCCTGTATTCACCATACGGGTCGTGATTGTGCCACCCGTCGGCGCGACAATGGTCAGATCGGCCAGGATACTCTCCGCTTCGGCCAAGGCCGCCTCGGCTTGATCCCGCTGTCGCTCCCACGCTGCCACCTCGTTTTCCTTGGTTCGGATGCGTTTCCAACCCAGCTCTGCCTGTGCCAACTCCTTGACGGCCTGCGTGAGTCTCGATCGGGCGGTAGTGATGTCGCTCCTGGCGACGCTCCATCGGGCCTCGGCTTGGTCAAACTGCTGCCGCGAGACCGCCTGTTCTGCGATGAGCGGCCGCATCCGTTCCATATCGCGACGTGCCTCGGCCTCAACCGCTGTGGCCTGATCGATCGCCGCACGAGCACTTAGAATGCCTGCCTCCGCCGCCTCGATGGCCAGCGGCACTTCAAGGTTCAGCACGGCCAACGATGTGTGAGCGGCTTGGACCTGTGATTCAAGAGCCTCGAATCCGCGGCGCGCCTGGTCGACGCGCGTCCGAATCTGCACATCATCCAATCGGACAAGCGCTTGGCCGGCGTGGACGGTGTCACCTTCCCGCGCGAGCAATTCCTGAACCCGCCCTGCGAACTTACTTGCAATTGTAATGTGGTCCCCCTCGATCCGGCCATTCGCTTGAATCAATCCCTCGGGCACACCGTGCGAGACGACGAATCGCTGCATGATATAGATGCCGATGGCAACTACAATGAGGATGGGGACGACGATCAAACCAGCTTTTTTGGACATACCTTCGATGGACGCCTGTGGGGATAAGAGATTCAGATCATGGACATCAGCGTCACTTGCTGGACTCTTCCAGTCTTAGGGATAGGCATCGGCTCCATAAGCAGGTGGGCGATCGTCCGCGACCATCGCCGCCATGGGTCTGTGTTAATCCATCCATGTTGGGCATGCAAGTCTGGTATTCTCACGACGTGAAGGTTATTGAAGAAAATGGAGCACAGGCCCGCCTCAGCCAGTGGATTAAATACACTACTCGGAGGCAGTGTCAGCGTGAATGTGGACATCACGGTTTGACGGCAACTTTCAGAACGCCATTGAGCCGTTCACCAAACAGCCGATATCCCTCCCCAATATGCTCGAGCGAGTACGTATGGGTCAGCAGCGGCGTCAGATCCACGCGTCCATGTCGGATCATCTCCATCAACCGCCGCATGCGCTCTTTCCCGCCCGGACATAAGGTGGTCACAATGCGATGATCCCCAATCCCAGCAGCCCACGCTTCATACGGGACCTGGAGCTTGCCGGAATAGACCCCGAGACTAGACAGTGTCGCACCAGGCCGCAGCACACGGAGTGCATTCTCAAAAGTCGTTTGCGTGCCTAGGGCTTCAATGGCCACGTCCACCCCTCCTCCGGTAAGTCTTTTGATCTCCGTCACGACATCCACCTCCCGATAGTCAAGCGTGAGATCGGCTCCCATTCGTCGGGCCATTTCAAGCCGTGTCGTATCACCATCAATGCCGATAATGAGGGAAGCGCCCATTAGCTTGGCACCGGCGGTTGCGCAGAGGCCGATAGGCCCTTGGGCAAAGACGGCCACTGTGTCACCAATTCGCACTCCTCCAGACTCTGCACCACTAAATCCTGTTGAGGCAATGTCCGCTAATAAGACCACCTGTTCATCGGTTAACTCATCTGGAATCTTAGCCAGGTTGGCCTGTGCATGTGGTACCAGCAAATACTCGGCTTGTGCGCCATTGATCGTATTGCCAAATCGCCATCCGCCAATCGCCTCATAGCTATTGCCGTGCCCGCATTGGGCTTGATGACCGGACAAGCACGCGTGACATTGGCCACAGGGTGTGATCGCGCCAACAAGCACACGGTCTCCAACTTCATAGCCGGTGACACCCAAGCCAAGTTCTTCAATCACTCCGACAGGTTCATGACCGAGGATTAGGCCAGGCTTGACTGGATACTCGCCTCGGACGATATGCAAATCAGTCCCACAGATCGTCGTCAACGTTATCCGAATCACCGCTTCCCCGACACCCGCGTGCGGGCAGTCTACCTCTTCTATGTGTATCTCATTGATGCCGCGGAAGATATTGGCCCGCATTTTTCCCATGGCTCAGCTCCTCTTGCCATCTCTTTGGTTGAAGTCCGACTTTACATACAGCGTTTCTAAGAATCCGTGCAAGAGCTTCCGAACTTCCTCCGCCGAAATCCCCAATATGAGATGAGCGCCCCGCAAGCGTCAATTCCGATTCCTTGAGTCGTCGAGGCAATGACAACCCGAATATCGCGGCGAGTAACTGACGCCAATTACCACAGTGTTATCTATTTATATGCTGCAAAACGCCGCACCCAGTATGAGCAATGGCATCCTATTTCTCATTACAACCTGTGGAATAGGCAAAATCTCATTCCCGAGCCCATATTGCAGGGGCACATTCAATGCAGAACTGATACCGAAAGCGACTACGCCGGTAACCCTGTTTTATTCTCAGGGTATCCTCCAGCCTCAATACTCAGCGTCATGTGGGACAATTCCATCTCGTCCGACCTGGGTGAGCCACAGCCATCCGGAGCTAGACATGGGAGTGTTATTGGGTGATGCCCATGGTAACCCTCCTTTTCATTCTGCAGGGGAGGGTTAATCGGAGTGCGAATGGCCAGGTGATCTCAGCATAGCGAAATCCTCAATGTTTCTAGGTTAAATACGACTAAATCCCTCCCCCACAACTAACAGCAGTTCAAGCGAGCCTGGGTTCGGCACGAAGCGGCACCCGGGCGAATAGCCACACGTCGTATCAGTTAAATGTGGAACTTTGCCCCTCCACACTAGACCTTGTTCTCGAATCGTCAATTTCGAGAACGTGGTTGAATCGTGATCAGCACGCCGAGGGACCGCTAAATCCAAACCAGGCACGGGTCATGCTTGAACGAGCTGGGTAATTACCTCAGAGGGACCAAGCCGATATGGACGTTCTGACTGTCCCTCTATTATCAATCTGAATTAAGGAGGTCGATCATGCGAAGGCAAAGGCATGTATTCACAGCAATCGCCGTTCCTCTCGCGCTAGCAGCGTTCACGCTGCCGGGCATGGGAGTGGACACCATATACGCGCAGGAGAAGGGAACGGGGGCGGCCCCGTCGAAGGTGGAGATCACCATTCGAGATCGGGTGCATGGGTATGAGACTGTGGGGCACACGTACCCGTCACAAGACACGATGATCGTGGTTCATAACAAGGATGCCGTGACCCGTGGCCTCGCCTCGATGCTGTTCAAAGAGATCCGGGTCAGCGTTGAAAACGGGACTGAGATTCAAGGGAAGTACTTCAAGTCCTTCCATGTAGAGCCTGGAAAGACAATGACTCTGCGCTTCGCGACCGCGCCGTCGAAGTTCGAACCGTTGTTGGGTCCTTCGGGGAGTTTGCGCTATGCACTCTGGTGTGACATCCACCCGGAAGTGAAAGGCGAGGTATACGTCATCGAAAGCAGAGCGGAACTCTACAGCGACTGATCACCTGAATCCAGAAGCCATACTATCCTATGAACGAGCTGGCAACCTCTGAGTCGCTAGAGTCTGTGCGGAGGTTTAGTTTGCGGCACATAGTGGAGGGGTATGATTCAGCTGTTGCTGGCAATATTCGGAGTAGCTGTACTTCTTAGCTGTTCGAGCGAGGGTATTCGGGTCCAATCGGAAGCCCGGTCCAAAGCTACAGACAGCACCTCAATAGAATTCGCTCCGCCTTCTCCGGAGGCCATTCCTGAGAATCTATTTGGCGAATGGGTCGAGCTAGGCCATCAGATTGTCGTCAATACCCAACAATACGCCAAACCTTATGTCGGTAATCGCCTCAACTGCACCAATTGTCATCTCGACGCGGGGCTTAATCCGAACGCAGCTTCATTCGTCGGCCTTGCCGCAGTCTACCCCGAGTACCAATCGCGCAATGCGCGAGAGAATTCGCTCGCCGATCGCATCAATGAGTGTTTTGAGCGGAGCTTGAATGGACGAGCGCTCCCGCTGGACAATGACAAAATGCTGGCCGTGGTGGCTTATATCACCTGGCTTTCGCATGGAGTACCGAATGGCGCAACAATTCCCTGGAGAGGTCTCCAGCACATACAGTTACGGCGTCCAATTGATTCAGACAACGGGAAGAAGGTGTTTGTAAACAAATGCGTCTTCTGTCACGGCTCAAATGGACAGGGGACAATGGCAGGGCCGCCGGTCTGGGGTCCACAATCCTACAACATAGCGGCAGACATGGCGCGGGTGACTGTGGCTGCTGGCTTCATCAAGTCGAATATGCCGCGTGGCTGGGGCTGGAGTCTGTCGGATGATGATGCCTACGATGTGGCAGCCTATATCAACTCTCAACCGAGGCCGGATTTTCCGAGGAAAGGTCATGATTGGCCAAAGGGCAGCAAGCCGGCCGATTCGCCATACTGAATCGATGTGTCGGCCAAAGTTGCCCTGATTGATATAGATGTTTAGGCCTGTCCCCACAGCTACCTTCTTTCGCAGGATTCCATACAGGCTCATTGCCTCCGTGGTCTTAATGCTGGCCCTGGTGGTCTCGGTCATCTTGCTCTTTAGTATGGAGCAGGAGAAATTTTTACTTCAGGGACTCACGCCGGGCAAGGCCGTTCCAACCGAATTCTTCCCCGCGCTGTGGCAGTCGCGTCACGACTTAATCATCGTGACTCTCCTGGTATTTCTGGTGAGCGCGATCGGAGTTGCGGCGATTATCACCTTCCTCCACTACGACAGTACCAAACGGACCCTCGAAGAAGTGAAGGGGCTGGCGCGGAACATCCTTGAGAGCATCCCGACCGGCGTGCTCACGGTGAATCCCAACGGAGTAATCACGGTCATCAATCCAACGGCGGAGGCAGCCCTTAAACGATCAGCGGCGGATTTACTTGGGAATTCTTACGAAACCGTATTCGCCGAGGGAGAGACCATCCGGGCAGTGCTTGAAGGGGCACTGATACATCACCAGCATGTCAGTCAGAAAGATTTGTCCTATGAGAGCCAAGATCGGACCGTGCACACTATTCGGGTAAGCACAGCCAAGCTCACAGGGGACGATACAGAACCCGCCGGCGTCATCCTGCAGGCTCAGGATGTCACCGACTGGCTTGCACTCGAGCAACGAGTCCGCGTCGCAGATAAGCTGGCTGCATTACATACGTTGTCAGCGGGAGTGGCCCATGAGTTGCGGAATCCCCTGAGTGCTATGGACTTAAATCTCCACCTCTTGGAAGAGGAACTCAGGGAGCGCGCGTCCCTATCGGAGCAAGGAGCGCGTTATCTCCATGTCTTGAACGCGGAATGCCACCGCCTCTCAGTCATTCTCGATAACTTCATGAAGTTCGCCCGTCCTGGATCGGTCGGCCTCCACGAGGTGAACATCGCTGACCTGATCGAGCACATCATGGCGCTGATGCAATTCGAGGCAGAGGAGCGGGAAATTCGCCTCGAACAGGCGGTGGACGAACCGTTGCCGCCCGTCCTGGGCGACGAGACGGCCATCAGTCAGGTCCTGGTGAACGTCGTCGTCAATGCGTTTCATGCGATGCCAAACGGCGGCCTTTGCCGTATTGCGGCCGAGGTCCGTCAGGTCGACGACACACGCTGGCTCGTTGTGTCGGTCAAAGACACCGGAATCGGCATCAAGAAAGAAGAGCTCGCGCGGGTATGTGAACCGTTCTATACGACGAAGTCCAGCGGAACAGGTCTGGGTCTTGCCATCGCCTATCGCATCATGGAAGACCATGGTGGCACCATCCAGGTATCCAGCACGCTGGGGACCGGCACCACCACGGTGCTGACGTTTCCTGTTGCAGCCGAGAAGGCGCAGTCCGTGGGGATGATCTCATGACACCACGCATAAATATTCTCGTCGTGGATGACGAGGTCAATATCCGAGGGGCGTTGGTCACGATGCTCGAGAAGAAGGGGCACCAAGTACGCGGAGTGTCCACGGCAGAGGAAGGGTTGGCGATCCTGGAATCGGTCTCTACGGAGTTGGTGATCACCGACCTCCGGATGCCGGGTATCGGGGGTATGGAGTTTCTGCGACGCCTCAAAGACAGATGGCCGGATACGGAAGTTGTGGTAATGACCGCTTACGGGTCCATCGATACGGCAGTCGAGGCGATGCGCTGTGGAGCCTATGACTATCTGACGAAGCCCATTGATCGCGAGCGATTCCCCATCGTCATCGCCAAGGCGCTGGAGCGATACGCATTAACCACCGAGAACAGGCAGCTCCGAGATCGCCTCGAGACCAGGACGTGCCTCGATCGCATGGTCGGCGAGAGCGAGCCGATGCAGCGGGTCTACAATCTGGTGGCGATGGTGGCGGACAGCGATGTCGCGGTGTTGCTGACGGGAGAAAGCGGGACCGGCAAGGAACTCATCTCCCGGGCGATCCACAACAAGAGCCCCAGAGCCAATGGTCCTTTCATCACGATGAATTGTGGGGCCCTACCGGACAATCTCTTCGAAAGCGAGTTGTTCGGCTACGAAAAAGGCGCGTTTACCGACGCCGTGATGACCAAGATGGGGCGGTTCGAACTCGCCGACGGCGGCACGCTGTTGTTGGATGAGGTGGGCGAGCTGTCCATCAAGTCGCAAGTTGATTTTCTCCGAGTGTTGGAGACAAAGGAATTCAGGCGCCTGGGTGGAACGAAGCTGCTCAAAGTCGATACCAGGATTATCGCCGCCACCAATCGTAATCTTGAAGAAGCAGTCAAGCAAGGAGACTTTCGAGAAGACCTCTACTATCGGCTCAATGTCGTGCCCATTCACCTCCCGCCGATCCGGGATCGAGCAGACGATATTCCCCTGCTAGTAGAGCGGTTTCTCACAGAAGGCGCGACTCAGCATCACCGTGAGCCGAAAGAGGTATCACAAGAAGCGATGCGCCTCTTGCGGTTGTACGGGTGGCCCGGAAACATTCGCCAACTCAGGAATCTCATGCAGCGGTTGGTGATAACAGTCCGTGACAAGACGATTCAGCCGGAACACTTGCCAGAAGAAATCCAGGCCAGCAAGGAGGACGCTCGAACCATGCTCGTCACGCTAGGGACTTCCCTCGAAGAGATCGAGCTGAACGTCATTCGGCGCACGCTGGCAGAGGTGACCAACCACCGGGAAAGAGCTGCCAAACTGTTAGGGATTAGCCCACGGGCGCTTCAATATAAGATTAAACAGTACGGCATCCGAGATTAACCTGCCTCTCCGTTCCACGGTGTCAGACATCTTTCAATAGTCCCCCACCGCTGATTCGTAAATCTTGCACGGTCAGGAATGCCCGAATGCTTATCCAATAGGGAATCGTGTCCGGCTCTGCAAGAAATGCAGCCTTTTTACACCAATACTGGATCGAAATCTGCAAATCTTGCATGTATCGAGACAGCGAGGCGTACCGATCTTCGCGGACGTCAACACTAACATCCAAAGTCTGCGATTTCCTTCACCCGCGCGCGCTGATACATGGCGAGCCGTTTGCGGCATTCTCCCTGCATGGATTCATGGTCATGGTCTTGTTCAGAGGCGCCATCTGATTCCGAAATCATCAGTGGGAAGATATGAAAGCGAGATCCGGACAGTCGTGAGTTCTGCCATGAATGAAAGAAACAGGGAAGAGTCGAAGACACATGAACAAGAGGATCGCCGGAGTGTCGGATTCAATACCGCCTAATCAATTGACTAAATCATGATCGATCGAGCGGCACGATTGGAGAAGCTTCTGACAATCTGCCCGAGGGATATTCTGGTCAGGTGTGACCTCGCCTCGGTACTGGAAGAGCTGGGTCAATATGAAGAAGCCCTCTTCAACTGGAAAGCTGTGTTAGCCGATGACTCGAATAATCTCAAAGCGAGGGAGGGAATGGTTCGCTGTCGGCTCCGGATCCTGCACCCCCTGCAGTCGAACATATAGACAGAGAACTCATGCCACAGCTCTAATTGAACACAAGGAGGATCCAATGCATCTTGTCATTACAGTAGCGATATTAGCGGCCATCGGCCTCGGAATGCCGGCTTGGGCTTATGATGAAATTGCCGTGACGGACGGCGGAAGCCTCACTGGAACCCTATTCCTCGAAGGCCAGGTTCCCAGGCCGAAGGGCTATAACCTAATCACGCTTCCTGATCAAGTCTACTGCGCGCGGATTTCAGACGGCCAGGGGTGGCGACTGCTCCAGCCCTTCAACGTGGGTCAAGCCGGACAGTTCCGTGACGTGGTGGTGTATCTCGAACATGTCGAGAAAGGGAAATCATTCTCGCACGAGCAGGCGCCGCGCATCGAAGCCAAGGATTGCCGGTTCCTTCCCTTCACGACCGTGATGCGCGAGAAGAGTGACGTGGTCGTCGTGAATCTGGATCCGGTCATTCATGATATCCAGGCCTATGAGACCTCTCAGCTTGGCCCACGCATACTCTTCAACGTGTCGCTCCCGATAAATCCACACCATCCGCGAGACCTCAAGGATCGGGGCGATGACGCGGCAATGTATCACAAGCACCAGCCCGGTGAACCGATGAAGCAGTTCGTCGACCTGACGAAAGGACGCAAGGTGTTCGTCATGCAATGCGGCGTGCATGCCTACATGGAGAGTTGGGGGCTGGCGATGGAAAATCCCTACTATGCGATGACCGACCAAGATGGTCGATTTGAAATCGGCGACATTCCTCCCGGCACGTACAAGATGTTGGTCTGGCATCCGTACCTGAGCGGCACGAAAGAACAGACCATTACCATCGAGCCGAAGAGCCAAGTGAAGGTGGACATAAAGGTCCCCGCCCCCACCGGTCGCCTCTACGTCAACGAGAAATCGGACAATAATTATACCCGATTCGATATCTCTGACGAGGCCCTGAGCCACCTCGTGCCAACCTTAATTCGTCAGGAGCGGTAGCCCAGCCACAAGCACATGCAGAATCTGTTTCTTTTACTTTTTTCAAGTTATATAAGCGGACTGCTTCTCCCTCTGTGTTTTCCCACCAAGCCAGCAGTACAAAACATCCTCGCGCATGGGTCCGCCGGTCTCGCCAGTGGAGCAGGCATCTTGCTCGGAGTGACCGGCCTCTTTGCACTGGAACCCTGGATCGCTTCAGTACAATCCACCATTCCTTTTCTGAGCTTCACCGTCCGACTCGATCCCTTAGCGTCGTTATTCGTATTGACCATATCGGTGGTTGGCTTGGCCGCTTCGATCTATGCGATCGGCTACGTCACCAAATTTTATGGGCGTGCCTCGATCGCAGCACTTGGAGCGCTATTCAACGGATTTCTTCTCTCAATGACACTCGTGGTCATCGCCGACAACGGGTTCTTCTTCCTGATCGTGTGGGAACTAATGTCATTGCTGTCCTATTTCCTCGTAGTGACGGAACACGAGAAGGCGGATGTGCGTTATGCAGGTTTTTTCTACTTCGTCATAACGCATCTTGGAACGGCGTTTATCATCGTGGCCTTCTTGATCTTCTTCCAAGCAGGCGGGTCGTTCTCGTTCGAGGCCTTCCGGCATCCGGCTCACCCTTTGTCCGAAGGGATAAGAACCCTGGTTTTTCTGATAGTCCTGATTGGTTTCGGCACCAAAGCAGGCATTGTGCCGCTCCACGTCTGGTTGCCATACGCGCACCCCTCGGCCCCGTCGCATATCTCAGCCCTCATGTCGGGCGTGATGATCAAAACCGCCATCTACGCGCTTGTGCGAGTGTACTTCGATTTCCTTGGAGGCCACTTCCCTTGGTGGTGGGGGTTTGTCGTGCTGGTCGTCGGCGCGGTGTCTGCCTTGTTGGGCGTGATGTATGCGCTGATGGAGCATGATCTCAAAAGTCTGCTCGCGTACCACAGCGTGGAGAACATTGGCATCATCCTATTGGGCCTCGGAGCCGGCATGATCTTTCAGCACTACGGGCTCAAAGAATTTGCTGCCCTGGGGTTGCTGGCCGGGCTCTATCATACGATCAACCATGCCATCTTCAAGGCGCTGCTGTTCTTAGGCGCCGGTTCGCTGCTTTATGCCACCCACACACGCAACATGGAGGAGTACGGTGGCCTGCTCCGCCGCATGCCTTGGACCGGTGCCTTCTTTTTGATCGGAGCCGTGTCGATTTCCGCCTTGCCTCCTACCAACGGATTCGTCAGCGAGTGGCTGGTCTTTCAAAGTCTCTTCCTTAGTTTTCACCTCCCAGCTGTCTTGCTGAAATTCATGCTTCCGCTTGCCGCGGCAATGCTGGCTCTGACCAGCGTGTTGGCACTGACCTGCTTCGCCAAAGCATTCGGAATCTCTTTTTTGGCCCTCCCCCGGAGCCCCCATGCGCAACATGCAGAGGAAGTGCCAATCACCATGCGTATCGCGATGGGCATGCTGGCAGTAGTCTGCGTGTTGCTCGGCCTTGCACCCATGGTCGTCGTTCCGATGTTGGATCGTATGGTCACGCCGTTTGCCGGTCTGTCGATTGAGGGGAAAGTGCTGTCGCTAGATGGTTGGGCGCTGGCTCCCGTAAATGTGGAATTCTCCAGCCTCTCGACGCCGGTCTTGGCTCTGTTGCTGGTGGGGTTGTCGATGTTCGGACTGGGGCTCGTAGCGGCGTTCGGTGGTCTCGTAAAAAAACGCTATTACAAGACCTGGGGCTGCGGGATTAGCCTCACGCCCAGAATGGAGTACACGGCAACTGGCTTTGTTCAGCCGATCAAACGAGTCTTCGCCACGATCTATCAGCCGACGGTGAAGTTGGAGACGGAGTTGCTTGAAGAGTCGCGGTACTTTGCTAAACGTCGGCACTTCGAGTTCCACATTGAGCCGGTCTTCCAGAAATATCTCTACGACCCCGTGGTCGCGTGCTTCATCGGCATGGCCGAGCGGCTAAGAGTCATTCAGAGGGGAAGCCTGCACCTGTACTTGGCGTACATATTCGTCACACTCATCGTCTTGCTGTTATTCGCGGTGTAACCGGATGTTGCAAGCCGTTATTCTCATTGTTGCCCAAACGATCGTCTTGCTGGCCGTCTCACCATTCCTCGTGGGACTGATCAGGAAGGTCAAGGCTCGTTTGCAAGTACGGCGGGGAGCCAGTGTCTTGCAGCCTTATGCGGACCTGGCCAAGCTCTTTCGTAAGCAACCAGTGGTCTCCACCACCACCTCATGGATCTTCACCGCGACACCATACATTGTGTTTGCTTCTACGCTCGCCGCCGGGTTGTTGGTTCCCGTCTTTGTCTCCAGGACCCCGCTCGATTTTGTCGGCAACATTATTGCGGTCGTGTATCTACTGGCGTTGGGTACGTTCTTCCTGATGCTGGCCGGCCTTGATGCCGGTTCGTCCTTTGGTGGGATGGGAAGCAGCCGCGAGGCCATCGTCGCCTCCCTGACCGAACCAGCCATGATCCTTTCTATCTTTGCAATTGCGTTGACCAAGGGATCGACGAACCTGAGCACCATTGTTCATAAGACCGCACTGTTGGAGGGGATCGCGACGGACCCATCGCCATATCTGATGGCATTGGCAGCCCTCTTCATCGTGGCCCTCGCCGAAACTGGACGGGTCCCAGTCGATAATCCGGCGACGCATCTTGAACTGACCATGATCCATGAGGCGATGGTCCTGGAATATTCAGGCCGTTATCTCGCCCTAATCGAATGGGCAGCCGGCCTGAAGTTGGCCGTGTTTCTCTCTCTGATCGCCAACGTCTTCGCGCCCTGGGGAATTGCGACCACGCTGGCGCCCACCGCGATGGGGATCGGGCTCCTGGCTTACCTATTGAAGATCTCAGGGTTTGCGGTGCTCATCGGCATCCTAGAGTCGATGTTCGCAAAATTGCGGTTGTTCCGCGTGACGGATCTCCTGGGCGTCGCCTTTATCCTGGCGCTGCTCGGACTGCTGTTTTTTTACATTCTTCGGAGCTGAACAGATGCAGATTTCTTCTCATATCGGATCGCAACTCGTCGACTTGTGCTCGGCCTTACTCCTATTGACCTGCTTCGCCATTGTGGCGCAGCGGCGGCTCTCCGCCTGCGTCGATTTGTTCGCGCTGCAGTCGGCCTTTCTCGTCTTGACGGCAGCGCTAGTGGCCTTTCTGACCGGCAACCACCATATTTACATTGCAGCTGGGCTGACCGGCCTGATTAAAGTGATCATCATTCCGCGGGTCCTGAAAAAGGTCATCGCACGTCTCAACGTCAAGCGAGAATTGGTGATGAACGTCAACGTGCCGGCCGGCTTGCTGATCTGCGGCGCCCTCGTCATGCTGGCATTCTTTATTACGCAGCCCATTCTCCCGCTGGGTTTTCTACTCACCCGCGATTCTCTAGCTATCGCCTTCACAATCGTGCTCATCGGATTGTTTACGATGATTGCGAGACAAAAGGCCGTGTCGCAGCTCGTGGGTTTTCTGGTCATGGAGAACGGCTTATTCTTGGGGGCGACGGCCGCCACCTATGGAATGCCCTTGATCGTCGAACTGGGGGTGTTCTTCGACGTGCTCATCGCGGTGTTGATCGCGGGGATCTATACGAATCGGTTACAAGACGCGTTCGACAGCGTGGATACTAGTCACCTCACTGTGTTGAAGGAATAAGTGGAGGGTTCATGGGATTGATCGAAGTGGTTGTCTTGTTGATCGCTCCGCTCCTCGCTGGGGGGCTGAGCTTGATCATTCATCGGTCCGCGCTGCTGCACGCGATCAACCTCACCAGTTTGAGCCTGCTCGTGGCGTCAGAAATCATGATTACTCGGACTGTGCTGATAGACGGTCCATTCACGGCTCTTGGACAATTCGTCTATCTCGATGCCTTGTCGGCCTTCATCCTCTTCATCATCGGAGCGGTCGGACTGGCTT
>Ga0070688_100000646_pt1 | contig 17330 bp, 18 predicted proteins | sample KBSS13HmetaG_FD_64679 | JGI IMG/M metagenome (GOLD analysis project Ga0070688, IMG submission 64679) | Switchgrass rhizosphere microbial communities from Kellogg Biological Station, Michigan, USA - KBS S1-3H metaG | ecosystem: Host-associated > Plants > Roots > Rhizosphere ...
GTCCAGCACGCCGCGCTCGCTCTCGTCCGACGAGCGGTCGGCATCGGTGTCCTCGATGCGCAGAACGAAGACGCCATGGTGCTTCCGCGCGTAGAGCCAATTGAAGTACGCCGTGCGCGCGCCGCCCACGTGCAGCCAGCCGGTCGGGCTCGGGGCGAAACGAACGCGGACGGGGCTCATGGGGCACGCAGGCTACTACCTGCGCGGGGCGTTACGCACGGGCTTCGTCGCGGGCCGCCGCACCGGGAACGTATGCTGGCACCATGTCCGCACCGCGATCCGAGTTCATCGCCGGCGCTCGCGCCACGCTGCCGCTGCTCGCCGGCGATCTCCCTTTTGGCCTCATCTATGGCGTGCAGGGCGCCGCCGCGCACGTACCCGCCCTCGTCATCGTCGCCATGTCCAGCGTCATCTTCGCCGGCTCGGCGCAATTGATCGCCGTCACCCAGCTGGGCGCGGTGCCGCCGGTGCCCTCTCCGGTCATGGTGCTCACCACGCTCGTGGTCAACCTGCGCCACATCCTCTATAGCGCTTCCATGGGCCCGCGCTGGCGGCACCTCTCGCGCGGCTGGAAGTGGCTGCTCGCCTACCTGCTCACCGACGAGGCCTACGCCGTCGGCAACGGCCGCTACCTGCGCGCCGACGACAGTCCGCACAAGCATTGGTACTACCTCGGCGCCGGGCTCGCGCTGTGGGTGTCGTGGCAGCTGGTCACGCTGCTCGGGGTGCTGGTCGGTGGGCAGATACCCGGACGCTGGGACCTCGACTTCTCGGTCGCGCTCTCCTTCATCGCGCTCACCCTGCCCGTGCTGCGGGACCGCGCGGTCGTCGCCTCTGCCACGGCGGCCGGGCTTGCAGCGGTGCTCGCCAACGACCTGCCGCTCAAGCTCGGGCTGATCGTCGCGGCGGCCGTGGGCATCGTCACCGGCATGGTGGTCGAGACGCTGGCGGGTGGGCCCAAGCCCGTCCCCGCGCGAGGAGTGGACGGATGACGCTCTGGCTGACCGTGCTCCTCGGCGGCCTGATCACCTACGCCGAGCGGCTCTCGCTGATCGTCCCCCTGGGGCGTGTCACGCTGCCCCCGGTGCTCGTCCGCGGGCTTCGCTTCGTGCCGCCGGCGGTGCTCACCGCCATCATCGTGCCCGAGCTGCTGCTGCCGCACGGCGAGCTGGACTTCTCGCTCGGCAACGCGCGGTTGCTCGCCGGCGTGCTGGCCGCGGTCATCGCCTGGTGGAGCAGGAACGTCATCCTCACCGTCGTGAGCGGCATGGTGACGCTCTGGGTGCTGACCGCCCTGCTCCCGCGCTAGTTAGCGCTCCACCAGCGCCACGGCCAACGCGGCGAGGCCCTCGCGGCGGCCGATCGCGCCCAATGTCTCGTTCGTCGTCGCCTTCACGCTGACGCGATCGGGCGCGATGCCGATCGCGTTCGCGATGTTCGCGCACATGGCAGCACGATGGGGCGCCAGCTTGGGCGCTTCTGCCACGAGCATCACGTCCACGTTCTCCACGCGCGCGCCGCGTTCGCCGAGCAGCTTCACGATGCGCTGCAGCAGGTCGATGCTCGAGGCGTTCTTCCACTTGGGATCGCCTGCGGGGAAGTGCTCGCCGAGGTCGCCGAGCCCGGCTGCACCGAGCAGCGCGTCGCCCACCGCATGGATGAGCACGTCGGCGTCGCTGTGGCCCTCGAGCCCCCAGTCGCTCTCGAACTTCACCCCGCCCAGGACCAGCGGGCGGCCCGCCTTCACCCGGTGCACGTCGTAGCCCAGTCCCACGCGCAGGCTCATGCGGTCGCGCCTTTCTCCGCCGTGCGTTGCGTGAGCCACGACTCCGCGAGCGCCAGGTCGGTCGGCGTCGTGATCTTGAAGTTCAGGCTGTCACCGATCGCCAGGCGCACGGGGTGCCCCAGCCACTCGACCAGCGCCGCGTCGTCGGTCGCCACCTCGCTCGCCTCGCGGTGTGCGCGCTCGAGCCAATCCCGACGGAACACTTGCGGCGTCTGCGCCGCCCACAGGCCCGCGCGCGAGACCGTGCCGGTGATGACGCCGAGTGTGCCCTGCTTCAACGTGTCCGCCTGCGGGATCGCCGCGATCGCCGCACCATGCTCCAGCCCCTCGGCCACCGCGCGCGCGATCACCTCGGGCGTCACCAGCGCGCGCGCCGAATCGTGCACGGCGACGTGCGTGCAGTTCGGGGGCAGCACGTGCAGCCCGCGTCCCACCGAGTGCTGGCGCTGCTCGCCGCCCTCGGTCGCGGCCACGAGCTTCGACGTGATCATGCCGCTCGCGGCCAGCAGCTCGCGCAGCGTGCGCACCGGGCCCACGAGCACGATGCCGTCGATCGCGTCGCAGCGATGGAACGCCTCGTAGCTCCAGGTGAAGAGCGGCCGCCCCGCGAGCGGCACCAGCGCCTTCGGCACGTCTGCGTTCAGCCGCTCGCCGCGGCCGGCGCAGAGAAGCACCGCGCACACGCTCACGCCGCCACCTCGGCGACGCGGCCACCGGTCATCCTCACGAGCTCATCCGGGGTCAGCGGGAACAGCGAGTTGGGATGTCCCGCCGCGGCCCACAGCCCCTCGAGCGCCATGAGGTGCGCATCCACGAGGGTGTCCAACTTCTGCGCGTGCCCGAGCGGCGGGATGCCGCCGATGGCGTAGCCCGTCACTTCGCGCACGAACTTCGGCGGTCCCATGCGCACGGGCTCACCCAGCAGTGTCTCGAGCTTCGCCTCGCTGACGCGATTGGCGCCGCTCGCCACCACCAGCACCGGCGCGCCGCTCGTCACGCGCTGAAAGACGAGCGATTTCACGATCTGCGCCGGTGTGCAGCCCACGGCCTCTGCCGCGGCCGCGGCGGTCTTCACCGCCACCTCCAGCTCCTGCACGGTGTTCGCGAAGCCGCCCGCACGCAGCGCGTCCTGCACGCGCTGTGCGGCGTCGCTGAGCGTCTGCGCCGGGCCGCTCATGCGTCTTCCCTCGGCCGTGGTGCGCGGGTCACGGCCGCGAGCCGTTCCGCCGGCCGCGTCTCGGCCCGCGGCGCGGCTGCTTCGGCACGCGGCGTCTCGAGCTTGTCGCCGAGCAACAGCTCGCAAGCTTCACGCAGCGTCGTGAGCGGCGTCAGCTCCAGGCCCGCGCCCTCGGCGTCGGCCGACTGCACCCGCGGGAACCCGGCGCGCTGGAAACCCATCTGCGCCGCCTCGCGCAGCCGCGCATCGAGCCGCGGCACGCGCCGCAGCTCGCCGGAGAGGCTGACCTCTCCGAGCGCGAGCGTGCGCGAGAGCACCGGCCGGCTCCTGAAGCTGGACGCGATCGCCAGCGCCACGCCCAGGTCGGCACCCGGATCGTCCAGCTTGAACCCTCCGGTCACGGTGACGAACACGTCGTGTCGTCCCATGCGCAGGCCGACGCGGCGCTCGAGCACGGCGAGCAGCACCGCGAGCCGGCGCGGATCGTAGCCGCTCGTCACCCGCTGCGGCGTGCCGTAGAACGAGGTCGAGACCAGCGCCTGCACCTCCACCAGCAGCGGGCGCGCGCCTTCGAGACTCGCCACCACGGCAACGCCCGGCACATCGCGCGCGCCGTCCGAGAGGAACGCCTCGCTCGGGTTCGCCACCTCACGCAGGCCCGATTCGAGCATCTCGAACACGCCCAGCTCGTGCGTGCTGCCGAAGCGATTCTTCGCCGCGCGCAGCACGCGGTAGTGCTGGTAGCGCTCGCCTTCCAAGTAGAGCACGGCGTCCACCATGTGCTCGAGTACGCGCGGGCCCGCCACCGCGCCGTCCTTGGTGACGTGGCCGACGAGGAACACCGCCGTCTTCGAAGCCTTCGCGTAGTGGAGCATCGCCAGCCCGCACTCGCGCACCTGCGTCACCGTGCCCGGGCCGCCCTCGAGATCCGCGCGCGACAGCGTCTGGATGGAGTCGGCGATCAGCATGTCGGGCTCGAGTCGCGACGCGGTCTCGAGGACCGCTTCGAGGTCCGTCTCGCAGAGGATCAGCAGGTTCGCGGGCACCTCGCCCAGCCGCGAGGCGCGGAGCCGGATCTGTTGCTCGCTCTCCTCGCCGCTCACATAGAGCACCTTGCGCCCGTCGGCAGCGCAGCTGCGCGCCAGCTGTAAGAGCAAAGTGCTCTTCCCGATCCCCGGATCGCCGCCCACGAGCAGCAGCGAGCCCGGCACGATGCCGCCGCCCAGCACGCGGTCCAGCTCGCGCATGCCGGTGCTCGTGCGCTCGGTCGACTCGAGCGAGACATCGGCGAGCGGCACCGCGCCCTCGCGGCGCACCGCGCCCGCGGGCACCCAGCGGCCGCGCGCGACGCTCCTCGCTGGACCGCCTGGGGCGGTCGTGCCGGATGCGGGCGCTTCGCTCGCGGTGTTCCACTCGCCGCAGACCGGGCAATGACCGAACCAGCGCGGCTGCTCGTTGCCGCACGCGGTGCAGAAGAAGGATGTCTTTGGAGATTTCGCCGGCTTCGCCGGCTTGCCGCTGCTCTTCATGAGTGCGCTCGTATGGGGCGGGACGTCATCCGGGGTATCCACGGAACGTAGCACGAAGGCAGGTGCGCGACGATGAGCGCGCGCGTCCTCGATCACGGCCGCGGCGCACGATATCGTCGATGAGGCGCGCGCGGGGTACTGGCTCAGGCCGTGATCGCGCGACCTAGTGGAACCGCGACTTGAGGTCGCCCCAGCTTGCGTGGTGGACGGGGGTCAGGAGCGATGTCGGGTCGCATCTGATACAGACCAAAAAGCTCTCAATAAACCACGTGACATCGTCGTAGTCGCCGTCCGCCCCGCTCGCGAGGGGTTGGTCCTCGGCGGCGAGCCACGCCGAGCCCGTATTGAGTCCCGTTCCACGGAAGAACAGGAGTTGTGCCCTGGCTCCCGGGTTCCGCGCGTCCTGCGAGTAAAGCGGTCCGCTCGCGCCCGCCACGTAGAAGCCAACGCCGTGGAAGTCCCCGCCGAGATATGTGGTAGTCGTGATCAGGTTCGCGGACCCATCGAACACGTTCACAGTCGCCCGCGCCGGGGAACTTCGATAAGTGATGACCGAGAACCACCCTGGAGTCGCCCTCGCCGGAAAGACTTCCATGAGCGTGGGGTGCAAATCGTACCCGTTGTAAACGCCAGACGAGCTGGCGTTTGGATTGGCCCCCAGTTCGACCTGGAATGTGAACGTGGTCATCAGTTCGACGTTGATCTGATCCGTCGCAGGCACGATCGGCTCCGACATCGTCTCGAAGAACTGCAGCAGCCCGGTTCCGTGGACCGTGGCTTGCGGCACGCGCGGTTGCGCGTTGGCGATCGGGAGGAGCGATCCCGCCGAGGAATCCCGGGCCGCGAGCAGCAGCGCCAACGCGAGCGACGCGAGGCCAGCCGTTCGAACGATGGGGCGCATGCGATCCTCCGCGATGTCAGGCGAGTGGCCGTGCTGGAGGGGTGGCGGCCCTGGCGGGGGGCGGGCCGTTGCGAGATTACCCTTAGAACACCTTCACGTTCAGGTATTTCTTCGGGTTCGCCTTGATGTCGGCGATCAGCGTCTTCAGCTCGGCCACCGTTTGCTTCGCCTCTTCGTAGAGCTTCGGGTCGTTGACCAGCTTGCCGAGCGTGCCGTCGCCGCGGTCCACCTTGCCCGCCACGCTCTGCATCGTGGTGCGGAGCGAGTCGAGGCGTGTCGTCAGCCGCTCGAGCCCGGCGGCCGTGCGCTCGAACGACTCCAGCGCCTTCCGCAGCTCCGCCTCACGGTCGGTGGTGAGCGCCTTCGCCGTCTTCGATGCGGCGTTCAAGTTCGCGAGCGTTGCCCGGAGCTGGGTCCGGTTCTCGATCACCGCGGCCTTCAACTGTTCGCTCGTGTCGTGGAGGTTGACGAGCGTCTGCGTCAGGTTGCCGTTCTTGTCGATGGCGTCCGCCAGCCCCTTCAACTGCGTCGCCAGCTCGGCGATGGCATCCACCGTGCCGCTCATGCCCCCGACCACCTCGGGGATGCCCTTCTCGTAGATGCCCGGGATGGTGTCCCTGGAGGTGTACGGCACGCCGCTCGCATGCAGGTCGACCGCGATCACCTTCTCGCCCATCAGTCCCACGTTCCGCACCGAGACGCGGCTGTCGGTGGTGAGCTCGACCTCGGAGGCGAGCGCCAGGTCCACCGAGACGTGGTCGCTGATCAGCGCCACGCTCTGCACGCTCCCTTTCCGCAGGCCGTTTACCTGCACCTCGTCGCTCGTGCTCAGGCCCCCGGTCTGCGGGAACGTCACGTGCCACACCCGTATCTTCCGCGCCAGCGAGAACTGCTTGAGCCAAGTGACGCCCCAGAGCGTCACGCCCAGCGCCACCAGCACGGTGATGCCGACCTGGATCTCCCTCGTGCGGCTCAAGTCGCTCCTTCGTGGCTCAGGGGTGGGGACGGTATCTGTCGCACTCTACACCGCGTGGACCGGTCCCTCGCTCCGGCCCTCGATGAACTGGCGCACGAGCAGGTCGTTCGTGGCCTGCGCCTCGGCCGGCGTGCCCGTGAACTGCACGCGACCCTCGTGCAACAGCGCCAGCCGATCGCCCACCTTCCACGCGCTGTGAAGGTCGTGCGTCACCACCACCGACGTCACGCCCATGCGCTTCTGGATCGAGCGGATCAGCTCGTTGATGACGTCGGACATGATCGGGTCGAGCCCGGTCGTGGGCTCGTCGTAAAGGATGTACGCCGGATCGATGGCGACCGCGCGCGCCAGCCCCACGCGCTTCTTCATGCCGCCCGAGAGCGACGCCGGCTTCATGTCCTCGACCCCCTGGAGCCCCACCCACGACAGCCGCTCGGCGACGCGGCGCCGGATCTCGGCTTCGGGGAGCTTCAGGTGCTCGCGCATCGGCAGCGCCACGTTCTCGCCCACGGTGAGGGAGTCGAACAACGCCGCGCCCTGGAACAACATGCCGAAGCGCTTGCGCACCCGGTTCAGCTCCGCCTCGTCCATGTGCGCGATGTCCTCGCCCTCGATCTCGATGCTGCCCTCGTCGGGCTTCATGAGCCCGATGATGTGCTTGAGCAGCACGCTCTTCCCCGTGCCGCTGCGGCCGAGGATCACCGTGGTGATGCCCGTGGGAATCTCGAGATCCAGCCCGTCCAGCACCTGCTTGCTGCCGAGCCGCTTGCTCACGCCCCGGAGCTGGATCATTTCGAGAACACGAACCGGAACAGGACATTCGCGAGCACGTAGTCGCTGATCAGCACCAGCACACACGACGACACCACCGCGCGCGTGGTGGCGATGCCCACGCCCTCGGCGCCGCCTTCGGTGCGGAAGCCGTGGTAGCAGCCCATCCAGCCGATGATGGCGCCGAAGAACACCGCCTTGATGATCCCCGACATCAGGTCCTTCACGTAGAAGAAGTCCTGGAGCGCCTGCACGTACGTGTGCGTTGACACCCCGACGCTGGTGACCGACACCACGTAGCCGCCGAAGATGCCCACCGCGTCCGCGATCATCACCAGGATCGGGAGCATGACCACCGCTGCGACCACGCGCGGCACCACCAGGTAGCGCACCGGGTTGACGGCCATGGCCTCGAGCGCGTCGATCTGCTCGGTGACGCGCATCGTGCCCAGCTCGGCGGCGATGGCGGCGCCGACGCGGCCGCCGACGATGAGCGCGGTCAAGACGGGACCCAGCTCGATGATCACCGAGCGCATGATCACCGAGCCGATGTACTTGAGCGGCACGACGTTCGCGAACTGGTAGGCGGCCTGCACCGCGGCGACCGCGCCCGTGAACACGCTCACGATCAGCACCAGCGTCACCGACTGCACACCGATGACGTACATCTGGTCGACGACGAGCCGCATCGAGCGCAGGCCGCGCAGCAGCATGCGGAACGTTTCACCGACGAGCAGCGCGACGCGGCCGACATCGGCAACCCAGTCGCCGGCACGATTCCACAGGTAGCTGAGCGGCCGAGGGGGAGCGCTCTCGCCGTTCATCGCGTCAGAAGCCGGGCTCGGTCTCGCCCGACATGACGGGGCTGTAGGGCACGAACTTCGTGCACTCGCGCAGGAACGTCATGTCCACGTCGTCGGTGGGACCATTGCGCTGCTTGGCGATGATGAGCTGCGCCTTCCCGGGCTCCGCGGTATCGGGCTTGTACACGACCTCTCGATAGACGAAGAGAACGACGTCGGCATCCTGCTCGATCGAGTTGTGAGTGACGATCCCGTTGGCGATGAAGTTGTGCATGCCCGGAACCGTGGCGTCGAACACCGGCTGCACGCCGAGCGACTCAATGGAGTGGATCTCGTCCCAGAAGAGGTCGGACTCGGCGAGCGAGTGGAGTTCGGGACTCTTGAGCACGCGCGCGAGCGTCATGAGCCGCCCGCGCGAGTGCCTGGCAGCGTCCTCGACAGCTGCCAGGTTGGCGTGATCGGCGCTCGTGTAGTGAAGCGGCTGCCGTGGAGCGAGGCAGCCATCGCCGATCATGTGTGCGGCAAGCACCACGAGTGCCTCGGGCCACTCCTGTCGGTCGACCGGCTCAGGCACTCGGCGGGGCACTGCCAGCCGATCCCCGGGGCTGAGCTGGTCCAGTCGACGCCAGCCGTCCAGCGTCAGGAATGGATGGTTCGCGCTCGCCTTGATCGAGCGGCCGGATGTGAGACGCATCTCGAAGACTTCCTTTTCGCCGCTCGGGAACACGTGCGACATGGTCCCCTGGACCACGCGATAGGAGTCGTCGACCGTCCACACGGGGATATTCCGCTCGCCGCTGGCCAGCAGCTCGCCCATGGTCACTTCCGCGCCCGAGTCGGCGCGCAGCACACGTGCGTCTGCCGTGAGGCAGCCCGAATCCCTCAGGTCCGAGAGCTGCGGCCTGCCCGATCCGCCGCGCTGCTCGACGGCGCGCGAGAGCTGGGAGAGCGCGATGATCGGCACCTCGAGTTCTTTCGCGAGGCCCTTCAGGCCGCGCGAGATCTGCGAGATCTCCTGCACGCGGTTCTCCGCCTGCGTGCTGCTGCGCATGAGCTGGAGGTAGTCGACGACGACCAGGCCGAGCTTCTTGTCGGCCTTCAGCCGCCGGCACTTCGCGCGCAGTTCGAGCACGGAGAGCGACGGCGAGTCGTCGATCAGGATCGGCGCCTGGGTGAGCAACCCCGCGCCGGTCGTGAGCCGCGGCCAGTCCTCGTTGCCGAGATAACCCGTGCGCACCTTCTGCAGGGACACCTCGCTTTGCGAGCAGAGCAGGCGCATCGCCAGCTGCTCCTTGCTCATTTCCAGAGAGAAGATCGCCACCGGCACGCCCTGACGGATGGCCGCATTCTCGGCCATGTTCACGGCGGCCGACGACTTACCCATGGAAGGTCTACCGGCGAGGATGATGAGATCGCCCGGCTGCCAGCCGCTCGTCAGCTTGTCGAGATCGTCCCAGCCGCTCGGCACGCCCGTGACCTGCACCTTGCGCTCGAACAGCTTCTGGATGTTGTCGAACGTCGGCTTGAGCAGCTCGCGGATCCCGGTGAAGCCCTCGCGGATCCGCTGGTCGGTGATGGCGAAGATGCGCGCCTCGGACTGATCGAGGATCTCCGCGGTCTCCTGGCTGCCGCCGTAGCACTGCTGCTGGATCTCGGTCGTGGCCTTGATGAGCTGCCTGAGGATCGCCTTCGAGTGCACGATGCGGATGTGCTGCTCGAGGTTCGCCGCCGTGGTGGCGTAGTCCATGAGCTGGGCGAGGAACGTGGTCCCGCCCACGGCCTCGAGGTCGCCGCGCTTCTTGAGCTCCTCCGCCACCGTGATCAGGTCCGCGGGCACGCGCGCGTTGTAGAGCCCGACGAGCGCGTCGAAGATCTTCATGTGGCTGGTGCGGTAGAACGCCGTCGAGTCGATCTGCTCGATGGCGCGGCCGATGGCGCCTTCGTCGAGCATCATCGCCGCGAGCACGGAGCGCTCCGCATCGAGCGCCTGGGGCGGGGTGAGGCCCGGGGGGCCGCCGCTGCCGGTTGCGTATTCGGTCATGGTGTCGATCCTTCCGGCGCGCACGCCGCGCGTGGGCTCGGGGAGGTCAGTCGGTGAGGTATTCCTGCGCGAGGCGCTGCAGGTCCTCCCACACCGGGCGCTTGGCGTTCGGGTTCCGCAGACAATACGCCGGGTGGTAGGTGACGATGAGCTTGGCGCCGCGCCAGCGATAGGTCTTGCCGCGCATGCCGCCGATGGTGCCCTTGAGCTGCAGCAGCAGCTCGGCGGCGAACTTGCCCAGGCAGCAGATGATGCGCGGCTGGAGCGCTTCGAGCTGGCGCATGAGATACGGCGAGCAGGCCTCGATCTCGTGCGGCAGCGGATTGCGGTTCTCGGGTGGACGGCACTTGAGGACGTTGGCGATGTAGACGGTGTCGCGCGAGAGTTTCACGCCGGGGATGAGCTTCTTCTCGTCCATCCCCGCGATCATCTTGGTCAGGAGCTCTCCCGCGCGTCCCACGAACGGCTCGCCGCGCGCATCTTCGTCGGCGCCGGGGGCCTCGCCCACGAACACGATGCCCGTGCGCGCCGAGCCAACGCCCGGCACCGCGTTCGTGCGCGTGGTGCAGAGCCCGCACTTCTTACACGCGCGCGCCTCGGTCGCGACGGTCTCGAGCACGGGCTCGGAGAGCTGCACGAGCCGGTCGCGGCCGCCGTCGAGCGCAGACGGATAGAGGTCGTCGGTGAACGCCGGCAGGGCGAACTCGTCGGGTTCTTCGGCGATGGCAGCGCTCTTCCTGGTGCTGCGCTTTGCCGCGGGAGTCTCGGTGGGTGGCGGCGGCGTGAGCGAGAAGTCGTTGCCGGCGAGGGCTTCGGGCGCTTCGATCGCGGACGTCGCGGTGCGCGCAGGCGCTGGGCGTTCTGTTGCCACGGGCGCGGCGGCGCTCGGGGCCGCAGCCTCCGCGACCCCGCTCCGCTTCGCCTTCGCCACGCCCGCCGCCAGCAGCTCGCCCGTTCCCAGCGCGCGCTCCCGCTCGAGCTTCCGCCGCAGCGAGCGCGCGATGTCGGCCGCTTCGTCCCGAACGTCGTCGCTCATCGCTTCGCCTTCCCGGTTGGCGCAGTCGCACGCGACTTCGGCGCCCGCGGCGATGCCGCGAGCTTCAGGTTCGCACTCTTCCCCGTGTCGCCGCGCAGCTCCATCACGCGGTCCAGGATGTGCTCCGCCACCTCGCGCTTGCTCGCCTCGGGCAGCTCCGTGACCGCGCGAGCCTCGACCAGCGTGACCAGGTTCGTGTCGCTGCCCAACGCTTCTTCCGGAGTGTTCAGCACGATCAGGTCGGCGTTCTTCGCCGCCAGCTTCTTCCGCGCGTTCTCGACACCGTCATTCGTCTCGAGCGCGAACCCGACCACGATCTGCTCCTTCTTCTTCGCCGCACCGAGGCCGGCGAGGATGTCGGGATTGGGCTCGAGCTTGATCTCGAGGGGTGAGCCGCCATCGCGCTTGATCTTCTGCGGCGACGGTCGCGCCGGGCGATAGTCCGCCACCGCGGCCGCCATGATGACCACGTTCGCCTTCGGCCCGCGCTCGGTCATCGCGCGCTCCATCTGGAGCGCCGTGGTCACGCTGACGACGTCGACGCCGGCAGGCGCGTCCACGCTCACCGGGCCCGCGACCACGGTCACCTGGGCGCCGCGATCTCGCGCCGCCTCGGCCAGTGCGAAACCCATCCGACCGCTCGAACGATTCGTCAGCACGCGCACCGGGTCCACCGGCTCCTCCGTGCGGCCCGCGCCGATCAGCACGCGCAGGCCCTTCATGCTCGTCCGCAGCCGGAGCGAGCCTTCCACCGCGTCGACGATCGCCGCCACGTCGGCCAAGCGCCCCGGGCCTGTGAGCCCGGAAGCGAGCGGCCCGTCGTCCGGACCCACGAAACGAAGCCCGCGAGCACGAAGCACACGCACGTTCGCCTGCGTCGCCGGCGCCTTCCACATCTGCATGTCCATCGCCGGCGCCACCACCACCGGTGCCGCGGTGGCGAGCAGGAACGTGGTGAGCGCGTCCGGCGCCTCGCCGTGCACCATGCGCGCCATCAGGTCCGCCGTGGCCGGCGCCAGCACCACCGCGTCGGCCGCCTCGGCCACGTCCACGTGCTCGACGTGGCCGCGCACCTTGCCCACCGATTCCAGCGGCAGGCTGAAGCGCGGCCGCTGGTCGCCCCAGAGATCCGTCACCACCGGGTTGCCGGTGAGCGACTGGAACGTGAGCGGCGTCACGAACTCGCACGCCGCCTTGGTCATCACCACCAGGACCGTGGCGCCGCGGTCGCGCAACCGGCGCACCAGCTCGCAGGCTTTATACGCCGCGATGCCGCCGGACACACCCACGACCACCACGCGGTCCCGCAGCATCGGCTACTCGAGCGTCGGCTCGGTCATCGGCTCCACGGTCTGCGCGAGCAGGGCCATGGGGTCTTCGTAGTAGTAGGGCACGTCGTCGTGGAGCACGCGCTCCAGCGCCACGGCCGTGACCTTTCCGTGCAGCGTCTCACCGCTGCGGCGGACCCAGTCGTTCAACCGGCGCGCCTCGCGCGCGGCCACGATCGAGAGTTCGTACTTGCTCTTGCCCGGAGGGGGCACCAGTGCGGACAGCTTCATTCTCAACACTCCTGCTTCAGCGGGTTCAACCGACTTCCGCGCGGCGCACCCGTTGACGCCGCGCGTGTGTGGCTGGTTACGAAACTCGTCAGCGGTGCGCGCGCTCGCCGTCGTGGATGGCGAGCAGAGCGGCGACCGCGCGCTGCAGGTCGTCGTTCATGATCACGTACCGGTAGTTCGACATTTGAGCGAGCTCACCCGGCGCGTTGAGGAGTCGCGTTTCGATCACCTCGGGTGAGTCGGTACCGCGCGACTCGAGCCTTGCCCGCAGCGCGTCGAGCGACGGCGGGTAGACGAACACCGTCACTGCATCGGGACGCACCCGGCGGACGCTCGCGCCGCCCTGCACGTCGACGTCGAGCACCACCACCTTGCCCTCGCGCACGTGCTCATCGACTGCTCCGACCGGCGTGCCGTAGAGATGCCCGTGCACCTCTGCGGTCTCCAGGAACCAGCCCTGCGCTTCGCGCTGCAGGAACTCGTCCTGCGAGAGGAAGTAGTAGTCGCGGCCCTCGACCTCGGTGCTGCGCTTCGGCCGCGTGGTGGCGGACACCGAGAACACGCAATCGGGGCGCTGCTTCACGATGTGCTCGACCAGTGTGCCCTTACCCGCACCCGAGGGCCCGGTGAGCACGAGCAGGAATCCCACGGCTGTGTTCGCCGGCTGAGCGGTGTTCGTCATCGTCCCCGATTCCATGAGCGTGGCGGTCATTCGACGTTCTGCACCTGTTCGCGGATGCGCTCGATCTCTTCCTTCATCACGATCACCGCGCGGCCGATCTCGACGTCGTTCGCCTTGGAGCCGATGGTGTTGGCCTCGCGGTTCATCTCCTGGAGCAGGAAGTTCAACTTGCGCCCCGCCAACTCCGTGCTCTCGATCAGGTGGCGGAACTGGTCCAGGTGGGCCGCGAGCCGCACGCACTCCTCGGTGCAGTCGAGCCGGTCAGCAAGCAGCGCGACTTCCTGGGCGATGCGGATCGGGTCCATCTCGACGTCGTCCAGGAGCGGCTTGATGCGCGCCACCAGGCGCTCTTTCGCCTCCTGCGGCCGGAGCGGCGCGCGCTCGGAGACGGTGTCGAGCTGCTTGCGGATAGCCGCGAGGCGCCCGTCGAAGTCGCGGCTGAGCGCCTTGCCCTCGCGGTCCTTCATCAAGTTCATGTTGTCGCAGGCCTTCTCGACCACCGCCTTGACGAGCGACCAGCTCTCCTCGTCGGACATCGCCGTGTGCTCCCAGGTGAAGAGGTCCGGGAGCGCCGCCACCGTGGACACGTCCACCTCGCCAGCCAGCTTGAAGCGCATCTTGAGCTGGCTCATGAGGTCCACGTAGCGCTGGGCCACGGCCTCGTTGAGCTTCAGCACCTCGCCTTGGTCACCCGCCCCGACCCACGTGATCGTGAGGTTGAACTTGCCGCGCGAGAACCGCTCCTGGATCAACTGACGCACCTGGTCCTCGAACGCCAGAGCCACCTTGGGCCCGCGCATGGAGACCTCGCAGAAGCGGTGGTTGACCGACCGGATCTCGGCGGTGAGGCGCTGCCCGGAGCGCTCGAGCTCGGCCGAACCGAAGCCGGTCATGCTGCGGATCATGCGGGTCCTCCGGGGGGTGGGGTGCGGACCCCCGAAGGTAGCGGGGCGGGCGTCGCGCCGTCAACGCGGGCAGGGGCTCAGAGGCGCGATTGGCAAGGGGTTCGCGAGCTTTCGAAAGCCACGGAATGTCCGTGGGATTCTCCACGGCGATGTGGACAACTTGCGCCGGCGCAAGCTCGCGATACGAGAAACCGAACGCCGCCGGAGCGAGCGGCGGCGTTGGTTGGGGAGCGCGGGACGGCCGCGCGCCAGCCCGGTCTACCCTGGGATCCCGTAGCGCTTCATCTTGCCGAGCAGCGTGGTGCGCGACATGCGCAGCACGCGCGCCGCGTCGGCCTTGATGAATTGCGTCTTCTCGAGTGCTTCGAGGATGCGCGACTTCTCCTGGCCCTCCATCTCCTCGACGAAGTTGCGCGGAGCGTCGGTGGTGTCGGCGAGCGGGATGTCGCGCGGCGTGATGACCTGGCCCTCGGGCGTCTGCACCACGAGCCGCTGCATGAGCGCCCGGAGCTGCCGCACGTTGCCGGGCCACGTATAGGCCAGCAACCGCTGGCGCGCCGCGCCCGACAGCGACACGCGCTTGCGCGCTTCCTGCGTGAACATATCGAGGAAGTGGTCCACGAGCAGCGCCACGTCGTCGCCGCGCGAGCGCAGCGGCGGCAGCGTGAACACCGCGTGCGCGAGCCGGTAGTAGAGGTCGGGGCGGAACATGTCGCCCGACTGCATCTTCGAGGCGTCGCGGTTGGTGGCCGCGATCAGCCGCGCGTCGACGCGCTTGCCACTGTTGGCGCCGATGCGACGCACCTCGCCCGTTTCGAGGAAACGCAGGAGCTTGGACTGGAGGTCGACCGGCATGTCGCCGATCTCGTCCAGGAACACGCTGCCCTTGTCGGCCTCTTCGAAGAGCCCCGCGCGGTCGCGCGTCGAGCCCGTGTACGAGCCGTGGACGGAGCCGAAGAACTCCGCCTCCATCATCGTCGCCGGCACCGCGCTGCAGTTGACCTCGACCATGCTGCCGGTGCGGCCCGAGAGCGTGTGCACGCCGCGGGCGATCAGCTCCTTCCCCGTGCCCGACTCGCCGAGCACCAGCACCGGGATGTCGCTCACCGACACCGTGGCGACCTGCTCGAGCAGCTCGATCAGCGGGCGGTGGCGGGTGACCAGCGCGAACGTGTCGTGCGCCCATTGCACGCGGCGCTGCAGCTCGCGGTCCATGCTCGGGCGGCGGCGCGGGCGCGGCTTCTCGCTCGCAGCGGGCTCAATGATCCCTTCGTCGATGAGACGCTGCTCGAGCTTGGCGGCGCGCGTGCGGGCGTGCGCCAGCTTCAACTCGGCACCCATGTGCTCGAAGTGATCGCAGGCCGCGCGGTAGGCCTCGCGCGCGCCGGTGAGGCTCTCGTAGGCGCCCGCATGGGGCCCGCACAGCCAGTCGCCGTACGACATCCACAGCTTGCCCCACTCGTAGGGCGTCTCGATGTCGTCGTAGTACGCGAATCCGTGCGTGAAGTGCTTCTTCGCCTCGTCGTGCCGACCGAGTCCGGCGCTCGCGAGAGCGATCGTGCGGTAGGTCGCGGCCTCCTCGTAGCGGTCGCCGAGTTCGAGGCACAGCTCAAGCGCGGCCATCGCCTCGTCCCAGGATTCCTGCGGGCGACCGAGCATGAGGTAGCACTCGGCGCGGCGCCGGCGAAGCTCCGCGACGACGTCGCCGCGCGGGATCAGCGCGAGCGCGTGCGGCAGGACCTCGTCGTAGCGCTTGAGCGCGGCGTCGAAGTTGCCCTGCTCGAGCTCGACATCTCCGAGGTATTCGAGGCGGAGGAGCTCCGGACGGGATTCGCGGACTTCGCCGCGGTAGAAGAACTCAGATGCCAGTTCCGCTGCCGCCTGGTCCGGGTTCCCGAGATGCAGCCAGGCTTGAGCGAGAACAAGCTTGTCGTACCAGAGGTGAGTTCCTGCAAGTACAGCCTTGTCCTCCTCAATGCTCTTCTGCATCTCCTCGGCGGCCAGCCCGGCTCGCCCTCGCTTCAAGATGGCGATAGCCAGCGATCGCCGCGAGTGCGGAACATTCGCTAATGCACCAGCGCGCTTATAGGCCGAAATCGATTCCTGGCCAGCCTCCTCCGAAGCGACGTACCTGCATCGTCCCCGTTCTGATATGCACAAGTTGCCTAGGGCAACACCCTCTTGAAATGCAGATCCAACTCGACGCGCAGAAACTAGTGCCTCAAGGCTATATCGCCTAGCTGCCTCCCAATCACCTTTGCCAATCGCAGCCGCCGCAAGGGCGTTCGCACACTGCGCCAGAGGATAGCTGTCCGGACGGGCCCTCAACCCTTGAGCAATGGTCTCGAGGCGGGCCACGGCCTCGTCCACGCGATTCATCCGGGCAAGTGAGGCAGCTTCGTAGATGCGAAGCTGCGCAAACTCCAGTTCGTACGTTCTGGAGTGCTCCTGAAACTGTGCGACTCCGCGAGAGGCGCGCTCGAGGCACGCAGAATCCCAGCACGCGGTGCTAAGGCCGCGCAATGCCTGCACCTCAAGTCGAATGCTGTGACGAATCGCATCGTCGGAGACCAGTGGAGCTACTGAGTCGACAAGCTCGACCGCCCGAAGCGCATGCCCGACGCAGCAGAGTCGCTCCGCGCAATCCAACGCGGCTTCAACGTGTGCCAGCCCGAGTCTCAAGTCCGTTTCAGACGAGATGACGGCCTTGATGCTCTCCGCTTGCGCGAGCAGGTCGGGAAACACGGATGTCACCTCCGACCTCTTGTCTGCTTGAGGTACGAGGCTCCAGTGAGCGGATCATGTCGCGGCGCGAAGAACCGGCTCAACCATGGGTTGCTCCAGCGGATGGCGAGGAGGATCTGCTGCCAAGTCGGGGACACCAACCCGTGCCCCATGTCCGGTTCACCGGTCGCCGTGGGCTCCGGCGGCGGCGAATCCGTTCGGTCGATCGGCCGAGTCGGGTCCCACGCTGCGGCCGTCCCTGCGATTACGAGCAGCAGCGCGCACGCCGCTGCGAGCGTTCTCATCCGGGTGAGAGCTCTCATCGGGAATCCCCTCCGAGGCGCCCGCAACGCTCGGGGTCATCCTGCCCGGCTGGGATGCGAGGGCGAGCGCAAGCAAAAGTGCCTCCCGCGGCTTCGGGGGCCACGCGGAGGGCAGGC
>Ga0070688_100000653_pt1 | contig 17206 bp, 16 predicted proteins | sample KBSS13HmetaG_FD_64679 | JGI IMG/M metagenome (GOLD analysis project Ga0070688, IMG submission 64679) | Switchgrass rhizosphere microbial communities from Kellogg Biological Station, Michigan, USA - KBS S1-3H metaG | ecosystem: Host-associated > Plants > Roots > Rhizosphere ...
GAAGCGGAACGGCTGCTGGGATACAAGGTGGTGCTGAGCGCTGAGCCGGTGAGCGCATGAGCGCGCCCCGTGGCCCCGCCAGAGAGGGATGAACGGATGCAGGTACCGATTCTCAAGCAGGGCCCGCACTTGATCGCCACGGTGCAATCGGCGCTCACGGATGCGGACCTGGTTCAGTTGCGTGACGCGATCGTGGAGCAGGTGGGGCGCACCCGTGCCCGCGGCGTGATCATCGACGTGACCGCGCTCGACGTCGTGGATTCGTTCGCCACGGCGACGATGCGTGACATCGCGCAGATGATCCGGCTGCGCGGCGCACGCACGGTCATCGTCGGCATCCAGCCGGAGGTTGCGTTCGCCATGGTGCAGATGGGGCTCACGCTCGAGGGCGTGACCACGACGCTCGACCTCGAGGAGGCGCTCGAACACCTGGGCGAGCGCCAAAACGGGAAGGTGGCGCGGTGAGGGACGAAGCGGTTGCGACCGAGGCGCGGGTCGTGGTCGAGACCGACCGGGACATCGTGTCCGCACGCCAGCAGGGACGCTTCATGGCGGCACAGCTCGGGTTCTCCCCGGGCACGGCCACGCTCATCGCCACCGCGATCTCGGAGCTGGCGCGCAACATCCTCCTCTACGCCAGGCGCGGCGAGGTGACGATGCGCACGATCGAGAACAACGGCAGCAAGGGGATCACGGTCGAGGCGCGCGACGACGGTCCCGGCATCCCGCAGCCGCAGCGCGCGCTCGAGGACGGGTTCTCGACCTCGGGGCGCCTGGGGCTCGGCCTCCCGGGCGTGAAGCGGCTGATGGACGAGTTCCGACTGGAGACGGCGCCCGGCCGGGGCACCGTCATCGTGGTGCACAAATGGGTCCGCTGAAGCTCGGCGAGGTGGAGTGGGCCGCCGCGTCCCGACCGGCGGCGGCCGGAAGTGGGATCGGTGATGCCTACATGGTGCGCTCCGTGGAGCACGGCGTGCTGATCGCCGTGGTGGACGGGCTCGGGCACGGGCCCGAAGCGACGCTGGCGGCGCAGCGCGCCATTCACACGCTGGAGCGCTCGACGCAGACGCTGCCCTCGGCGCTGGCGAGCGAGTGCCATCGCGCGCTGCAGGCCACGCGCGGCGCGGTCATGGGCATCGCCTACGTGGACGTGCAGATGGATGCTCTGACCTGGATCGGCGTCGGCGACGTGCGCGCGGTGCTGCAGCGCGCCGAGCCCGCGGGCCCGTCGCGGTCCGAGGCGCTGTTCACGCACAACGGCGTCATCGGCCGCACGCTGCCGCCGTTGCGACCGGTGATGCGATCGCTGCTGGTCGGGGACACCGTGATCGTCGCCACCGACGGGATCCGCGGTGGCTTCCTGCCCGAACCGCGGGGGAACGGGACCCCGGAACGTGTCGCGAACGACCTGCTCCAGCGCTACGCGGTGCCGACCGACGACGCGCTCGTGCTGGTGGCGCGCTATCGAGGAGGCGCCGTATGAGCGCCACGGCGATCGGGCTCGACGCCCGCCTCGCTGACGCACTCCGCGGACACCTGGAGCGTGGCGACGAGCAGACGCTCCACCAGGCCTACGAGATCGCGCGCCGGGCGGTGGAGGAGGGCCTCGGGCTCGTGGACATGGCGTCGATGCTGCTGCGGGCGTGGCGCAGCGCGGGAGCGTCGCGTGCCGCGCAGGCGTTCGCGGGCTCGTCGCCGGCCGACCCGCAGGCCGACGGCTGGCAGGCGTCCGACGCGCTCGAGCGATTCGAGGCGTTCGCGCTCGAGTGCTTTTCGCCGTTCGAGATGGAGTACCGCGGCGCGCGCGACGCCACGCTCGCCCTGCGCCGCATCAACGAGCGCGGCGAGGAGAACGTGCGCCGCATCGCCTACGAGCTGCACGACACCGCGGGCCAGCTGCTCGCCACCGTGCACTTCGCGCTCGACGCCGCCGAGCGCCGCCTCGGACCCGCCTCCGGCAACGCGCTGGTGCCGGTGCGCACGCGGCTCGAGGAGGTCGAGCTGGAGCTGCGGCGGCTCTCGCACGAGTTGCGGCCGACGCTGCTCGATCACCTCGGGCTGGTCCCCGCCCTGCGCGAGCTCGCCCAGGGCGTGAGCAAGCGCTCGGGGCTCGCGATCCAGGTACACGATGCGACGAACGGACGGCTGCCGGCGACGGTGGAGACCGCGCTCTACCGCATCGCGCAGGAGGCGTTCACGAACGCCATCCGCCACTCGCGCGCGACGCGCGTCGAGGTGCGGGTCGCGCACGAGCTCTCAGGGGTGCACTGCACGATCACGGACAACGGTGTGGGCTTCGAGCGAGTCACGCTCGAGAGCTCGCGCCCAGGACCCGGCCTCGGTTTGGCCGGCATGGCCGAGCGGCTGTCTCCGCTAGGGGGATCGCTGCGAATCGAGACCTCACCCGGTCGCGGAGTGAGATTGGACATCCACATTCCACTGGAGGGTAGCCATGCCGATAAGGATCTTGCTGGCTGATGATCACCTGGTGGTCCGGGAGGGGCTGAGGTCACTCCTCGAGGTTGCCGGGTTCAAGGTCGTGGGCGAGGCACGCGATGGACGCGAAGCGCTGAAGCTCGCCCGCATGCTCGAGCCCGAAGTGACGGTGATGGACATCGGCATGCCCGGCTTGAACGGCGTGGACGCCTGCCGCGAGCTGCTGCGCGAAGTGCCGGAGATGCGCATCATCGTGCTCACGGTTCACGGTGAGGACGCCTACGTCATCGAGGCCCTGCGCTCGGGCGCGCGGGGCTACGTGCTGAAGACCCAGGCCGGCTCCGACCTCGTGCGCGCGATCGGCGAGGTCACGCAGGGGCGCATCTACCTGTCGCCGAGCGTGTCGAGCGCGGTCGTGCAGGCGTTCCTCGCGGGCTCGACGAGCCCCGCCGACCCGCTCACGCCGCGCGAGCGCGAGGTGCTGCAGCTCGTGGCCGAGGGCCGCTCGACGAAGGAGGTGGCGGGCATCCTCGGCGTGAGCGTCAAGACCGCGGAGACGCACCGCACGCGGTTGATGACCAAGCTCGACATCCACCACACGGCGGGCCTGGTTCACTACGCCATCCGTCGCGGACTGATCCGCGTCTGATGGGCTGCATCTTCAGTATTCACCGGAGGCGCGACTGCGGGACTTCCGCGAGCGGAAGTCCGACCTCCCCGATGGGAGCGCAGTCGCGCGCGTCCTAGCATGTCGATCGTCGCGTTCGTGAGAGCGGACGCGTGCACCGGACGGAGCCAGGGAAGCGCTGCGCGTCCGACCGGCGCAGGAGATCGCGGATCCATGGTGTCGCGCGGCCGACGGCCGCGCACCATCTCCGCATCTCCGGAGGGAAACGAGCGGTCGGACTGGTGCCCGGGCGTGTCTCCGCAACCGACCCATCGCGGCGGACCAGCGGAAGAGACTCACGATTCCCGGGCGGAATGGCCGGGCTACGCCCGAATCGCCGGCCCGTGCCGCTCGTGATTGTTGCACGCGGCCGTTGGGTCCTCCCCTGAGGGCCCGCGGCCGCGGGCGAGGTGTGCGGCGCATGCGATCGTCGGCACGTCGACCCTGCGGCCGGGCGGCGCGTCGGCCAGTGTGCGCCGCTTCATTTCGAGGGCCGCTGCTGCGGCCGATCGCCGGGTGAGATCACGATCTGCCCGCGCCACAGCGCGGGGAACACCCGGAACGCGCGCAGGCGCCCCGGGCGCCACAGCGCCGAGACCACCTCGAACGCGAGCCACGCCCCGTACGTCCAGCACATCACCACGCGCGAGTCGGGCACCGCGAACTGGACCACCCAGAACAGCAGCAGCCCGAGCGCCTCGTACGCCTGGAAGTTGAAGTTCGAGAGCAGCACCACGCCCAGCGCGCCCTGCAGCAGCGTCAGCAGCAGCTCGATGCGGTGCTCGGCCATCGGCACGTCGGCGGGCGCCCCGAGCGAGATCGAGTAGACGATCGGGATCATGGCCGCGAGCACGGTCCACTGGTTGATGTTGCTCGAGGCCATGTTCATGAGCGCCATGCCCGCCTTGCCGCGGCTCCGCGCCCAGTAGGACGTGGTCACGAACTCGGGGAACTCGGAGAGGAACGGCGCCACCCACTGCACGAACACGAACTGCGACACGCCGAGCGTGGTCGCGAGCCCGATCATGCTTTCGAGGAACGGGTGGGCGGTGAAGTAGAGCATCAGGCCGCCGACGACGAACAGCGCGATCACCGTGAGCGGGCGCCACGGGGAGGGCAGGCCGAGGACGAAGCGCGGCACCACGCCGGTGTCCTCGATCTCCTCGTGCTGCTTGGGCGGGATGCGCTGGAGGACGAACAGGTAGGTGGCGTAGATGAGCAGCAGCACGCCCGCGTCCACGAGCCCGAGCGAGCCCTTCCACACGATCCAGGCGAAGTAGGCGAGCGCCGGGGTGAGGCCCACCACCTCCACCGCGTGCTCCGCGTCCAGCTCGATCGGGTGCCAGAACGGCCGCTCGCCGCGCGCCCGCCGCGACAGCGCGTACACCACCCAGATCATGGGCCAGCCGAGGCCGGTCAGCAGCCGCAGCGCGCCGGTGAAGTTCGCGGTCATGAGCGGCACGTCGCGATGCCAGGCGATGACCGCCTCGACGGCGAACTCGGGGAGCACCTGGATCCACGCCAGCAGCGCCAGCGCCAGGCCCTGGGAGATGTAGAACTGAGCGCATTCGGCGCCCCAGGCGACGATGAACGCGCTCGTCAGGATACTCGGGAACGTCCACAGCGCCGACAGCGCGGTGCGGCGCACTTCCTCGGGGGGGAGTCCGTCTCCGATCATGATTCCCTTCGGGTCCGGCGGAGCCTCGGGTGCAAAGCGCGAGTCCAGCCGATAGTCTCCGCGCCCCATGACAGCGTCAAGATTGCGAGCGCGCGCACCCCGGGCGTCGCGGACCTCCCGGGCCGGCACGCCGCGGGAGCGCACGCGCGCGGCGGCGACCCGCGCGCTGTGCGCGTTCGTGGCGACGATGTCACGGGGCGATGGCGAGGCCGCGGCTGCAGCACTCGGAAGCGCACGGCGCGCCGGGAGCCCGCGACGCGCGGCGGAGGAGGCAGCGCTCATGCTCATGCTCTACGCCGGCTTCCCGGGCGCGCTCGAAGGACTGCGCGCGCTCAACGCGTCGTGGCCGGGGCGGGCGCGGCGCACGCGAGAGGGCACGCCCGCATCGTGGAGGAGACGTGGCCTCGCGCTCTGCCGGCGCGTCTACGGTCCCGCGATCACGCGGCTGCTGCCGGCGGTGCGCGCGCTCCATCCCGATCTCGAGCTGTGGATGGTGGAGCACGGCTACGGTCGGGTGCTGGCGCGGCCCGGGCTCGGCGCGCGCGAGCGCGAGCTGGTCACCGTCTCCGCGCTCGCGGCACTCGGCTGGGAGCGCCAGCTCGTGAGCCACGTGCTCGGCGCCGCGAGGCTGGGTGCGAGTGCCGCCGACGTGCGCGAGGCGCTGGCGATCGGCGCCGAGGCCGGTGGGGAGCGGGAGCGGGCGATCGCTGCTCGCACATTAGAGCGCCTGGCGAACACGCCGAGACCGCGCGGGACGCACCCGCCGAGCCCGCGCAGGACGCGACCGCCGAGACCGCGCGGGACGCGACCGCCGAGCCGAAGGCGAGGCGTTGCAAAATAACCCCCGCGGCGCTGACCGGCATCCAAAGCCGGCCGGACTTTGACCCTTGCCCGCCTGCCACATACGATGAGGGTTCGTATGAGCGCCCCCACGAAGAGCCGCATCTCAAAGGGCCGTCGGAACTTCGGCCGCGCATGGTACCCGGGGCAGTGTCGGTGACCGCAGTCGGGTGTCCGGCGGTCCGCGCGCGGGTGCCCGCGGGCCTCGCCGGACCCGCCGGCGGGTCGCCAGCCTCGCCGGACCAGGGGCCGCTCGCCGACCCGCTGTCACTCGACCTCCTTGCCGGTGGCCCGATCTCGCGCGAGCGGATCGCCACCTCGTGGCGCGACACCGATGCGCTGCGCGCGCTGGCGACCGCGAAGGGCGCGCCACTCCCGGCCGCGCTCGCCGATGCGCTCGTCGAGTTCCACCGCCGGCTCGGTGCCTCGCCGGCGTCGCTCGCGAACCTCGAGCGCCTCGCCCGCGGGGAGGCGGTGGCCGCGGTCGCCGGACAGCAGCCAGGGCCGCTCGGCGGACCGCTCTACTCGCTGCACAAGACCGCATCCACGGTGGGGCTCGCGCGCGAGGTCACGCGCCGCACCGGTGTCCCGTGTGTGCCGCTGTTCTGGACCCACACGGAAGACTCGGACTTCGCGGAGATCCGCGGCGCCACGGTGATCGACGCCCAGCTCCAATTGGTAGACCTCCAGCTTCCCGACCCTGCGCACACGGATGGCGGGCTCGTGGGCTCGATCGCGGTGGAGCCGCTGCGCGAGCTGGGCGAGCGCGCGCTCGACACCTGGCGCGAGCTGCCGGGCCACGCGGACGTGGCCGAGCTGTGGCGCGGATCGCTCGCGCGGGCACGCGACCTGGGCGAGGCGATGAGCGCGCTGTGGCTCGCGCTCTTCGCCGACACCGGGCTGGTCGTGGTCGACCCGCGGCTCCCGGCGTTCCGCGCCGCGGCGCGCCCGATCCTGGAGCGCTACCTGGCCAAGGCTGATCCCACGCACGCGGCGGTGCGCACCGCGGGCAGCCGGCTCGAGACGCTGGGCGGCCGCAGCGTGCTCGCCGACGCCGCGCTCGAGTCGTTCGTGTTCGAGGTACTGGACGGCCGGCGACGGAAGATCGCCCCGGAGGCCGCGCGCGCGCGCGGAGCTACCGCGGTGTTGTCGCCGAGCGTGGCGCTCAGGGCCGCGGTGCAGGACGGCGTGCTCCCGACCGTGGCCATGGCGTGCGGGCCCGGCGAGCTCGCCTACCTCGCACAGCTACGCGAAGTGTTCGACGCGGTCGGCGTGCGCGCGGCGGCACCCGCGCTGCGCTTCAGCGCCACCTGGCTGCCCCCCGCCGCGGTGGCACTGGCCGAGGCCGCGGGCGGCGACGCGTGGGAGGTGGTGGCGCACACGGACGCCGTGCTCGCGCGCCTCGCCGAGGCTCACGTGCCCGGCGAGCTCCAGCGCGCGCTCGCTTCCACGCGCGCCGCGGCGGACCAGTCGCTGGCACGGCTCGCCGAGGTGGCGCGCGGGTTCGATGCCAGCCTGCCGCAGATGGTGGAGTCGGCGCGGGGCAAGATCGACTTCCAGGTCACGCGGCTCGCCGAGGGCGTGCTCGGCAAGGCGCGTTCGCGGCTCGACCGCGAGCAGCCGCTGTGGCGCCGGCTCCGCTACGTCCTCCAGCCCGGCGACCGGCTCCAGGAGCGCCGGCTCGCCTCGCTCGAAGTGGTGGCGAGACGTGGCCGTGACATCGTGCGCGGCGTCTGCGACCTCGCCACCGAGCACGCGCGCGCGACCGCGGGCGGCGTGCACGAGCACTACCTGCTGGAGGCCTGATGGCGCTCGACGCACTCTGCTTCGGCGCCCATCCGGACGACATCGAACTCTCCTGCGGCGGGCTCGCCGCGCGACTGGCCGCACACGGCCATCGCGTCGGGCTCGTGGACCTGACGCGCGGCGAGCGCGCGAGCCGTGGCGACGTCGCGACGCGCACACGCGAGGCGGCGGAGGCCGCGACCCGGCTGGGCGTGGCGCTGCGCGTGAACCTGGAGCTGCCCGACACCGGCATCGACGCGCGCGACCCGGAGCAGCTCCGCCGCGTGGTCGCGTGCCTGCGCGAGCATCGGCCGGGGCTCGTGGTCGCGCCCGACCGCCACGACGAGCACCCGGATCACGTCGAGGGCTCGGCGCTCGTGGCGCGCGCCTGCTACCTCTCCGGGCTCGCGCGCTTCGAGGCGCCCGGCGAGCGCTTCCGGCCGGCGCGCGTGCTGTTCGCGATCCATCGCTCCGGCGTCGCGCCGCACCTGCTCGTGGACGTCAGCGAGGTGTGGGAGAAACGACAGGCAGCGCTGCGTGCGCACGCGAGCCAGCTCGATCCCGCCGCGGGACCCGCCACGTACCTGACCGCGTCCGGGTTCCTGGAGAGCGTCGAGGCACGCGCGCGCCACTGGGGAGCGCTCGCCGGCGTCACGCACGCCGAGGGCTATCGCGTGCGCGGACCGCTCGCGCTGCTCGACGCGCGCGCGCTGCTCGCCGGAGTCGGGAGCGCGCGTGGCTGAGCGCCGGCGGGCGGCGACGGCGGAACGCGGCCGGCGCGCGGCGCACCATCGCCGCGGGAGCAAGCGCAAGCTCAAAGTCGGCATCAGCTGCTACGCGCACTTCGGCGGCAGCGGCGTCGTCGCCTCGGAGCTGGGCCGCGAGCTCGCGCGGCGCGGGCACGAGGTGCACCTGATCGCCAGCCGGCTGCCGTTCCGGCTGCGCACGTTCGAGCCCAACATCTACTTCCACGAGGCCACGCCCGCGGCCTACCCGGTGTTCGAGGAGGCGCCGAGCAACCTCGCGCTCGCGACCAAGATGGTGGAGGTGGTGGAGAACTACTCGCTCGACGTGCTGCACGTGCACTACGCGATGCCGTTCGCCACCAGCGCCTACCTCGCCAAGCAGATCATGCTGCCGCGCTCGCTCGGCGTCGTGACCACGCTCCACGGCACCGACATCACCGTGGTGGGGGCGGAGCCGTCGTTCTTCCGCATCACCCAGTTCAGCATGCAGTCGAGCGACCGACTGACCGCGGTGTCGCGCTTCCTCAAGGAGCGGGCCGAGGCGACGTTCGGGACCACGAAGCCGATCGAGGTCATTTACAACTTCGTCGACCCCCACGTGTTCGCCCCCAGGAAGGCGAGCCGGTTGCGGCTGGGCGGACCCGGCACGAAAGTGCTCATGCACGCCTCGAACTTCCGCCCGGTCAAGAACATACCGGTCGTCATCCAAGTGTTCTCTGAAGTTCGCAAGCGGCTGCAGGCGAAGCTGGTGATGGTCGGGGACGGCCCGGAGAAGGCGGGCGCCGAGCAGCTCGCCCGCGAGATGGGCGTGAACCGGGACGTGCTGTTCCTCGGCAACCAGGACCTCATGGAGGAGATGCTGCCGTTGGCCGATGTATTCCTATTGCCGAGCTCCTCCGAGAGCTTCGGCCTCGTGGCGCTCGAGGCGATGAGCGCCGAGGTTCCGGTGGTGTGCTCCAACGCGGGCGGGCTGCCGGAGGTGGTCGAGCACGGGTTCACGGGATTCCTGCACGAACCGGCCCACGTGGCCGGCTACACGGCATCGGTCCTCAAGCTGCTGGCGAACGATGGACTTCGGCGTACCATGGGGCGCCGCGGGCGCCGGGTGGCGATCGAGCGCTTCAGTGCGGAGGAGATGGTCGGCAAGTACGTCGAGGTGTACGAGTCGTTGCGTTGAGCCCTGGGCGGGCCATCGCGGCGAACCTCGCCACGGATCGGAACTCGGTTCACGCGGCCGCGTGAGAGGGGTTGCATGCTCGGAAAGCAGAGACGCCTCGCGGTGATGGCGGAGGGCAGCTTCACGCCCATGGACGCCAAGACCGCGCTCGGGGTGCTGCGCTATCGCACGAGCGAGGTGGTGGCGGTCATCGACTCGGGCCGCGCCGGGCGCACGTGCGACGACTGCGTCGGCGTCGGTGGCGACATCCCGGTCGTGGCCGGGCTCGAGGCCGCGGCCGCGCACGATCCGGACTCGCTCCTGCTCGGCATCGCGCCGCAGGGCGGCTCGCTGCCGGAGTCGTGGCGGCGCGTGGTCGCCGAGGCGCTGCTGCGCGGCTGGGACGTGCTCTCCGGGCTGCACGCGTTCCTGAACGACGACCCCGAGCTCTCGGCGCTGGCGCATTCCAAGGGCTGCACCATCCACGACGTGCGCCGCCCGCCGGCCGTGCGCTCCATCGCCGCGCGCCGCGCCGCGAGCACGGACGCGCTGATCGTCCTCACCGTGGGCAGCGACTGCAACGTGGGCAAGATGACCACCGCGCTCGAGGTGAACGCCGAGCTCCAGGGCCGGGGCATCCGCTCCGTGTTCGTGGCCACGGGGCAGACCGGCATCTTCGTCGCTGACCACGGCGCTGCGATCGATGCCGTGCCCGCCGACTTTGCCGCCGGTGCCGTGGAGAAGCTGGTGCTGGACGCGGCGCGCGACGCCGACGTCGTCCTGGTCGAGGGCCAGGGCGCGATCCATCACCCCGCCTACTCGGGCGTCACGCTCGCGCTCATGCACGGCGCCTGCCCCGAGGCGATGATCCTCTGCCACCAGGCCGGCCGCACGCACATGAAGCTCGCGGACGCGGGTCCGGCGCCGCGGCTGCGCTCGATGAGCGAGATCATCCGCGACAACGAACGCGCGGCCGGCTGGGTGCGGCCGTCGCCGGTGCTGGCGCTGTCGCTCAACACCATGGTGCTCGACGATCTCGAGGCCCGGCGCGCGATCGACAACATGCAGCAGCTGACGGGCGTGCCCACCGTGGACCCGGTGCGCTTCGGCGCCGAGGTGGTCGCCACCGAGATCATCCGCCGCCTGGACGAGCGCAAGCGGCGCGCGTCGAACGAGTAGGGAAGGACCTGCGCCCGCATCCGGGCGCTATACTCGGCCCGGCCGGAGGCCGGGCACCGTCAGAGGACACCACAGCGCATGAAGCTCCGCACCGAGCCGCTCGAGCTGCACACCATCTTCGAGTTCCGCATCGCGCACGGCGCGCGCCGCGCGCACCGGAACACGCTCGTGCGGCTCGAGCATGACGGCATCGAGGGGATCGGCGAGGCCGCGCCGTCGCACTACTACGGCGAGACCGAGGCGATCGTCGAGGCGGCGTTCGCGGCGTGGGCGCCGGTGCTGGGCGACGACCCGTTCGCGCTGGACGAGATCGATGCGCGCATGGACCAGGTGCTCATGGGCCACGGCGCGGCGCGCGCCGGGCTGGAGATGGCGCTCCACGATTGGATCGGCAAGCGGCTCGGTCAGCCGACGTGGAAGCTCTTCGGCCTCGACCCCGCGCGCACGCCGCGCTCGTGCGTGACGCTGGGGATGGCGAGCCCCGAGGAGATGGAGCGCAAGCTCGAGACCGTGCGCGATTTCCCGCTGGTCAAGGTGAAGCTCGGCGCGCCCGGTGACGTGGAGAACCTGAAGCGCATCCGCGCCGGCTACAAGGGCAAGCTGCAGGTGGACGCGAACACCGCGTGGAACCCCGCCGACGCCGTGCGCGTCCTCAAGCAGATCGAGCCGCTCGGGATCGAGCTCGTGGAGCAGCCGGTGCCGCGCGGCGACCTGGACGGGCTCCAGTGGGTGCGCGAGCGGAGCCCGATCCCGGTGTTCGCCGACGAGAGCGCGCACACGCTCGCCGACATCGGCGCGCTCGCGGGCCGCGTCGACGGCGTCAACCTGAAGATCATGAAGACCGGCGGCCTGCGCGAGATGCAGCGCATGATCCACGCCGCGCGCGCGCACGGCATGAAGGTGATGCTGGGCTCGATGGTGGAGTCGAGCCTCGCGCTCACCGCCGCGGCCCAGCTGGCGCCGCTCGTCGACTACCTGGACCTGGACGGCCACTGGCTGGTGAAGGACGACCCGTTCGACGGCGCGCCGCGCGAGCGCGGCGAGATCCGCCTCGGCGACCGACCTGGGCTCGGCGTCGTCCCGGCGGGATCTCCCGCGATGGCGGTGAAGGCGGGGCGATGAGCCCACGGCTCAAGGCGTACGTCACCGCCACGGTGGTGGCGGCCGTCGCCGTGCTCGCGATCGGGTGGCCGCATGCGTTCACGCGCGACTGGGGCCACTACGTGGCGTGGGTGGTGATCTGCCTCGTCAGCGAGACGTTGTGGAACAACACCATCTCGGGCGGGGCGACGATCAGCCTGAGCGCCACGGTCGGGCTCTCGAGCACGGTGCTCTGGGGCGCCGGCGCCGGGCTCTGGATCTCGGCATTCTCCACGTTCATCGCCGACCTGTTCGTGCTCCGGAAGCCGCTCGTGCGCGTGGCGTTCAACTCGGCGCAGGTGGCGCTCGCGACCGCGGTCGGCGCCATCGTCTTCCAGCTGCTCGGGGGCCGCGTCGCGCTCCCGGTGGCGGCGGGCGGCGCCGTCCTGGACCGCGCGCACGCCACGTCGCTCATGCTGCCGTTCGCGGGCCTCGTCGTCGGCTACTTCATCGTCAACCGCGCCATGGTGGCGCTGGCGGTGGCGTGGTCGGCGGGGCGCGGGTTCCGGCAGGTGCTGATGGAGGACTGGCTCTACATGGCGCGCATCGAGGTGGATGCCGCTTCGTTCCTCTTGACGCCGCTCATGGTGATCTCGTTCACCACCGTGGGCTACCCTGGCGTGCTGCTGTTCTACGCGCCGCTGTTCATGCTCTTCCAGTCGGACCGCCGCTACCTCGAGTTGAAGAGGGCCGAGGAGGTGAACCTGCGCAACGCGCGTTTCGCCGCCAAGGGCGAGCTCGCCGCGGGCATCGGCCACGAGCTCAACAACCAGCTGGTGGCGATCAGCGCCCGCGCGCAGATGCTCATGAAGGACGCGGAGAAGCAGTCGTTCGACAACGCGCCGCGCCACGCGCAGATCATCTTCGACCAGAGCAAGCGCATGGGCGTGCTCGCCAAGGGCCTCATGGACTACACGCGCAGCAAGGTGAACGTCGAGCCCATGGACCTGAACGGCATGCTCACGAGCACGATCGACTTCGTGAAGAGCGACAAGCGCTTCCGGGGCGTGGAGTGGGAGGTGAAGCTCGACCCCGAGCTGCCGCAGGTGCGCGCCGACGCGGGCCAGATCCAGGGCGTGTTCATCAACCTGTTCGTGAACGCGGCCGACGCCATGGGAGCCCAGGAGACGCGCAAGTCGATCTCGGTGAAGACGCGCCTCGATCCACGCACGCGCTCGGCGGAGATCGAGGTCCAGGACACCGGCCCCGGCATCCAGCGCGAGCACCTGGGGCGCATGTTCGAGTTCATGTTCACGACCAAGCCCGACGGCCACGGTTTCGGACTCTCGACGTCGCACCGCACCATCGAGAACCACGGCGGCAAGATCACGGTGGACAGCGAGCCGGGCCACGGCGCGCGCTTCCACATCGCGCTGCCGCTCTCCGGCCCGGGGAGCTGGCACTGACCCAGCTGCCGGCCTCCGGACCCGTGCCTCCCGGCACGGGTACCCCCGCGGCGCGTCCCACCGCGGCCACCGTGTCGCGCATCGATTTTGGCGGCGTGCGCCTGCTCGCCGACGACGGCGCGGAGCTCGAGGCGAGCGTGCCCGGCCGGCTGCGCGGCGCGAAGAAGGCGCTCGGGAACGCGGTCGTGACCGGCGATCGCGTGCGGCTCGCCTGGGACTCGGAGCGCGCGCTCGTGGAGGAGGTGGAGCCGCGCCGCAACGCGTTCTCGCGGCGCGCCTCCGGCGAGCGCGAGGAGGAGCAGGTGGTGGCCGCGAACCTGGATCAGGTCGTCGTGGTCGCGTCCCTGCGGAACCCCGAGTTCCGCCACGGGCTCGTGGATCGGGTGCTGGTCCAGTGCGCGCGCGCCGGGATCCCGGCACTGGTGGTGCTCAACAAGACCGACCTCGACAACGCGCACGAGACCGACGCCATCCTCGGCGAGTACGCGCGTGCCGGCGTTCCCGGGCTCGCCACCTGCGCCGTGAGCGGCCTCGGGGTGCCGGAGGTGCGCGAGCGCTGCCACGGGCGCCGGACGCTGTTCGTGGGCCACTCGGGGGTGGGGAAGAGCACGCTCCTGGGCGCGCTCTTCCCGGGGCGGGCCATCGTCCAGGGCGAGGTGAACGAGGTCACCGGCAAGGGCCGCCACACCACCTCCGCGGCCGTGCTCTACCGCGGGGTGGCCGAGGTCGGTGGGATGCGCATCGAGCTCGTGGATACGCCCGGTGTGCGCGCGTTCGCGCTGTGGGGTGTGGACGCGGACGAATTGGTGGAGTATTACCCGGAGTTGAAGCCGTTCAGCGGACGTTGCCGCTTCGGCGACTGCCGTCACGACCGCGAGCCGGGATGCGCGGTGCGCGCGGCGGTGGCCGAGGGCGCCGTCGGCGAACGACGCTTCGCTTCGTACTGCAAGCTGAGGGACGAGCTCGCAGCCGGGCATCACTGATCTCCACCAGGCGCGCTTCGCGAGGACCCACCTGAACGCTCCGTTCCAGCCCGCGCTCACGCACCTCGAGTGCTTCGACTGCCATCACCGCCACGACCTCACCGCACCGCGTTCGGTGTGCGAGCGCTGTGGCCGGCCGCTGGTGGCGAAGTACGACCTGGCGCGCGTCCGCGACACCGTCCCCAGGACATCGCTCGGGCGCTACGGCACCGACCTCTGGCGCTACCGCGCGCTGCTGCCGTTCGCCGACGCCTTCGCCGCCGTTCGCCTCGGCGAGGGCGGCACGCCGCTCCTGCCGCTGCACCATCTGTCGCGCGAGCTGGGGCTCTCGGCCCTGTGGATGAAGGAGGAGAGCCCGAACCCGACGCAGTCGTTCAAGGCGCGCGGGCTGGTGATGGCGGTGAACGGCGCGCTGGCGTGGGGACGCAAGGGCATCGCGCTGCCGTCGGCAGGCAACGCCGGCAGCGCCGCCGCGGCGTACGCGGCCGCGGCCGGACTCCCGTGCCGCGTCGCGGTCCCCGAGGACACGCCCGAAACGAACGTGCTCGAGCTCGAAGGTTTCGGCGCCGAGGTGCGGCTCGTGCCCGGCACGATCTCCGACTGCGGCCGCGTCGTGGCGCAATGGGCGCCCTTGCCCGAGTGGTGGAACGTGGCCACGTTCAAGGAGCCGTTCCGGCTCGAGGGCAAGAAGACGCTCGGCTACGAGATCGCCGAGCAGCTCGGCTGGGAGCTGCCGGACGCGATCCTCTACCCCACGGGCGGCGGCACGGGCCTGGTGGGCATGGCGAAGGCCTTCGACGAAATGCGCGAGCTGGGCTGGATCGCGGGCCAGGGCCCGCGGCTCGTGGCGGTGCAGGTGAGCGGCTGCGCCCCGGTGGTGCGCGCGTACGAGACCGGCGCCAGGAGCGCGGAGCCGTGGGCGAATGCGGCCACGGTGGCGAGCGGCCTGCGCGTGCCGGCGCCGTTCGCCGACACCCTGATCCTCGATGCCATCCGCCGTTCCGCGGGCACGGCCGTCGCCGTGAGCGAGGAGTCGATGCTGGACGCCATGGTCGAGCTCGCGAGCCTCGAAGGCTGTTTCGCCTGCCCTGAGGGCGGCGCCACGCTCGCGGCGCTCCGCCAGCTCGTCACCAGCGGCGAGATCGCGCACGACGCGCGCGTGGTGATCTACGACACCGGCAGCGGCCTCAAGTACCCGGAGGCGTGGCGCGCGGCACTGGCACGGCGCGCACGGAAGGCGGTGCACGCATGAGGCTCGCGCTCGGCTTGGCACTCCTGCTCGCGGTCGTGGCGGCGAAGCCGCGCCCGGCGACGACCGCAGCGCCGGCGCAGGTGTTGAGCGTCAAGCTCACCGGCGTCGTCTCGCCGCTCATGGACGACATCCTCGGCGAGGCGCTCGACCGTGCGCGCGACGGCGGCTACAGGGCGCTCGTGGTCGAGCTGGACACGCCTGGCGGCCTGGAGAGCAGCATGCGCGACATGGTGTCGCGCGAGTTCACGGCGCCGGTGCCGGTGATCGTGTGGGTGACGCCGTCCGGCGGCCACGCCGCCTCGGCGGGCGTGTTCATCACCATGGCCGCGGACGTCGCGGCGATGTCGCCGGGCACCAACATCGGTGCCGCGACGCCGATCAGCCTCCAGGGCCCCATGGACTCGACGCTGGCGAAGAAGGCGGCGAACGACGCCGCCGCGTTCGCGCGCACCGTGGCCGAGCACCGCCGCCGCAGTATCACCTGGGCGGAGAAGGCGGTGCGCGAAGCCGTGGCGGCGAGCGAGCGCGAGGCGGTGGAGCAGGGGATCGTGGACTTCGTCGCCGCCACGCCGGTGGAGCTGCTGGAGAAGGCGGACGGCCGCTGGATGCGGCGTGCCGCCGACTCGACGCTCATCCACGTCGCGGGCGCGGTCGTGGTGCGGATGCAGCCCTCGCTCCGCCACCGGCTGCTGGCGCCGCTCGTGGACCCGAATGTCGCCTACCTGCTGCTGATGCTCGGCTTCTACGGCATCCTGTTCGAGCTCCAGAACCCGGGCGCGATCCTGCCCGGCGTCGCGGGCGCGATCTTCCTCTTGCTCGCGTTCTTCGCGCTCTCGGCGCTGCCGGTCAACGCCGCCGGCCTGGCGCTGCTGATCCTCGGCGTCGGTTTCCTCGTCGCCGAGATCAAGGTGCACAGCCACGGGCTCCTGACCGTGGGCGGCGCGATCGCGATGGCGATCGGCGGCCTGATGTTGTTCGACGACCGCGCCGTGCACGTGGCCTGGCCGCTCGTGCTCGCCACCACCGCGGTGACGGTGGCGTTCTTCGCCGCGCTCATCACGCTCGCGATCCGCGGTCGCCGCGGTCCGCGCGCGTCCGGCGTCGCGGCGATCCTCGGGCGGCGCGCGCAGGTGATCGAGCGCCTGGGCCCGCGCGGGCGCGTGCGACTGGACGCCGAGGTGTGGAATGCGGAAGCTGCCGCCGCGATCGAAGTGGGCGCCGAGGTCGTGGTGACCGGCGTCGAGGGACTCACGCTGCGGGTGCGCCCCGCGGCACGGGAGGCTTGACATGGGACCGCTGGGAGCCTTGCTGATGCCATTCCTGATCTTCGTCGGATTCGCGGTGCTCTTGATCCTGGTCAACTCGATCAAGGTGGTGCGCGAATACGAACGCCTGGTGGTGTTCCGGCTCGGCCTGCTGGTGGGCGAGCGCGGCCCGGGCCTGATCCTCCTCATCCCCATCCTCGAGCGCGCGGTGAAGGTGGGCCTGCGCACGGTGACGATGGACGTGCCGGCGCAGGACGTGATCACCAAGGACAACGTCTCGGTGAAGGTGAACGCGGTGATCTACTTCCGGGTCGTGGACGCGCCGCGCGCCATCGTGCAGGTGGAGAATTATCTTTATGCCACGAGCCAGATCGCGCAGACGACGCTGCGCTCGATCCTCGGCGAGCAGGAGCTGGACGAGCTCTTGAGCGAGCGCGAGCGGCTGAACCAGGCGCTGCAGCAGGTGATCGACCGCCAGACCGAGCCCTGGGGCGTCAAGGTGAGCACGGTCGAGGTGAAGAACGTCGACCTGCCGCAGGAGATGCAGCGCGCCATGGCGCGCCAGGCCGAGGCCGAGCGCGAGCGCCGCGCCAAGGTGATCGCGGCCGAGGGCGAGTACCAGGCCTCGGCGCGCCTGGCCGAGGCGGCGGCGGTGATCGGCAGGGAGCCGGCG
>Ga0070688_100000659_pt1 | contig 17146 bp, 8 predicted proteins | sample KBSS13HmetaG_FD_64679 | JGI IMG/M metagenome (GOLD analysis project Ga0070688, IMG submission 64679) | Switchgrass rhizosphere microbial communities from Kellogg Biological Station, Michigan, USA - KBS S1-3H metaG | ecosystem: Host-associated > Plants > Roots > Rhizosphere ...
CCCGCGCCGGCCGATCTCGTCGATCGGCATCCCGTTCTCCAGCTCACCCAGCCGGTCCGCCAGCGTCGGGAGCGGGACGAACTCCATGACCAGGCAGGGCCGCCCGTCGGCGAGAACCGGCACGTCGTAGAGCGCGGGGGCATGAATGCCGCCGAGCTGTCGCAGCGTCTCGCCCTCCAGCTCCAGCCGCATGATGGCGTCGGGGTCGTTGTTCGGGATCTTGACCGCCACCTTGCGGCCGTCGGCGGCGCGCTTCGCCAGCAGCACCTCGCCGAACCCGCCGCGCCCCAGCACCTTCTCCATCGCCAGCCCCGCGATCGCCGGCATCGCCGGCGCCTGCACCTGCGTCGCATCGTCGACGGGAGGCGCGGCCTCGGCCGGTCGGGGCGCGACCTCGGTCCCGCAGGCGGCGTGTACCGCCTGCCACCGCCGCCCGCACTTGGGGCATCTGGGCCAAACGCGCTGCATCAGCGTCACGCTATCATCGGCAGAACAATCGAAAAAATGTGATCGCGAAGGGACCGTCCACAAAGGGAAAAGGCCGGCCCGCTTGCGGCGGACCGGCCCTTCGAGGCGACTGCCTCTACGCTAGGCCGTTACGGCGACAGCACCGCGCCGAACAGCTGGTTGTTGGCGCCGGTGCAGTTGGCGAGCTGCATCAGGGCGCCGTCATTCGGGTTGGAGCCCGTCACGTCCACGCACAGGCCCGGGGCCGCGACGTCCTTCAGCATGAAGGTGCCCGAGCCCGCCGCCGTTTCGCCCGTGATGAAGGCCTGGTCGTTGCCGCCGTTGCAGGTCTGGACCTCGAGCTTCACGCCGTGGGCCGGCGCGTGGCCCTTCGGGCCGATGCACTTGTTGTTGTTCGCCTTCATCGTCAGCTTGACGTTGCCCTTGCCGCTGTCCTTGAGGACCAGCTTCTGCGGGTCCTGGCCGACCGAGTTGTACTGCTGGACGGCCGTCCCGTCCGTCTGATTGCCGCCGGCGATGTCGATCGCCTTGGTCGGCGCGCTCTTCGGCGCGAGCTTGTAGCTCTTGCCCGGGTCGATGGCAGTCGGGCCGATGGCGGTGAACGACCACTTCGACGCGTCAGCCGAGGCCTGGCCCTGGTCGACGGTCGTGACGAGCGCGCCGTCGGTCGTGGACCAGTTGGTCCACATCACGCTGCTCGAGCCGTTCAGCTTCAGCGTGCCGAAGCCAGACTGGTCCGCGAAGTAGGTGATCGGGAACGCCTGGCTGGCGTACGGTCGCTGAACGACCTGCGTGCCGCTCACGTCGAGGGACAGGCCGCTCGACTTGTTGATGATCTTGTAGAGGCCCGGCGAGACCTGCGCGACGGTCCAGGTCTGGCCGATCGCGCCGGTGTACGCGCGCTGTTCGATGTTGGCGTTGCCCGTGGCGCCACCGACGACGCCGAGGCACTTGCCACCGTTCTTGTTGCAGATCCGGTAGATCATGGTCGGCTCGAAGTTCCGGTAGACCGTCACGACGTGGTTCCACGCGCGATTGGCCTTCGGATCCCAGCACGACGAGAAGCCCTCGTTCTGCACGGTGCAGCGGGCCTGGCCGCTGGCCACACAGGGCTGCGGGACGTTCTGGTTGCTCGAACCGTCCCACATCATTTCGTACGGGGCGGCCATGATGCCGTTGTTGTTGCCGAACGGGTTGCCCAGCCGGCCCTTCGAGTCGCCGGCGCCCAGGCCCTTACCCGAGCAGTAGTTACCGGCCATGGAGCTGGAGAACAGGTTGCCGAAGTACGCGGCCTCCTGGAACGGGAAGTCCGGGCTCGAGCCCCAGCCGATGCCGTTGTCCGGCCCGACCAGCCAGAGGCCGACGTGCAGGCCGGAGTTGTTCACGTGCGCGAGCAGCGCGGCCGACAGCTTCTCCTGGCAGTCGACGTCGCAGATCCCGGATTCGACCTCGGGCGCCACGCCCAGGGAGCCCTGGAACGTGTACGGGACACCGTACTGGTCGGTCTTGGTCAGGCTGTGGCCAGCCGGGTAGGCGATCTTCACCATGTAGTTGATGAACTGCCGGCCGCCCTCGGTCGTCATGAGACCGCTGGTCGACGACAGGCCGCCGCTGGTCGACAGGCCGTTGAACGACATGCCGTTGTACGACATGCCGTTGTACGACATGCCGTTGTAGTTCATGCCGTTGAACGACATGCCGTTGAAGTTCATGCCGTTGTAGCTGAAGCCGTTGAAGCTAAAGCCGTTGAAGTTGAAGCCGTTGAAGGCAAAGCCGTTGAAGTTGAAACCGTTCTCGCTCTGAAGAGCGGCGGCTTCATCCACCCCGACCTGGTCCATCTCGTCGCTACAACCGACAATCCCTACGATTGCCCCCAAGGAGAGGCCGACAGTCAGCCCCAACCTGATCGTACGTTTCGCGGAAGCGTTCATGTTGTTTGTCCCCTTTTCGGTGGCCCGGCCGACTGCGAGAGTCCCGTTGGCTTTGCGTCGCCCGATCGCTCGGGTTTTGCCTTTGTCACAAGGTGCTGAATCACCCACGAGCAATGTACAAAGCAGTAATCAAGCCAACGTATTTTTGAATGTGATAAGTGTGTTTGCAGGTACTTACGACCATGAGTGGGGCAGTCACTGTTGACCCCGCGGCAACGTGATGTTCGCCGCTCAACAGCCCCACATGTGGGCCCGGCAGCCGGCCAAACGGTGTGGGGCAGAGCGACTCCCGGAACGGAAAAGGGCCGGCCCGCTTGCGGCGGACCGGCCAAAAAGAAAAAGGCCGGCCCGCTTGCGGCGGACCGGCCATTGAAGCCTCTCGGGCTGGGAGCTAGTAGTCCCGCGCGCCGAACAGCTGGTTCGAAGCGCCCGTGCAGGTGTAGAGCTGCATCGGCGTGCCGTTCTGGCCGCCGCTGGGCATGTCGAGGCAGAGGCCGGGCGCCGCGACGTTCTTCAGCATGAACGTGCCCGAGCCCGCCGCCGTCTCGCCCGTGATCCAGGCCTGGTCGTTGCCGCCGTTGCAGTCCTGAATCTCGAGCTTGTTGGCGAGAGTCGCAGCGTGGTACTTCGGGCCAACGCACTTGTTCTTGTTGGCCTTCATGGTGAGCTTGCTGTTGCCCTTGCCGGCGTCGCGGAGCATCAGGCGCTGCGCGTCGGCGCCGTTATTGTCGTACGCCTGCACCTGCGTGCCGTTGTTCTGCGAGCCGTAGGCGACGTCAATCGACTTGTTCGTGTTCTGCTGCGGGACCAGGCGGTACGCCTTGCCCGGGTCGATGGCGGAGGTGCCGACGCCCGTGATGGTCCACTTGGCGCAGTCGGAAGTGGACTGGTTCGCGACGGTCGTGATCAGAGCGCCCTCGTTGTTGTTCCAGTTGGTCCACATCACGTTGGCGTCGCCCGACTTCTTCATGTTCAGGAAGCCCGGCTGATCCGAGAAGTAGCTGATCGGGAACGCCTGGCCGTTGTACGTGCGCTGCACGACCTGCGTGCCGCTGATGTCGAGCGACTTGCCGCTCGTCTTGTTGATGATCTTGTAGAGGCCCGTACCCACTCGGGTGACCTGCCAGGTCTGGCCGGGGTCGCCGGCATACGTGCGCTGCTCGACGTTGGCGTCACCCGTGGCGCCACCCACCACACCCAGGCACTTGCCGTTGGTCTTGTTGCAGATCCGATAGAGCATCGTCGGCTCGAAGCCGCGGTACACCGTCACCGGGTGCGTCCACGCGTGGCCGCTGGTGTACGGCGACTGCGGGCTGGGATCCGAGCACGACGAGAAGCCCTCGTTCTGCGCGGTGCAGAAGCCGGCGCAGTACGACGGAACGTTCTGATTGCTGGCGGCGTCGTACTGCCAGCCGTACGGGCTGTTCATGATGACGCTGTTGTTGCCGAACGGGTTGCCCAGGCGGCCCTTCGCGTCGCCCGCCGCCAGGCCGTAGCCGGCGCAGTAGTTGCCCGGCATGTTGGAGGCGAACAGGTTTCCGAAGTACGTGCCCTCCTGGTACGGGAAGTCGGGGTTCGAGCCCCAGCCGATGCCGCTGTCCGGACCGACCAACCAGAGACCGACGTGCATACCGGAGTTGTTGACGTGCGCCAGCAACGCGCCCGACAGCTTCTCCTGGCACTGGAGATCGCAGGTGCCGGTCTCGACTTCCGGTGCCACGCCCAGGCTACCCTGGAACGTGTACGGGGTGCCGTACTGGTCCGTCTTGGTGAGGCTGTGGCCCTGCGGGTAGGCGATCTTCACGACGTAGTTGACGAACTGGCGGCCGCCCTCGGTCGTCATCAGGCCTTGGGTGGACGACAGACCACCGCTGGTCGCGAGACCGTTGAACGACATGCCGTTGTACGACATGCCGTTGTAGGCCATCCCGTTGTAGTTCATGCCGTTGAACGACATGCCGTTGTAGTTGAAGCCGTTGTAGCTGAAGCCGTTGAAGCTGAAGCCGTTGAAGCTGAAGCCGTTGAACGCGAACCCGTTGAAGTTGAAGCCGTTCTCGCTCTGCTTCGCCGCCTCCTCATCGGGCGTCAGCTCGTCCATTTGATCGCTGCAGCCCACGATGCCGACGATCGCCCCCAGCGACAGCCCCACGGTAAGCCCCAATCTGATCGTTCGTTTTGCGGAAGCGTTCACGTGTTCCCCCTTTGCGGTAGCCCGGCCGACTGCGAGAGTCCCGGTGGCTTTGCGTCGCCCGATCGCTCGGGTTTTGCCGTTGTCACAAGGTGATGAGTTCCCCACATGCAATAACCAAAGCAGTAATCAAGCCAACAATTTTTACGATGTAACAAACGTTTTCCCGCATAGTTAGCGGAGGTAGGTGAGGCTGCGCTTGTTGACGTGGGGGCAACCGTGATGCGCGCCGGTCAACAGCACACATGTCGGCCGCCAGGCCCGCTCGCTGACGCGACGCTCAGAGCAGCCCGAGGAACGTCAACGCCGCGACGATCACGCCCGCGATCGACTCCCCGGCGATGCCGCCGGCGGCCACCGTCATGACGGTCGACTCGTCCAGCTCGGGACGCACGCGACGCGCGAACAGGATCGCCATCGCGCCGAGGAAGATCGACACGGAATAGGAAGCGGGGATCAGCATCGCCATCCCCATCGCGGCCGGCGACGGCAAGAAGCGGCCCACGCGGGTCCGCGCGCCGACCACCAGCGCCGAGCCGGTGGCCAGGCTCAGACCGGCGGCCAGGGCCGCGTGCGGCGGAAGCGCGCCGCCTTGGACGGCTTCGGCCATCGCCTTCCACGATCGCGCGCTCGCGGCGGGCAACGCCTCTGTTCCCAGGCCGTAGCTCTTCACGACCAGGAAGTACACGGGCACCACGACCACGGCCCCGACGAGCGCGCCCACCAGCTGCGCGCCGACCTGCGCGCGAGGCGACGCGCCGACGCGCGCACCCGCGCGGAAGGAATAAAGGAGTCCGGACGCTTGCGCCGACGCGCCGGTCGACACGGCGCCGGTCACCAGCGACGTGACCACGCCGGCGCCCGCGAAGGCTCCCTGCGTGATCATCCCGACCGCGCCGACGGGCGCGGTGTCGGTCTCGCCGGTGGCCCGACCCGAGACGTTCGTCAGCGGCAGCGCGATCACGACAACCAGCGCGATCACGCCGACGCCGAAGCCGAACACACCATGGCCGACGAGCAGCAGCGTCACGACGCCGACGACGAACAGGGCCGCCAGCGTCAGGGACCCGACGGGGCGCTCGCCGGGCGCCGCCTTGCCCGGCGCGGAGGATCCGACACGCACGAAAGCGCCAAGGTCGCGCAGCGATCGGCGCAGCGAGCCGACGTCGAGCAGCAACGGCACGAAGCTGCCCGCGGCGAGGAGGCCCAGGGCCGGCCACACCAGCCACTTCGTCAGAGCGCCGAAGTCCGGCTCCGGCACGATGCCTGTCTTCACGAGCAGAGGCGCGCACACCACCCACGCGATCCCGCCGCCGAGCAACACGCTGGTTCCGGCGCGCGGTCCGATCATCCCGCCGGTCGACGCGAGCAGGGGGCTCCAGCTGATACCCACGGTCAGGCTTGCGACGGCGAGCCCGGCGATCGTGCCGGGGAACGCGGTCATCTGCGGGATCAGAGTGGGGCGGCCGTCGCGAAACCATGTGATCACGACGGCGACGGCGGCCGTCCCCAGCAGGAGGCGAGCCCGCCGCATCGCCGTCGCGCGCGCCGCATGGATGGTTTCGAGCACCTCGCCGGTGGCGCGCCCGGTCGGAAAGGGAAGCGCGTCGTCGACGATCAGCTTGCGCCGCAGCACGACGGCCGCCACGACGCCGAGCGTGCCCGCTGCGAGGCCCCACGTGACGATCGCCCATCCAGGCGGCATGGCGCCCAGCCAGCCCAGGGCGGGCACCGGGCCGGGCAACCCCAGCACGAACGTCATGATCGCCGCTGACGAAGCGGTGGTCTGGGTGATGTTGTTCTCGAGGACGCCGAACGAGCGCGCGCCCAGACGGCGGGCGCCCGAGAACAACATGAAGGCGATCAGCGCCGCCGGGATGGCGAGACCGTCGATGAAGCCCGTCTTGAGCCCGGTGTAGACGTTGCCCGCGGCGAACAGCGCGCCGATCCCACAGCCGGCGATCAGCGCCCGCACGGTCGCTTCGCGACGGACGGGGGGCGGGGACGCGGGGTCGCTGGTCGCCATCCTGACCGACAGCTTATCGACAGGTCGTGTCAGAACGTGACTTCGCGCGAGCCGGCGGCCGACGGCCAGGGGCGGGGTTCGTCGGCTGAGGTTGGCATCCCGAGCTGCTGCGGTACGCCGTCTTCATAGACGACGGTGTTCGCGAGCGCGGCGGCGACGCGCGGCCCCGGCGTGATGACGCCGACCAGGTTCAGCGGATCGCAGGCCGACAGGCGGATGATCTCGCCGCGCTTCGGCTCACGGCGCGCGGCGCGCAGGGCATCGACCGCGTCGGGGTGCGCGAACTGCTCGCCCACGAAGCCGCCGACGAAGCGGCCGCCCCGCAGCTCGCCGCTCATCTCCAGGCGCCGGTAGATGCGCACGAGATCGCGCCACGGCGGCGCCTGCGTCTCGCGCCCGAGCAGATCGCGGAACACGACGCCGTATCGCTTGATGTACTGGCGCGCGAGCGCTTCGTGGCGCGTCTCGTCGGCCAGCCGCCGCTCCGCGCTGTCCTCGGGCAACGGCGTCGGTGCGGCGTTCGGCCGCAGCAACGACCAGCGCCCGGCGCCGACGGCGCCCGCGCCCGTGCGCCGGCTCCAGCGGGCGTGCCATCGTGCGCGCGCCCCGCCGCGGGTCTGCGTCGTCGAGATCAGCGCGCGCAGGCCGGAGAAGCCGTCGCCGGTCACGCGGCCCGCGGACACGAGCTCGCCCAGCGCGTCCTCGATCTCCGCCCGCAGGCGGCGCGTGCCGGCGATGATCTCGTCTTGAAAGCTGGCGCCGGCGCGCGCCAGGAACGCGACCGCGTCGCGCGCGGCCGGCGACAGCGCCTCGTCAAACGCGTGGGGACCGGCGGGCTTTGCCTGCCGGGACCCATCGCGGGGGGCCCGGGACCCTCCCAGGGTCCCGCTCGAATCGTCCGGCAGGCCCGCGTCGGGCGCGAGCAGCCAGGGAAGGTCGGCCCGGCGTACGACCGCGATCGGCGCCGCGCGGCTGGGTGTCCCGCCGGCGGGACGCGCGGCGAGCCGGCCCCAGCTGACCCCGCCCGACAGGCAAAGCGCGTCGAGCCAGGCTGGATCGTAACCGACCACGCGCGCGGGCAGGATGGCGCGCTCCCACGCGCCCGCGGCGGCTTCGAACCCCTGCAGGTCGGCGATGACGCGCGCCAGGCCGGGCTGGCCGTGAAGCTGGCTACCGGGCCGGACGTGCTGCCAGCCGAACAGGAAACGGAGAAAGTCGGCGGCGCTGACCGGTTCGATCTCGCGGCGCAGGCCGTCGAGCATGAAGCGGTTGATGCGGGCGAGCAGCCGTCGATCGCACCACTGGGTCGCGTCGTCGGTTGCGTCGACGAGGAAACGCCCGCGCAGCACCGCGCCGTCCATCTCCAGGCGCGCGAGCGCGGCCTCGACGTCGGACGGCCGAACGCCCACGCGCGCCGCGATCGACGCCGCCGTCGTCGGCCCGGTCAGCGCCACGTGGCCGCGCACGATCTCGACCAGCGCGCTCTCGGCGTCGGGCGGCGCCGCTCGACGCGACGGCGGCTCGACCAGCTCGGGCGCGAAGCGACGGTCGGGCCAGACGGCGGCGGCGACCGAACGGCGCTCCGCGGCGACCCAGTGCCGGGGCTCGCCTTCGAGGCGGGCCGCGCGCCGGCTTTCAACGAGCCCGTCGAACAGGTCGGTCCATTCGCGTTCCAGTCCGATCGGCTCGGGCAGCGCGCCGACGTCCAGCAGCAGATCGTGCAGCTCGTCGGCGTCGCGGGGGTCGGGCTGTGCCTCGGCGACCACCGCCGCGACGGCCGCCGGGTCCAGGCCGCCGATGCGTTCGACGACGGCCGCCGGCAGCCCGCGCCGGATCGCGACCGCGCGCGTGCGCCGCTCTTCCAGCGGCGCGTCATCGAGGAACGCGTAGGGGTTGGCGTTCAGGATCTCGTGCGCGAATACCGACGGCTCCGGGCGCTCGCTGCCCGACGTGCGGATGCGTCCTTCGGCCATCGCCTCCAGCACCGCGCGCAGGCCGGCGGCGTCCATCGCCTCGACCAGGCAGTCGCGAACGGTCTCGCGCACCAGCGGGTGGTCGGGCACCTCGATGGGGCCGCCGCCGTGATTGTCCTGGCAGGCGGTCTGTCCGGGGAACACCGCCGCGATCAGATCCTGCGCCCGCATGCGCTGCAGGGCAGGGGGGACGCGCCGGCCGCCGCGGCTGCGCAGCAGCGTCAGCGACCGCATCGCGTTCCAGCGCCAGCGCGTCTCGAACATCGGCGCTTGCAGCGCCGCCTGCACCAGCAGCTCCTCGACGTCCTCGGCGCGCAGCATCGAGAACACGGTCTCCAGCGGGAAACTGTGCTGCGGCCCCAGCGACAACACGATGCCGTCGTCCGTCGCCGCAGCTTGGAGCTCGAAGTCAAAAGTTCTGCAGAAGCGCTTCCGCAGGGCCATGCCCCAGGCGCGGTTGATGCGCCCCCCGAACGGCGCGTGAATGACCAGCTGCATGCCGCCCGCGTCGTCGAAGAAGCGCTCGGCGATCACCTGCGTCTGCGTCGGCACGCCGCCCAGCGCGGTCGCGCCCGCCACGACGTAATCGCGCAGCAGCTCGGCGCCGCGGCGATCGAGCGCGCACGACACCATCAGGGCCGCCACCGGATCCTCGCCCCGCGCGGCTCCCGCCGCGATCTCCTCGCGCAACGCCGCGACCTCGCACGAAAGCTCGCGCGTGCGCGCCGGTCCCTCGCCCAGCCAGAACGGGATCGTCGGCGCCGCGCCGGCGGCGTCCTCGACGCGCACGCGCCCCGGCTCGACGCGCCGGATGCGCCACGACGAATTGCCGAGCAGGATGATGTCGCCCGCCATCGATTCGATCGCGAAGTCCTCGTCGACGTTGCCGATGACGGTCCCTTCCGGCTCCAGCACGACGTCGTAGTTGGCGTTGTCGGGGATGGCCCCGCCCGACGTCAGCGCCGCCAGCCGCGCCCCGCGCCGCCCGCGCAGCCGCTGGTTGACCGCGTCGCGGTGCACGAGGGCGCCCGAGCGCCCGCGGCTGGTGGCGATGCCCTCGGACAGCATGTCGACGACCGCGTCGAAATCAGCGCGCGCCAGGTCCGCGTAGGGCGCCGCTCGCCGCACCATCGCGAACAGCTGATTCTCGTCGCATTCCTCCGACGCCGTCGCCGCGACCAGCTGCTGCGCCATCACGTCCAGGGGCGCGTCGCGCAGGCGGATCGCGTCGATCTCGGCCCGCCGCGCCGCGCGCACCAGCGCCGCGCACTCGACCAGCTGATCGCGCGTGAGCGGGAAGAGCCGGCCCTTCGGCGTCGCGCGCAGCGCGTGCCCCGATCGCCCGATGCGCTGCAGCCCCGTCGAGATCGAACGCGGCGAGCCGATCAGGCAGGTCAGCTCGACGGCCCCGACGTCGATGCCCAGCTCCAGCGACGCTGTCGCGACGACGACGCGAAGGTCGCCTTCCTTCAGCCGGCGTTCCGCGCGGTGACGGCGCTCGCGCGACAGGCTGCCGTGATGGGCCGCGACCGCGTCGGCGCCCAGCCGTTCGGCCAGGTGCAGCGTCACACGCTCGACGAGCCGCCGCGTGTTGACGAACACCAGCGTCGATTTGTGCTCGCGCGCCAGCGCCGCGACGCGATCGTAGAGCTCGGCCCATTGTTCGTTGGTGCAGACCGCGCCGAGCTCGTCCTCCGGAACCATCACCGCCAGATCCAGGTCCCGGCGCTGGCCGACGTCGACGATCTCGGGCGGTGGGCGGTCGCCGACCAGCAGGCGCGCGGCCACCTCCAGCGGCCGCACCGTCGCCGACAGCCCCACGCGCTGCAACTTCGCCGGCGCGACCAGCGTCTCCAGCCGCTCGAGCGACAGCGCCAGGTGGGCGCCGCGCTTGTCGGCGGCGACGGCGTGGATCTCGTCGACGATCACCGTCCGCACGTCACGCAGCGCGCGCCGCCCGGACTCCGACGTCAGCAGGATGAACAGCGATTCGGGCGTCGTGACCAGCACATGCGGCGGGTGCAGCGCCGCCTGGCGTCGCTCGCGCGCGGTCGTGTCGCCCGTCCGGACTGCGGTGCGCACGCCCGGGGCCGGAAAGCCCAGCTCGGTCGCGAGCGCGCGCAACTCCGCGAGCGGCTCCTCCAGGTTTCGGCGCACGTCGTTCGACAGCGCCTTCAGCGGCGACACGTAAAGCACGCTGGTCCGGTCGGGCAGCTCGCCGCCGGCGGCGATCGCCTCCGCCACCAGACGGTCCAGCGCCCACAGGAACGCCGCCAGCGTCTTGCCCGATCCCGTGGGTGCGGTGCACAGGACGTCCTTGCCGGCGGCGATCAGCGGCCACGCCTGGGCCTGCGCGGGGGTCGGAGCTCCGAACCGGCGCTCCAGCCAAGTGGCGACGACCGGGTGAAACATCTGTTCAGTATCTAACACACGAACCCCAGGCGGGAAGCCTATTTCTGTTGACGCCAGTATTGAGGTGTTTAGGTTGGCCCGCGGCGAAACGCCGCAGTTTTTTTCGACAAAGTCTTCGAACGCCAAGCGAAAAGGAAATCAGCTCATGGGCAAGATCATCGGCATCGACCTCGGCACCACGAACTCCGTCGTCGGGATCATGGAGGGGAAGGACCCCAAGGTCATCGCGAACGAGGAAGGCGGACGGCTGACGCCGTCGGTGGTGGCCTGGGACGACAAGGGTGAGGTGCTCGTCGGTCAGATCGCCCGCCGCCAGGCGATCACCAACCCCGAGAACACCGTGTACTCGGTCAAGCGGTTCATGGGGCGCCGCTTCGAAGAGGTCAGCGAAGAGATCAAGCGCGTGCCCTACAAGGTCATCCGCGCGTCGAACGGCGAGGCCCAGATCGAGATTCGCGGCAAGAAGGTCACGGCGCCCGAGGTTTCGGCGCGCGTGCTGATGAAGCTCAAGAAGGCCGCCGAGGACTACCTGGGCGAGAAGATCAGCGAGGCGGTCATCACCGTCCCCGCGTACTTCAACGATGCCCAGCGCCAGGCGACCAAGGACGCGGGGCGCATCGCGGGCCTCGACGTCAAGCGGATCGTGAACGAGCCGACCGCGGCCGCGCTCGCGTACGGTCTCGACAAGAGCAAGGACCACCTGATCGCCGTGTACGACTTCGGCGGCGGCACCTTCGATATCTCGATCCTCGAGGTCGGCGAGAAGGTCGTGGAGGTCGTGTCGACCAACGGCGACACGCACCTGGGCGGCGACGACATCGATCAGCTCGTGATGGACTGGCTGGTCGCGGAGTTCAAGAAGGATCAGGGCATCGACGTGTCCAAGGACAAGATGGTGATCCAGCGTCTGCGCGAGGCGGCCGAGAAGGCCAAGATCGAGCTGTCGTCGGTGATGGAGACGGAGATCAACCTGCCGTTCCTGACCGCCGACGCCAGCGGCCCGAAACACATGCAGATCAAGCTGTCGCGGGCGAAGCTGGAACAGATGATGAGCAACCTCGTCCAGCGGACGATCGAGCCGACCAAGAAGGCGCTCGCCGACGCCAACAAGAAGCCGGCGGACATCGCCGAGGTCGTGCTGGTCGGCGGTTCGACCCGCATCCCGATGGTGCAGAAGCTGGTCAAGGAGTACTTCGGCAAGGAGCCGCACAAGGGCGTCAACCCCGACGAGGTCGTCGCGCTGGGCGCGGCGGTCCAGGCGGGCGTCCTGTCCGGTGAAGTCAAGGACATGCTGCTGCTCGACGTCACGCCGCTGTCGCTGGGCATCGAGACGCTGGGCGGCGTGATGACGACGCTGATCCCGCGCAACACGACCATCCCGACGAAGAAGAGCGAGACGTTCTCGACGGCGGCCGACAACCAGAGCTCGGTCGAGGTGAAGGTGTTCCAGGGCGAGCGGCCGATGGCGGGCGACAACCGCTTGCTGGGCAAGTTCGGGCTCGACGGGATTCCGTCGGCGCCGCGCGGCGTGCCTCAGATCGAGGTCACGTTCGACATCGACGCCAACGGCATCGTGAACGTGTCGGCGAAGGACAAGGCGACCGCCAAGGCGCAGCACATCACCATCACCGCGTCCTCGGGCATGTCGGAAGCCGAGATCCAGCGCATGGTGAAGGACGCGCAGGAGCACGAGGCGGAGGACAAGAAGCGGCGCGAGGCGATCGAGGCGCGCAACAAGCTGGAGTCGCTGACGTTCCAGGTCCAGAAGCACCTCGACGAGAACCGCGACAAGATCGCCGAGGGCGATCGGGCGGAGCTGGAAGCGGCGCTGAAGGACGCGAAGGACACGGTCGACAACAACCGCGATCCCAAGGACGCGGCGATGTTCGAGGGCGCGTTCGAGCGCTTGCAGAAGGCGTCGCACAAGATGGCCGAGACGCTGTATCGCAGCGCGGGCGGGGCGGAGGCGGCCAGCGCGGAGAGTCCGCCTCCGGGCGGCGAAGGCGCGCCGCCGCCGTCGGGTGGCGCCGGTGGCGCCAAGGACGACGTCATCGACGCCGAGTACACCGAAGGCCCGAAGAACACGTAATATTGCCGCACGATGACGGCGGCTGTCCGGCGAAGCCTGGATTACGCCGCCGTCTTCGTCGCGTATGTCGTCACGGCCCGGCTGGGCCTGTCATTCGATGCGCTGGCGGGCATCGCGACCACGGTGTGGCCGCCCGCGGGCATCGCCCTGGCGGCGCTGATCCTGCGCGGTCCGCAGGTGTGGCCCGCGATCACGCTCGCGGCGTTCGCCGTGAACCTCGCGACGGGCATTCCCATCTGGGGAGCGGCCATCATCGCAGCCGGCAACACGCTGGAGGCGGTGGTGGGCGCCACGCTGCTGCGGCGGTTTTCGTTCGATCCCCGCCTGGGGCGCCTGCGTGACGTGCTGCTGCTCGTCGGCTGGGCGGCGCTCGCCAGCACGATGATCAGCGCGTCGTTCGGCGCGATCGCGGCGGCGCTCGCCAAGCTGCCGCGTACCGAAAGCTATCCGGTGTTCTGGGCGATCTGGTGGGTGGGTGACGCGATGGGGGATCTCCTGATCACGCCCTTGATCTGCGTCTGGGCGACGTCGATCCGCCTGTCGCGCCGCCCGCTGCGCTGGCTGGAGGCGCTGCTGCTGACGGCGGCGCTGGCGCTGGTGAGCACGGTCGTGTTTCGCCGGACGCCGGACATCCGCGCGATCGAGTTGATCCGCGGAACCTACGTGATCGTCCCGCTGCTGATCTGGGCGGCGTTGCGCTTCGAGCAGCGCGGGACCACGGCGGCGCTGATTCTCGTCGCGGTGATCGCCGTCAGCGCGACGTCGATGCCCGGCAGCTACTTCGCCGCGCGCACGCCGCACGAACGCCTGCTGATGACCGATTGCTACATGGCGATCACCGCGGTCAGCATGCTGACACTGGGAGCGGCGCTGGCCGAACGCCGCGCCGCGATCGGCGTTCGCGACGAATTCATCTCGATCGCGTCGCACGAGCTGAAGACGCCGCTCACGGCGCTGAAGCTTCGGCTGGCGGCGGCGATCCGCACGCAGCAGCGGCCGGCGCCGCGCGACGACGAGGCCGAGGAAAAGCTCGGGCGTGCTCTGGGCGCCGCGGGAACGACGACGGACCGCATCGTCAGCCTGGTCGACGATCTGCTCGACGTCTCGCGCCTGACGGCCGGACGGCTGGCGCTGCACCTGGAGGCGGTCGGGCTGGGCGATGTTGTCCGCGACGTGGCGGGCCGACTGCGCGAGCAAGCGGCGGAGACGGGCTCGCGCATCGAGATCGCGATGCCAGAAGCCATCGTCGGCCGCTGGGATCGCATCCGCATCGAACAGATCGTCACGAATCTGCTGTCGAACGCGATCAAGTACGGCGCCGGGCAGCCGATCCACCTTTCGGCCCACGTGACGAATGGCCGCGCGCGCCTGGACGTCAAGGACGCGGGCGCAGGGATCTCGCGCGCCGATCAATCGCGCATCTTTCAGGCGTTCGAAAGGGTGACGACCGCCAACCGCGTCGGAGGCCTGGGCCTGGGGCTCTACATCGGCCGGCAGATCGCGGTCGCGCACGGTGGCACGCTGTCGGTCGAGAGCAAGGCCGGGCACGGTTCGACGTTCACGCTCGACCTGCCGCTGGAGACGAACGTCTCCGGGACTACTTCGCCGCCGCCAACGTCCTGAGCTGCGCTTCAGCCGATTCGACCCAGTGCCGTTCGCTCGGGCGCTTTTCCATCGAAAGGTAAGTTTCGAACGCCCGCCGCGCGTCGGCCGCGCGGCCGAGGTGCTGCAGCGCGCGGCCCAGGCCGTAATACGGATCGGGATCGCCGGGTTTGAGCTTGATGTAGTGCTCGTACGCGTCGACGGCGGGCGCAAACTGACCGCGCGTGCGGAGCGCGAACGCCAGGTCGTACCAGGCCAGCGAGTAGGTGGGGTTCTTGTCGACGGCCGCGCGCAGCACGGTGATCGCCTCGTCGTCGCGGCGGATCTTCAGCAGCAGCTCGCCCAGCGCGGTACGCGCCGCCGAATGCCGCGGGTCGAGCGCGATCGCCTGCTTGAACTTCACGATCGCCTCCTCGACGTGGCCGCGATCGCGCAGCAGCTGGGCCTCGTTGTAGGCGGGCGTCGCGGGCGAGGGCGCAGGCTTCGCCGGCGCTGCATCCGCCGGTCCTGCGCCGGGCGCGGGCGCCGCCGGCGGTGGCGGTGCACTCAGCTCCTGCACGACCGACGCGGCGTGGGTTTTCCAGTTTCCCGATTTCGGCGGCGCGACCGCGATGAAGTGGCGCAGCGCCGCCAGCGCGCCGACCTTGTCGCCCGTGTTGAGCAGGCAAAGTCCGAGGCCGTAGTACGGATCGGGCATCGCCGGAACCAGGTCCATGTAGCGCTTGTACGCGACGATGGCGCGATCGCACCGCCCGGATTGCCGGCTCGCCGACGCCAGCAGGTACCAGCCCAGGTCGTTGTTCGGATCCGCGGCGACGACGATCTCGAACTTCGCGGCCGCCGCTGCGTAGTCCTTGGCGGCGTTCAGCGTCTTGCCCGCCTCGAAGGCCGCGTCGGATTCCGGCGTGGCGCGCGCGACCGAACCGGACAGCAGCAAGAGCAGCGCGGCGGCGGTGGGCTTCACGCTCGCGATGCTACCTGAAACCGGCCGTTTCTTGACAACTTGGCGTGCTGGTAGTCCAATGTAGGCAAAGGTATGCTTCCGGTCATCGGCAGCCTGATCATGGGCTCGTTCGCAGGCATTCTGTTCGTTGTCACGGTGTCCCTGGGTCGCAGGTAGGTCGGAGGTAGGGCTGGACGATTTGAGGTAGCCGGGGCCTTTCGGCGGACCTAGACTGTCGGGCTTCAAACCGCCGCGCAGCGCGCGGTCGGGGCCCACCGTGCCCAGCACCGACAACGCAACGCCCGCCTCGCCCCCGCCCGCCGCGCCGGGCGCAACGACCGGTGAGCGCGTGGTCCGGCGCGTCCGCTACGAGGATTTTTCGATCGGCGACCTGACCGCGATCCGCAACCTGCTGCGGGGCGGTTCGGTGATCGACTGGCACCGGCTTTACTTCACGGACCGCGAGGAGGTCGACCGCTTCCTGCGCGTCAACGAGCTGGATCCCGCCGACGAGAACGACATGCGCCGTCTGGGCGAGCTGCGCGAAGCGGCCGTCGAATACCTCGAACGCCACCTCGGGTTCCAGATCCCGGACGAGGTCGCGCACGGCGTTCCGCCGCGCGACCTTCTGCTGATCGCGTCGCAGAAGGGGCGGCGGCGCACGCATGCCTGCGTGGTGCTGAAGGTCATGCACGTCATGCATCACCTCGCCGGCCGCGAGCTGCTGACCAAGCTGCCGGTCTCGGACGACCAGATCTTCCACCTGGTGGAGGAAAGGGTGCTGCGCACCGTCGAGGAGCTGAAGGCGATCGGGTGCCCGGTGGTCGAGTTCGAGTGGAGCCGCAAGCACGCCGACAGCCTGATCACCAAGCTGCTGGCCAAGAAGGAATCGATCGCCGCCGACGTCTACGACAAGCTGCGCTTCCGGGTGATCACCAACAGCGAGGAGCAGCTGATCTTCGTCATGCGCGAGCTGACGCAGAGGCTGATTCCGTTCAACTACGTCATCCCGGGCCAATCGGAGAACGACATCATCAAGATTCGCGAGACGCTGGATCGATCACCGGCGCTGAAGCGCTTCTTGCCGGAGATCACCGACCTGGCCGCGGTCGCCGCCGACAAAAGACCATCGCCGCAGAACGAGTTCTCCGGGCCGGGTTATCGCGTCATCAACTTCGTGAGCGATTTGCCTGTCCGCATCGACAAGTATCTGTGCCGGCGTCCGGACGATCCGATGTTCTCCGAATACGGAACGATCGTCTTCGTCCTGACGGAGTTCCAGATCATCGACGCACGCACCGCCGAGAACAACGAGAGCGGCGAGAATAGCCACGACAAGTACAAGGACCGGCAAGCGGCGCGCGTGAAAGCGCGCCTCATGCACGGCATGAAGGACGAGGCCTAGGCCGGCCGACGGCCCCTCACCCTAACCCTCTCCCCGCGAGCGGGGAGAGGGAGCAAATCGGGTTACCAGCGGCCGCGTCCGCCGCCGCCACCGCCGCCGCGTCCGCCGC
>Ga0070688_100000661_pt1 | contig 17102 bp, 10 predicted proteins | sample KBSS13HmetaG_FD_64679 | JGI IMG/M metagenome (GOLD analysis project Ga0070688, IMG submission 64679) | Switchgrass rhizosphere microbial communities from Kellogg Biological Station, Michigan, USA - KBS S1-3H metaG | ecosystem: Host-associated > Plants > Roots > Rhizosphere ...
CTGCCCGCGCATCTCCACCCGGATGCTGCGCCGGATGATGCCGCTCGTCTCGCGGAAGTGGCTGAAGCCCAGCGACAGGTCGCCGGTGACGTTCGAGCTGAAGCCGTAGCTGCCGGTGCCGTTCACGGACAGCCGCGTGCGGTCGATCGGGTTCGCGAGCTGATCGAAGCCCGCCACCTGCACGCCGCCCTTCTGCCGCGAGTACACGGTCGTGAGCGACAGGTTGACGTTCGTCTTCACCGTGGACGAGCGCCCGAGGAACTGCACCTTCTGCCCCTGCGAGTAGGAGCGCGTGAGCGTGAGGTTGATGTCGGTGGTCTGGTCGATCGACTTCGACTCGCCGAGCTGGAACGACTCGCGCGTGGAGGAGCGGCGCTCGAGCCGGAAGTCGGCGTCGGTGCCGTTCTTGAGCCGCCCGCGGATCGAGAACAGCGGGCGGAAGTCGTTGCTCACCGACGTGGTGCTGATCAGGCTGCGCGAGTTCTGGTAGTCCACCGAGTTGCTGCGCGCGTAGGCGGTGCGCAGCTGCGGACTGTCGAGGATCTTCGTGAGCCCGAGAATGTTCGCCACGTTCCCATACTGGACCTCGAAGTCGGGGAAGCGCCAGTCGCGATTGCGGGTCTTCACCCCGTTCAGGTTGCTGGTGCGGTCGCCGAGCGAGGCGCGCGCGAGCAGCGAGGCTCCGAACGTGAGCGGAATCGTGGTGCGCGCGTTCCCGCGCCAGTCGACGCCCGTGGACGAGATGCTTCCGGGCTGGGAGAGGATGCTGCCCTCGCCGAACCCCGGGTTCTCGGCGACGCCGAGCAGGTAGAGCGGGCTCGGTGTGCCGGTGATGCTCGTGTAGTTCGAGGAGCGCCCGATGCGACCGTCGGTGGAGATCATCCCCAGCCGCGAGAGCAGGTTGCGGATCGGACGGAACCTACGGCCCTGGCGCTGCGCGCGCTTCTGCGTGCTGTCGTTCGGTGTCTGCGCACGCGGAGGTGGCGCGTTCAAGCCGCCGGTGCCGGCGAGGCGATCGAAAGGCAGGTCGAGGTTCATGCTCAGGTCGGTGCCGTTCGAGATCAATCGCTTCGACAGGTCCGGCGACTGGATGTCCATCGTCTGGTTGTAGTTCGAGGACCACCCGAACGAGGGCTTGAACCAGTTCGGGCCCACGGCCGCGTGCGAGCCGAAGTTCTGGCGCCACCCGGTGAGCCGGCCGAAGTTGATGAATCCGAGCTTGTCCAGGCGCACGCCGGAGAGCGCCAGGTTGCGCTGGCCCTCGACATGGTACGTGAGCATGTCCACGGGCCGGGCGTCGAGGCCGAAGTTGACGTTCGCCGCGCGCCCCTGCTGGCTGACCGAGGGCACGATGCTGTCGTTCGCCGCGAGCACGGTGTACGAGTTCGATTTCGTCGTGCTCACGCCGTAGTTCCAGAAGAAGCGCTCCGGGAGCGGGAACAGCTGCGCCCGGGTGAACGGCATCGGGATCGGCATCAGCTGCCGCAGCGCCACCTGGTAGGTGACGCCGGCGGACGTGCTCGTGCTGGTGTTGAACGCCGTGCCGAGGCCGGTGGGCGAGTGGCCGTCGGTCACGGTGCGGTTGATGTTCGCGGCGATGCCCCCGAGCGTGTAACGCAGCAGCGGGAACGAGCGGTCGCTCCAGATCCGCGAGTAGTTTGCGGACAGGGAGCGCGCGGTGTTCCGCGACTCGCTGGCGCTCGACAGCGCACCCGAGCGCACGATGTCGTCGCCGGCGGTGAACCGCGGCTGCGAGACGTTGATGTTCTGACTGTAGCTGATGGGCAGCTGGATGCCGGTGCCCTCGAAGAAGTGCTGCGGCTCGAAGTGCGTGGCGACGCTCAGCGACGTCACCTTGTTGCCGCTGCCGCGTGTTTCGCCCACGGAGAGGAAGTTGGCGTCGCGCGAGTTCCAGGCGACGTTGTAGTCGAACAGGTTCGCCACGCGCCCGTTCACGAGCACGCGGTTCGCGAGCCCGACGTCCCGCGAGACGTCGGTGGCGCGCAGCTCGTCGAACCACAGCTGCCCGCTGAAGCGGTGGCTCTGGCTGTGGTTGATGACGCCGAACGAGATGCGCAGCAGGCGCGTGAAGCTCGGCCGGCCCTTCAGCACCAGCGAGTCGCCGTTCTCGAGCAGGGTGTGGTAGTTGATGGGATCCGTCGTCGGGAAGTCGGGATGGAGCTTCGCCTCGGAGAGCTTCGCCATCTCCGCGGTCACCTGGTCCCAGGCGATGTTCCGCGCCACCGAGCTGATCGGCATGCGGCGCTTGACCTCGTAGTAGCTCAGGCCCTGGTTGTCCGAGGCGAAACGCACGAAGTAGAACAGCGAATCGGTCGCCTGGTCGTACGTGCCCTGCGGGTTGCCGCTCAGGTCCGTCTTGCTGACCTGGAACGCGGCGCCGAACCAGTTCACCTTGGCGTAGCGGCTGTAGTCCTCCGAGATGGAGAACGTGCGGAACGCTTCCAGCGTGTCGCTGGGGAACAGGTCCTCGTATTCGAGCGCGATCGACTGCTCGCGGCGAGCCACCGACTGACTGCCGTTGCGCGTGTCCCCGGGGTCGAACGGTGTCGGGTAGTAGATGTTGGAGTTGTCCACCGAGTTGACCGCGTCCAGCGTCACCGCGGTCTTCAGGATGTCGCGTTGGGGCGGCGTGAGGTCGGTCGCCTGCCAGCGGCTGCCGACGATGTCGAGCCCGCCGATGACGATCAGCGGACGCTCGTTCACGCTCGTGTTCGGGTAGTCCTGCGGTGGGGCCTCGGGAGCGGGGATGTCCTCGAGCCACACGCGCACGTGCGAGGTGATCGTGAGGTTGGGCGATCCAAAGCGCACGCGCAGGTCGTCGGTGATCGGGATGCGATAGCGTCGCCAGCCGTTCCTGGTGGTGTCCGCGTGCGCATTGCCGGCGAAGTCGCGCAGGACGTCGGTGGCAAGGTACGGGCTGTCCTTCTCGCCGAGGTCGATCGTGTACTCGAAGTAGGACTCCATCGTGCCGAGCTTCTCGTCGGGGTACATGTCCTCCGTGTCGGGGATGCGATAGGTGTTCTGGTTGTTCTCGGTGCCGTTCGTGGCCACGTATCGGCGCGGGTCCATGGCCGACTTGAAGTCCTGGATCAGTCCCCCCCAGTCATCGCCCTCGGGGTCCGCGCCCGGTCTCACGGTGATGAGGTCGGGATAACCCCCCCGGTTCTCGTTGATCGCCTTGATCTCGTCCGTGTCGGTGATGCCGTCGATCCCCGTGTCCTCGTTCACGCCACCGGTCACGGTGAGCTGGTTGTCGCGGGGTTTCTGGTCCTCGGTGTCGAGCAGGCCGTTGGGCGGCCGGTTGGGCGCGCGCATCTGGTCCTCGCTCACGGTCCCGAGGTCGATGTGCAGCTTGACGCTCTTGACCAAGGAGCCGTCGCCGCGCACGCGCGGGACGCGGGCGGCGCCCTGGTGGTGGTCGTTCCAGTCGTCCACCCACAGCTCGATGAACTGCGAGCGCGACAGGTCCAGGCCCACCGGGTCCAGGTTGTACGTGAGTCCCGCCCACATCGTGTTGCCGGGCTGGAGCGGCGGCCTCGTCGGCTCGCGCGGGATCGAGACCGCGAGCACGGTGCGCTGGTTGTCACCCCCCTGGGCGTTGTCGAGGTCGGGACGCAGGTCGTGCTCCCTCACCAGGTCGTCGTCGGTCGTGCTGCCCTGCGAGCTCACCGGCGTGTACCAGTGGATCTCGGCGTTACGCGTGGTGAGCGAGTCGTCGAGGATGCTGTGCGACGTCGCCGCGACGCCGTTCTGCACCAGGTCGGGGATCGACGGCACGCTCGACCAGCGCCAGCGCTCCGGCGTCATCGTCAGCGACACGGCGTCGCGCACGCCCTCCATGTCGTCCACGTAAACCTCGTTCTTCGTGTTCGGGTTCGGGAACGACATGCCCGCCTCGGCCTGGACGTTGAACTCCGACGGCGTCGTCGTGCGCACGCCGGGCAGGTGGTCGGCGAGGCGGGTGAGGAACATCGGCTTGAAGCGCAGCTCGGTGTTGAGGTCGGTGATGAGCGTCGTCGACGGCTCCTCGCCGAGGCGCGGCCGGATGTCCTGCGCTCCGGTGCTCTGGTAGAGGAACGCGCCGCCGAGGCTCCTGTCGCGCCCCTGCAGGCTGAACGCGCTACCGATGAGCGTCTTGCTCGCCTGCGCGAACAGCGGCGCGTACGAGTAGTCGATCGAGAGCTGGTCGGTGGGCCCGAGCTGGCGCTTGAGCGTGATGCGGCCGAGGTCGTAGTCGATCGTGTAATCGCGGTCGCGCACCCACTTCTCGCCGTTCACCACCACGCCCTCGGAGTTGTCGAGGACGTTGCCACGACCGAGCGTGATGTCGCCGCCGCCCGAGCGCGCCGCCGCGAACTCGGCGTTGAAGTAGTACTTGGCGTTGATCGTCTGCGGGTTGTAGAGGTCGTAGGCGTTGGCATTGGGCGCGTTGATCGCGTCCACCGTCGCGCCATCGATGCGGGCCCGCCGCCTCAGGGAACGGCTCACGAAGACGTCGAACGGCCGCGGGCTCGCGCCGATGTCGCGCGGCGCGAACGGCAGCAAGTCCGGCAGGAACAGCGTGCCGTCGTTGTAATCGACCCAGCTTCGCGTCTGCGCGTTTCCGCTCAGGCCGACGCCGTCGACGACGCCGTCGCCGCCGTTGTTGTCCGCCGGGACCGGCTGGTTCGTGGTCTCCTTCCACGAGTCGAGGCCCAGCATCTCGATCAGCGGGACGCCGTGCACGTCCACGCTCGCGGGCGGGTCGCTCTGCCCTGACTGCACCATGAGCTTGAACGACTTGGGATCGATCTGGAATCCGCCCAGGTTGTAGATGTTCTTGAGCTCCAACTCGCGCACCGGTGCCAGCGCGGCGGTGGTGTCGTAGAGGCCTTCCTTGGTGGGCGTGAGGCCAGCACCGCGCGGCACGCGCAGCAGCTTCATCACGATCCCGGTATCCGGGCCCGCGATCTTGACGTAGCCACCGACGGGGACCGGATTGCCGCGCAGGCCGTTCCCGAGGATCTCGCGGGCGCTGTAGGTCACGGCGAGGACCTGGTTGCTGTTGATCGGGATCGGGGTCTTGAGCCGGATGACCTTGAAGATGGTGTCGTGGAACGCGTACATCCGGGGCAGCACTTCGTATTGCTGGTCAGCCCCGGGATTCAGGATGTCGAAGCTGCCGATCACGACCGTGTCGCTCACCGCCTGGCCGAACGCATGATTGCGGCTCAGGTCCGGCAACGGCGGGTCGATATAGGCCAGCCCCTTCTTCGTCTCGTGGTCGTTGCCGGAGTTCGCGTCATCGAAGTAGAGCTTGATGCTGTTGTCGTCGATGTCGTAGATCGTCCCGAGATTGGGGTCGTAGAGGAAGAAGTACTGCCCCCTCACCCAGTCGAGGTCGGTGAACGGCGGCGGCTTGTTCACCGAGGCGCCGCCGCTGTAGACCGCGCGTTCGCTCCGACCCTCCTGTTTGCTCGCGAGGCCGGTGAAGTCGAGCGCGCCGATGCGCGAGGCGAACTTGACGCCGAACAGGCCCTCGTTCTTGCCGCTGTACGACACGTACTGCGTGCCGGGCAGCGACAGGTTGGTGTTGCCGAGGTCGAGGGCCTGGACGAAGTCGTCCTCGTCGCCGCGGTAGTTGATGGCGATGCGGTTGGCGAGCGGCACCTGGTTCGCCGAGTTCTGGAGCAGGTTCACCTTGACCCGGTCCGAGAGCTGGCCCTCGAGCCGGATATCCAGGTCCTGCTGCATGTCGAGCGAGGGGAACAGGCTCTGTCGCTGGCCGACCACCCCGATCTGCGAGTTGGTCCAGTTGCTCGTGCCCGAGAGCCGGATGCTCTCCGAGCCGCTGACGTTGAGCGCCGGCCCACCGGGCCCGAGGATCGACGTCAGCTTTTGCGGAAGCCGGACGGGGATCGGGAGCGAGAGCCCGGTGTGCTCCAGGGGGGTATTGCTGCCCAGCGAATTGACATTCCGCCGGGAGTAGTCCAGCCAACGGTCGTGGAACGTCTTGGCGGCGAAGTCCTTGGCGAACTGGGACAAGGGCCTGCGGTAGCTGGCCCCGACCACGATGTCCCCCACCTCGACGCTGCTCCGAAACGTCCCCGCGTCGGGGTCCACGTCCACCCGGAGCGAGCGGGGGTCGAACGCCTGCTGCAGCTTGACCGGGCCCTGGGGGTCGCCGATCGGGCGCAACCCGCTCTGTACGAACGAGTTCTCGAGGGCGAGCCGCCAGGAGGGGCGCCACGGAGGGGGCAGCGTATCGGCCGCGACCGCCGCAGCCTTGGCCCTGGAGTATTCCTTGGTTGCGGGCGCGGGGATGTTATTGAGCCCCGGCAGGCCGGAGACCGTCGCGAGGAATGCAATTGCGGACAGGGTCGACGTGCCGATCATGGATCCCTAAGGCCGCGGCTCCAGAGGGCCCGAGCCTGGAGGGCGACCGTAACAGCCGACCGGGGAACGGTCAAAGCGTTGTGCGGCCTTGAGGTACCGGGCCCGGCATGGCTAGGGTAGGCTGCGGGCCCGTGCGCATCCTCCCTTATTACATCCTTAGGCAGCACCTGGTTCCCTTCCTCTTGGGGTTTGGGGTGGTGACGTTCGTCTTCGAGATGGACGTCCTGTTCGACTACCTCGACCTGGTCATCAACCGGGGGGTGCCCGCGGGGGCCGTCCTGCAGCTCTTCGGGCTGTCCCTGGGCTTCGTCGTCGCCCTGAGCGTGCCGTGCGCGGTCCTGATCGCCACGCTGATGACGTTCGGGCGGCTCTCCCAGGACAACGAGATCACCGCGCTCCGGGCGAGCGGCGTCCACCTGTTCCGGGCCATCCTGCCGCCCCTGCTCGCCGCCAGCGGGCTGGCGGTGGGGCTCACCTTCTTCAACAACTACATCTACCCCGACGCCAACCACGCGTTCGCAAGCCTTCTCGTGGATATCGGCCGCATGCGGCCCACGGTCAAGCTCCAGGAAGGCGTCTTCATCACCGACTTCCCGGGCTACAACATGCTCGTCAAGTCCGTGAACGGCATGACCAACGAGATGCGCGGCATCACCATCTACCAGATGCATGCCGGCGGTCCGCCGACGACAATCATCGCCGAGAAGGGCTACCTCACCTACACGCCCGATGGCCGCACCGCGGTGCTGGAGCTGGAGGACGGCGAGATCCACGAGATCCCTTCGAACGAGCAGGGCGTGTCGCGCTACCACCGACTCCACTTCAAGAAGCACACGATCAACATCCAGGGCGCGGGCGGGATGCTCGAGCGCACCGTGCGCAACGCGCGCGGCGACCGCGAGAAGAGCGCGGCGCAGCTGCTCGCCGAGCGTGCCGACGTCACCGCCGACTACGACCGCTCCTACGAGAGCCACCACGAGCGCTTCGTCACCATGGGCGTCCCGGAGAAGGAGATCGAGGCGATGGCGCCCGAGCGCGCGCCGCTCATGGCGCGCATCGGGCTCGCGGTCGGGGCGGTGTTCAGCCGGTCGGATCCCTTGGATGACCTGGTGCGCCGCTATCCGAAACTGGAGATGGACGCGAACCTGTGGCGTATGGAGCGTCTGGCGCTGCTGCGCCGCGCCGCGAGCCTGTCGGTGGAGATCCACAAGAAGTTCGCACTGCCCGTGGCGTGCGTGGTGTTCGTGCTGATCGGCGCCCCGATCGGCATGCGCGTGCGGCGCGCGGGGCCGGCGGTGGCGTTCGCCTCGATCGGGTTCTTTCTCTTCTACTACGTGTGCCTGATCGGCGGCGAGGAGCTCGCGAACCGGCTGCTGCTGCCGGCATGGCTCGCGATGTGGCTCGCGAACCTGGTGCTGGGAGCGCTCGGGCTCGACCTCACGGCGCGGGCGTGCGACATCCGGCTGCCGTGGCACCGCCGGTGGCGAGGCGGGTCGCGCTACGCGTACGTGGCGGCCGAAGGGTCGCGATGAGGATCCTCGACCGCTACCTGCTGCGCGAGTTCCTGCTCTTCCTCATGCTCGGCTTGATCGGGTTCATCGTCATCTTCATCGTCGTCGACCTGATCGAGAAGATGGACGTGTTCCTGGACCACAAGGCGTCCTGGCTGCTGGTCACCGAGTACTTCGTGAACCTGGCGCCGGACGTGGTGGTGAAGATGCTGCCGGTGGCGCTGCTGCTCGCCACGTTCCTGGCGCTGGGCCAGCTCAACAAGTTCGGCGAGCTGACCGCGATGCGCGCGGGCGGGCTGTCGCTGGTGCGCATCCTGATGCCGGTGTTCGGCGTGGCGGTGGGCTGCGTGGTGGCGTCGCTGCTGCTCGGCGAGTACGTGGTCCCGGCGGCGACGCGCGCGCGCGACACCATCTTCGAGGAGCGCATCCAGCACCTGCAGCGCAGCACGCCCAGCGAGCGCGCCGACGTCACCTACCTCGGCCGCGGCGGGCGCGTGTGGCTCGTGGGCCTCTACCTCGTGAACGAGCAGCGCATGCACGAAGTGTCGCTGCAGGAGTTCCGCTCCGGCGTGCTGACGCGCCGGATCGACGCGGCCGAGGCGTCGTGGGACGGCAAGCGCTGGGTGTTCTCGGCGGGCTACGTGCGCAAGTTCGAGGGCGGCAAGGAGGACGCGGAGGCGTTCCAGCGCATGGCGGTGGACGGGCTGGGCGAGCGCCCGGAGGACTTCTCCAAGCCGGGGCACAAACCGGAGGAGATGAACTACTTCGAGCTCCGGAGCTACGTCGAGCGGCTGCGCGCGAGCGGAGCGCGAGTGGAGAACTATCTCGTCGACCTGCACCTGAAGCTGGCGTTCCCGTTGATCTGCCTGATCGTGGTCTTGATCGGGGGCTCGATGGTGACGAGACTGCGGATGCAGAGCGCGGCGCTCGGGTTCGGGCTCGCGGTGGCGATCTCGTTCCTCTACTACGGGATCATGCGCGCGGGGCAGGCGCTGGGGCATAACGGCGCGCTGCCGCCGTACGTGGCGGCGTGGTCGGCGGACGTGGTGTTCGGGTCGGCGGGGCTGTGGATGATGGCGAGAGCACAGCGGCACTGAGATCGCGCGCGCATTGGGGACCACCCCGCGGTCGCGCTGATCTCTCTGCCCCGAGCAGGATTGCCTGAGCCCGAACCACCGGCTGCCGGACGCCGCGCCGCCCTACGGGCGGGACGATGCGCCCTCGGCCCAGTCCTGCGCCGAGTTCATCGTATCCACCTTCGCGCAGAACTCCACGTCCGCGGCGAAGCTCTCCCCCAGGCTCGCGAGCCAGCGGCCGTGGTCGCAGCCCGAGACGACGGCGCGCGCTTCGTCGGAGTTCGCGCAGGCGAGGCTTGCGGCGAGCCGGGCCTCGGCGTTCGCCAGCTCGGCGCCCGCGGCGCGTAGTCGGAAGGCCATCGTCCCCGCGCACGCGGCGTCCTCGAGCGCGAAGCTTCCCAGCTTGCCGGCGCACACGAGCCAGATCTCACGTTCGCTCGCGAGCGCCTGCACGGTGGCGCTCAGCATCGCGAAACTCCCGAGCAACCGCCGCCGGCAGCGCGCCGCGGCGAGCAGCGCGCGCGAGCCGTTCGTGCTCGCGAACGCGAGCGTCTTCCCCGCGACGCGCTCGCGCGTGAACTCGAGTGGCGAGTTCCCAAGATCGAACCCGGGCACGATGCGGCCCTCGCGCTCGCCGCAGGCCAGCGTGCCCGGCGTGCGATCGCGAAACGCGATCGCCTCTGGCGTCGTCGCGAACGGCACGATGCGCGCGGCGCCGTTCCGACGTGCGACGGCGAGCGTCGTCGTGGCGCGCAGCACGTCGATCGCCACCGCGCAGGCGTCGGCCGGCAGGGCGCCCGGCGCGGGTGGCACGAGCGCCACGCGCACCGACGCGGTCACGGCGTCGGGACCGGCGGGTGCTCCTTGAGCAGCTCCTCGACGAAGCGCGTGCTCAGGTCGCCCTTGCGGAACTTCTCCGAGGCGAGCGCCAGGCGGTGGAACGGGATCGTGGTCTTGATGCCCTCCACGATCATCTCCTCGAGCGCGATCTCCATGCGGCGGATCGCCTCGGCGCGGTCCTTCCCGTGCGCGATCAGCTTGCCGATCATCGAGTCGTAGTAGGGCGGGATCGTGTAGCCCGCGTACACGTGGCTGTCCACGCGCAGCCCCGGGCCGCCGGGGCGATACCAGTACGTCACCTTGCCGGGGCTCGGCCGGAAGCCGCGCTCGAAATCCTCGGCATTGATGCGGCACTCGATCGCGTGGCCGTCGAGCTTCACGTCCTCCTGCCGGAACGTCATCGGCTCGCCGGCCGCGACCAGGATCTGCTCCTTCACCAAGTCGATGCCGGTCACTTCCTCGGTCACCGGGTGCTCGACCTGGATGCGCGTGTTCATCTCCATGAAGTAGAACGAGCCGTCCTGGTCGTAGAGGAACTCCATCGTGCCCGCGTTGCGGTAGCCGATCGACGCCGCGCCGTTCGCGGCCAGCTCGCCCATCTGCACGCGCTGCTCCGGCGTGAGCACCGAGCTCGGGGCCTCCTCGATCAGCTTCTGGTGATTGCGTTGCACCGAGCACTCGCGCTCGCCCATGTGCACGACGCTGCCCTTCCCGTCGCCGAAGAGCTGGATCTCGATGTGACGGGGCTGGGTGATGTATTTCTCGAGATACACCGACGAATCGTTGAACGCCGCGCCCGCCTCGGCCTGGGCGATGCCGAAACCCTGGCGCAGGATCTTCTCGTCCCAGGCGATGCGCATGCCGCGCCCGCCGCCGCCGGCCGCCGCTTTCACGATCACCGGGAAACCGATCTCGCGCGCGATACCGATCGCCTCGTCGACGTCGTTCAGAACGCCGTCGCTGCCGGGCACCATGGGCAGCCCGGCCGCCTTCATCGTGCGCTTGGCCTCGGCCTTGTCGCCCATGCGGCGGATCATCTCGGGGCTCGGGCCGATGAACGTGAAGTTGCACGACTCGCAGACTTCGACGAAGTGCGCGTTCTCCGAGAGGAAGCCGTAGCCGGGATGGATGGCGTCGGCGCCCGTCACCTCGGCGGCGGAGATCAGCCGCGCGATGTAGTTGTAGGACTGCGCCGGCGCCGGCGGCCCGATGCACACCGATTCGTCCGCGAGGCGGACGTGCAGGCTCTCACGGTCGGCCTCGCTGAACACGGCCACGGTGGCGATGTCCAGCTCGCGGCAGGCACGGATGACCCGCAGGGCGATCTCGCCGCGGTTGGCGATCAGGACTTTCTTGAACAAGGGAGCCGGCTACTCCCGCGACATCCAGTCGCTCCCGCTCGCTCCCGGCCTCGCCGGCGCGCCCGTCGTGCTCGAGCCCTCCGCGGCCTCGATCGGCTGCCAGGTGCGGTCCGAGGTCGCGGCGATGCCCTTGAGCTTCAGCGCCAGCTCGTTCGGGTTGTTGCAGTTCCGGAGTGCTTCTTCCTCGGTGATGAGCCCCTCGCGCAGCAGCGCCAGCACGGACTGGTCGAACGTCTGCATGCCGTACTGCGTCACGCCCTCGGCGATCAACTGGTGCAGCAGCGGGACCTTCTCGGGATCCAGGATGTACTCGCGCACGGTTGGCGTGGTGATCATCACCTCGACGGCGGGGATGCGGCCGGCGCCGTCCTTGCGCGGGATCAGGCGCTGCGAGATGACCGCGCGCAGGTTCGCCGCGAGCCCCATGCGCACCTCGTCGTGCTGGTGCGGGGGGTAGAACGAGATCACGCGCTGGATGCTCTGCACCACGTCGGTGGTGTGCAGCGTGCTCATCACGACGTGCCCGGTGTCCGCGGCCATGAGCGCCGTGGACATGGTCTCGAGGTTGCGCACCTCGCCGACCAGGATGATGTCGGGATCCTGCCGCAGCACGTAGCGGAGGCCGTCCTGGAACGAAGCGGTGTCGAGCCCGACCTCGCGCTGGTGGATGAACGACAGCCGGTCGCGGTGCAGGAACTCGATCGGGTCCTCGACGGTGATGACGTTGCGCGTCGTGGTGCGGTTGATGGTGTCGATCATGGCCGCGAGGCTCGTACTCTTGCCCGAGCCGGTGCGGCCGGTGACGAGGATCAGCCCGCGCGGCGAGAACGCCAGGTCACGGATCACCGGCGGCAGCCCCAGGTCCTCGATCGAAGGCACCTCGACGGGCACGTGGCGCAGCGCCAGCGCCGGCGTGCCGCGCTGCATGAAGATGTTGGCGCGGAAGCGCGCCAGGCCGGAGACGCCGAACGCGAAGTCGATCTCGTGGTGCGACGCGAAGTGCGCGCGCTGTTCCTCGTTCAGCATCTGCTGGTAGACCTCGCGCAGCTCCTGCGAGGTGGGCGCCGGCTCGTCGAGCGTGTAGAGCACGCCGTCCACGCGCACGACCGGCGGCGTGCCTGCCTTCAAGTGCAGGTCGCTCGCGCGCGCCGCGATCATCTTCTCCAGCACGGTTCGGATGTTCATGTCGCCCTTTCTCGACGGGGCCCTCGCGCAGCCCCTGTCATCGGCCGCGGAGTGCCCCGACTGGACCTCCGTGTCACAGCGGGTCGATCAAGAAGAGCTTCTGGCCGAATTCCACGGGCTGGGCGTTGTCGACGAGGATCTGCGCCACCCGTCCCTTGGTCTCCGCCTCGATCTCGTTCATCAGCTTCATGGCTTCGATGATGCACACGGTCTGCCCCACCTCGATCACGTCCCCGACCTCGACGAACGGGTCGGCGTCCGGCGCGGGGGAGCGGTAGAACGTGCCCACCATGGGGGAGACGATCGCCTTCCCCGCCGGCGGTTCGACCGGCGCGGGCGCCGGTGCCGGCGCCGCGGGATGTGCGGCGGCCGCGGCAGGCACCGCGACGGCCGCGTGCAGCGAGCCGCCGTTCGAGGGGCTCGCGGAGATGCGCACCGAGCGGCCCCCCGAGTTCAGCTCCAGTTCGCCGATGCCGGTGCTCTGGACCAGGCTGATGAGGCGCTCGAGCTCGTGGAGCTGGAAGCCGGCGACGACGTGGTCGGCCTTCTCGGCGGGCGGGGTTTCGGCCCCGGCCGCAGCAGCCCTGGGCGGCTTGGGAGCGCTGCGGCCGGCCCGCGCGCGCTTCTTGCGCTCAGCGCCGCGCGGCATGTGCCCCCAGGCGTTCGACCAGCCCGCGCAGGGCGAGCCGATAGCTGTCCGGTCCGAACCCCGACACGCTCGCCATCACCACGCCGGACACCAGCGAGCCGTGGCGGAACGCTTCCCTTGCGTGCGGGTTCGACACGTGCACCTCGACCGTCGGGAGGCCCGCGCCCACGATCGCGTCGCGGATCGCGACGCTCGTATGCGTGAGGCCGCCCGGGTTGAAGACCACACCGTGACAGCGGCCGCGAGCCTGGTACAACGCGTCGATGAGAACGCCCTCGTGCGCGCTCTGGAGCGTCTCGATCTCGCAACCGAGCTCACCCGCTAGTGCGACGAGGCTCGCGTTCACCTCTTCCAGCGTCACGCGGCCGTAGACTTCCGGCTCGCGTGTTCCGAGCACCTGGAGGTTGGGTCCGTGCAGGATGAGGATGCGGAGCATCGGGGCCGCCTTCAGGCACGCGACGTGCTCGCCCCGGCGAAGGCCAGCGCGGCACGCACGAGTCGGGACTCCACAGCGCGCGGCACGCTAGCATCGCCTATGCGGGGCGTCAACACCCAGCGCACCTCTCCATTCGCTCGCTTCTTGTCCTGCCGCAAGGCTTTGAGCAGGCGTTCGACCCCCACACGCGGCATGCGGGCAGGCAGCCCGAGGTGGTCGAGCGCCGCCTCGAGCCGCACGTGCGACTCGGGGGCGAGGCCGGCCACGCGCACCGAGAGCCAGGCGGCGGCGCGCATGCCGATCGCCACCGCCTCGCCATGGAGCAGCCGGCGGTAGTCAAGGCTCGCTTCGATCGCGTGCCCGAGCGTGTGGCCGAAGTTGAGCGCGGTCCGGCCGCCACCCTCTCGCTCGCGCTCATCGGCGAGCACGACGCGCGCCTTGGCGCGGATTGAGCGCTCCACCGCGCCGGCAAGTGCGGCGGGCTCGCCCGAGGTGAGTGCGTCGAGCCGAGCCTCGAGCCAGTCCCAGAGCGCGCGGTCGACCGCGAACCCGGTTTTCACCACCTCGGCGAGTCCGCTCCGGCGTTGCCGCGGCGGCAGCGTCGCGAGTGTTCCGGGATCGACGAGCACGCCCGCCGGCTGGTGGAACGCGCCGACGAGGTTCTTGCCCGCCGCGAGGTCGATCGCGGTCTTGCCGCCGACGCTGGCATCGACCTGGGCGAGGACGGTCGTGGGCACCGCGACCCAGGGCACGCCGCGGAGCCACGTGGCGGCGGCGAGCCCGGCGAGATCGCCGACCACGCCGCCGCCGAGCGCGACCACGGCGCCGCCGCGGTCGAGCCGGGAGGCGGCGAACGCGTCCCAGAGCCTCGCGAGCACCGGGGCGCGCTTGGCGCCCTCGCCGCGCGGGACGCGCACGATGGCGACGGCGATCCCGTCGCGGCGGAGCGAGCGCTCGGCGGTGCCGCCATGGAGTGCGCCGACGCGGGCGTCAGTGACGAGCACCGCCTGGCGGGCGCCCGTCGTCTCGCGCACGAACGGCCCGAGCCGCGCGAGCCCGCCGCGCGCGATCCGGATGCGCGAGCGCGAGCGCACCGGCGCGAACTCGAGCAGCAGCTCCTCCCCACCCCGCGGCATCGCAGCAGCATACACGACGCTCCGCCCCACCCGAGTCGACGCTGGCCGCGGCTGTCGCAGCAGCGGCCCGCTCATCGCCGCCACCGGTCATCCGTCGCTCGGTGCCGCCGCCGACGGACCGTCAGGTACTTCTGCGATCACCTGCGAGTCACGCGTGGCGCGGGGGCAGGGATCTTCGCCTTCGGCGAAGACCCCCGCGCCACGCCGACAGGCTCGCGGCTTCGTCAACTCCCAGCCGTCCAGGACAGCACCCTGTGGCGGCGCACGGTGACGACGGTCGTTGCAGTCATGGAAGCTCGAAAGGTGCGGTACCGGCTTCGAGTGGGCGCACCTGCCAGTTCGTGGGCGGGGCGCAGGGGGTATTCGCCGAAGGCGAATAACCGTCCCCCTGCGCCCCGCGTGAGCCGCAGGCGGCCGCAGAAGTGCCAGACGAGCGAACGGTGGCGGCGCCAGGGGACGGGATACCGGTGGCGGCAACGAGCGACGCCCCGCTCGGCAGCGGAGCCGGGCGACAGCTCAACGGCGGCGGCAACGAGCGGTGGCCCGCTGCGTGAGCCGCGGAGAAAGGCCTACCGCGCAGTCGAGTCCGCGAACTCCGAACGTTCGCGCGACACGCGCGAGGGCCGGCGGTCGCGGGCGGCTTCGGCGGCCGGGCCGCCCGGGCCCGAGCCCGCGCTCGACGAGGAATCCACGCGCATCCAGCTCGGGATCGGGCTCGGAGCTTCGTCAAGGCGCGTGTGGCCCTCCTGCTTGATCTCGTCCCGCACCCAGACCAGCGAGATCTCGGCGCCCGGGCCCGCCACCGCGACCCAGCGCGCGAGCTGCTCCGAGTACTCCACGCGCTCGCCGTTGAACGCCACGATCAGGTCGCCCTTCTTGAGGCCCAGCCGCGCCGCCGGCCCGCCCGGCTGCACGGTCTCGACCAGCGCGCCGATCGGGATGCGCTCGCTCGCATCGGCGCCGGTCACGAACGCGCCGCGCGTGGAGACGCCGAACAGCCCGTGCCGCACCCGCTGATACTTCGCGAGATCATCGAGGAACGGCACGATCACGTCGATCGGGATCGCGAAGCTCATGCCACCCGGCCGGCGCTCGGCGCGCTCGCGCTGGCCCGGCTCCTCGGGGGCGCCCAGCTCGCCCTGGACCAGGCCCAGCAGCTCGCCGCGCGAGTTGAGCGCCGCGCCGCCGCTGTTGCCCGGGTGCACCTCGTTCGTGAGCTGGAGCAGGCTCGAGCCCGGCTCGTCGAAGCGCAGCGCCACCGTGCCCACCGACTGGGTCGGCGAGCCGCCGTACGAGTTCCCCATCGCGATCACCCAGTCGCCGCTCTCGCTCCGCTTGCTCGCGAGCGGCAGCGACGAGAGCTCGAGGTTCTCCGCGCGCAGCAGCGCGAGGTTGCGCACCGGATCCATGCCCACGACACGCGCCTCCACCTGGAGGTGGTTGTCGGTGATCACGAACACGTGCTCGGCGCCCAGCACCACGGTGGCCGTGGTGAGCACGCCGTTCGTGGTCACCGCCACGCCCGAGCCGACGCGATTGAGCGTGCGCCGCGGCGCGCCCGCCCGCGCGGGCGTGGACCGCTGGGCGATGACCGTGAGCACGCACGGCCGCGCGCGGCGGGCGATGCGCTCCACGTCCTGCTCGATCGCGGACAGCGTCGACTGCGCCCGCGCGGGAACCGGAGCGATCGCGGGCAGCGCCGGCGCGAGCAGCGCGAGCAGGAGCAGCGCCTTCCCGGCGCTCACACGCACGCCCCTGCCGGAGCGCGGCCGGGACGGATGATGCCCGTCACGCGCATGCACGCTCAGAACGAGATCACCGCCTGTTCACCCTGCACGCCCTTCGGCAGCCGCGACGGCGCCTGCGCGCGACCGCGGTGAAGGACGACCGGGTCGAGGATGAACTCGACGTCTTCCGAGTGGTTGAGCACGGAGTCGACGAGCGCGGACTCGGGCCGCACGTGCGCCGCCGTGGCGACGAGCCGCGGCTCGGCCACCTGCGCCTCGCGGTGCGCCAGCAGGCGCTGCACGGTCGGCGTCCCCAGCCAGGGCAGCAGCGCACTCAGCCCCACGAGCAGCAGCGCCGCCGTGGCGGTGACCTGGATCCACACCGGGCGCGCGGGAGCGATCGCGATGCGGTCCGGAACGGCCGCGGCGCGGCGCGCGGCAACGAGCGCCCGCTCCGGCAGGTCGGCCGAGGTGTCGATGCGCGGCAGCGAGCCCACCGCGTCGAGGGTGTGCGTGAACTGCTCGTACTGCTGGCGGCACGCCGGGCATCCGCCGAGGTGCGACTCGAGCCACTCGCGCTCGGCCTGCGTCACCTCGTCGTCCCAGTAAGCTCCGAACAGCCGCCGGGCCTGGTCACAACGATTCATGGAGCGTCCTGCTTTCGAAGTAGCGGTTGGAGCTTGCGCTGCAGCATGCCTCGGGCGCGGTTGATGCGTGATCGCACCGTTCCGCCCGGCAGGCCGAGCACTTCGGCGATCTCCTCGTATGCGAGTCCTTCGATGTCA